>JAABUX010009516.1_pt1 | contig 10995 bp, 8 predicted proteins | sample 5561851 | NCBI WGS metagenome assembly JAABUX01 (sample SAMN10711883, study PRJNA513361) | rock metagenome | isolation source: Antarctica rocks | place: Antarctica: Victoria Land, Richard Nunatak red sandstone | collected 2016-01-03 | reverse complement strand
ACCCCACAACCTCGCCCGCGCCCGCACCCGCGTCCTCGAAGCCTCCCGCGCCGGCGCCACCCTCATCGTCCTCCCCGAATGCTTCAACTCCCCCTACGGCTGCCAACACTTCCCCAACTACGCCGAAACCCTCCTCCCGCACCCCCCCACGCAAACCCAATCACCCACCTACCACGCCCTCTCCGCCCTCGCCCTCGAATCAAAAACCTACCTGCTAGGCGGCAGCATACCCGAATACGTCCCCACCACAAAAAAATACCACAACACCTCCCTCCTCTTCTCGCCCTCCGGGGCCCTCCTAGCCACGCATCGAAAAACCCACCTCTTCGACATCGACATCCCCGGCAAAATCACCTTCCGAGAATCAGACGTGCTCTCCCCCGGCAACAAAGTCACCCTGATCGACCTCCCCGCCTACGGCAAAATCGCCCTCGCAATCTGCTACGACATCCGCTTCCCAGAACTCGCCACCATCGCCGCCCGCAACGGCTGCTTCCTCCTCCTCTACCCCGGCGCCTTCAACCTCACCACCGGCGCGCTGCATTGGGAACTGCAGGCCCGGGCGCGCGCGATGGATAACCAGGTCTATGTCGGCGTGTGCAGTCCGGCGAGGGATATGGAGGCGAGTTATCACGCGTGGGGGCATAGTATGGTTGTGGATCCGAACGCGAAGGTGGTGTGTGAGGCGGGGGTGGGGGAGGAGGTTGTGTATGCGGATTTGGATGGGAGGGAGATTGAGGAGACGAGGAGGGGGATTCCGATTTATAGGCAGAGGCGGTTTGATGTTTATCCGGATGTTAGTAAGGGGGATATCAGGTTTGATGAGTGATGGTTGTATGAACGCGATTGTATATATTCCTCCTACAAGACCTTGCTATCTGGATAACCAATTCTACCAACCGCAATGTCCATATACTGAGCCATGTCCTTCCTCCACATGCTGGTTAAGTTCCACAATCAAGGCATCAGCAATCAAGTATGTATTGACATTATCTGAATTCATCTAAACGTTATGAATTTCTCCAGTACTATCGACAATCCATAGCGCAATCGAGGCTATTGGGCGTGCAAAAGGGCATCGAGCATATCAAAAGCAACGAGTAAAGATCAGTGAAGATAGCTTCGCATGTGAATGGGAAGTGGGTCAACATCGAACATTGTCAAAACATGCCGTAAAAGCTCACAACGCGCCATGGTGACCCATATAGAGCCGGCTGAAGTTGAAAAGATTATGATCGATCTGCATGCTTTGTTCTAACTACTCGAAACCAATTTTCCACTTCCGATATCCTCAGCGCATATTACGAGTAGTTCTGTACAATCTGATCACGACCGTGCCAACAACGCAAAGGGGCAGTCAGTATGATCCGCCACAGTCCCCCTAGCTTTGTAGATGAAGGGAACGCAGAAAACCGAAGCAAGGGGGCAGTCAGATACAAATCCGCCACAGTCCCCCTCGCTCGCAGGCTTTCAGCCTCCCTATCCACCCTAAATTCCGGCAATCCAGTGTCTCAAGACAAGACCGATCGACACAATTAGTAGGTAATGAGCAATCCTCCAAATCGATCCGTTAGCCTAAAACCTCCTTGTCCATCCGACAATCAAGTGTCCTGAAACACGATCGATCGACAAAGTTAGTAGGTGCTGTTGAGGGTCTGAGTTCTCCAACCGGTCTGATGGCATGGAGCCTCCAACAATTCCCAATTTCCGATAATCAAGTGTCCTAGGACACGATCCATCGACAAAATTAGTAAATACTGCTGGAATTTCAGTCCACCACACTGGGTTGAGCTAGCCGAAAAGTCGATCAGATATTTTCACCCTTGTTCCCGTTACGATTGATGACAGACTTTCATCCAGTGAGTGTGAGATAGCTTGAGAGGGGCGCTCTTGAGGTGCTGTGTGCCTTGGTGGATATACTTCGGAGGCGAAGCTGATTGATTATGTGACGTGGAGAAGATGAAAGCAGAATGCCACCAACGCCGTTGATGTCCGTATGCTTCGCTAAGACGACGAAACTTCTTGGGTCCGGGACATTTCCGTACAAACCCATGGGACCGCAGAGATGCAAACCGTGAAATGCTGAAATGATGGTTGCCAGACGCCGTACTATTTCGAAGAACCACAAATGTGCAATCGCATACAAACTCCATTGTTTATGATACTGACCGGCCGAGATCGAAAATCCTCAGCTCGGCCTATTTGCCGACAAAATGCCAGCCAACTCCTTCGCGTCGTCATCCTTCCCAACCTTGAAAGTGTAGACGTCAATCTTGCCTTTTGCATTAGGGACTGGCACTCTAATCGCTTTGGCTGAAGTACTCTCGTAGGTCATGTTGTTCAGTAGACCAGCATTCACGATGATTCTACCGCTTGGTTCTGCGCGTAGCAGAAGCCTAGTACTGCCTGTTGCCCGGTCTTTCATCACACGGAGAGGTCCGACGCCTTTGACGATCCATTTCGAGTCCCCTTGCGACGCAGCATCATAGATCATTGCCTTTGCTTTGACTTCGAAGAGGACATCCTCATTCTCCTCGCCCGGCCGAGCCAACATTAGATCTACCTGATCATCTTTTGGAAGGGCGTCCTCGTCATTACCAGCAGTGGACTCAGTGGCACTCTCTGCGGTAGTTGCGCCGGGAGAAGTGGCACGTGAAGTTGCGCCAGAAGCGGTGTTTGATGGAGGTGCCAATGACTGAAGAGTAGGATTGGCAGAAAATGCGGTGTTTGACGAGAATGCGGAGAAAAGTGTGGTAGGCTTGGCAGGAGAGGCGTGGTTTGGGGGCAAGGCAAATAGACCTGCAGCAGCCTTGGCTCGAATGTTAGTATTCGAAGACATCGCGAACAAATTTACGGCAGGCTTGGCCACAGAGGCTGTGGTCGATGTAGGCACTGACAACTCTGCCGCAGGCTCCACAGGATTGGCGATGTCAGCAGGCTTTACAGCATTAGCAGGGGTGAAGCCGAAGCCGAACCCAGTCGTAGGAGCTGGTATTGGAGAGGTGCCGAACAGACTGGAAGTAGATTTAAGCGGCAACTCAGGTGTAGCATTGGTCTTCGAAGCGCCGAACAGACCCTTGAATGGAGAATTCGACGGGCTTGGAGCAGTGACATTGACTACGGGCGACATGCTCTGGCTGCCAAATTTGATCGGGCTATCCGCTTTCCACGTATGATCTCCAGTCGGACTCTCCCCCAGTTTGGTCGGAGCGGGGGAAGAACTAGTCGAGGGCATTCCGAAGATATTAGTGCTGGATGTGGATGAAGGCTTATTGGTAGTAGAGTCCGAGCCTCCGCCGGCAGGCTTCGTAGAAGATTTAGAAACCGGATAGCCTGAAGAGCCAGGCCCTTCACTAGTGTGACCAGATCCAAAGCTCGCCGCTTTTGCGTTGGGATTCGAGCCTTCGCGGTCAGCATTACGTGTTCCGTCCTTAGATATCCGGCCGAACAAGCTCGAGCTCGCAGCGTTGCGCTGTGGACTATTTGGTCGCGACAAGCGGGCTGCCAATGGATTGCTACCTGCTTTCTGTTCTTCGCCATCGTTTCGGTTCTTCGGTACCTCTTTGCCATCTCCGTTTTCGGCTTCATCCTCTCCATCATCATCATGTCCCTCGTCTTGTCCATCGTCCTCATCATCAGCATCGCCGGTTTTGCTACCCTCAGCACCGGACTCTTCACCAGACAAGTGTCCAAACATATTATGACCGTTGGTCAATGGTACGCGCGGCTGGTCAAAGATTGAAAGTGAAGATTTTGCTGGTGTCTCTTTCGGAGTGTTGACGATTGCCGGTTTATCACCTCCAGTAGCCACAAACTGCCATTTTCCGTCAATCTGCTTGGCAGTCTTGTTTTTGCTGATCTCTTCAAGCTTTTGCTTCTTCGCTCGTTGCTCCCCTTCATACTTACGCTCCCAGGTCGCCTCGTCCTCCTCATCCGAGTCATAATCCTCTGCTTTGCGCTTCTGCTTTGCCTCTTCAGCAGTCTTTTCCGCGGCTTTACCAAACTGGGCTAGGAAATTGGGTGCCGCGCCAGCGCCAAACGTGGGCACCTTGAATGTTGAAGGCTTTGATGTATTTTTTGAAACCTCGCTACTGCTAGCGGGTATGACACTGAATGAATTAGGACCTCCCATCTCCGATGCTTTGGTGGCACCAACATTCACCGGTCTGAACATCGGAGCTATCTTCGTTGCAACGTTTGAGGATTCGTAGCTTGATTGAGGCGTGGTTAGAGAAGTGTTGGGATTGCCGTGGATCGATGAAGCGCTGACACCGAATGCTGGGACCTTGAATGCTGATGGCTTCGTCGCATCGGATGGAGGTTGACTGCTCGAGGTAGGCTTGAACCTAATGGGATCAGAGCTTCCCAAGGGAGTCGTCATACCGAAACCATTGCTTGGAAGCTTGGGAGTTGTGGCAGACGTGCCGTGGTCAGTATTCTTCGAGACAAAGAGCGAATCCGAAGGAGGCTGGTAAGGAGTGCCAGGGAATGCTAGACCTTGGGAACGACCCCCAGCTACAGTACCCGAAGGAGGCGATATCGAAGACGTAGAAGATAGCTTGGGCTGGAACAGCGACGATTTCGCGCTGTTGCTGCTAGATGATGGGAGTGATGGGTACTGAATCGTTTTTGAACTTGCGGATGCAGATGTGGTGTCACTAGTACCATTCACCATGCTCACTTGGTTCTTGCTACCCTGTAGGATATTCTTGAATATGCTGGAGGTTTGCGAGCTTGTTGAGCCAGTGCCATTCGATAGCGTACCCAGGTAATTTTGTGAGGAGGCGATTCTGGGTTTCTTCCCTTGAGCTTCACTTGCATGTTGCTCCTCAGTAGCTTTCCTCTTACTACCTGGTGCTGGGCCTGGAAGAGGTCCTCCTTTGGCGGCTCTAATCTCCTCTGCTCTCATCCTGTAGAATTTCATAAGCATTGCCTTCGCATTCTCTGGAGGATCGGTACGGAGGTGCTTCTGCATGCCCGCATCGTGCAATCTAAGGCGCCATCCCGTAACGAGCTGTATCCTCTCGTTTTCGGTACAGTCGTTGAAGGGATCTGGTGGCCCGCCAAATTTACGCTTCTTGCTGGTCGGCGGCTGACCGTTGGTGCTGGCAACTTGTCCACCAGAAGACGAGCTTGAGATATGGCTTGTGCTCTGGCTGGAGCTGCTGGCAGGCTGAGAAAAATCGGGAATCTGCACTGGTGAGAACATTGATAAATTAGGCTTGGTTAGCGGCTGAGCAGCCTGTGAGGCTAGAGAATGGCCAAAGAGTCTCTTCTTTGCCGGTTGCGCATCCCCTGATGAAGTCGAGGTGTTGTTGGAGCTGTTTGACCCTTGTGCTATCTTGAACAGATTGCTGCTACTCGGGGTTGATGAAGGTTGGGTGTTTACTTCAGTAGTAGGCTTCGTGATTCCCTCAAAAAGACTGCTGCCTCCTCTCGGTGAAGTGGCATGTTCGCTTATATTTGGTGACGGTGTAGCGTTTGCTTCAGCCGTAGGCTTCGAGATTCTATCAAATAAGCTGGCCCCTGCTCCTGGCGTAGATACGTCTTTGCTGGAACCCCATGAAGGTTGTACACTTGGCTGGGTTGTTGGAGTCGGAATATTGCCGAAGAAACTCAAGCCTGCTCCAGGGGCAGTGGTGTTCTTTGTAGGGCTTGCCTGAGGTTGAGCGTCTGACCCGTTCTGGGCGGTGAATGGGGTCGTTTGTGGCGAGGTATCTGGTGATGTGGACATCATAGAATGATCTTCAGGAGCTGAGGACATGGATGCTTGGTCAGCATTGGTAAAGGGCTGTGTTGAGCCTAAATGTGCGAAGAGATTGTTCGTGGGATGGGCGGATTGTGGCTGTTGGAATACGGAGTTGCCCTGACCAAAAGGAGTGCTTGGAGTCTGGGACTGCGACTGCGACTCCCTCGATGGTACAAAGAGATCCTTCGATGTTGCGGCAGGTTGTTGTGGTGCAAACATGTTGCCAGGTGCTTGTTGCTGTGGGAACAGGCCAGGAATTTGTTGACTTGATGAATGTTGTTGTTGAATAGCAGCGACATCGAACGGATTATCTGAAGGTTGTGAATGGGTTGATGTTGAACTGTTTTGATTATCGTTATGAAATGGTGAATGAGCAGCGAAAAGCGGCGGTTGCGCTAGCTCTTGAAATTTCTGGAACGAAGTCATTTTTTTCTGCTCGGGCAAATTGAATATGTTACCTGTGAAACCCCCTGTATTTGGCGGAGGAACGTTGGCGAACGGATTGTTGACCGACCCAGTCTGACCAGCTGAGAAGCTAAACCCTCCGCTAGGTGCAGCGAACTGTGTGTTAAGGCCGGTATCGCTACCAGGGTTGAATGGCGGGAATGATTGGCTGTGCTGGTTGGATTGAGCGCCATTTGACATGTTGAAGCCGTCTTGTTGTTGTTGTTGTTGCGTTCCGTTGTCAGTGTTGGAGTTATTAGATGAGAAAAGAGAGGGTTGAGTTTGAGTGAAAGCTACATTTGGTGCGTTTGGGTAACGCGCTTGACCCGGTGTGCCCGGCCGTCGACCTCCTCGAGGTTTGGCAAACCTAGAAGAACGCATCAGATTCTGCGCGTTCTCGACGAGCACGATCCTAGTAAGAAGGCTGAAGCTCATTCGAGCTATGATATTGAACTGCGAGATGAAAGTGTGTATTATGAAGTTGGTGTTGATGTTGAAGGAAGTTTGCGATCAGTAATTTGTGAAGTGAAGTGAAATGAAATGAGATGTTGTGTGTTGTTGAAGGCTAGCAAAGTGAAGTGATATCGTGAAGGGTCCTTGCCGCAAACGCTCAGGTTTGCCGTTACACATGAACTATCCGCATCCGCGACAATAACATCGTTGCACTCACCTTCGACCTGCCAAATGCACAGCCGTTGCCCTCTGTCCTCCACCAACTTGCGCACCCACTGAGAAACTATCGTCTTCAGATAGTCCTCCATCCTTTGTGAGCTGTGTGCTTGCTTCGCGCTTTGCCATCTTCCTTTTTTCGACGTATCAAGAGTGATACTGTTTATTCCAATAGGTCCACCAGACCTTCGAGCACCAAGTTTAGGGAGAGGAGAGGGGAGAAATAGTGCGTTGTTGCGAGCGCTGAGCTGCACGGTGGGCTTATGACAGTCGCGGAGGTCGAGCTGTACCGCATTCGGAAGGAACCCTCAGGCGTCAACGCAGTTGTTCCATCTAATCACCTTGACATCGTGCTGGATCGAGGCTTTATAGACGTCTTTGCGGGGAATAATAGCGGGATGGTCTCTGTCCGCCTTTCTACTGTCGTCGAGCGGCCATAACAAAAATTGGTCATGGATCCAGCCGAGACTACTTCTACTTAAGCCTAATGCGCATTCAGGGGCAACAGGCTACGCACAGCAAGCGCAGATCGAGGACCACCACCATGCGACGAATTAAATAGCAGCCGACGCAACGATCTACAGAGCTTCTTCTAGTTCACGCGATCAATCCACGGCAAGGCTTCTGTCGTGTCGCGAAAGCGGGGACTTTTGGGGGAAAAGCCCCTTGGACTTGCAATTCTACGCGTCCCTGCTTCACAAGGCTCAAGAGACGAGAAGAGGAATCAAAGTCTTAAAAGGCTCTTATGCTTCGTTGATTTTTAGCGTGAAGCAATGCGCGTACAAGCAAATCACGAGAGGAAGACATGCATCATTCTAGAACTATTAGCAACGCTACAATTCAAATCGTCACAACCATGGGATATCATTCTGTCCAAGCCCCTCCATCATCTATATCCGTATCGCAAGGATACCACACGCAACGCCATCCAACACCCATAATCTATAGCTTTGCCTTCGTCTGTGTCTGAGCCTTTTTCAGAACAGGCTCCATCTTAGTAGCCTGTTACTCAGCATATTAGCAAAGCACCCTCGATGGCAATTGCATCAGATAGCATACCTTCATAACATCCCCTTTGATCTTCAGCTTCCCCGACATAAACAATCTTTGTGCTTGTGTCTTCCCGTTGACCAATTTGCCGAAGTCCTCATCCGATAACGAAAGTGTCACTGCATTCACGTATTAGCCCACCAAGTCCATCATTCGGTGTCGCTCAGCCCTCGGTGTAGCCCGAAATCCAGTGTTCGGCCCTCTGAGCATACGGCTGCAGACTACCAGGGACTCCATATGATTCCATGGGAAACACACCATCTGCCTTCGCCGGCTCGCCCTTGGCCACCTCTCCTTTCTCCTTGAGATCGATATACCAACTATCCGTCTGGCCTTCCTTATTTTTTAACGTAAACGCGAAGACAGCATTGCCCTTCTTGACCGCGTCTTTCCGCTCCGCGGCGTCTGATTGGAGGGAGCTATTGATGGCATCGAAGGCGGCGGAGGAGGGGAAAGCGTCTGCGTGGAAACGGTGATTAGCGGCCCCACAAGGCGGAGAAATGTTGGAGGCAAGAGTTGAATGCTACCTGATTTCAGAGACATGATTGCGGAGCAGTTGGTGGCAGTGGGTATGCAGTGGGTCACTTTCTATAGGGCTGGAAGTTGTGGAATTGATGGTATGAATTGCTTGGAGGATGATAGTGGTGACGAGGAAGGAGAGGCGAGAGTATCGGAGTATTATATTGCGTTAATGTGGCTTGATATGGCTTTTGGTCATTCAAGCATCTCGTGGAACCACTCCATGCAAGCCGAGGCTGAACGGGTGAACTTCGGCAACCGCGTTCTAGTGCTGCATTTGGCATTTGGGGGTCGCGAACCGTGGGTCAACATCAGGAAATTCATCCAGAACACACGACAAGAGTGCTCAAGAGCTTCGAGTCATAAAGGCTGAATTCGTGATATCGTATCTCGTAGCTACGCCATACACCAACCTATCTCATCGCCAGGTAAAGACCGACGTCCTCAAAAATTTCCGCATGTGCTCCTCCGTCCCAAATAACAGTTCCCTACCCTTTGCTCCAGCCTTCTGTAACGCTCCATGCAATGGCTTCGAGCTCCTATATCGAATGTGGTTGTCCCACACTTTTCTCAGCTGTTCTTGCCCAAAGTCGACAGGAGCCAGCATTAGCGGAACATCCATCACCTCCTCTGTCTTTTCCTTCCACGATTCGCTCCCACTGATGCTGGTAAGTGGGGAGAGTGCTTCGTCCCAGGTACCATTCCGAAGGTGGGTATCTTCGAAATTGAAGTCACGGAGGGTGCGACGGTGGCTGATGATGAAGGACGAGATTTGGGAGGCGTCGAGCATGGTGTTCTCGACTTCCATGATTCGGAGTCGGTTGAATTGAAGGGGGCGAAGGCTACGGTGAGATGTCTGTGGACATGCTGTCGTAGGACTGGGCGCTTGGAGACAGGTCTCTGTGCCAAGGGACAATGGACAGGGTCCTTTAGGGCCCAGCCAGCGGAACCTGAAAATCCTCACGAACGAGGAGAACAGGCCAAGGTATGAGTGTAGGTGCTTCAAGTGATCGGTCGGAGAGCCCAGACTGACAGTGTTCATGTGAATCGTCAGCTTTCGGATCTGCTTCCAGCGCTTCACTGAAGCTGGGTTTGCACCAAGTCCCATCAGAGGGTTGAGGTACAGGACAGCACCTGGATGTACTGAAAGGAGGGAGAGAGTGTCAAGCGAGGTTAGTCGGTTTCGCTCGACAGCGATGCGTAAGGAAATTAGGGCGTAGTCGACAATGCTGCGTCGATAGCGTTGATTAGGCTCCTGGTTCGGAGTAGATACTTTCAGATGTTTCAAGTTGGGTATAGCTGAGAAGAAGCGAATAAATGAAGGCACATTGGCGGCGGCGTGGAACAGCGGTGGGTACTGTTTGACCAGCATATCCGTCATCTCCCAACTCCCGTAGGTTGGGACACTCAGTCGCGAAGCAGAGTCTCGGGTCGACTGGATGTAGGGGTCGTAGATGAACGAGCACTCCTCGCCAGTGATTGGATCGAGCAGCGGGGGTAGAAACGTCTCAGTACCATGAGGAATGATGAACCTCAACGTCCGGACATGATGGCCTATCCGGCCTAAGGCTGCCATTCGCACGGGCTTGGTGAAGACGCTTGCTCGGAAGGTGATCTTGGTTTCTTTGAAAAGCGCTGGTGCAGCGCGAACCCCAAAATCATGGCAGGCCAGACGAAGAGAAGCCAGGTCATCCTTTGGGACGAAGGAGAGGAATGTATCTCGAGTCTTGTCGGTCCACCAGAATTGAAGAAATGCTTTTGTAGACATTACGACGAAGCATATTCTTTGAGAAATGAACTCTCTTGAGGCGGAAACAATGGTCAGACATTGTATTGCTAGTTCGGAGCCTGCAGACCTACAGTGGTTTTGAGAGCGCTCTACCAACAGCCAGCTGAAAGGTGACGCGATCAGATGAATAATTGAGCGCAATTGATCAATTGATTATAGTGGGTTGAATGTATTGCATTGGAGGCAGTCAATTGCATTAATTCGTAAAAGGCATCATATCCACTATGTTACTGACTTGAATTGAATTTGCCAATCATGTAGGGATGCCTGAGAAGAACGAGGCATACCCCCAAGACATAAGGTAAAGAGACTGCACATCGACCCATCCCCCGCCTTCCAGAGAAGGAAACTCGAACGCGACCGTGAGTCACAGCTTGTGCATGGAGAAACATTGTAGATCAGGGCTCTTAGAGCGAGGATTAACGCACAGGGAGGGAGAGGGCTGGAACAGACCATCGCGAGAGTGTCGCGGTCGCGCGCCTGACTTCCAAGGCGTTTGACGGCGGTGAGTGGGTTGAAAAAGGACGAGGTTGGGGGATGGAGAGAGTGAGAGAGTTTCGGAGGCACGGAGGAAACTCTTGGCTGCGCTAGCATCGTGAGCCTTCTTCATCAGGGTTAGCGTGACGAATCAACCAACATCTGAAGCTCGCCAGCCACCCAGCGTGCTTTTGCTTGCAGGAGGCTGCGCGCTGCCGCCGCGTTTCTGTCCGTGTTCTTCGTCGGACACGCGCCCACTGTGGATCCAAGGACCGATACAACATAGTGGAAATCTTCA
>JAABUX010009515.1_pt1 | contig 10996 bp, 18 predicted proteins | sample 5561851 | NCBI WGS metagenome assembly JAABUX01 (sample SAMN10711883, study PRJNA513361) | rock metagenome | isolation source: Antarctica rocks | place: Antarctica: Victoria Land, Richard Nunatak red sandstone | collected 2016-01-03 | reverse complement strand
CCCACCCCCCCCCCCCCCCCCCTTTCCCTCGGCGACCTGCTGCTCACGCAGCATACCGCATTGAGCGCTGCGATGCTTGCAGGATCATCGGCCTCGCCAACTGAGTTTGCCGGGTCAGCAAATGTAAGCATGCAACATGCGGCGGGCTGTGACATGTTGGAGACTGGCAGGGTCACATTCTGTGTGAGGTGAAGTTTTAGGTCGTCAGGTTCAGCCTCTCAGCACAAGGTTGGCACAGGAATCGTTCGTTCTACCGGCGTCCTTCCATGTAACGCAGATGCAATCGCGCTGTGTCATTCTGCCAGCACAATCTCCTCAGGGTTCCCGACGACTGGCACTGCCGCCGCCTCAGCGGGTGCGGCCGCGTCTCCAGCGCTCACGACTGCCTCCTGGTCGGCATCATCAGCAACGGCAGCACCGTCCGTGGCCTGCTCGACAGCCTCATCCTGTGCAATAGCACCATCATGCCCGACCTCGGTCGCATCCATCTTGTTGTGCGGCTCTGCTGCTGCAGCATCTGGGACGGCGCCCACGTCAGCGCCAGCTGTGGTCGGCGCGCCGCCCTCCGGCTCTTCGTCGGAAACCTCCACGTCCAGGATGTGCTGCATGGGCGGCAGCTTGACGGCAGCCCCTCCGGCGAGCTTGTCGGCCGGGAACACCAGCGGCGCGGTGTTCACGTTGCCGAGGAACTCGTTGGCGATCAGGAACCTGCAGGTGACACAGCACAAAAGCAATTCCGTTGGGTTCCTGAGGGATGGTATCAAAGAGAAGTTTGTCAAATGCCCCACCCTTTGCTACATCCCGGCAAGCAAACCCCAATTCTGGGCTCCGTCATGAAGTGCTGTGCTGCGGTGACAATGCGATGGTGCACAAGCCCGGCATCGTCGTGCTGCGATGCGTTCTGCGCTTCTGATTCCCCCGCAGATGCAGATATCAGAACAGGCGAAGCAGCTCGATCCCACACCTGAAGCTCTGTAGCAGGTGGCTGCGCCCGCGCCGGATGTCTTTGGCCAGTAGCTTCTGCAGCAGCGTCGGCGGGCGCGGCCGCGGCGGCGGCGCCCCGCGCCCCGCGGGGCCCCACGCCCTGCCCCCGGCACCTCCCGCGCGGCCGCCCCGCCCCCGCCCGTCTCTGCCGGCGAACCGGCCCGGCCCGGACGTGAACTCCCGTCCCCGACCCCTGCCACGCCTGCCGTAGCCGCGGCCTGCAGTACAGAATTTAAACGCTCAAGAGGACCTGAGCTGCCAGCCGTCTGCTGGGGCGCAAGCAGCTTCGTGAGGTGACTGCGCATGCAGGCATGCCGAATGCTTGGTCTGGATGTTTAGGCTGGCCCCCAGCATAAGGGGAGCCGCCTGAGGTGCTCGACTTCATCCAGTGCAGACGCCGTGCAAGACCTGGGCAGCACGACACCTCTTGCACATGGAACACGCGGTTCTCGCAACAGCACCTGCTGACTGCCCCGCATCACCATAGCCACCGTCGCCGGCCTGGTCGGCAGCCTGCGCCGCATCAACCCCTGCGCCGCCGCCCTCGTCGCCGCTGCCATCGTCGCCGTAGCCCTGCAGCATCGCGAGGCTGCCCTCCGTATCTCCACCGTCGGCGCTTCCCCCCAGCCGAGCCCGCTTTGCAGCGTCATCGTGCTCGCCATCTGCGGCCGCATCCGCTGGCCTCTTCTCGCCGGGCTGCTGCTGCTGCTGAAGGTGAGCGGGCGGGTGCGAGAAGCCCCTGCCGCGGCCACCATCGCGCCCCCAGCCACGGCCTTCGAAGCCTCCTCGACCCCGCCCTGCCATATCAGACGGCGAGCTTCATACCGAGTAGTGTGCACTGCTTAGCGGCAATGCTCGGGACAATCGGTGCGCCAACAGCGTTTGTGCGAGCAGTGTGGTGATTCACATATACCTGCAGCAGTCCCGAGGACGTCTGTGACAGCCTGGTGACAGAAGGGCCGCATGCTTACCTGACGGTCGTATCACGTGTGTAACAGGCGGAGCGTGCCTGGTCGGTACAAACAGGGGTCTCACCTCGGAAGTCTCGGCCCATGCCCCTGCCGCCACGGCCTCTGAAGCCGTCACCACCGCTGCCGAAGCTGCCTCGACCGCCGGCAAAGCCGCCGCGGCCCATGCGTCCACCGCCGCCGCCGCCTCCACCGCCCATCTCTCTGAGCGTGTGCAAATTGGCATGTCGCCGTTGCTGCGTCGGAGAAGTGCGCAGATGCGACATACCTACATCGAGTACTTGATTCCCAGAATTGTGTCGGCCGTTTGCACGCCTGATCACTGGGTTTTCTCATAGGTTAACTTGGCATCATGTCATGCTGTCAGTTCAGGCATCGGCATGTCGGCGCACGGACATCAGCAGTTTGCGAAAGAAGCATGAGCTGCGCCCGGCAGGTCATGGACACACATCCAGGCTCAAGCCAATGCAGTGGTTATCCCTGTGGCATACCTGATGAGGTCGGTAGTGCCGGCCTGTCGGTCCAGCCCCATGGCCCGCTGCTGCGCCAGCACCTCGTGCAGCCGCCGGCGCCGCTCCTGGTGCGGCGACAACTCCCCCGTGGCAGCCATCCTGCCATGGCGCCAGTATCCGAAGTCATACTATCACATGGCGGCCGCGGCTTCCCCAGCAATGGAATTCATAGCGCACGCTGTTGGGAATGATCAGATGCGGCGCAGCACCCACTGCCCGACAACGACCACTGCCATGCCGCCGCGCCGACTTGATCACTCACCCCGGCTCCTGCACAGCTATCGATGCAACGCACCAGGCAAACAGTGATACCGCCAAGCAGATCCAGGGCCAAGCCCTCACCCGAATCTAAATACATCATGACCCTGCCACAACCCGGACCCAAATCACAATCAACACAGCGGCGCACTGCGCGGCGCGGGCGGCGACGTTGGCGGCGGTCGGGAAGTTGGCGCGGCGCTCCTCGATCCAGCGCGCCGCCTCCGCCTTCTCGGCGGCGCTGAGGGTAGCCGAGCTGCTGGGCGCGCTCGCCGAGGGCGCCAGCGGCTGCGCCGCCTCCGCCGCCTCCCTCTTCTTGCGGCCGAGTGGCGTCTGGAAGCAAGAGAGGCCAGAGAGAACAAGTCATCGTAGTGTTGGGAACGACAACCCCATGCATGGCGGCCTGGATACAATACTTGCACTATCGCGTGTGATCATCTGTTGTGTTGTTCTGGGTGTGGCCTTCAAACTGGATCCGCTGCGGTCGAACCAAGTCCAGCTAAACTGCAGACCAGCCTCCTGCTTGCAACTGCCGCATCAGCATGCTGGTGAGGGTCTGAGCAGCTGAGCAGGCTTGCCAGAACATCTGGAGGTGCAAAAGACGTGTCCACCCACCACAGGGCATCGCTGCCTCTGAGCCATGCCCCCGACAAACAGCAGCATGGTAGGGTATGCTCTGACCATGCCCTGAGCTGGGCTGACGACGACTCTAACACGTCCAGACGCTGTTGGTAAACCCTGGTCTTGCTGCTTCTACCTGCTGGCTGACACCCCTTGCACAAGCAGTGGCTTGGCGCATGCGCTGACCCTCAAGCAGGTGGCATCACCGACTGTCAAGAAGCAGACGGGAATCCATGCATGGAGTGGGTTCAGGCGGGTATGCCAAACCGGACCTGCGGAGGCGACTGGAATGGCTGGCCCATGAAGGCGCCCCGTCCCTGCGGCGGACTGCCAAAGCCGTTCCCTGCTGGCCCTGCACTAAAGCCGCCGCGACCCGGGGAGGCTCCCCTGCCACGTCCGCCCCTACCGCCGCCGGAGCCTCCGTCCCCTCCGCGCCCGCCTTGGCCGCGGCCCGGGCTGAACCCGCGTGCCGGCCCGCGACCAGGCGAGCCGCCAAAGCGGCCGCCCCTGCCGCCTCCTCGGGCGTTGCCGCCGCCCCCGCGCCACCCCTGCTGTTGCGGCGGCGGCTGTTCCCAGCCATGCCCCGGCTGCTGCATGTGCTGCTGCTGCTGTTGCTGCTGCTGGCCCTGCTGTTGCTGTCCAGGCATGCCGAACTGTCCGCCTTGCTGGGGACCGCCAGCGAATGGCTGCCCCTGCGGCGGCATGCCTCGCCCGCCCTGAGGCGGGCCTCGCGGTGGCGGGCATTGCCCGGGAAAGGCCTGCCGGTGCATCTGCTGAGGCGGCTGAAGCTGCAGGAATTGCTGTTGTTGCGGTTGCTGTGCCAGGATGATCCCGCCTCCCATGCCGCCGAAAGCAATGGGCCCGCCGCCCTGGCAAATACAAGACTTTCTCGACGTTGCTTACTTCCTTGCATTTCAAGTCGCGACCTTGCCGCAAACGGATCTTCGACGCGCAGCTGTCGAGCAGCTAAAATTTCACTGTGCAGATGCTGGGTATGGCACTGCATTAGCTTGCAGATACAACACCGCCACAGCGACTATCTGGCTGGCACAGGTCGTGTGCCTGCTCTGATCCTACCTGCGGGGCCAGGAGCGTGAGGCCGGCAAGCGGCATCGCCTGCACGCCTCCCTGTCCGCCGCCGCCGCCCTGCAGCTGCGCCAGCGGCACGATGCCGAACTGCGCAAACCCCGGGGCCATTCCGCCGCTTGGCGGACCCGCGGAGGGCTGCGCGCCAATGAGGCCCCCCATCTGGAGCATCGCGGCCTGGACGGGGTTCATGGCCTGCACCTGTTGCTGCTGCTGTTGTCCTCCGCCCTGCATCACACCGCAAGCACCGTCACTGATGTGCCCCGGTCTGCAAATCGCAATGCAACGGACTTTTGCGTTCTCTGCTAGGCATGTCAGCGGCAGGACGAGAAGCAGATGCCCAGTGCCCGACGCTGCCGCGATACGCCCCGCATGAGCGGAAGGCAGCGTCACTCACCGGCATTGCTTGAGGGCGGGGGCCGGGCGGCGGCCGGGGCCCGAAGTTCCCAGTTCCACTGCTGTACATCACAGCCTGGCGGGCTGGACAGCTATGGTCTACGATGTGGGGAGATCAGTGTCGGACATGCGTCCAAGAAGCTGATTCATGTCCAAGACGCTGAATCATCAGGCACAACAAGCTCAAAATCGGTAAAACTGTTTCATTTCGTCGGCAGAAACGCATCGCACATCGTCGCCATGCATGGTGCTTCCGTGTGGGGCGCCAACTTGTTTCCGCTCGACCGCATCCGCTTGCAGCACGCGCTTCGCAGCCATGCCTGGCCTGCCGCCAGCCCCTCTCTGCAGCACCCCTCCCTTGCTGCCCGACCGTGCGACGGGCGGTTGTCGGAAGCACACGCTCCGCAGTCAGAGCAACACCGACGCCGTGGCCGTCGAGGTATCCCTTTGGCTGCTCGGACAACACACTGCGCTCGAACCGGTTGCGCCATGCCCGCAGATGTTGCATGCGGACTGGTTCGCAATATCCTTTCAAGAGTTGTTTGGGCTACACGGCTGACACAGCTCTGCAGATGCGCACTGAATGTCCTCAGCCGTGCTCACCAGGCGACTGCGCGACGACAGCCGCAGCCACCCGGAGCTGCAACGCAACGGGCATCCGTGACACACCTGCGCCGCCGTCGAGGTCGGTCAGGGCCGCAGCTAGCGGCGGTCGTGGTGGAGGCTCGGGCGGCAGCGGAGGACGGGAGCCGCTGCTCACAGTAGACGATATAACAAAGACGCACGACGGGGAGTCGACCTTGTTCTCGGACGTCACCTTCACGGTGCACCGCGGCGATCGGCTTGCCATCGTGGGACCCAACGGCAGTGGTGCGCGTCAGCTCACATGCCCTTGCCCTGCCTTTACCGCATTGCACAGTCACTACGGGAAGTTCGACGAATCAGGCACAGCGCGCCTTGTGGGGGGGGCGCTCTGCCTGATTTGTGCGCGCAGACACCACGCCGAGAACCGCTTGAGATGATGTGCATAAGCTATGGTCAATGTACATGTTTCACACAGCTGGTTCGCGCATGGCAGCATCACACATGTCACGTTCTATATGACGTGCTGTGCAGGCAAAACCTCGCTGTTACGGCTGCTCGCTGGCAAGGACGCTCCGGACGCCGGGACAGTGCGCCTGAGGAGAGGCACCCGCATCGGTGCGCATGCCACCAAGCTCTGCTGATGTTAGGAAGTGTCGTCCCGGACCAGCACAAATCACCTGGGGTGGGTGAAGGGGTCGGTAGCGGCTGCCTCATCAAGGCGCAAGCCGCTGATCAGCTTCTGTCGAGCTGCTATCCGGCTCAGCTGCTCTCGTCTTCGGTGAGGAGCAGCTACCTACCTTCACACAGCCCAACGATTTGTGGCGGGACTGCAAGCAGCAGCGGAGCCCGTTGATGGCTCGTGCAGCACGAGATGTGTGTCAATAAACTTGACTACATCGCGAGGTGTCCTCAGCTTTCAGCGCCGCGTCGTTGCCCGACATTACAACGCTGTTGGTCAGCACCCCGCCCAGCGTGGTCGCGCCCATGTGCAAATACCTCTCTCAACACAGCTATGGTCTGCAGACGCCATATGCACGGTCGCCGTTGCTGACAAGCTGCATACGGAAATCATCCGCATGAGCATACGCATCGCACCGGTCGGTGAAGTTACGTCATTCGTTTCATGGTTTGTTGCGCTTGGCGGCCGATCATGCCCTCACGTCATTAGCCGCAAGCATGCCTATATACATCAGCGCTAACTTGCCCGCAGTGTTGCACTGTGTGCTGTTGCAGGGTACCTGCCGCAGGATCCGGACCTGGACGGGTCCCTGACCGTCCTCGACGCGGTCCTGCAGTCGGACTCGGACGCGGCCACGGCGCTCCGCGGCTACCACCGCGCCCTGGCCGCCAGCGCCGAACAGGGTCTAGGGTCCGCCGCGCAGCGGGCGGCCATCGACACCGCCACGGCGGCGGTCGACGCGCTCGGCGCCTGGTCCCTGGACACCGATGCGCGTTTCTCATTACGCATACGCCACCTGATGCACACCTGTTGCTGGCCTGCTTCACTGCCCAGGACTTGAGACTCCTCAGCAGACATGATCGTCACGTTGGTCTGTGTCAGTAATATGCATTGCAGGCTTTGTGCATGTTGGGAGAGTCGAGGTTGTGTTGTTGGGACGATGATGTCGTCGTTGGGTTATCCTGTCGAAGCCGCGTCAGCTCAGACGAGAGTCCCTGTGGCATCAGCACCGGCTTCGATGGGGACACCCGGGACAACATGACCGTTGCAGTGAGCCAGCTGATAGAGAATCTTTGCAGTACTGTTGACCCAACGCCGACCCTGCACTTCAAGCACTGCACCATGCGCATGCAAGTCAGGCATACGACGTGAGTAGGTAGGCAGACAATTTACCAGCTGATCGGATTTTGTCAGCATGGTACAGCCAGCGGCTGCTGGCATTGCTGCACGCGCCGTCTGTGCGGGGCATGCAGTTTCCTGTGCCGACATGAGGCTACACTAGTGTGTTTCATACGCTGCTGTCGCCTGCTCGTAGGCATCGGACATGCTTCAGGCGGTTGGACTGCCGCCCGGCATGCTGGGCGCAGCGGTGGCGTCCCTCAGCGGCGGCCAGCGGCGGCGGGTCGCCCTTGCGGCAGCGCTGCTGGCGCAGCCCGACGTCCTCATCCTGGACGAGCCCACCAACCACATGGACCTCGAGGTATGCCTGACTTTCACACAGCAACGCGGCACTGTAAAACGTGGTACGTGAAGACCTGCACCAGAGAAGAGTGCTCACAGGCCCTGACATGTCGCGATTTGCAAATCTGGCATGCCAAAACTTGCGCCAGAGCCAGCAACCTACGGCTCCTCGCACAGCGCGACAGTTGAATCTGCGCATACACAGCTTCTGCTGCCAGGATCCGCTTCGTGGGAAGCCATGGAAGCTCGGGCATGTGGTGGTAAAAACAGTAGACGGTCTCTTGAAACCGATTGCATTACCCGCAAGCTGTGTGTGAGTGATGCAACCACCACTTCTGCAGCTTTTGCAGCTGACAAAAGCTGCCACCCCACGCAACTTCGCGAGCACACGCCGACAGTGGTGACGGTCTTTCCTGGCTCGTCCCTTCAGCGCCAATTGCCGCCTTGATACAGAGCACATGCCCACCTCCCCGCAGGCGATCCGGTGGATGGAGTCGGCGCTGTCGGGCCGCGACACGACGCTGGTGCTGGTCACCCACGACCGGGCCTTCCTGGAGGCCCTGGCGACGGGGCTGCTGGAGCTGGACGCGGGCACCTCCCACCAGTACGCCTTTGGCGGCGCCGGCTGCTACGATCGCTACCGGCAGGCACGGCCTCAGCATGTTGTTGTAGATTTCAAAAATGAAAATGGTCGAAGATCAACAGTGAATATTCTTCAGACCTTCCCATACTTTTCTCTTGTTTGGTTTCTCTAGTCTTGTCATATCGATGAAGAGTTTGATGTTTTAGAGCAATAATCTTGTATTTCAGTGCTGTAAACACTCTGCAGTTGCTCCTGTCCACGACACTGACGTATCATCTACGATACTTTGTACTGATTTTTTCCTGGTTATGCTACTTACATAAAAATACAGGTTGTGAATGCAGTGTCTTGACGCATCGTGCATGAAGGAGTGACGCAGTCTCCGTTGCCGACTTATGTTGACGAATTGAGTTCGGCGCCGTCAGGAGCGGGACGAGAGGCGGCAGGCTCAGGCGGCGCTCGCGGCCAACGCTAAGACGTTGCTCAGGAAGGAGACGGAGTGGATGCGGCGGCAGCCAAAGGTGTGTTGCTCCGAAAGTTCGCTCACTAGGATGTTGACCCGGCTGACTCCTGGCCTGCGGCGTAGAACCAAGCAATGACACTGCTCATGCTCTCAGAAACTGCTGCCATATAGCCCGCCATGCAATGCGGCGTCTGACGGGCAGGGGATGCTGTTGCGTAGGCCCGGTCGGTGAAGGCGCAGGCCAGGGTGCGGCAGTACTACGAGCTGGTGTCCACGTCTCGCTCGGGCCCGCGGGCCGACCTGGAGGTCGACCTGGCTGCTGCGGCGCAGGCCATGTCCCGCCAGGTGAGCACTCAGAGCCCTTCCACCTCAAGCTAGGCGTGCAGTCTGCTGCATACCTTTGTCAGCTCACTCCCGCAGCTGGTGCGACGCCTGTAGCACCGCTGCCTCGTAGCCACAATGCTGGACTTTCATGTGATTTGCTTGTGCTGTGCAGGGCACGAAGCTGCTGGCCTTGAAGGGCGCGACTGCGGAGATAGAAGGCAGACCCATCATCAGGTGCTTTCCTTGCGTACAACGAAGATGAAAAGGACAGCACTGGAAACGCCAGTGTGCCGGCAACTTGTTAGAGGCTACTCAACAGTGGACAAGCCAGCACCTATAGCCTTGTTTCCTGCGCTGTGTTATGAACCACTCGCCAGTCTGAATGCCACGCGCCGGATTCAAGAAGAAGAATGAGCAACGGCCGTACGACCGCCAGGTTGGGAGAGATGGTCGCTTGATCGCAATACCCTGACCCTGACCCTGACCCTGACCCTGACCCTGACCCTGACCCTGAGCTCAATGTGATCTCGCTATGTCACTCCGCTCGCAGGGACTTCACCTACGAGTTCTCCAAGGGCGAGCGCATCGGCATCTGTGGCCCGAACGGCAGCGGCAAGACCACGCTGGTACGCACGCTGACCGGCGCGCTGCCGCTGGCGGGCGGGGAGAGGGAGGTCGGCGACACGACCGTCATCGGGCACTTCGCGCAGCAGCCGCCGCCGGTGCCGGAGCACCTGCGCATCATCGACTACCTCAGGTGGGTTGGATGGGTGTTGGACTGCCTTGCTCGCACACGCTTGCAAGGACAGCGGTGTGCCTTGTGTTGAGCCATCATCTGCAAGAAGCATGGCAATGAGGGCCTTGATGAGGCGCGCAGCAATCTGCGTCTGATGGAGACCTGCTGCCTGGGGTCAAAGCTGTGTCGCAACAAGTGCGCAGGGACTTTGTGCCCAGCAATCCGCTCGGGGACGGTCCGACGGAGACCCCGGAGACATTACTGGAACGGCTCGGCTTTCCTCACCGCATCCAGCATCGCCAGGTGACGTGGTGACGAGTGAGACGTCGGGACGATGGTTCCAATATGCACCACCAAGCTTGCTCTGTGTTGTGAAGCAAAATGACGAAAGCATCGAAGTGCCTTTTGCGCGTGGCACTGCTCATGATTTGCCAGTCACAAGGCCTGAGCATGCATCAGCAAGTTGCACTGCCAGACAAGTGAGGGACGCAGCAGCTGAGAGGCCAGGGTAGTCTGTTGTGCTGCTTATGGGTGCCTTGATCGCTCCTTTCGACTTGGCGAGAGCCGCAGATGCTCATTCTGACCCTGATTGATTGTGAGCGCTGGCAGCCAACGTGCTGTCGCCCGTTTGCTATGCTCATGACTAATTCGATTGGGTTGCAACGAGCAATTGGGCTTTCTCACAAAGTCGAGTTTGGAGGATCATTGCCCCGTCGTACACCCATAATGTCTGTGCCTGCTCTCGTGGGCGGCACAGTGAGACTCATCAATTGTCACATAGCATTGACATACATGTCGCCAAAAAGAGTGATAAACTTGCTGCCGCAACAGAGGGCACACTGCAAGCCGGTATGGCAGTGTGAACATGAGGATATGTGTCGGCTTCCGGGTGTGTCGGCGGCTCAGCTGGAGTGACTCCACGAGTGCTCGCAGCCCAACCTTGTAGTAGCAACCCCCACGACCGGTCCTGGCTGACGCCGACTGGCCGACAGGTGTCGCTGCTGAGCGGCGGGCAGCGGCGGCGGCTGCAGCTCGCAGCGGTGCTGATGGGGCGCCCCAACCTGCTGCTCCTGGACGAGCCGACCAACGACCTGGACCTGGCCACTGTGGAGGTGAGGGCCTGCGCTGGCCGTGCCGACACATCGTTACATATGCACCTTTGTCGTAGTCCTTGCGGACGCATACTCAGAAGTATCATCCTTCCAGTATCGTCTGCACCCCGGCTCGCATCATGGCTTTCGTGGGCTCGACTTGCCGCAGTCTATGCCACAGTGACGATTTCAAGGTTGGCAGCCGTTCCACCTATAGTATGCAGGAAGCTGCTTTCTCATGAAAGGCAT
>JAABUX010009513.1_pt1 | contig 10997 bp, 14 predicted proteins | sample 5561851 | NCBI WGS metagenome assembly JAABUX01 (sample SAMN10711883, study PRJNA513361) | rock metagenome | isolation source: Antarctica rocks | place: Antarctica: Victoria Land, Richard Nunatak red sandstone | collected 2016-01-03 | reverse complement strand
TGGATCGGGCCGTCGCTCGCGATGCCTTGCGTAAGGTGAGGCAGAGCATGTATTTCTACGCGGACACCTACCTCCTGGTAGCCCTTGTCCTCGATTTCGAGCTGGTTTCCGCGAACCCTATCAGCGGCACTATCTTTGCACTTTTCGATTATGGTCAAGTAAATCGCCTATCGCGTCCTCTATGTTGTGGTCGAGCGACTTGGTAAGCCGCACCATGTAGTAGTCAAACAAAAAGTGCAAAGATAGAGCAGCGGGCACGAGCCGCAGCGTTGGCACTATACACTGGCGACCCAGATTGCCCAGGCGCTGACGCTGCACGATCAGTCGCTCGGGCAACCCGTCGAGGGGCTGGGGGACGAGAGGTCGATAGGCGCCTAAGCCAGCGTATTAACACCGTCTTGCGCGGGCACCGCAGGCGAAGTGCTCACCGCCTCGGTCATCTGTCGCGGTCGTCTCGTGAGGACGCGCGCCAGCACGGGGAGGGATCGTGGCCGCCGGGCGGCAGCCGCCGCCGCGCGGAGCACGAGGCCGGGCGAGAAATCGGTCGCCATTAGCCGGGCGTACGGGTCTGCTCCCATTCCGCGCAGCAGGGGAATCAGCGTGTCCCACTCCTCATCGGAGCTCGCATAAAGCCGGTTCTTGGCGGCATCGGCCAGCCTCATGTTCCGGCCGAATCGCTGTCGCCAGGCATCTTCATAGGGAGCTAAAGCCGCGGCGGACACATCGCCCCGCCCGACGGCCACGGCGCCGAAATGGCCGGCGAGGCGTCCCGCGTACATCGAGAAGCGGATGCCTTCGCCTGCGAGCGAGGATGCCTGGCCGGCGGAGTCGCCGGCCGTCATGAGCCCGTCGGCGACGAACGCAGCGTTCATACCCTCGCCCGGTATAACCCCGGTATGGACCTCGACCGGCGATGCGCCGACAAAGGCGTCGCGGAGCGGCGCATAGTCGTGGAGCAAGGTGTGCAGGTACGCGGCCGGATCGACCGTCACGTCCGGCCTGAGGACGCCGACCCCCGCCCGGACGCGGTGGCCGCCGTATGGGAACGCCCATGCGTACCCGGCTGGGGCGATGACGCTGCCGACGGCCAGGACACACATATCCTCGGGGAAGTTGGGCGCGTACAGATCGTACTCGGCCCCAACTCCGGCGCGACGATAACTGCGGTGGATGCCGGCCTTCACCGCAAGCGTGGATGAGAACCCGGTTGCGTCGATGACCAGCGAGCAGGCGACACGTCTCGTTGCCCCCGTGTGATCGCGCATCGTGACGACCTGATGGAGCCCAGAGTCCGGGTCCACGCCGAGTACCTGCGTGCGCGGACTCAACGTGGCGCCTGCCGCGATGGCGCGTTCGGCCAAGTACTGGTAGAGACCGCGCACGTTGATGATGCACGCCGTCGGTTCGCTCGTCGTGAACGTCGCCTCGGTGGATGGTCCGCACAGGCGACATCTCTGTATCGGATGGTAGAGGTGAGGCGGTACCCCCAGCGCAACCATGTCGGCGATGAAGCTACCTCCGCTCGTGCGCGTCGGCGAACCAATCTCCGCGTGCTTCTCCGCGAGCAGGACGCGTAAGCCCTGTGCAGCCGCCACTTGCGCGGCGCTTAATCCGGCCGGACCACCCCCGGCGACGACGATATCATAGCTGTCTAGGGGGCCTTCATGGGATGGGTTGCGCGATATAGCACTCATAGTGGTAAGTATATCAATGCCCCTGTTCTACGACCGCGTTGCGCCCCGTCGTGTGCATCAGGAGGTCCGCGATCGCCGAGCAGAGCGCGGCCACGCCGTCCTCTCGCGCTATCCGGCCAGCGATAACCCCTGCTCGTTCCCGGTATACGGGCTGGTGCATCAGCATGGTCAGCACGTCGGCCGCACGCGTGACGGTGTAGCGCCGGCGCGGCAGCCAGCATCCCGCGCCCAAGCGCGCGACCTGCGTGCCGTCGAAGTGTTGATCGACACCCCAGGGGGCCACGAGTGCGGGGGTGCCGGCGCGCAGCCCCTGGGCGGTCGTACCGATGCCCCCGTGGTGGATGACCGCCGCGCAGCGCGGGTAGATCGTCGAGAAGGGGGCGAAGGGGACCGCTAATGCGTCCGCGATCCAGCGGGTGGGGAGGGCCGTGGGGGGCGCGCCGATGACGAGGGCACGCGCCCCCGCCCGCCGGATCGCGGCCACGCTCGTCTGGTAGAAGTCGGCGAAGACATCCCCCACGAGCGGCGACATCGAGCCCGACGAGACGGCGACGACGGGCCGGGGCGCGGCCAGGAAGTCCGCGAGTTCGAGGGGCTCTGTCCAACTCGTCGGGGCGTCCCAGAAGAGAAATCCGGTGGTGCGCACCTGGGGCGGCCAGTCGGCCGGAGGGTGGAAAAACGCGGGCGACACGGCGACTGCAGCGAGAAACGGCGACCGATTGCCGCGCAGCAGGGCGTCGCGCCGGGGAGGCAAGCTGTACTGGGCGCGGACCCGATTGATCGCCTCGTCACCGAGGCGGCGGCCGGTACGCCTGGCCGATGCCCAGATGGCGCGATTGACCACGGACCGCACAGAGGGGGGCAGGGCGGCGGGCAGTGGATAGGGCGCGACGGAGGCGGAGGGGATAGCCAGGGGCGAGAGCGCGAGGCTCACCCACGGCAGCCCCGTTACGTCGGCGACGATACAGGCTGCGGCTTGCTGCATCGTGGAGATCAGCAGGTCGGCCCCGTCGCACGCGGCGCGCAACGCGTCCACGGTCTCGTGCAACGTGGGCAAGATGCTGTGTTCCAGCAAGATGCGCGTGAACGCAATGGGGGATATATCGCCGAAGATCACGCGGCGATACGGCAACAAGACGGCCTCGTTGTCTCCCGGAAGGGGATGGACGGCCAGGCCGGCGGCCGCGACGGCGGGCCGATGCGCCTCTTCGACGGCGATCAGCACGGCGTGCCCGCGCGCCTGCAAGCCTAACCCGAGGGCCACGATAGGGTTGAGGTCGCCGCTCGACCCGTAGGTTGTCAGGACGATGCGTGCCATGCGCTAGGCGCTCGGCCCATCGTCGTCCGCATCCGCATCGCCACAGAGGGCGTAGGTCATCATCGCGTCGGCCCACGCCTCCGCCTCGCGCTCTTGCTCGACCGCGTAGACGCCGGTAGCGAGCTGCGGGTGTTCGAGGACAACATGAGCGATGCCGTGCCACTTGGCGTGCTCCTGCTCGGCTTTCGGGACATTGCTCGGGTAGGGGATCATAACGTCCTTATCGCGTTTCTCGGTGCACGAGTAGGTGGGCAGCCAGCCCAGCGGGAGGCCGCGCCGGGCGCGCATCTGGTCGAGGGCGTCGCGCAGGTCGGCGGTGGTGAACGGCGGGGTGAGCCCGAAGTCGTCGCGGATCATGCGCAACTGCTCCGCGCGCGTGGCCGCCTCGTCGGTCGGGGCGATGGCCGGGGACGGCCCGGCGTGCGCGTAGACCTCGGCGGTGGTCTCGTCGCGCGGTTGCCCCGCGCGGGCCTGCTGGGTGAGGTACTGGGGCGTTTCCTCGACGAGGTGGACGACATGGCCGTGCAGGGCGTGGCGGTTGCGTTCGGGCATGATGGCTCCGAACTGGCCGCCGCCGGGGATCAGCACTTTGAGCGCCGCCATCATCTCGTCGGGCGTCGGCGTCCGCTCCGGGTAGCTGCCTGAGAGGTGGTAATGCTCGCCGTAGTCGGGCTCGTCGTCCACGGTGATGAGGATGCGCAGCGCGCCGTCCGGGCCGCGCTTGGTCATGTACACGGATGCTTGCTTTCCATGCGCGGCGTGCTGGCGGCTCTCCCCTTGTTGGTAGTATAGGCGGCGCCCGTCAGCGAGCGTCACGTCGCGCGTGGGCAAGGTGCGCGTGGGCATCGGTGTTCTCCTCTTCTGCGATCACGGGATGTGCAAGACGCATCACCCCCCTTCCCCCCATAGCATACGACGCCGACGGGTGATCGTGCGGCCGTTTCCTATCGTCACGGTGACGCTCCGGGTGACCGATCCACCGGGGCCGAGAGGATCGCCTGCCGGACCCTGTCGACCCTATTCCCTACCGACCATAGCAGCTACAACAGCGGGTTCCCAAGGCGCGGGAAGAGGTCGAGGCCGGCCTTGGCGGCGGCGCGCGCGAGGTCGAGGCGGAAGAAGGGGTCGGCGAGGGCGACGGGGAGACCCGGCAGGACACGCTGGTAGACGCCGGCCAGGCCGGCGCGGATGAGGCGGCGCAACTGGTGGGCGCCGTAGCGCGCGTGCTCGCTCGGACTCCCCGCGCAGACGGCCACGAGCGCGGGGAGGTCGTTGGCCGGCGACGACGCGGGCCAGACGGTCGGGGGTGAGTGGACGGGCCGCCGACGCGGGCTCGACGGCGAGCAGATGCCCGGCGACGACGACGAGGAGCGCCACGGCGGCGCGGTCGTTCCAGCCCGGCCCGCTGACCGGCATCCGACGCGTCGGCTCCCTCATGATGGCGTTCCCCTCATAACGCGTCGATCCGCGCGTGACGCCGGTTCATGGTCTCCTCGATCCAGGCGAGCACGTCGTGATTCGTGAAGTCCTGCAAGGTGATGTGGACGAAGGGCGCGGTCTCCTCGGGGACGAGCGCGGCGGCTTCAGTCGTCAGATCGCGCAAGGAGGTGGTGCGCAGATACGTGAGCAGGGTGCGGTAGGTCGCGCCGGGGGTGACGGCGCGGACGACGACGCAGGCGAGGGCGACGAGGCCAGCGGTGAGCCAGTCCTCGGCGACGGCGGCCTGGTCGTCCAGCGTGGGGTCGGCCGCGTCGGCGGTGGCCGCGATCCACCACCACGCCACGTCCTCCAGGCCCTGTTGCCCTGGCGGCAACGGCGTGTCCAGGTCCATGTCGTCGTCCGTGTCACCCCGTCGCTCGTCGCTCGTCCTATCGCCCATCGCGCCCTCCCCCTCCTCCAGTATCGCAAACGCGGCGGGACGACGCCGACGACACGGCGCGCATCGGCCACGACCCGTGACGGAGGATGTGGGCGGCGCGGCGTCCGATCAGGACGGGGAGCGGGTCGTGCGCGCGGTGCCGGCGACGGTTCCCGCCCAGGACCCAGTGGGCGGGGCGACGACGGGCCGCCGCGCCACCGTCACCGTCCGCGATCGCCCCTGAGCCTGGACGCCTGGCCCGTACCGTGTGCCCCGTCGCTACGCGCGGGGCCGGCCCCACGCCCGGCCTGTGCGGGAGGCTGGCGCGCCGATGGTGCTAGAACGACCATGGCGCTAGCGCTACGCGTGGTGTAGCGCCCAGGGTAAAGAGTAGCGCCATTATAGCGCCAAACCCCCCTTTTCACGCTCAAAACGTAGCGCTATCGTAGCGCCATAGCTTTAGCACTAGAGCTACGATTAGCGCCATGATGTGCGGCCCGTTGGAGCCCTAATAGCGCTACAGTAGCGCTACGATCTGCGGAGGTGGGAGGGCCGCTTGCACCACGTCGAAGGGCTGCGGCGGCGCTCCCAGGAGGGCTAGTGGCGGCTGTCCAGACGAGGCCGCACGACGCGCAGGACGGCGATGGCGAGCAGGACCGCCAGGGCCACGTACGCGCCGACGAGGGCGGCGGCGAGGAGCGCGGCCACGACATGGAGGGCGGGCGCGGAGGCATGGGCCAGCGGGGCGAGGACGGCGGCGACGGGGCCGGTGAGGGCGCAGAGCACGAGGGCGGCGAGGCAAAGTGTCCAGACATGGGCGCGGGCCTGAGCGTCGGTCATGTGTCCCTCCCCTGGCTCGTCTGTCCCGTGCGCGGCGTCGCGCCGTCCACGCGCCCCCCTGGCGACGCGGGGCCTCACCGACAGTATCGCAGGTCGAGGCGTCAGGAGGCGGCGGGGGTGGCGTCGTCGGCGAGCCAGTGGCGCAGGGCGGGATCGCGCAGGCGCTTGAGCGCTTTGGCCTCGACCTGGCGCACGCGCTCACGGGTGAGCCCGAGTTGCTGGCCGATCTCCTGCAAGGTGCGCGGGGGCGCCCCGTCGAGGCCGTGGCGGGCGACGAGGATGGCCCGCGCGCGGGGGTCCAGGGTGGCGAGGGCGGCGCGCACGGCGGCGGCCAAGGCGTGGGCCTCGGCCATAGCGTCGGGCTGATCGGCGTCAGGGTCGGGGAGGAGGTCGCCCAGGGTCGTGGTCTCGCCGTCGCCCATGATCTGGTCGAGGGGGACGGGGGCGGGCAGCGGCGCGGTGAGGGCGTCCACGCGGGCGCGGGGGAGGCCCGTCGCGGCGGCGAGCTCGCCGCGGGAGGGCGGATGGCCCAGTGCGGCGTGGAGGGCGTGGGCACAGCGGGCGAGGCGGGCGCGCTCCATCTGCACGTTATCGGGGACGTGGGCGAGGGGGACCTGCTGGGCAAGGGCGCGGCGGAGGGCCTGCTTGATCCACCAGACGGCGTAGGTGGAGAACTTGTAGCCGCGCGCGGGGTCGAAGAGGTCGACGGCGCGCAGGAGGCCGACGGTGCCCTCCTGCACGAGGTCGTCGAGGGAGAGGCCGCGGTACTGGTAGCGCCGGGCGACGGCGACGACGAGGCGCCCGTTGGCGGCGACGAAGGCGGCGCGGGCCGCGTCGCCGGCGCGGAGGGTGTCCTGGTCGAGGGGCCAGGCGGCCAGGTCGGCGAGGATGCGCGCACGGGCGGCGGCGGCGAGGGCGCGGGGCAGGAGGGGATCGACGGCGGCGGCGAGGACGGCAGGGGCGAGGGGCAGGCGGGGGAGAAGGGCGGCGAGGACGGCGGCGGCGGCGGCGCGCGCGGACATGGTGGGGGGCAGCTCGCGGCGCAGGCGCGCGGCGAGGTGGCGCTGGGCCAGCAGGCGGGCGCGGCGGCCGGCGCGGATCAGCCGGGCTAAGGCGCGCTCCTGGGCAGCGGTGAGCACGGCGGGGGCGGTGTCAAGGGCGGGCGGCGGGATCATACGGTCTCCTGTGTGGTCCAGGGTCTCTACCCAGAGCGTACCAGGCCGACCCGTGTGCCTGGTGGTCGTATGGGGATAAGGGGGCGCGGTCCGGCACCGCGCGCCGATGCTCCCATCTCCCCACCACGCCGACGGGGCCGAGGCGACGATCATGGCCCCACGCTCACCCGCCCGGTCTGGGCGGCGGGAAGAGGTCGAGACCGGCGCGGGCGGCGGCGCGCGCGAGGTCGAGGCGGAAGAAGGGGTCGGCCAGGGCGACGGGGAGACCCGGCATGACGCGCTGGTAGACCTGGGCCTGACCGGCGCGGATGAGGCGGCGCAGCTGGTGGGCGCCGTGGCGCACCTGATCGCTCGGGCTGCCCTCGCAGGCGGCCACGAGCGCGGGGAGGTCGTGGGCCGCGACGAAGTGGGCTAGGCGGTCGGGCGTCAGGGGTCCGGCCTCGGCGGCAAGCAGATGCCCGGCGACGAGGACGAGGAGCGCCACGGCGGCGCGCTCATTCCAGCCCGGCCCGCTGACCGGCGGCCGACGCGTCGGCTCCCTCATCCCTGTGCCCCTTCTCCCCCACACCTGCCCCGACGTCCGCTCATCCAGTATCGCAGCCAGCGGCCCTATCCCGCCGGCGTGGACGGGTCCTCCGGCCCGGACGGGGCGCCGGGGAGGACGCGCCACGCCTCGCCCTGCAAAAGCCCACGCCGCCATTCTGCCCACAGGCGGATGCGGGCGCGGACGTCGGCGAGGCTGCGGCACTGGCGCGGGTCGATGATAAGGGCACCCAGGGCCTCGTAGGCGGCGATGGCGGGGAGGATGCCACGCGCGGTGTGGTGGACATGCACGGCGTCCTCCTCGGGGACCGGCACGACGCCGACGACGGCCGTGGGATGGGCCATGGCGCAGGCGGCGGCGATCTCCTCGGCGTGGGCGAGCAGAACGTACTCGGCGGCGTTGATGGCCGCGATGGTGTTAGGGCTGGACATGCTCCACCTCACTGTTGGGGCGGCGACGCCGATACGCCGCGTGCCGGTGGACCCACTCCATGCCCATGGTGATCTCGAGGCCCACCCATTCCTGCTCAACGCATGCATCACACCGGAGCTTGCCGGACGGGGCCGCCCGCTCGCAGGTGGCGCACGTTTCCACCTGATGGGCGGTTGCCGGCGTTGCCCGTGTCAGGGGTGCGTCGGATGGCGCGTCGTTGTCCCACATGGTCACGCCTCCCTGCTACTGCCGGCGCGCTCTAACCAGGCGAGGTCGGCGCGCATGATACGGAGCACCGTGGCCTTGTCGGCGGCGGCGAGTTGGTGGGGCTCGCCGTCGCGCCCCTCCCGAAGCTGGATGATGCGGAGGTCGTGGAGGCTCACCTGGCCCGGATCGACGGGCGCGGGCGCCGCCGGGGGTGTGGGGGCGGAGGCGAACGGCGGAACGCCGGGGAGGTCGCCCAGGGCGGCGCGAAGGAGGTCGCCGACGTAACGGCCGACCGAAACACCCCGGTCGGCCGCCTCGGCGCGCAGGCGGCGCGCCAGGGCCAGCGGGAGGCAGATGTTGATGCTGCGCACGGCGTCCTCGGCCTGCCGCCGGCGCCACGCGGCCAGATGCTCGTCGTCGTCGGGATGCGGCGTGGCGTAGACCATCGTGCGTGTCCTCCCCTGCCCTGTCCGTCTCGCCGTTTCTCCCCAGTATCGCGCACCGTGTCGGTGGTCGCCGCGTGTGCGCCGGTGCGGAGAGCGCCACGCGCGCGATAGGGACTATGGTGGGATGCCTCCCCTATGTTATGTCACGTTCCCAGGCCGCGCCTGCCCGCCTCGTGCGAGCCCCACCCCGAAGGGTCTCACTCCCAGGCGGCGTCGCGCGGAGCCAGCGATCGCCCGTCTCGCATTCATGCGCGTCGACACCTTCTCGCTCGATAGGGAACCGTCAGAAACCGGGGAGGCATCATCCGACGGTAGCGGGTCCAGCGCTAAGCATAGTCCTCATCCGCAGGAACTCGCCGGAGCCGCAGCACGCGTGTGACCAGTCGTTTGCCCCGCACGCCGCGCGCCTGCGGTTGCTTCTCCCCTGGTTTCTGATGGTCTCCTTTGTAGAGCGCTGCCTGCACATTGCAGAACCTGTAGTGAGAAAAAACGAGCACGGCACTGATCGCTTCCACGGTGGTAAACCTGGCTTGAGGCCAACGCGTCATGATCGCGCATGTTTCGTTTCTCGCACCTGCAACCGCAGCGATCGCGCAGTCGTCGCTCCTAGCGTTGAGCGCGCCAGCGCCCCTCAAGCCAGGTTTACCACCGTGGAGAAAAAACGAGCACGGCTTGCTCATATCGCTGCACGCTCCGTCCCGTTCAGACTCCGCAACAGGAGCGCCACTGCCACGGCCCCTGCGAGGAGCAGACCGCTACAACCATAAAAGGGGAGGGCATGGCTCTGCGTATCATAGAGCCATCCTCCCAGCACGGGACCACACAGGGCTCCCAAACTGGCGGCGACGGTGTACAGGCCATAGCCCGCTCCTCGCTGCTCACCTCCGGTCAGATCGGCCACTAAGGCCGTTTCGGCGGGCACGGCCATCGCCAATCCACTCGCTTCCAGAGCCCACAGCACCGCCAGCCAGAGCAAATTCGGCAAAGCTGGTATCAGCAGAGCGAGGAGACCCGATCCCGCCAGCCCCAGGGCCATCACGGGTGCGCGTCCCACACGATCACTCAGTCGTCCCAGGACGGGCGACAGGAAACTGGCAACGAGCGCAGCGGGAAGATAGGCCACGGCGACGAGACCGACACTGCTGGTGAAGCGATTCTGCACATAGATGAGCAGCAGTGTATTCGGCACTGAGAAACGGGGTCATGCACACATTTGATGAAGCGGGAAAAGACCGAATTGGCGACAATTGGGCGCAACATAGTGATGGGAGTGGCGTTAGGCGCGAATCGGCACCATCAGTCATGCGCGAATCGTCAGTTGGCGAACAATAACGGCGACGGCAGGAGGTCGATATTCGGCGAGAGAACATGCTTCCCATGTAGGCGTCAATCACGCCTGATTGACGCCTGGATCCGCTTCATCAAATGTGTGCATGACCCCACTTTCAAACGCCGAACACAAGCAGTGGCCACAGCGTCGCATAAGCCGCTCCGGTGACGAAAATCACAGCCATGAGGCGCAGCAGAACTCGCGATGGCCGCCATCTCTCTGTGGGTGTGCGGCGGGAGACCGACGCTTGATGAGGAGCGTAGCGCCACGCTAGCCACGCCCCTCCAGCAGCCAGCACGGCATAGCTCCCAAAGAGCAGCCGCCATCCCAGCAGGAGCGGCAAGACAGAGAGCACGGTGAAGCCGACAAGTGCCCCAGACAGCGCACCGCGCTCTCCTGCGGCCTCTACCTTTCCAAGGATGCCACCGCGCTGGTCCGTCGCCGTTCCATCAGTCGCCAGGGTATACGCGGAAAGCCACAAGACGGACGAGCCGACACCTTGGAGCACCCGACCGAGATAGAGGGAGGGGAGGGTGGTCACCAGGGCAAAGCTTGCCATCGCCAAGGCATAGCAGAGGCACCCGACGACCAGAAATGGCTTCCGGCCAAACCGATCAAGGCCGAAGCCGACCACCGGGCGCAGCACGAGGGTCGTGAGGCTGAAGACCGAATACAGTCCACCAATTTCTACAGCGGTGGCGCCCAAGGCATGACCCAACACCGGCACGGCAAATGCGAGGATGCCAACGCCCAACGAACAGAGGAAGAGTGGACGATAGAGAAAAGGTCGGAAATCCATCGTCAAGGGCTGGGGCTATGAGTCTGTCGCCATATGGTCCTTATGGTGGCCCCCTTTGTCCTGGGTACAGCGCCACTAAACCGTGGTGGCGCCTGATGTGAGCGTGGTTTTGAGCGTCGACCACGGTTTAGTGGCGCTGTACGAGCACGATGACACCGTTCACCAAAGAAGACGCCCATGCAACGATACCACTTTCGCCACGACAACCGCACCCTCTCGTACCTCGACGGGTGCGCCACAGCAAAGTTCCCTACGCCGAGCGGGGCAGGAGCAGCGGACGTTGAGCGGGCGTCGGTCGCGGGGGGGGACGCGGCGCGGCGGCGTGCGCGGCCACACGCGGCGGCCGTACGGGGA
>JAABUX010009512.1_pt1 | contig 10997 bp, 13 predicted proteins | sample 5561851 | NCBI WGS metagenome assembly JAABUX01 (sample SAMN10711883, study PRJNA513361) | rock metagenome | isolation source: Antarctica rocks | place: Antarctica: Victoria Land, Richard Nunatak red sandstone | collected 2016-01-03 | reverse complement strand
CGGCGTTTGTGCTGTCTGCCAGCCTGCTGAGCAGCCCCTCGTCCGGCGTGCGGAGTTCCCGCCTGGTGAACTTCAACGGTACAGAGACCGAGTACTCGCCTGGCATGTTCGACCGGCTCAGCGGACACGTGCGCCCCTCGCAGGCTGCTTTTGCTGGCAGACAGCCTCACAGCTGGCAGGGGTGGGGTGTATTGCTGCTTGGCGCCGCGCGCTAGGTTCACTGCTAAGCGCCTTGAATTCAAGCCACGACGCCGCGTGGGGCTGGCTTTCCTTGCCTGGCAGTTGTGCAGCCCCTAATTGCTGTGCCAGCTGGTGTGATTCAAATACAGCGCTTTATAACTGACCGCCTGGCTTCGCGTGCCTTCGCGGCTTGGGCTCCGTGCGCACCCGCAGCAGCTGCGCGCGCCTGCTGTCGTCGTGGTGTGCCAGCTGTGCAGAACGGGCGGACCCTGGCCGCCAACATGTGTGCTGCGTGCGCGCGCGCAGTTCCAGCGGGCCCGGGACACCCTGTGGAGCTGGGGCGGCTTCTGGGACGACCTGGACTCGGTGCGTGCGACGCCCTGCCGCCCGCACAAGCGCTCCTGCCCTGCAACGCTCTGCGCGCGCAGCGCGAATGCGCGCAGTTACGCGTGAGTGATCTCAGAGCACCCTCTTGCACGTGCGAGCGCTGGTGCGCTCAGCGCGTGCGATCTCAGAGCACCGCCCTGCACGGAAGAGCGCTGGTGCGCTCAATGAGACCTGGACGCGCGGCGGCACGGCGCGCGCAGGACGAGTTCTGGGATGACGCGGATGAGCAGGCGGAGGAGGAGGACGACACGGGGCTATACGACGAGGCGATCGCCGAGGACGACCGGGACCTCAATGCCGAGGCCGCGCAGAACGACGCCGAGCTGGCCGCGGCGGCGGCCGCGCGCGCCAAGAAGGCGGGCGCCGGCATGGCCGAGGCCAAGGCTGCCGCGCTAGCGGCCGTGACGGCCGCCAGCGCCAAGCCCGCGCGCGAGGCCGCCGTCGCCGAGGCGGAGGCCGAGTTCGAGGCCGAGGGCGCGGCCGCCGACGCGGCGCTCGCGGAGCGCGCGGCGGCTGGCGCGGGCGCGGACTTGCCCAAGCCCGCCGGGGGCGAGGCGGGCAGGCCGCCCGCGGGCGCCACCGCGCACGAGGCCGCGGCGGCCGAGCTGGCGGAGGAGGAGGCGAAGGAGGAGGCGGCGGAGGAGGCGGCCGAGGACGCGCTCGAGGCGGCCGCGGACGCCGAGGCGAGCCTGGACCTGCCGGCGCGGCTGGCCAAGACGGCCGCGGCCGGCAAGACCAAGGCGCGCCCCGAGTGCCACGCCGACTGCGCATGCCAACTGCGTCAGCCTCTCACCTTCAGAACAAGGGCCAGGATGTCTGCTTGTTCAGTGTGCGGCTCCGGCACCAGGCCCAGCGCGCGCGGCAGCTGTGCTGCGCGCACCGCGCCTGCACGCATGCCTTCGTCTGCCTGGAGTGACCGTGGAGGGCCTGCGCGGCACCCCCCCGCATGCTCACGCAGTGCCAGCAACATGCTCATGCAGTGGCCGGCGCGCTGTCGGCCTGCCCGCGCATGCGCGCGCGCCTGCAGGCAGCGCACAGGGGCGCATGCTCATCAGACGCACACAACAGAAGTATCAGCCAGCTCGGGCGGGTACTGTGTAGGGTAGGGTTAGGGTATAGAAGAGCAGCCCGCCGCGCCGGAGGCTTCGCGCATGCAGCGGCGGCCGACGGTGCCCCTGACGCGCCGCAGGCCGGCTACGCGGCGGCCGAGGCGGCGGTCGCCAAGGAGAACGAGCTGGCGGACCTGGCGGCCGGCAAGGACGCGCGGCTGCCCGCGCTGGAGGAGGACGCGCTGGAGAAGGAGGAGATCGCCGAGGAGAAGGCGCGTGGCCGAGTTAGGGTGTAGCACCGGCGGGTTAGGGTGTAGCACCCTATGCGGGGGCATGCTGCTGGCTTGTCCTTGCTAGACTGTGCTAAGGGCTGCTGCATTCCCAGCTGCGGCTGGCTCTCGCGGCCGTGCTCGCGCCGCAGCTTGCCTTGCAGCAGCGGTGCATGGATGGCCGCAGCGCGGTGGTGCCTGGGCGGCCAGAGGCGCTGGGCGGGCGGGCGCCTCGATGCGAAATTAATGCGCACGGCTGGCTCGCTCGGCTGTGGTGTCTTCGCGGTCTTGGCGTCCTCACAGCGTTTTGCATTCTTACAGCGCTCGGCGCGAAACCCCCCTGTGCCCTAGGGGGGGACCGCGGAGGCAGCACGAGGACAGACGCAGAGCCGGCGGCCGGGGCGCTGCAGGCCGGCGCCGCCCGCGCGCGCTCCCGCACTCGCGCCCGAATGCGCTGAACGGGCGCGGCTGCGCGGCCGCAGGAGGAGGCGGCGGAGTCCGCGTGGGAGGCGCAGGAGGAGGCGCAGGAGAGCATCGAGGCGGCCCAGCGCGTCGGCGATGCCGTCAGGGCGGCCAAGCTCGTGCCGCTCGCAGAGGCGGCCGGAAAGGAGTACGAGGTGCGGCGGCCCGGGCTGGGTTTTTCTAAACCCTATCCCTACCCTCCTGGGAGGTGTGCGCTGGGGTGTGCACAGCGCGGTGCGCAGCGCGGGCCCTGCCGCGGACTCGTGCTGCCCGCCGCGGCGCGCGGGGCAGGCGTGTGCGCCCACCCGTGCGCTGGGGGGCTGTTCGGGCGTGCGGCGGCGGCGGCGGCGCGCGCCTCCGCCCTGTCCGGGTATTCCAGCGTCACGGTGGTGCAGTGTGGGCATGCGCTGCCTGCTTCACCCTGCCTTTTTTGCATGTGCAGTGGACCTGCTTCATCCCTGGCGCTGGAGGCTCGCCACAAGGCATGCGTGAGCCGGGCATGCTCGGGGGTTCTTGTCCCGGGAAGTCCGCATAGTCCCCACGGCCAGCAGCGCGCGAGGGGCGGCGGCCGGGGCGTGGGGAGGAGCGCGCCGGTCACGCCCGGCAGCGCGCGCAGGCGAAGGAGGCCGACGCGGACGCAGCCTTCCAGGACGCGCAGGCCGCCGAGGTCGCCCTTGTGGAGGCCGAGAAGCCAACGGACGCGGCGTGGATCGGGAGCTCGGTCAAGCAGTAGGCAAGCCATAGGGTCAGGGGTAGGGTCTACTGCATCCCTCCTGCCGCACCGCTCAGCACTGCTGACACCGTGTCTCGCTGACTCTGTTGGCGTGCGTCCATGTGCGGGATAGCAGCGTCTGCAGACAGGGCCGCGGCTTGGCACCGCAGGCGGTGCGCCCGCGCGCCTGCAAGCGCTGGCGGCCGTCGCCGCAGCAGCCCAGCCTGGCTGCGCCTGCGGTGAGGACAGCGCAATTGCCAGCTCTGGAGGGTTTGGGCAGCGCAGCCTGGCTGGTGGCGCCCTCGCTTGCCGCTCGGGTCGCCCTGCCCTGCCGGGCGGGTTGTGGCTGCCGGTCGCGCATGTGCCGGGCCGTGCCGCCGGGCCGTGCGCGCCGGGTGGCGGGCAGGCGGCAGCCGCCCTAGTAAGACCCTGAGCAGGGCTCGCCCTGGCCCAAGCTGCCCGCAACGCCTGAGCGGGCTGGAGCTGTCGGCACACCCTGGTTATTTGCGACACTTTCAGAAAGGCAGTTGCGGGTTGCAGGCGTGCTGCACTGTACTGGGCTCCTTCTGGGAAAAGCGTACTCGTTGACGATGACGCTCTGTGGAAGTAGTTCGGGCAAGGATGCTACTCATGTCAAGCTGATTGCAACCCCCAATAGCATCATGCCATAAGCATGTACTCTGCGTGCAACGCTTGTGGCGCTAGCGCTTCTGAACTGCAAGCGGCCGCACACATGGCAGCTTAGCTAGGCTTTCTTTCCATGCAGGAGCGAAAAGCCTGGGTCGGACTTCTTGCAGGGTGCCTGCGCTGTGTGCCAGTTTGCAAGAGCGCTGCCCATGCAGTATGTCAGGATCAGGACGGCTTGCCAGCGCGTGGGATCAGAATGTGAGGGTGAAGCTGGCGCTGCTGTGCAAGGAGGAGGCTGGCAGAGAGCACAGCCCTGTGACGACACATGTTCATGGTCTGCTGGGGGTTACATGTTCTGCTGGGGGTTACATGTTCTGCTGGGCTGTTGGCAAATGTGGACCAAGCACTGCAGAAACGGGTCTAGCATCCAGACCTAGGCAAGTGCACATGCACACTAGCAGACCGCTGCAACCTAGCCCAGCACCATCAAGGGACAACTATCCCTGCATCATAGGCTGTATGCTTACGGATCGCCGCCGCGCCAGCTTGCTGTAGTGGAACTTGATGTGTCCCTCAATGAGCGCGTACAGCGTGTGGTCCACGCCCTGCGCACGACCATGCCGGTGAAGCATCGTCAGCCGATAGGGGACCGGCCGCAGCAGGATAGAGCGTGTGTGCTATATGAAATAGGGCCAGCGTGTGTGCTATATGAAATATGGCCAGCGTGTTTGCTATATGAAATAGGGCCCAAGTCGGAAGTGACCTGGTGTTTGCCTCCCGTCACGGCGCATATGCCGGTCCGCAGCAGGCCTGGGAAGCACAGCAGCAACGAGGGGCCCGAGGGTGGCGCACCATGCCCACGTTTGCGCCAGGGTGGAACTGCGTGCCGCGCTGCTTCACTATGATGTTGCCGGGGATGACGCGCTGCCCGCCGTACATCTTCACGCCCAGGTGCTTGGGCAGCGGCTGCCCCCCCAGGTTGGTGGACGAGCCGCCCGACTTCTTCGATGCCCTGCGAGCGCGGCGAGCCCACGACCGAATCAAAAACAGCCTCCACTTCTTCTCTGTTTGCCACCAGCTCAAAGCTGGCTCCGCGCATGCCTGCGCCAAGACCAGCCGGCAGAAGGCAGTATGCATAGCCCCTGCCCGACCCTCTACGTCGCCAGTCGGAGCTCGGCATCACTCAGGAGGAGCAGCAGAAACCACGCATGAACTGCGCTTCAAGCAACCTCTGCCAACACTGCGCCAGCGCCTGAGCCAGAGCGCACCAGCGTTGCTGCAGGCATGCGTAGCAGCGCTCCAGGGACAGCAGCTCCTCTGTTCACGCGCACAGTAAAACATTACAGCTGCCGACGCAGCGCACAGCACACAACTCAAGTGAGGCTGGCGTGCCTGCGTGCCGCTGGCGCAACGCGAGCGCAAACCCCCTGCTGGCCAGGCTGTGGAGCTGGGCGGCGTCCCGCGTCATCCCTGGCTAAGTAAGAAAGGCTGTGTCACTGGAGGGGACTGGTAGTATATGCAAGCGCGCTCTCACCATGCGCTGTATGCACAGAGCTCAGACCAATCCAGGCCGGAGCTCTGAGGCGATCCAAGTCTGTACCCGCTTGCCTGCTCAGCATGCTGCGTCCAAGGACCAGAAAAATGCGAATTCCGTGTGTGAAGCAACTTACACAGGTGATACAGAACTGGTGTATGCCTGTTGAGCCTGTATGCGCATCCTCACCTGGAACATAAACGGCCTGCGTGCAATTATCAAGCACCGCGGCTTTGGGACACTGACCAGGCTGTTGACCGTTCTCCGTGCTGGTGCGTGGTGTGGGCCATGGTCGTGCATATAGTGTGATGCTCGGCGGTCGCACTGTTCTGTTCTGCTGTTGCCTAGCTTGGCCCTATGCTCCCTTCTGACACAAAGCGACTTGCAGACATCATCGCTTTCCAAGAGACCAAGGTTGCGCGGTCGGAGCTGGAGCGCGAGTTTGCGCTCGCGGACGGCTGGTGGGACGCGCCACATCCGCCGCTTCGCAGTGCTCTTGAGATGTGGCTGCGCCACCAACGTATGAAGCTGCTCAGGGAGTCCTTCTTCGGGTTCTGCCGCACGCGGACAGGCTACAGCGGCGTCGCGACATACTGCAGAGTCGGCACTGCCGAGCCGCTCGATGCACAAGAAGGCTTCACAGGTGAGGCCTGCGTCCTACTGGTAGCCCTGTGAGGCAAGCGAGGTGCTCAGCTGTGCCTGTGGGCTGGCAGGCACACTGTCCAAGGGCACGAGCGCCCCCGCACTCGGAGGCCCGCCCGGGAGCCTCGGCAGCTGCTATGGCGAGCTGTTTGACAGGTGCGCGCCTCGGCAGGCGGCTGCACCGCATGATGTTGCATGCGGGAAGGCCATGCGCGCCGAGCAGGCACCACATGATGTTGCACAAGTGAAGGCCATGCGCGCTGAGCAAGCACTGCATGAAGTTGCACGAGTAGAGGCCATGCGCGCCGAGCAGGCACCACATGATGTTGCACAAGTGAAGGCCATGCGCGCTGAGCAAGCACTGCATGAAGTTGCACGAGTAGAGGCCATGCGCGCTGAGCAGGCACCGCATGATGTTGCATGAGTAGAGGCCATGCGCGCTGAGCAAGCACTGCATGAAGCTGCACGAGCAGAGGCCATGCGCGTTGAGCAGGAAGCCGCCGCTCGTCAAGCTGCGGGAGGGCACCCGGTCACGTGCAGGTTCTCGCTGGAGGAGCTGGAGGCGCTGGACAGCGAGGGGCGCTGCGTCATGACGGACCACGGCGCCTTCATACTCATCAACGTCTACGGCGTGGCCATCACGAACGCCGACACGGCCGACGAGCGCCGCGCCTTCAAGCTGCGCTTCTTTGAGGTGCGGTCACGTCCAGAGTGTGCGCACTGAAGGGCCGGCCTGGCACATGCATGCGGTGCAGAGCTTCTGCGGCCACCACCGGCTGGTGGGTGCGGCTCAGGACCTGGGCCTCCGGTTCCATGCCACGCACCTTGCAGACTGGAGCCAGTTTCTGTTCAAGCGGGGTCGTATGTGTCATGCTCAACTACCATGCGCCGTGCGTGCAGGCGTTGGAGTTGCGGATGCAGGCGCTGCTGGCTGCGGGCCGCCGCGTCATCCTGCTCGGTGACCCCCTCCCGCATTCCTTCCAACGTCATTGACCCTCATCTTGCCGTACGTCACCCACAGCACGACACCTCTGCACAAGGAGAGACACAAACACGAGGTCAAAAGGCATCACATGTATCCAGTGGTAAAATGTGTCGATGAGTGCGAAGGCGAGGTGCTGCAAGCTGCAGCCAGGGCAATGTGCGCGTGCTGACTTTGCAGGCGACCTGAACATCACGCCGGCGCCGCTGGACTCCTGCGACCCGGGGCCGCACGCCGAGTTTGCGGCGAGGCCCGACCGCATGTGGCTGGCGCGCCTGCTGCGCGGGCCCTTCCGCGACGTGTTCCGCGTGTTCCACCCGGACAGGCACGGCGCCTCGGCACTCCTGCAGCCCTGTGGGTCAGCGCGCTTGGCCGGCTTGCAAGCGATGGCACCCTGTGGCGGGCACTGCACATGCAGCCTGGCCTTGACCTTGAAATAATGGAATAGTGGATGTCAGCGACAGCGACATCCGGGCACGGTATTCCTTGTCATGCAGGCCCGCAGTGCATGTGCACATTTAGAAAGCACTGGGCCGGCAGGCAGCAGGCGTACAGCTGCTGGTCGACGGCCAGTGGCGCGCGCGTGAACAACTACGGCTCGCGCATCGACCTGATCCTGGCGGCGGACGCGCCGGCGGCCGCGCCCACTCACCCTGTGGCTGCCGCGCCATGCGCGGATGGGCGGAGCGCGCATGCGGTGGGCCTGCCGGGGGGCCGCTGCGGCGCGGGCGGCGCGCCGGAGCGCGCTGCTGCAGGCCAGGCAAGGCGGGAGGCCGGAGGCGGCTCTGCAGACGCCCCGCGCAGCCCGCGCGGAGCCCGCGGGCTGGCAGGTGCAGGCCTCATGCCAGGTCAGACAGATGCCCCAGCGGCAGGGCGGGCAGCCGATGCGGTTGCGCCTGGCTGCGGCGAGCATTCAGAGCCACCCCTGCGCCAGACGGACGGGCTGGCGGGAGGCAGGGCAGCAGACACGGGCCGCTGTGGGGATGGCGCCAGCGCAACTGCGGGCCCAGCAGCCGACCTGGGCGGGGGGGACGGCCGATTGGGCGGTGCAGCGGACGAGCCGCGAGGCAGGAGCGCCGGCGGCTTTGCAGACTGGTTCGTGGGCGCGGACGTGTGGGCGGACGCGCTGGGCTCCGACCACGCGCCGGTGTGGGCGGACTTGGAGCTGCCCGCGCCGCTGCCGCGGCCGCCTGCGCCGCCGGGCCTGTCCACGCGCTTCATGTTCACGGGTGCGGCCCGGTCTCGCGCTCCGCTTGCCACATTGTGTGTGTTACGGCGGGCGCGCGCTGCTTGCTTCGTGGGCAAAATGCTGCGCCTCGAACGCTGGGCAGGACATCCGAAGGGCATGCTTTCAACCCTCCCCTAACCCAAGCATGCAGGCAAGTCCAAGCCGCGCCTGCCCTTGCTGCGCAGGCACCCAAAAGACGCTGCGCATGTGGCTGTCCGCCGGCGCGGGCGCAGGCGACAGGGCCAGGGGCGGCGGGGCGGGCGCGGGCGCGCCAGGCTCCCAGCCCTCATCCCAGCCTGCGTGCGGCGGCGCAGCGGGCGCCCAACCGCCGGACGCAGCCTCGCCCGCCGCGCCGGCGGGGCCTCTGCTCACAGCAGACTTGCAGCAGAGGGGCATAGCTGCAACAGGGGCTGCAGCAGCCAGGAGCGAGACGCAGGCGGGGCCCGCGGCGGCGGCGGCGCCCGCCTCGCCCAAGCCCCGCGCGCTGGGCGTGGCGCCCCGGGGCGGCAGGGCCGCGGGCAGGCAAGGGACCGTGCAGGCCAAGGCCGGCCGGCAGAGCAGCATGCGCGCGTTCCTGCTCGCGCCCGGCCTGCCGGCGCCCGCCTGCATCGGCGCCCAGCGGAGCGCAAGCGCGGGCGGCGCCGGCGGCCTGGCGGAGGGCGGCGCCGAGCCGGCGCGGACGGCTGAGGCCGCGAGAGGCGCGGCGGAGGCGCGTGTGCCTGCAGCGGGCGCGCCGGCGGCCGCGGGCGCTGCTCAGGGGAGCGCTGGACCGGGGCCAAGCGCGCGCCAGGGCTCAGGCTCGCAGCCTGGCGCAGACCCGGCGCCGTCGGCGGTGGGCCGCGCGCAGGCCGCTGCCGCCTGGCGCAGCATCCATCAGAGGATGCAGCCGCCGCTGTGCGCGGGCCATGGCGAACCGAGCGTCATCCGCCAGGTCAAGAAAGCGGGGCCCAACAAGGGTGCGTGCGCCCCTCCACGGCTTTCGGTCCGGGAGGCATGCCGGAGACGTGTCTGTTGTTCAGTAGGGTGATCCCCCCCCGGAATATGTCAAAGTCAAGCGTGTGAGAAATGCACCTTAACATAACACGGCCGGCTCATGGAGGCTGCTAACGTGTTGTCCTGCGCCAGTATTCCACAGCATCTGATGCCAGGCGCACACAAGCAGCATGATCTCAATTCTTTACAATTACCCGCTGCTCTACACCCTGCAGCACATGACGATGCCCACTCGGATAGAGGCGTTGGCCCCACCTGCCAAGGCGCGTGGGGCTGAGTGCTGCCTCCTGCTGGCAGACCGGCTCTTCTTCGTCTGCGCGCGGGCTGACGGGCTGCCTCCCGAGGGCCGCTGCGACTTCTTCGTATGGGACGACAAGCGTGAGCGCGGCCTCCCGAGCAAGCGCGCGCGCAAGTGAGCGCAGCATGCTCTGTATCTACATGCCAGCTTTGTACCACTAGAGTGCGCTGCTGTCCCGTATTGTGATGGCACTTGGCATGCTGCGTCAAGGGTTGCTTGCCACACCAGAGTGCCGCGGATGAGGAAGTCATGCATGCCTCTTCCAGCAAGCGCTCCCCACGCATTCTAGACAGGCGGATTCTGCGAGTGCATGTATGACACCATGTACGCGGTTACAACAGAGCACAGTTGCGCTCAGATGTGCCCTCGCTCATTCCACTGACCAACCTCTATCTCCACAAATGGCGCGTAAGCATATCTAGCCGCTCCTATTGTACAACACGCTTACCTCTGGTGGACCACAGAGCTGACGCCCCACCAAGGCACGTCCCAAAATGCCAATGCGTTCACACCAGACTACGCAAGAGTGGCACGCTAGTAAACAACCTGGCCCAAGCAGTCCTGTCACGACCACAACACCAGAAGGGCCGCATCGCTGCCCTGCTCCTCCGCCAACCGCATTATAAGAGCAGTGCCGAGAAGGTGCGCAGCTTTGCGCCAAATCACTTGCGGTGAGAGGCGCTGCAAACCTGCACCACAAAGGCCTGCCCAACAGCCCCTGACGTCACGATGTTATGCGCCAACACCTGCCACAGCGTGTCCACACAACACATCTGCCGAGCACGCGCACGCATGAGCGCCAGCCGTGATACATGCTCCCAGCACAGGGTGGGGCCTATACCTGCAGGAGGCATGTATGACCAGCTACTAGGCCATGCAAGCAAGCTGGTGGACACACGGCCGTCACATGCCATTGGCTGCATGTGCGCAACACAGCCTGCGCCTCACTGCAGGGCGCTGGCGCCTGCCACCCTGCTGCGGCATGCAGTACAGCATCAGCAGCGCAAGACGCATGCTGCACCCAGGACGACCACACCCACTCCGACACAAACCAGTTTCATGACAGACACGGTCGCGGCCCCGAAAGAAGTTTGTCGCGCACTGCGGGCACCGCACTGGCGACAGGCGGCTGCGCATGCATGTCCAACCAGCCTCTCCGGTCTCCACCCCTGAGTAGTGCGGGCAGCTCGCCGCTCGCGCCCCGCAGCTCACGCCGCGGCGCCCACGGCCGCGCGCGCGGCACCGCGCTCCGCGACGGTCTTGCTCGCCTCAGGCGTGTTGGCCTCGCTGGGCGGCACGAGCTGCCAGAAGCGGCCGAGCTCATTCTGCCAATCCGCCAGCAGCGCGCCCGCGCGTGCCGAGCCCGTCAGCGACGCATGGTCCTCCAGCAGCTTGCGCAGCTGCTGCTCGCCGGCCGGCGTGCCTACGCGCTGGATCGCCACGATCTCCGTGTTGACCTGCGGCCCCGCGTGCGCGCGCCGCTCAGGTCCGCGCCGCGCTGGCGTGCATGAAAACCAGCGTCTGCTCTGCTGAGGCAGCGGCCACCACACCCAATCCTCAGGAGCGCAAGTCCATGCTTGCAGATCGTCTCGCTCTCGTCACTCCCGGGCGCAACCCACTTGTCACACCATGGC
>JAABUX010009511.1_pt1 | contig 10997 bp, 9 predicted proteins | sample 5561851 | NCBI WGS metagenome assembly JAABUX01 (sample SAMN10711883, study PRJNA513361) | rock metagenome | isolation source: Antarctica rocks | place: Antarctica: Victoria Land, Richard Nunatak red sandstone | collected 2016-01-03 | reverse complement strand
CTCAGGTGCTTGCGGCGTTCCGCAACGCGGCGATCAGCCGGCTCCGAATCGCCGGCTCGACCAACATCGCCGCATCGCCGCGACGCAATGCGGCTCGTGTGGGCGATCTCCTCGAAGCTCTCTTCTCGAAGTCCCACACAACTTAACAAACCGATTAACCCTGCCAAAAGGGGGTCGGGTTGACGGCGGGCGTGGAGTTATACTCCTCGCGGGGTCAACTTGAGGTTTCCGATTTGAGCCTCGCGGCTGATCGGTCGAAGACTCGCGTCGAGCGAACCTCAATCTTGAGCCGCGAGGAGTATAGACAGACTGGGCATAGACCGAGCCTTCCTTTTGCGGGGAGCGGTGGAGTCGTCCGGGCCGGTCGGGTGTTACAGCACCCGACCGGCCTTTTTTCGTTGGATGAGTACCAACACAAAGATTGTACAACTTATGCCCCCATGAGTCAACATCCATGTTGTACAATATTTGTGTTGACCACTGGTCGCGTATCTGTACAATTTCCGTGTCGGTTCCGCTCGCATAGGGTATAGTCCCATTGGTTCCGGGACTTTCGGGAGGGAATCATGGCCAGAAAGGCGAGGGCCGACGTGCCAGAAACCGAATTCGTTAAGACAACTCAAGCCAGACTCGAATTACCGACGGCCGACATGGAGCGTGTCCGCACAGCGGCCCGCAAGATCGGCCTAAGCCTGAGCGCTTTCATCCGCCAGTCCGTCCTCGAAAAGGCGGCGGACGTCGAGAAGCGGATGGGATGACCCGACCCAACGACGCGCCCGCCAATGACTTCGGAGAACCACGATGCCCGGACCGACGACCGAAGCCGTCAACGACGATGTGAAGGAACTACGCGGCGACCTGCACCGCCTGGAAGTCTCCCTCACCCAGACCATCTCCGGGACCGAGGGCGCCCTTCGAACCGAGATCAACCGGGTCGAGGTCGGACTCACGACCTCTCTCGCCAAGGTCGACGTCGGCCTCCGCGCCGAGATCGCCAGGGTCGAGGTCGGACTCGGCGCGGAGATCAACCGGGTCGAGGTCGGACTGGGATCGGAGATCAACCGGGTCGAGGTCGGACTGGGATCGGAGATCGCGAAGGTCGGTACCGCCGTCGCCCGGATCGACGGGGGACTCGCCGCGATGAAATGGATGATCGGTGCCCTCCTCGGCGTGACCGTCTCGGGCGTCGCCGCGATGGTCTGGTCGAGTGGTGCCGCCGCCGGCAAGCTCGACGCCCTCAACGGCCGGGTCGACCGGATCGAGGCGAGCATCTCCCGACTCATCGAACGCCAGGACAAGGCGAGCCGCCCCGATCCGATCCCCAAGGCGCCGCCCTGACCAGGAACCAACCGCCTTTCGTGTCCCTGGCTTGGCGATGTTCGCCGGCCCGAGCGGATGGGCCGACCGGCCCCGCCGGCCGCCCCGGCCCCGCGAAATTCGACTTGAAACCAGTCAAAACCTCATAAGCGAAAGGGACCGCTCAATTTACAATTCCGCTTCGAAGGTTAAAGTAGATCGTATGGCGATTCAGACCGCCTGAAAAGTTCGACGCCTGGGCCATAAAAAGCCCGGACGCGCGAAACCCCCGCCGGCGTGGCTGAACGCCGGTCGGGGTTTTTCGCGCTTCGCTTCGACAGACCCACCGAAGATCCACCACACCCGATCGCCCGCCCTAACCGTGGAAAAGTGGGGGCAAGCGACCGGAGAGGAGTAGACCGATGACGATTATGCCGGATGTGACGCCGCCGGTCCAGCACGGACCGGCGGAGGTGTGGACGATTGTCCCCTGATCGCTCCACGACGTGGACCCGAAGTATCTCGACCGGACCGGCTTGGTCAAGCAGGCCCTCGATCGTTGGTTCTTCCTCCACCCGACCGACCGCCATCCCACGGTTGACCAGCTCGTCTCGGTGAGCGAGAACCTCCATCGCCGCACCGTCCAGCGCGGCCTCAAGGATCTGGTGGCCCTCGGCGAGGTGATCCATATCGCCGACCCCGGCCATGAGGTCGGACGGATGACCGTGATGAAGCCCGTCGCGGCGACCGCCGAACCCGTCGCCGAACCCGTGACAGAGTTGTCACTGGGTGACAACTCTGTCACGCCAACCTGTCACCCCGTGACAACTTTGGCGCGCCCAACCTGTCACACCTGTTACGTTCGAATAACGTAGAACGTTGTTGTGACAAGGCTGTCATATCCAAAAGATACAGGAGCCGCCACCAGCACCGCCCCCCCCCCGCCTCCGCCAACCCGGCGAACGGCTCGCGAGGATCGGCGGCCGGGCAAAACCGACCCGAAACCCGTCGGTGATGTTTTGTCCAGGCTCCAGGCCGCCTACGCCCGGCAATTGGGCCAAGAGATCCATGCCGAGCTGCAACGGCCCAAGCTCGGGGACCTCGGGCACCTCGAACTCCAGGGGCGATTGCCGATCGAAGGGCAGGCGCGGCCCGACCCGAACCTCAAGCTCATGACGCTCGTCGGGCGGTTGGACACCGACGGGCTGGCGGCGGTGGGGCCGGCGACGCTCAAGATGGTCGAGTTGGCCGGCGTGGATTGCGAGGACTCGATCCGGAAGATCCTCACGGCCGTCGCCCTGGGCCACGAGCCATTGGCCCGGCTGGTGGAAGTGCTCACCGACATCAGCCGGTCGAAGATCCGCAACCCGGCCGCGTACTTCTTGAGGTCGGCCAACCGCCACTTCCCGAACTTGATCAACGGCCCGGTCAAGCCGCCGCCGATCGCCGGAGTGATCCACGCATGAGCACCCTCGAACCGCCCGATTCCTTGCCCGCCCGCCGATCCCCGACCGCCGTCGTTCCGGTCCGCTGGTTCCGGCCGCCGGTCGCCGCCGAGCATGGCCCCGAGCCGACGTACCGGGTCGAGGTCGCCGCCGTCCTCACGATCGCGGGGGAAACGCTGGCCGCCTGCCGCGACCGGGACGACCCGCGCTGGCACTACGAAGTTTTGACGACGCGACCGGTGGCGGTCGGGGCGACGGGGACGGTCCAGGTCGTCGGTCGGGACCGCCTCAAGGACCTCAACCGAATCGCGCAACGGAACCGGCCCCGGTGGGCCTTGACCCTCGATCCGATCGCGGAGCACCCGCCCAGCGCGCCAGGGTCTCACCCCAACGCCTTGCCCGATTCGTCATGTGTCGAGGTGATCGATGAAGAAAAGGCGGGCTGGCCGTAACCGTGGAAGTGGCGGCCAACCCGCCCGGAGTTTCCCCGTCCCTGCATGCTCAAGTCTATCGCAGGACTGGCCTTATATCAACCAAGCAGCCTCGGAAACGGGGAATGGAGCGGAAGGGGATCGAACCCTCAACCTCAGCATTGCGAACGCTGCGCTCTCCCAATTGAGCTACCGCCCCGAAGTCTTTCACTGGCATCGACTTGAGCACTCAGGTCGTCCGGTTTCCTTGTCTCCGCGGTTCGCGCGTTCCTCGGATGTTTCCGGTGTTTGTCCGGGTATTCTCGGACAAGTCGGACAACGTGGGATCGAGCATAACAAGCCAAACCAGGGGACGCAAGGCGGCATCCGCAACTCGCTCGCGGGAAGACCGATCGAGCGTCCATCCCTGTCGCCACAGGTCCTTTTCCTCGGGTGATCGGGTCGGTCGTGGCTTCGGCGAATGGGGAAGTTGATCCACGATGGGATGTCACGGGAGGGCGATCAGCCCGGATAAGGGGTGTCACCGGCAACCGACCCTCGCGTAAGGTGACCGGACCAAAGCAAGCCATCGGCCTCGAAAACAGCCTTGTCCTCTCGGTCGATCGGTCGTTTCGTGGCGATGACTCTCACCCTGGGAGGTTTCCTATGCGTGCCCTGCGTGCCGTGTTGATTGACCCCTTGGTTCATATCTTCCTCGTCGCGGCCGGCCTTGTGGCTTTCACGGTACACCGGGCCGGCGAGGATTCCATCGAACCATCCACCCCACGAGAGGCATTCTTGTTGGATTCCAAGGCCATCTGGGCCAACCGGAATCGCGCCTTGACGTTCACCCCACCCGGACCGTCGGTGCGAACCGATCTTCGAGACCGGGAGGATGCGGCTCGCGCCCGGTTGGGCCGCTCCCCGGATCGACGGGATACCCTCGCGATTCCTCCGGCCGGTTGAGTTCGAGATCCGCTTGGACGACGAATGCGGGCCATTCGCCGGCGTTTCTCGACTCGATCGGCAAGAAGCCCGAGATCAATCAGCCCCTCCCTCCGTGGAACATGTCGGGTTGACCCGATTTCACCCGAGAAAAACCTCAAAGGGGCGATGATCGATGACCCGGCGCCGCTCGCCGCATCGATCATCGCCGTTTGCAGGTCAAAATTGATCACCCACCGCGTCGGATGACGCTTTCGATCACGGCTGCCTCGACTACTTGGACGGCAGGGCGACCGGCTGTACCCGCGTCCCCTCGGGCATCTCGTCCCTGGGGTTGACGGCGACCTTTTCCCGGACATCGATGCCGGCGAGGATCTCCGTCTCGAGGCCGAAGTCGCGCCCGAGTTGCACCGCCCGGTAGTGGACTCGATTCTCGGCATCCAGGACGACCACCTTAGGCCCGTCCGCCCGGGTCACAAGGGCCGCGGCCGGGACGACGACCGTGGGGTTCTGGCGCTCGAAGAGGAACTTGACCTGGAGGTACATGCCCGGCCGCAGGGCCATGTCGGGGTTGCGGACCTGGACCTCGGTCAAGAGGGTCCGGGTGCTGGGGTCCAAGGCGTTGGCCGTCCGGGTGATCGTGCCCTTGAAGGTCTGCTTGGGGTCATCCCTCCGGTAGACGATGGCCGTCTGGCCGACCTTGACGTCGGTGGAGAACATCTGCGGGACGTTGGCGAAGACGCGGAGCGTGTCCATCCGGACGATGTGGAACATCTCGCGGGACGTGGTGGAACTGTCGGCCGACACCAGGTCGCCGGGGTCGAAATTCCTCGCGGTGACGATCCCCGAGAACGGGGCGATCACCTTCTGGAACGACTGCATGGTTTCCAGGCGATGGATGCCGGCCTCGTTCACCTTCAGGTTGGACTCGGCCCCCTTGACGTTGGCGTCGGCGACCCTGTCCCTGGCCAGGAAGCCTTCGTGCTCCTGGGGTGTGGCGGCCTGCCGGGCCATCAACTTCCGAGACCGGGCCAGCTCGGCGTCGGCGAGCACCGAGGTGGCCTGGTCGCGCTCCAGGTTGGCCAGGATGAGAGATTGGGTGGCTCGGGCCTGCTCGAGTTGGGCGTCGACCTCCGGCGAGGAGATTTCCGCCAGGAGGTCGCCTTCCTTGACCCGGTCGCCGATGTCGACCCGTCGGCTTTTCAGATACCCCGAGGTCCTGGCGTAGATCGCCGCTTCCAGGAGCGGGTGCGAGTCGCCCGGCAAGACGCGCTCGGCGGTGGCCGAGGCCGCCTTGGCGTCGACCACCGTGACCCGAGGAAGCGCGGCGGACACCTCGGCCGCCGCCGCGTTGAGCGCCTTCTCTTGGGCCAATCGCGGGCGGATTCCGTAGATCACGCCCCCCGCCGCCGCGGCGCCGAACAGCAAGAGGCCGAACAGCAGGAGCCACCAGTTGGTTCGGACCCGGGCCGGTGCCTCGATCGGGTGGGACACCGGGTCGAGGACGGCTTGCCCGGTGTTGTCCGCGGCGGCTCGCTCGTCAGTCATCAGGTCGCTCATGATCGTCCCTCCCCTGTGGTCAAGATTCTATTCGTGATCACGCGCGATCGACCGTCCGTGGCAGGATGCCCGACAACCGTGTCGAGGGCCGACTCCGCTTCCGTCGGCGAGTCCATCTCGTCGTCGGTCAGCTCCCGGGCCGGCGGCTCGCGGCGGAACACCGAGTAAGAGATCGGGACGAAGATCAGGGTGAAGACGGTGGCGACCAGGAGGCCGCCGATCACGGCCCGGCCCAGCGGGGCGTTCTGCTCGCCGCCTTCGCCCAGCCCCAGCGACATCGGCAACATCCCGACGATCATCGCCAGGGCCGTCATCAGCACCGGCCTGAGTCGAGTCGAACCCGCGGCCAGGGCGGCGCCTCGGGCGTTCATCCCCTCGCGCCTTTGTTCGTTGGCGAAGGTGACCACCAGGATGCTGTTGGCCGTGGCCACCCCGATGCACATGATCGCCCCCATCAGGGCCGGCACGCTGAGCGTCGTCTGGGTCAAGAAGAGGACCCAGAGGATGCCGGCCAAGGCCCCGGGCAGGGCGGTCAGGATGATGAACGGGTCCATCCACGATTGGAAGTTCACCACCATGAGGAGGTAAACGAGCAAGATGGCGAAGACCAGGCCGGTCGCAAGCCCGAGGAACGAACTGTTCATGCTCTCCGCCTGGCCTCGGATCACAACCGTGCTGCCCTTGGGCAGGTCCTTCTTCGCCGCGTCGACGATCTTCTGGACTTCGTTCGAGACGGCCCCGAGGTCGCGCCCCTGGACGTTGGCGTAGACGTCGAAGGTGGGCTGGACGTTGTAGTGGTTGTAGTTCGCCGCCTCCGTCCCCCGGCTCAGGGTGGCCAGGTTGCCGAGGAGTTGCGTCGGCTGATCGGGCGTCCCCAAGGCCCTCGTCATCCCGCCCCGGTTGGACGGGGCTTGCCCCTTGATGATCGGCGTGCTCATCAGGGTGTCGACCGAGTTGATCCGGTGTTCCGGGGTCTGCACGGCGACCCGGTAGTTGACTCGGTTCTCCGGGCTGACCCAGAAGTTGGGCGCGACCTGGTTCGTCGAGCTGAGCGACACCAGCACGCTCCCGGCCACGTCCTGCTGGGTCAAACCCAGGCCCGACGCCATGATCCGGTCCACGTTCAGGCGAAGGTCGGGGACGTCGGTGATCTGCTGGACGTGGACGTCGGCGATCCCGGGGATCTTGGCCATCTCCCGGCTGAGCTTCTTGGCCATTGCGAGGTTGGCGTCGCGCTTGACGCCGACGACCTGGACGTCGATCGGGGCGGGCAGGCCGAAGTTGAGGATCTGGCTCGTGATGTCCGCCGGCTCGAAGTAGAACGAGCAATCCGGGAACCGCTTGGGCAGCTCGGCCCTCAACTGGGCGACGTGCCCGGCGGTCGGCCGGTGCTCCGGCTTGAGCGAGACCAGGATCTCGCCGTCGGCGTCGCTGACGGTCCCGGTGTTGAGATAAGCCATGATCGTGAACGACTGCGTCTGGCCGATGTTGTCGAGGATCAGGGCCCGCTCGTCGTCGGGGACCAGTTCGCGGATCACGTTCTCGACCTCGCCGAAGATCCGCTCGGTTTCCTCGACCCGAGTCCCCGACGGGGTCCGGACGTGGAGCCGGAATTGCCCCGCATCCACGCTCGGGAAGAAGTCCCGGCCGATCCAGGGGTAGAGCGCCAACGACCCCAAGGCGAAGCCCATCATCAGGGCCGCCGTCATGATCCGGTGGTCGAGGGTCCAGCCGAGCAGGCTCCGGTAGGCCAGCCGGAACCGCTCGAAGACGCGGTTGAACGCCATGTGGAACAAGGAGGGGTGGCGAATCACCATCCAAGGCGTGATCCGGGCAGGCCCCGCCTCATGTCTCCCCATCGCCTCGGCCTCTTTCGGGAGGAGGTAGAGGATCATGGTCGGGACCAAGGTCCGCGACAGGAAATACGAGGCGAGCATGGCGAAGACGACCGCCAGGGCGAGCGGCGTGAACAGGAAGGCCGCAGGCCCGGTCAGGAAGACCACCGGGACGAAGACGATGCAGATGGCCAGGGTCGCGACGAGCGCCGGCGTCGCCACCTGTGCCGCCCCGTCGAGGATCGCCTTGCGGAGCGGCTTCCGCAGGCCCATGTTGCGGTGGACGTTCTCGATCTCCACCGTGGCGTCGTCCACCAGGATGCCGACCGCCAGGGCCATCCCGCCCAGCGTCATCGTGTTGAGCGTATAGCCGAGCGCCCAGAGGGCGATGATCGAGCAGAGGATCGACAGGGGGATCGAGATGGCCACGATCAGGGTGCTTCGCCAGGAACCCAGGAACAGGAGGATCATCAAGGCCGTCAGCCCCGCGGCGATCGCCCCTTCCTTGAGGACCCCGTCGACGGCCGCCCGGACGAAGATGGATTGGTCGAACATCATCTCGATCTTCAGTTCGGGCGGGAGCTGCGCCTGGATGGCGGGCAAGGCCGCCCGGACGCCTTCGACCACGGCGAGCGTCGAGGCCCCCTCCCCCTTGAGGATCGTCATCAAGACCGCCCGTCGACCGTCGCGGCGGACGATGTTGGTCTGGACCCGGTAGCCGTCGGTGACGTGGGCCACGTCCTTGATGTAGATCGGGATGCCGTTGACGGTTCGGATCGGGATCTCGTTGAACGAGTCGATCGTGTCCGGGCTGCTGTTGATCTTGACGACGTATTCCCGGTTTCCCATCTTGGCGGTCCCGGCCGGGATGATCAGGTTCTGGGTGCTGATGGCCGCGCTCACGTCCGACGGAGACACCCCCTGCGCATAGAGAGCATCGGGGTCGAGGCTCACCATGATCTGGCGTTCCCGACCGCCCCAGGGTTGCGGGACCCGGGCGCCTTGGACGGTCCCGAGCCGCTGATTGATGAAGTTCTGGGCGTAGTCGAAAATCTGCTGCTCGGTCAGGGTGTCGCTGCTGATGGCGAGCTGGACGATGGGCACGCTGGTGGCGCTATAGCGGACGATGAACGGCGGGGTGATCCCCGGCGGCATCACCCTCAGGATGTTCTGGCAGGTGGCCGTCACCTGGGCCTCGGCCTCGGCGATGCTTGCCCCCGGGCGGAAGTAGATCCGGATCACCCCCACCCCGGCGAGCGACTGGCTCTCGATGTGCTCGATCCCGTTGACCGACGCGGTCAGGATGCGCTCGTTGATGAAGACGATCCGGGTCTCGATCTCGTCGGCGGGCATCCCGAAGTACGACCAGACGACGCTGACGACCGGGACGTCGATATTGGGGAAGATGTCGGTGGACATCCGGGTGATGCTGACGGCGCCCAGGACCACGATCAGAAGCGCCGCCACGACGAATGTGTAGGTGCGGCGGAGCGCCAGCCTGACGATCCACATGAAACGAACCTCCTGGTCGGGTGACGACGGCCGAAAGTTGGAAAGTTGATCGCCCTCCCCCGTCGGCCGCGGCGGGGGGGCGCACCGCTTGGTTCATCAAGGCGCCCTCGATCGACGACCCGGGCCAGGGCGCCGACATCCCGGGCTCTTCCCTCGACGCTACCGGGAAGTCGAACGCGACCTCGCCGGTCGATCGCGCTTCCCCTCGGGTCCGTCGGCCCTCGTCCACCTCGGGCGGCCCGTCCCCCATTTCGACCCGTCCCCCGACGGAATCCGGCGAAACCGAGCCCGCCGAAGGGGCTGAGTCCCTCCAACGATCCCGTCGAAGTCCTCGGCGGGGGTCGAGGCGGAGACTCGGCCGCACCCGGCGATCAACTGGTAAGTAATCGACAGGGCCAGGGGGGTGAGTCCGACCGCGAGGGTCCAAAGTACGAGGTTGAACATGGTCATTCTCCGCCGGCCCTCGACCCGTCGAGCACGAGTCCAGGGTCCACCTGGAGCCTTCCGCGGGAGGCCACTCGACCTCCCGCATCTCGCTGTCCCGGTGTCCTGCGAAGGATCGCGGGGAAGCCCTTCATTTTTCCCGGAAATCGACTTCCAGGCAGGCGGCAATTTTCCCTCGACAAGCGGCGGACGAATCAAGACATCTCATCGTGAGCACCCGCAGCCGCCCGCGGCACGGGCGCGGTGTCGCTTTCGAACCTGGAGATGCGAACCGCGAATGGCGGGATCGCGGATCGCGAAAGACCCGGGAACCGAGGTCCCTCAATCTTTCGCGATCCGCGATCCCGCCATTTGCGATTCTTGATCCCGAGGAATCTCCGGATTCGAAAGCGATACCCGTGCGGGCGAAAAGCTCAAAGCTCATCGAGGGGCGGGACCTTGGAACCGGAGCCGGCCATAATCCTCGAAGAGATGGAAGCTTCGCCGGGTCAGAGGGGCCGAGCTCATCATGATCGGCTCCGCCTTCTCGGGGCCGAAGTAGTCGTAGCGGCAAAGGGCGAATGACCAGCTCGCACCCGGCTCGGGGCGAGTGTTGGCCGGTCCGAAGGCGGTCCAGGGAATCCTCCCCTCGACGGTCCAACCCTTGTCGGCGTCTCCCGGGCGGTCGAGGGTCCCGTCGACCGCCGCGACGCCCACCATTCCCATCGATGGGCTGGTCTCGAACGGCTCGACGGGCTTGTTCCTCGCCAGGAACGAAGCTTCGAAGAGGACCGACTTCGGGTTGACCTGGAACTCGTAGTATTCGGGGCGATCCCGGCTCGGCTTGAAGAACATCTCGAAGACGTCGCCGTTCCATAAGTAGTCGTTGTGCTTCGTGCCGAAAGCCCGGACGTCGGAGTCGGTCATCTCGGCGGCGAAATAGAGGGCGTCGCGGTCCCAGACGAGTCGGGCCTTCGTCGCATGGGCCGGGCCGGGTTCGGTCTTGTCCCAGAAGCAGGGGAAACGGTCGATCACCGAGGCGGCCTTCCATGCCGGATCGTCGAGCTTGCCGTCGATCTTCGGTGCCTGCTCGGCCCATCGGCAATCGGCCTCGCGAGTCACGGGCGGGTCGGCTTCCCGGGCGGTCGAGGCGGCCATCCCCAGCACTCCCGCTGCAACAACAAACGTCGCGGCGGATCGGACCTGGTTTGTCATCGGTTCAGTCCCTCGGTGGCGGACCCCGGCCTGAGCACCGCGCCGCGCCCAAGACCAGGCAACGGCGGCGCGACGGTCGGAGAAGACGGAGCCTCGATCGACTCGGTATTCCTCCACCGTGTTGGAACCTGGATGAACCTGCCCGGAGCCTCGCTCCCTCATGGTGCCCGGCCGGAGGTTCGACTTCAACGGATTACCGACCCCGCGACACAATTCTCGGAGCCGGGGAGTGTAGCTTTCGAACCTGGAGATTTATGCAACTCGTTTTGACCAGAGACCATCCCATTCGGGGGTATCGACCGTCGCCACCAAGGCCGCCATGCCTTTGAGATGAGCGGTACACCAGCCCCGACCGG
>JAABUX010009510.1_pt1 | contig 10999 bp, 10 predicted proteins | sample 5561851 | NCBI WGS metagenome assembly JAABUX01 (sample SAMN10711883, study PRJNA513361) | rock metagenome | isolation source: Antarctica rocks | place: Antarctica: Victoria Land, Richard Nunatak red sandstone | collected 2016-01-03 | reverse complement strand
ACTTGAATGCGGATTGCGACCAGCCACGATCCTGTCCCAGTCCGATCCGTGAGATGCCCGCGATGAACGCTGCCCTGCCGCAAAGTGTGACGACCGACGGCGAACCGGGCTCGGCCCATTCGGAACCAGCCAACCTCATGCTCGCCTGTACGGCCGAGGCTATTGGCACCTTTCTGCTGGTATTGGTGGGAACCGCCGTCGCGACCGCTGCGGCACTTGGCAAGGGAACGGCTGGACCCGCCTACGACTCGCTTGCCGTGGCCTTGTCGTTTGGTCTCATCTTGATCCCGATTGTCAGCGTGTTGGGTCCGGTGAGCGGCGCCCATGTCAATCCATCCGTAACGTTGGGCTTGGCGACCGCCGGTAAGTTTCCGTGGCACTACGTCGCTCCTTATTGGGTGTCGCAGATGGCCGGCGCGCTCGTTGCGGCAGTCTTGGTGTGGGCCGCCTATGGACATGGGGCTTACGCACAGGCGCATCTCGGAGCGCCATCGCCGGCGAACGGAGCGGATGTGTTCCAGGTGTTGCTGGTGGAGGCGATTATTGCCTTTATCCTGGTGTTCACCGTCATCTCCACTGCCACCGACCCTCGCGTCCAAGCTGGCACCGGGGCCGTGGCAATCGGCTTTTCGTTGGCGGCAGGCGTGTTGCTGGGCGGCCCGGTTAGCGGCGGCGCCGGCAACCCGGCTCGTGCGCTGGGACCGATGATCGTTTCCGGTACGTTCCAGGCCTGGTTCTTCTACGTCATCGGTCCCTTGGTGGGCGGAGTGCTGGCTGCGGCTGCGTTTCGCCTGGTGAGCATGGCGAGCACTCCCAAAGTCGAAGCGGCGCCGCGTGTCACCACGCCGGCCACTCGATGACGGAGGCCATTGCCGCCCAAGTCGACACCCCGATCCTACCGGCGCACATCGAAGACACCATCCAATCCATTGCCAAGCTCCATGCCGACCACCACCAAGAGGCAGGCAGGCTGCAACGGATGGTGGAGCGACTGACGGCCTGGATTGGCCGGCCACAGTTCATCGCGGCGCTGACGGTGATCGTGGCGCTCTGGATCGGCGGCAACCTGCTGGTGAAATCGAACAGTGCATTCGCCTGGGACCCACCGCCGTTCGGATGGCTGCAGGGCCTCGTCGGACTGCTTGCCCTCTATGTCACGGTGCTGATTTTGACGACGCAACGGCGAGAGGACCAGTTGGCAGGATACCGCGAGCAGCTAACCCTGGAATTGGCCATTCTTGGTGAGCAGAAGACGGCGAAGATCATAGAGCTGTTGGAAGAAATGCGCCGAGACAACCCGAATTTGAGAAATCGTGTCGATCACGAGGCGGCCGCGATGGCGGTTGCGGCTGATCCGCAGGCGGTGTTGGATGCGATCAAGGAAAGCACCGGGACAGCGGAACTTATGACACCGGCCGCCGACACTGACCTCGCCTTGGTCACGAAGGTGCGAGAGGGCGAGGACAGCCCCGAGGCTTGAAGCGAGCACATGGCATTTGAAACCATCGTTGTCGCGTTTTCCACCGCACAGCAGGCGACATCGGCAATCCAAGCGCTCCGGGCATTTGGCATCCCCACAGGCGACATCAAACGTCATCCCACAGAGCCTGTCACCAAGCTGGGAGCCAAAGAGGCTTCCGCCCCGGAAGGCGGCATTTGGGAGTGGTTTTTTGGAAAGCAGATCCTGGCGCAGGACACTGCCACCTATGAGCAGGCTATCAAGAATGGCGGCACCATGGTCTCGGTTCGAGTGATCGGCGATGAGGTCGACCGCGTGACCGAGCTACTCGACAGCTTTGCCCCGCTAAATCTGGAGAGCTTGTAGGCAGCAACGGAAGCCGTGGCCGCCAGCAAGGACACGAATCTCTCCTCACGCATAGGCCGGCATTTGTTGGTGGCCGTCGCCTGATCGGCTAACGTCGTTTCGGGAGCGTCGGCGGTGGCTCCTGTTCCACAAGGAGGCAACCTTGGATTTCAATCACGCGCAAACCAGCCTGATGGGATGGGTTCAGGCGCTCGGCTCGGTCCTGGAGCGAGGAGCGGCTGACGAGGCGGCCGGATTGTTCGCCGAAGACTCCTACTGGCGCGACCTGGTTGCTTTCACGTGGAACATTCACACGGCCGAGGGGCGGCCCGCCATCGCCGAGATGCTGCGCGCCCGGCTGGCCGACACCTCTCCTACCGACTTTCGGACGGTGGACGAGGCAAGCGAGTTGAACGGCGTCACCGAAGGCTGGTTCACCTTTGAGACCAGACTGGCGCGTGGCCGAGGCTATGTCCGGCTGAAGGACGGCCGGTGCTGGACCCTGCTCACCTCCATGGAAGAGCTAAAAGGCTTTGAGGAAAAAACCAGCCGCCATCGCGCGTTCGGGGCCGAGCATGGCGTCCACCAAGGCCGCACCACCTGGCTGGAGCGACGGCTGGAGGAGCAGGAGGAGCTTGGCCACACGCGCCAGCCGTACTGCGTCGTCATCGGCGGCGGCCAGGGCGGGATCGCGCTTGCCGCGAGGCTGCGCCGGCTCGATGTGCCGACGATCGTCGTCGACAAGCATCCCCGACCGGGCGACTCCTGGCGAAACCGCTACAAGTCGCTCTGCCTGCACGATCCGGTGTGGTACGACCACCTGCCCTACCTGCCCTTTCCCGACGACTGGCCCATCTATTCGCCAAAGGACAAGATCGCCGACTGGCTGGAGGCCTACACCAAGGTCATGGAGCTGAACTACTGGCATTCGACCGAGTGCCAGACGGCATCCTACGACGAGGCGGCCGGCGAGTGGCGGGTGGTGGTCGACCGCGACGGCCAGTCGGTCACGTTGCGGCCGAAGCATCTCGTGCTGGCGACCGGCATGGCCGGCGTGCCGAACGTCATCGACGTGCCGGGCGCCGCAGGCTTCCGCGGCACGTTGCACCATTCCAGCCAGCACAGGGGCGGCGAGGGGTTTGCCGGCAAGCGCTGCGTCGTCATCGGCTCCAACAACTCCGCGCACGACATCTGCGCCGACCTCTGGGAGCATGGCGCCCAGGTGACGATGGTGCAGCGCTCGTCGACGCATGTCTCGACCTCGGACTCGTTGTTCAGGTTCGGCACCAGCAAGCTGTATTCCGAGGCGGCGCTGGAATGCGGACTGACCACCGACAAGGCCGATTTGCTGAATGCCTCGGTGCCATACGCCATCATGCACGATTTCCAGAGGGGCACCACCGAAGCGATCCGGAGCCACGACGCGGATCTGTACTCGCGACTGGAGAAGGCCGACTTCCTGCTGGATTTCGGCGACGACGACTCCGGTCTGTTCATGAAGTATGTTCGTCGCGGCTCCGGCTACTACATCGACGTCGGCGCCTCGGAGCTGATCTGCAACGGCAGCATCGCGCTGAAAAGCGGCGTGGACACCGTTCGCATCACCGAGGATGCCGTGGTGCTGAGTGATGGCGCCGAGTTGCCGGCCGACCTGATCGTCTACGCCACTGGCTACGGCTCGATGAACGGCTGGGCGGCGCGGCTGATCTCGCAGGAAGTCGCCGACAAGGTCGGCAAGTGCTGGGGCCTCGGTTCGGCCACCACCAAGGACCCGGGACCCTGGGAAGGCGAGCTGCGCAACATGTGGAAGCCGACGCAGCAGGAGGCGCTATGGTTCCACGGCGGCAACCTGCATCAGTCCCGTCATTACTCGCAGTACCTGGCGTTGCAGCTAAAGGCGCGGATGGAGGGCATTCCCACCCCGGTCTACGCTTTGGCGCCGACGCACCATCGAAAATAGCGCGTCAGGATGCCGCCTCCAAGACCGTGTGAGCCGTATGCGCTTGCGGCGAACGCCGTCCACCGGAGCAAAATGCCGCCATATCAAGTTCAAGCGGCAGTGGAGATGAAATCCTCGGCCGCGCCCTTGGTCCCGGCTTGCAACGTCGTTAAACAGTCGATTCCATGCTTTGGAGCATATCGGCCATCGAGGCCCGACGCGAGGTTGTATCACCTTTGAGCGCGATGCGGCTTTTCGACGCCTTGCGCGTTCCAAGGCCCATGCTGTCGAGAGGAAGATGAGATGGACGTTATGGAAAAGCCGCGCACCGGGTGGGGGCGGCGCAAGCGTCACATCGAGGACCTGTCCGACCCGGAAATCCTGGCCCTTGCCATCAGCAACGAGGAGGAGGCGGCACGAGCCTACCTGGATTTCGCCGAGCAACTGCGTGAGACATATCCCGACAGTTCGCGGATGTTCACGGATATGGCCCAGGAGGAAGGCGAGCACCGCCATCGCCTCATCGACCTGTTCAGGAGGAAGTTCGGCGACGCAATCCCGCCGGTTCGGGCGGCCGACATCTCGGGCCTTGCCCAGGAGCGGCCATCCGGTGTGCTGACGTCGCTCAGCGCGGACGGTATGCGCAAACAGGCGCGGCAGATGGAGGCGAACGCAAGCCGCTTCTACCACCAGGCCGCAAGCCGCACCTTGGATGCCACGATCCGCAACGTGCTCGGCGACCTCGCGATCGCGGAGGCCGCCCACGAGAAGACGGCGGACGAAATAGACGAGGCGACCGCTCCCACCGAGGGCCGGGTCAAGGAGCAGGACGAGGCCAAGCGCCGCTTCATCCTGCAGGTCATCCAGCCGGGCCTGGTTGGCCTGATGGACGGCTCCGTCTCCACGCTGGCGCCGGTGTTCGCGGCGGCGTTCGCCACCCACTCGTCCTGGAATGCGTTCGTCGTCGGTCTGGCGGCGTCCATCGGCGCAGGCATCTCGATGGGTTTTGCCGAGGCGCTGGCGGATGATGGCAAGCTTTCGGGCCGTGGGACGCCTTACCTGCGCGGCCTCGTTTGCGGGTTGATGACCATCGCCGGCGGCATTGGCCATACGCTGCCCTACCTTATCAAGGATTTCTGGACCGCGACCATCGTCTCTGGCGTGGTGGTGGTGATCGAGTTGATGACGATCGCCTGGATCCAGTGGAAATACATGGACACGGCGCCACTGTCGGCCGCCGCCAAGGTCATGCTGGGCGGCGCGTTGGTCCTCGCCGCCGGCATCCTGATCGGGAGCAGCTAATAAACGATTATCGCGAATATGTAATCACCGGCGCCAGCAGCGGAGTGGGCGCCGCGTCCGCCCGCCTTTTGGCCGGTCCGGGCCGGCGGTTATGGCTGCTGGCGAAGCGGGGCGAGATGCTGGATGCGGTCGCGCGCGATGTGCGTGACGCCGGGGCGCAGGCCGAGGCCTTGCCGTGCGACCTGGCCGATGCCGCAGCCGTTGCGCGCGCCTTCGAGCGCGTGGGTCCGAGGGTGGACGTGCTGGTGAACGCCGCCGCGTTGCCCGCCAACACCGTCGCGGCCGCTGAGCCGGCAGAGATCATGCGGGTGATGGCGGTCAACTTGGTCGGCGCCATGCTGTGCGCGCGGGAAGCGGCACTGCGGATGCCGGCGGGCGGCACGATCCTGAATGTCGGCTCGCTGTGCGTGTCGCCGGCTTCACGGACGCCTTCCGCAAGGAGATGGCGCCGCGCAACATCCGCGTGGTGCTCCTGAACCCAGGCCAGATCGCGTCAGGCATGGTGACGGAAACCGCCGCGGAGAAACGCGCCGCAGTGGCGCGCGAAGCCATGTTGACGCCGGAGGAGGTAGCCGAGGCGATCCGCTACTGCGTGGAACTGCCTGGCCGCGTGGTGGTGACCGAGATGGAGTTGCGGCCCAGGGGCCAGTCGGGGCTTTAAGTAGGGGCTTCAGCCGAAACGCTGCTCGGCCAAAACCATCCTGTCCGGCGAGTGCGTCGGAACAGGCAAGGCTTCGCGCGCCTCGGTGAACTCCAACTCGGCCTGCAGCCAAGCCAGCGTAGACTCGGCGCCTTGGTTTGCGTTGGCGCGGTCGGGATGCAGGCCGTCGCGGCAACCTCCGGTCGTATCCACCGCCAACCGGATGCCGAGGTCGTTCTCGCCGAGGACCCAGGCATGAGCCCGCGCCGCCTCGTCGAACCAACACGGCTCCCCGGTCACCCGCCAGGCGCACAGCGCGGCGGCCACGGTGGCGGCGGCTTCGATAGGTTGCTGATCGAATTGCGCACGCGGCGTTCCGCGCCGCCAGAATCCGTCGCTGCCCACCGGACTGAACAGACCGGCGTTCGAGGTCTGCACACGGCATAGCCAATGCAGCGTGTCGAGTCCGGCTGCCTGCCAGTCGGGCCGGCCAGCCTGGTGTCCGGCGGCGAGCACGGCCTGGGATAGCCGCGCATTGTCGTAACTCAGCCCATCCTCGAACCACACCCACTCGGGCCGCCGACTATCGCGCAGGTGGCCGCATAGCCGGCCAACCAGCTTTGCCCGCAACTCGGATTGATCGGGCGCGCCCGTCGCCGCGTTGCCCGCCATCACGCCGAGCAACCCGAAGGCCAACGCCCGGGGCGAGGTGAAGCGGGGCAGAATGGGTGTCGCGCGGTCGAGCAACTCGAAAGCCCAGCGCCGCACGTCGGGGTCGGCGGTGTCGCGCGCCACGGTGCCGAGCACCCATAGCGCGCGGCCATGGCTATCCTCCGACCCGGCCTCCTCCAGCCACTCGCGGTCGAACGACATGAAGTTGCGGAATCGCCCCGTTTTGTCGTTCCAGGCGTGCTGCACGAAGGCCGCGGTGCGGGCGAACAGCACGCCCGCCATGGCGTGATGCAATCCCAGGCGCTGCAGCGTGACCGCCAGCAAGAGGCCGCGGGCATTGTCATCCAGGCAGTAGCCATGCTCGCGGGTCACGACGGCGTAGGTCGCGTGCTGCGCCACCCCGGTGCTGTCCAGCAGCGACGCGAGGTGATCGAGTGAGGGTGCCGGCATATTCGGCTTCAGGCGTGCAGCGCGAGCGGGGCCAGGACAGCCTCGCGGAAGATGTCCAGATAGCGCGCGCCGACACGTGGCCACACCATCTCCCGCCCGGCGGCACGCGCGGCGCTGCGGATGGCGGCGAGTCTCGCGGGGTCGGCCAGCAATCCCGTCACCGCAGCGGCAATCGCGTCCGGATCGGCGAACGGCACCAGCGAGCCGCGCCCGTCCGCCAGCAGTTCGACGGCATGGCGGTAGGGCGTGGAGACCACGGCGGTGCCCAGGCCATAGCTGTAGGCCAGGGTCCCCGACACGCTTTGAGCCTCGTTCACATAGGGCGTCACATAGATGTCCGTCGCCGCCAGGGCGCCCGTCAGCTCAGGCATGTCCACGAAGCGGTTCAGGAACCGCACATTGTCGCGCACGCCGAGCGTGCCGGCCAGTTGCTCCAGGCTCTCCCGGTACGCTTCGCCGTGCTCACGCAAAAGGTTTGGATGGGTGACGCCAAGCACGATGTAGAGCAGGCCCGGACAGTGGGACACGATCTTGGGGAGCGCATGGATGACATGCTCGATCCCCTTGCCGGGCGACAGCAATCCAAAGGTGAGCAGCAGCGGGCGCGTCCCGACGTTGAGCATGTGCCGGCCAGCCGCCCTGCCCATGGCCGGCGGCGAAGGAATGCCGTGCGGCACCACGCGAAGCTGGTTCGCCGTCACGCCATGGGTGTCGCGCATGATCCTGGCGGAGTGGTTGGTCATCACCACCACCTTCGCCGCATGGCTCAAGATGGCGTCCATGACCCGCCGCTGGTTCGGGCTGGGCCGGTCGAGCACGGTATGGAGCGTCACCACCACCGGCGCGTCCACGCGCTCCAGCAGTTCCAGCAACAACTCGCCATCCGGGCCGCCGTAGATGCCGTACTCGTGCTGAATGCAGAGCAGGTCGACGCCGGCGCGGTTCAGCGCCCGCGCGGCACGACGGTAGCCGGCGCCCTCCTGCGGCGAGATGAACACGGACGATGCGTCGCCGGGCGTGAGGCCATCCGTCATGGAGACCTGGATGCAGCTCGTCTCCGGCGAAACTCCCTGCACGGACTTCATCAAATCCGCAGTAAACGTCGCCAGCCCGCAGCGGCGCGGCAACATGGTGCTCAGAAAAGCAACAGCAGACAGCTTGGTAGACGCGGCGCTCGGCCGCATCCCTGATCCAATGCTCAGAAAGAGGCCATCTTCGGCTGCTTCGTTTCGTGTGGCGGCCGACAATGGCTGCAGGCTTTGCAAAGTTTTGTTCTCCACATTTACTCATTATTTACGCATGACGAAAGCGCCGCCGGCGGCTGCGAACAAAAACGCCGGTCAACCTGCCGGTTTTTCAAGGACGATGCGTCGAAGAGACGATTGTCGGCAGCATCATGCTTAGCAGAACTCTGCCTCACTTGAGAAGGCCGCACATCTTACGTTGGTTTTGAGACCGTAACTTTACCTACTCTAGCTTGCGCGGCGGTGTTGGGTGCAGCTTGTCTGGTCTGCGCACTGCCGCGCTTGATGTTCAGCTAAAAGCAACTGGTGTTCCAAGATTCCTTGTCAGGAATGAATCCGACAGGGTAACCGATCAATAAAGTTGCAATCCATTTGCCACGCATTGTGCGGCAACACAAAGCACGGCAAGGTGATGCGGCACGAAAATTGAGTGCCAAGAAACTATTGGCTGGAAACACAACCGGAGCTTAGCGATGCCACAGTTGCGAGCAGACAGCCTGAGCTTCGTCGAAGCAATCGGCCAGTCGGTGGCGAATGTATCGCCGACATTGACGCCGGCCATAGCGGTCGCGGTGGTGGCGGCGACGGCTGGAACGGCGTCGTGGCTGGTCTATGTGCTGGCGACGGTCGCGCTTGTCGTGGTGGGCTACAACATCGGCAAACTCGCCAGCAAGATTTCCGCGGCAGGCTCCTTTTTCATCTACGTCTCCCGCGGCCTGGGTCCGGTCGCCGGCATGTTGGCCGGCTGGGCGATGCTGGCGGCCTATGTGTTCACCGCCATGGCGCTGACGGCGGCGACCGCGCTGTTCATGCAGGCGCTCGTTGCCGCCCTTGGGTTTTCCCTCGTTGTGCCGAGCTACGTGTTCTATTTCATCATATCGGCGCTGGTTTATGTCTTCGCCGTCCGCGATATCCGCTTCTCCTCCCGTCTCGGGCTGACGCTGGAGGTGATCTCGGTCACCATCATCGCCCTGGTGTGCTTCCTCTCCTGGCGCCGCCACGGCTTCGCAATGGATGCCAAGCAGAACCACCTGGAGGGCGCGGGACTCGGCGCAGTGGCGCAGTCGATCGTCTTCGGCATCTTCTCCTACGTCGGCTTCGAGAGCGCGGCCACCCTGGGCAAGGAAACGCGCAACCCCAAGCAGGTGATCCCGCGGGCGGTGATCCTGACGCCGATCCTCGCCGGCGTTGTCTTCATCGTCACCACCTACCTCATCGTGCAGGGCTTCGACGACGACATCGCCAAGCTCGGCGCGAGTGCGGGGCCGCTCTCGGACATCGTGCCTGACCGCAACGCGGCTCTCATCATCCTGGTGTACATCGGTGCGATGGTGAGTTGCTTTGCCTGTGCATTGGCATCGATCAACTCCTTCTCGCGCATCCTCTTTTCGCTCGGACGCTACCAATACGTGCATCGCACGATGGGCAACGTGCATCACAAGCACCAGACTCCGCACCTCGCCGCCACGATCGGCGTCATCATCAACATCGTGGTCTGCGCGGTGTTCTACCGCCAGTCGGAGACCGACCTGCTGGGCTGGTTCGGCACCATCGCCAGCTTCGGCTTCATCATCGTCTACCTCATGTGCTCCATCGCCTCGCCCGTCCTGCTGCGCAAGACAGGCGATGCGACGCCGCTGGTCTACGTCATGGGCGTGCTTGGCAGCGTTCTCATGGTGCTGTCGCTGATCGGCAGCCTGTTTCCGATCCCCGCCGCCCCATACAACTATCTGCCATACGGTTTCGCCGCGTACATGCTGGTCGGCGCCGCTTGGTTCGTCGTCGTGAAGAACCGCACACCGGGCGTCCTCCTCGGCATCGAGCACGACCTCGAAGGCATCCTTCTCGGCGGCGCCGAATAGCCAGGCTCGACCCTCAGCCGCCGCCGCGGTTGAGGGTCGGGCCGCACAGGCCAAGCGCCGTGTTGATGACGGCGAGGTGGGTCAGCGCCTGCGGGAAGTTGCCGGCGAGGTGCCTTGCCGGGACGTTGTACTCCTCCGACAGCAGCCCAAGGTCGTTGCGGACGGCCAGGACACGCTCGAACTGCGCCCTCGCCTCGTCCTTGCGGCCCTGCAGGTTCAGGCAGTCGGCCATCCAGCAGGAGCAGGCCAGGAAGGCGCCCTCGTTCGGACCATCCGCCTTTATCTTCATGCGGCGGATCAGGCCATCCTCGGACAACTCGCGCTGGATCGCCGCTATGGTCGAGGCCATGCGCGGATCGCTGGCGGGCAGGAAGCCGACCAGCGGCAACAGCAGCAGGCTCGCGTCGAGTTCCTGCCCGCCGTAATACTGCGTGAACGATCCCAGGCCCGCATTCCAGCCCTCGCGGCAAACCTCGTCGTGCACCGTCTGCCGCAGTCTCGTCAGCCGCTCGATCATGGCCTTGCCGGCCGATCCGGTGTCGCCATGATGGCGGATGAAGCGGTCCAGCCCCACCCAGGCCATCGCCTTGGAGTAGGTGTATTGCCGTGGCTCGTCGCGCGACTCCCACACGCCCGAGCCGGTGGTGTTCCAGACTTGCTCGAGGTGCTCGATGATCTTGATTTCCGCGGCGGTCTCTTGCTCCGAGGTCGGCATCCCGCCACGCCGGGCCAGGTCGAGGCAGTCGAGCACTTCGCCGAACACGTCGATCTGGTGCTGGGTGGAGGCGGCGTTGCCGATGCGGACCGGGGTGGCGTAGCGGTAACCCGGCAGCGCATCGACCGGCCACTCCGCCAGATGCCTGGCGCCATCGACGCGGTACATGATCCGCATACGCTCCGGCGACCCCGCGATGGCGCGCAGCAGCCAGTTGCGCCAGTTCGTCGCCTCCTCGTTGAAACCGGCGTTCAATAGCGCCCCAAGCGTGAAGCTCGCGTCGCGCAGCCAGCAGTAGCGGTAATCCCAGTTCATCTTGCCGCCAGGCGCTTCGGGCAGCGAGGTGGTGGGCGCTGCGACCAGGCCGCCGC
>JAABUX010009509.1_pt1 | contig 11000 bp, 13 predicted proteins | sample 5561851 | NCBI WGS metagenome assembly JAABUX01 (sample SAMN10711883, study PRJNA513361) | rock metagenome | isolation source: Antarctica rocks | place: Antarctica: Victoria Land, Richard Nunatak red sandstone | collected 2016-01-03 | reverse complement strand
AAATGCTCGCACTTGCTTTAAGGGGATCGAATTCTTCTAGGGAATTGAAACAGTTTATGCGGGGGAAACAAGCAATGCCGCGCCTAACTGTCTTTGCTCAATGGCTTTATGACGCACGTACTGAGCGCGGACTTACTATGACTGTGCTGGCGGATCGTGCCGGCATCAGCCACGCGAGGATCGTTCAGCTTGAAAAGGGTGATTTGCCAACCCGCGATATGGTAGAGAGGCTTGTTGTCGGTCTTTTGGCAAAGGACTCAGACGAATACGTCTCTCGTACTCTATTGAATGCTGGCATTAAAGCTGCTTTTCCGCGACCGGAAGACGCCGAAGGCGATGACTTGGAAACACTCGTCTTAAAAGCAGGTTACAATCCAGACACTTTAGACGAAGAGGGCCGTGAGCGGCTCCGGCAAAGCGTAGATGCCGCTGTGATCGGTGTCATGGAACAAGAAAAAAGGAAAAAGCGGACGTGATCCTTCGTGTGTTCGTTTCGGTTCCGCCTGCGTCGCCCAGCCGTCATATCCGCGAAGCGGCACGGCGCATCAAAATCATGCTACTTCTTGCCTCCGGCGGACGCTTGCCCCGGTCAATCAAACGCTGGCATCAGCTTTGCGAAAGTCTCGGCATTCCTGTTACGGCACTTGGCGCTTGCCCCGACGCATTCACCGCAGGGCTGTTCTACGACGAGCGTCTGCGAGACGGCTGGATGATTAGCTACAATCCCCAGTTTTCGGCGCGGCAAGTTTGCCGTTTTATTTGTCATGAGTTATCTGAATGGCTTGCGATTTGCGATTACCCAAGCCTGTTCGACGGGATGCCGGATCGTGTCTACTTCTACGCCGGCGGCAACGATCCTGACGACGCCAGGCACCGGATTGCGCGTCGCGTGGAAAAACTTTGTTTTCGGAGAAGCGAATGAAAAAAGGAAAACGGTCATTTGCGCGGGGGCGTCATCGCGAGATCGGGCGGGCGCTGTATGACGCCAATACGTTCTTGACCCGCCTGTACGTTGAGGTCGCAAACACTTACGGCGCATCCTCGCGGGCTTCCAAATCTGTTCACAAGGCAGGCGAGGCGCTGTCTCAGGCCAGGTGCGACTTAGACAGTGTAATGGCAGACGAGACGATCACCGAGTGGCAGGGCGGTGTTCTTCGGGACGAGTATTATCCCGGCATGACCGAAGGCCGAACGAAAGCCGAAGAAGCGGAAGCCTAAATATGCCCCGAACACTGCACCAAGAATGGATCACTGCACTGGCGCGGCCCGTATCTGGCCCCCACCCGGCCTTAGCGAAAGAAATCCGCCACCTGCTCGGCTACGACAGCCCGAACGGAAACCGCTTTTTGACGGGCCGCATGGCCTGCGTCAAGTGCGGCGTGAACGCGGCTTCCATTACGGACGCAGCGAATGGACACGCGATTCGCATGGAAACCCTGTCCAAAATTGCCATCGGCCTCGGCGGGGACGTGGACGCGCTGCTCCGGGCCGGGGGGCTGGGCCACTACGCCCGTGCGCCCCATAGAAAAGTCGGCGTTGATCTCGGCATCGGCCCGGAAGAAACCGAGCTGCTGAATTTGTTCAGTGACCTGGACGCTGAAAAGCGCCAGATGCTTCTTGCCATTGCCCGCACGGTGAACGCCGTTCGCCCCGTCACCCTGCCGAACCTCAAGGGTGCAAACCTCAAAGACGCAAAGCCGAAGCAGAGCAACGAAAAGGAAGACCAGAATGGCGTACACGCCTGAAATGAAGTCCATCGGCGACCTGATGGAAACGCGCCGGACGCAGCTTCGCCTGCGCCAGCAGGACGTAGCGGACGCGCTCGGCGTGACCCTGCCGCGCTACCAGCAGTGGGAGTCAGGCGAAAACATCATGGGCGTCGTGTTTTTACCCAAAGTCGCCGAAGTCCTTTCGTGTCACCCGGCAGACCTTCTCGGCGACCCGCAGTACGTCAAGCGTCGGTGGCGGTTTGAGGATGCCGTCAGCGTGGTCCGTGAAGAAGTTGACCTGCTCGCGCCCCGTGAAACCAAGTCCTCATACCAAGTCCCTGAACCTGTGAACAGTCAGGGTTAGCCCGCAATTTCCCCTTTCACCCGCCGCCTCTTTGAGTAACTCATGTTCATTCCCTCCAAATCCAGCCGCGATTGTCTTGAAAACAGTCGGGGGGGCAACTCCCCCGTGGGTTCGAATCCCACCCTGTCCGTTCACAAACTAAAATACAGACACAGACTAAGGAGGGTCAGCACGTGTGAAAGTCAAGGATGTAATCAAGAAGCTTGAAGACGATGGCTGGGAACTTGTCCGTCAGGAAAGCAGCCACCGAACACTTAAAAAAGAGGGCGTCAAAGAAAACATTGCCGTTTCAGGTGTTGACCGGGCGGATGTCTTGCCGGGACAGTTAAGCGACATTCGCAGAAAGTCGGGGTTGCCGTTAAGATGATTGTTACTGTTGTGCTGGAACAAGGGCCAAACAACTGGGGTGCACATGCGCCTGATTTAGATGATGTTGTCTTTTCTACCGGAGATACTCGCGAAGAAACAATCTCCCGCTTCCGCGACGCCCTGCGCGGCTTGATCCAATACAAAAACGAGGAAGGCTTACCTGCGCCGGACGTGACAGGACTGGAAATTCGCGAAATGGTTGCCGCTTGAACAGTGATCAAGCCAGGTAAGATAAGGCGGTAGCAATGGCAGGCGGCATTGCCAAGGCAGAAGTCAAGGATTTTGTGGAGGCCGCGCACGGTGATTTAGTTAAAGCTCAGCGGATATTAGCAGAGAACCCACAGCTTCTCAATATGCCGAACGGCAACGAGACCGCGCTGGGTGCTGCGTGTCAAATGCGCCGAATAGACATCGTTTCTTTTCTTGTTGAACAGGGAGCAGAAATGACTCTGTCTGCGGCTTGTGTTTTGGGCTTCACGGAGCGTGTGGCAGCTTTTGTTTCGGACGACCCGGCGTTGCTGAACAAAGGCGACAAGCAATCTCATAACAAGCACCCCCTTTATTTTGCTGAGTATCAGGCGGAAACACTCCAGCTATTGAAGAGCCGGGGGGCTAAGTGATATATCAAACTAAATAATGCGAAACACAAAAGGCCCGGAGCATCATGCTTCGGGCCTTTATGCTGTCAGGCGGCGGCTGGCGGGAACCGGTCAAGCGTCGCCTTCTGGCGGTCATGGTTGGTCGTGAGGCCGGTGCCGCTAGCGACGTGCGTGATCTCGGTTCCCGGCTCGCCGATGATGTAAACGGAAACCAGGTGATGCAGCGCAATTCCCGGTGCGGCTGGGGCTTCTACGGCGTTAAAACACGATGCCGTCGTGCGGGTGAACACGCCGTACACGCCCAGCCCCCAAGCCTGGTGGCGCTGAACTCCCTCAGCAACCTTGTACGCGGCATAGCCATTGACGCCGTCGTGCTGCCACCGCTCCTGCAAAGGCGGGTCATACGGCAGTTCCGATTGGTAGAAGTAGACTTCGCCGTTCTCCCCGTTCCAGAGCGTTTGGTACTCCTGGAAATGCTCCGCGAACAGGCCATATACCGTGACAGCGTTGCCGCTGACGACCAGGCCATTGGCGCAGGGGTTTTCGTCCCACTCGGCTCCCACGCCGTGGTCCGCACGCCAGAGCCAGGTGTTATCCACCACCACGTCATTGCTATTGATTTCCAGGCACACGGAAGCGGCCCCGGCTGCCGCGCCGCCCACCCGGCAGTAGAGGTCATACAGGTAGGTGGGACTGTGCGAGTGGTCCCGGCGGCTGCCCGGCTCGCCGACCTGCACCAGAGTTTCGGAGCGGAGGGGGCCGGCTTCAACGAGAAGCCCCCCGATAGAAACGCTGTCTACATCGGCAATCGTGAGCGCGGGTGTTCCCTGGTCCGGCACCAGCGTTGCAAACCCGAGGCCGAGAACAATCGTCTGCGGGTGCGTCACGCGCAGGCCGGCATCCAGGTGGTAAATCCCCGGCGTCAGCAGCAGGTGACAGCCCGCATCCAGCGCGGCATTGAGAGTGGCGGCGGTGTCCCGATCGGCGTGGGCTAGGTAAAAGCGGTTCAGCGGTACGGAAGTCGCAGGCGGCGGGCCGCCCGCCCAGCTTGTGCCAACTGTGCCGGAAGTGCGAAGCTCGGGAACCATGACCACATACTGCCCCTGCGCGTCCACGCACAAGTACGGCTTTTCGCGGATGCGCGGCGTCCGAGCGACAACCGTATACGCTGGGTCCGGCCAGTCGCCGGACGGCGGCTGGGTGACACCGACAAAGACCATGTTCCAGTTGTGCCCGGTCCATTGCCTCCAATCGGCGTTCCGCGAAAGCCACTGCTGCTGCGAGCCGGAGTTGACCTGCCCGTCAACTTGGGAGTCGGCAAGAAAGCCGCCACTGGACCAGCCACCGTCCCAGAGGTTCAAGTCGCCATGAATGTGGACGCGGCGCATAGCGGTTGCCTGGGAAACGGCCCAGGTGAGAGGAGTTGTGCTGGTGGGAATAACAGCCAGGTTTTCGCAGCACCGCCAGAAGTTGCAGGTCGCGTTCTTGTTTCCGAGCCAGTTCGCATCCGAATGAACTGCCCCGCTGATCGTCACGTCATCCGGCATTTGGCCGAGGCCCAGCACCTGCGTGTAAAAGCCGACGTTCACGTCGAGTTTGTATTGTCCAGGCCGAAACAAAATGGCACAGCGCTGCGGGCCGAACTGGCTTGCTTCCTGCTGGACGAACAATGCATCAAGGCGGCTCTGAGTTTCCGAGGCCGCCTGCGACGGGTCAAACAGCAGGACGTTTGGGCCGAAGTCTGGGTTCACAGCATTAGTGTTGAGTGTTTCTGGCATGGAAGGACTCGCAAAACGACAGGAAGGCCCGGAGCGTAGCTCCGGGCCTCTTTGTATCAGTATCAAGCCACGGTCGGCTCAGTGAACTCTTCTTCAGGCATCGGTGCATCCTCAGACACCGGGGCGGGCGGGTTATGCTCGCCTTCCAGGCCCAGAGGTGCGCCTTTGCGGAAGGTGATGCCGCGCTCTTCGTCCATGTCCACGACAACCGTATCGTTGGCGTTGAACTTGCCGAGCAGGATTTCCTCGGATAGCGGGTCTTCCACTAAGCGCTGCACGGCGCGGCGCAGCGGACGTGCGCCGTACTGCGGGTCGAAGCCCTCGCGGGCCAGGAACTTCTTGGCGGCATCCGTAACCTCGAAGTCCATGCCCTTCTGAGCAATCTGCTTGGAAACTCGGTCCAGCATCAGCGTCACGACTTCGTTGATCTCATCGGCGGACAGCGGATGGAAGATGATCGTCTCGTCCACGCGGTTCAGGAACTCAGGCCGGAAGACGCGCTTCAGCTCGTCGGTGATGCGGCCCTTGATGCTGTCCATCTGCCGGGAAATTTCCTCCGCCGACTTCGGCCCGGTCGCAAGGCGTCCGAAGCCCATTTCGCGCTCGCCTTGAATAGACCGTGCGCCGATGTTGCTGGTCATAATCAAGATGACGTTCTTGAAGTCAATCACCCGGCCATGCGAATCGGTCAGGCGGCCATCTTCCATGATCTGCAAGAGAATATTATAGACTTCCGGGTGCGCCTTTTCGATTTCGTCCAGCAGGACGATTGAGTACGGGTTGCGACGAACAGCTTCCGAAAGCTGGCCGCCCTCATCGTAGCCGACATATCCGGGAGGCGCTCCGACCAGCCGGGAGACCGCAAAGCTTTCCATGTACTCGGACATGTCAATGCGGATCAGATTATCTTCCTTCTCGAACAAGTAAGACGCCAGGGCGCGGGCAAGCTCGGTCTTACCAACGCCCGTCGGCCCCAAGAAAATGAACGAGCCGATTGGGCGCTTGATGTCGCGCAGGCCTGACCGCGAGCGGCGCACGGCCTTCGAGATCGAGACAATCGCTTCGTGCTGGCCGATAATGCGCTTGTGCAGCTCTTCTTCCATGCGGAACAGCTTCTGCGTTTCGGCTTCGACAAGGCGTGATACCGGGATGCCAGTCATCGAGAAGATGATATTCGCGACTTCATCCTCGTCAACCGTTTGCTTGGCATCTTTCTTCGTTTCCTGCCAGCCTTCTTCGAGGCTCTGCACCTTTTCTTCCAGCTCGCGCTTGCGGCCCTGCAGGTCATAGGCCTTCTCGTACTGCCGGTTATTCGGCAGCCCATTCAGCTCTTTCTGGATCGCGTTCAGCTCGATCTTGGCGTCGCGCAGATCCTGGGGCGGCATCGCGCCGCGCAGGCGAACACGGGAGGCCGCTTCGTCAATCACGTCAATGGCCTTGTCCGGCAGGAACCGATCCGAAATATACCGATCCGACAGCCGCGCCGCGGCGTCTAAGGCTTCGTTTGTGATCTCGACTTTGTGATGCTGCTCGTAGCGCGGGCGCAGGCCCTTTAGAATTTCAATCGCGTCGTCCACCGACGGCTCTTTAACTTGGATCGCCTGGAAGCGCCGCTGCAGAGCCGCGTCACGCTCGACATACTTGCGGTACTCGTCCAGCGTCGTCGCGCCGATGCATTGCAGCTCTCCGCGTGCCAGCGCCGGCTTCATAATGTTCGATGCGTCAATCGCGCCTTCCGCAGCACCCGCGCCGACCAGCGTATGCAGCTCGTCAATAAAGAGAATGATCTCGCCCTGCGCCTTTCGCATTTCTTCCATGACCCGCTTCATGCGCTCTTCAAACTCGCCCCGGTACTTGGTGCCGGCGACAAGCGCTGCCAGGTCAAGCTGGATGACGCGCTTGTCTTTCAGGAAGTCCGGGATGTCGCCCATGACGATGCACTGGGCCAGGCCCTCTGCGATGGCCGTCTTGCCGACGCCCGGTTCGCCCAAGAGGCATGGGTTGTTCTTCATGCGGCGCGAGATAATCTGGATGCAGCGCTCAATCTCGTTTGCCCGGCCAATGACGGGGTCCAGCTTTTCGTTCCGGGCAAGCTCGGTCAAATCACGGCCAAACTCATCGAGTGTCGGAGTGCGAGTCTTAGCAGGCTGGGTTCGGGACCCGGCCGCTGCCGTGCTGCCTTCCCCGCCGCCCTCCTGAAGGTGCATGACTTCACGCCGGGTGCGGTCCAGATCAACGCCCAGCTTGGACAGAACACGCCCTGCTAGGCCTTCGCCTTCACGAATTAAGCCAAGCAGCAGATGCTCCGTGCCGATATAGTTGTTATTAAGCTGACGCGCCTCATCATAAGCCAGATCAATGACCCGCTTCGCGCGAGGCGTGAGCTGCATGTCCTGCCCTAACCGCCCATCGCCGCGCGCGACCTGACGCTCGATCTCCGAGCGGATGCGGCCTAAGCTGACGCCTATTCTATCCAAAATGCGGGCGGCAACACTGTCATTTTCGCGCACCAAGCCGAGAAGCAAATGCTCCGTGGAGACATAGTTCTCGCCCAGCCGGCCTGCTTCTTCCTGTGCATAAAACACGACTTTTCGGGCGCGTTCTGTAAATCTCTGCCACATAATAGTGCTTCTCCCCGTAGTTCTATCTTAGATTCTATCTTGCGTCAACGTCTGTTCTCACGTATCTTATTGCGTATCAGCGCTGGACGGCGCGTTTCCTCGTAAAACGTGTACTGCGCCTTTTCTCCGGACACAAACTGTGCGCCCAGCCGAAGCGACGACAGCAGTTCATTGAAAATCCGATTGGAAACGCCGGTTTTTATTCCAAACTGTGCGCCGAGCCGCAGAATGCTCAGCAGCGCCATCGAGTCCCCGGCGGAGAGCCGTTCCGCCGACTTCAAACGCGCCAGCGCTTCCGCGACTTTATCCTCTATCAGAGAACGCTTTTCGCGCCAAAGCAGTTCCCTGGCAGCCTGTTCGTCCGTCAGTAGCAGCGTGGCCGTGGCCGCCAGCCGGGTCAAGAGCTGACGCTCGGACTTGCCGGTGCTTACCGCGTTCGAGATCTGGTAAACGTCCCCAGCCGCCGCGCTGTGCTCGCCGTAAGGGCCGCGTACCGCAGCCCCAAGCGTTTTCGCGGCTTCCATCGCCCCTTCGATTTTGCCGGATAGGGCCAGCCCCGGCAAATGGGCCATCACGGACGCCCGCAGCCCGGTTCCGCAATTCGACAGCGAAGAAGTCAGATACCCATAATGCGGGTCAAACGCATACTCCAGGTGCCGTCCGAACTGGTCATCCATCTGGTCCGCAATGCGCCAGGCCGCGTCAATCTGAAGGCCCGGCAGGATCGCCTGCAGCCGCAGGTGATCTTCCTCGTTGACCATGACACTGACCGTGTGCCGGTCATCCACCAGCGCCCAGCGGTTTCCCCCGGCCATCGCATGCGGGACGCTGATCAAATGGCTGTCCACAAGCGCCGCTTTGTCCGCTTCGCCCAGCTTGCTGATCTCAACCGCTCGCAGACTGACATGGCCTTTGTCCCGGCGTTTCGCCGCCGCCAGCACTTGTTTCGCGACCGCTTTCAGCTCTGCGTCACCGGCGCGGCCGGGGAACGCCGCCGCTACGAGGTTGCGGGCCAGGCGAACACGGGTGGACAGAATGACGTCCGCTTCCCAGCCCATCTCCCCAGCCCAGGCCGGCGGCTTCGGCAATCCATCCGGTTCAGGCGGCGTTCTTGCCGAGGTGGCGGGTCTCACCGTGAATCTCCTTCAGCGCTCGCTGCACTTCCGCCGCAAATGCTTCGTAGCACCGGGCACATCCCATCTGCCCCTGAGAATACAGCTCGCTTCGTGTCATGCCGCACTGCGGACATGTTTCTTCCCCAGTTTGGGATTGTTTTTCTAATTGAGGTGACACTATTTTACCCGAAAACGAACCGCATCTCTCTATAAACTTGCCGCGTCACTGAGCAGGCGGCGCGGTAGTTGTTGGAGCAGCCGCTCCTGCGGGCGCTGTCGCAGCTACGGTGCCAGGGCCAGCTTTGTAATCCGCTAGAACCTGCGCGGCGGAGAGTGCGCCTGACCAGATGCGTACCTCGCTGATGCTGCCGTTAAAACAGGAGTCATTGTACGGTGAGCCGCCGCCAATGCCGACAGTATCGAACACAACTGTTCCCGAAACTCCGTTGACCTCTGCGACATCTTTATAGGAAAAGAATGTTCCCCCTTTGGCAACCAGATCGCCATTGAGGTAAATGGTCTCCGTGCCCATGTCGCCGACCTTCTTGAACCCTTGGAAGACCAGCGTCACCATCCCGCCGGTTTTAGGCAGGGGAAACCCGGAGGCAATCGTCGTTTCCGGGCCGCTGCTGGTCCGGCCGGCAATGCCGATCCCAGCGCCGATGAGGTTTGCCGGGTCGCGGTTCACCGTGAGGATCGCGTAATTAGACTGCGTTGTCCCATCCGTGTATGGCGAGGACACAGCAAACAGCGCCTGATAGTAGCCATTGTTGCCCCCCACATAGGTCATGCCGCCGCTAAATCTGGTGACGAATACTTCCACCGTCGTATCCTGAAGGTTCCGAACAGTCGCGCTCGGCAGGCGGACAAAAGACGGCGGCGACGGCGTGCCGCCGGAATTGCCGCCGGGAAAGTGCGCCACTCCATTGACGCCAGGCGCAGTCGTAAAGGTGACTTTGCCGACGACGATGCCGTTTGCCCCGCCCACCGAGTCATTTGCATTGCCGTTCATGCTGTACCGATGAGTGAGAGTCTGCGCCTGGCTTGGGGCAGACGCGGCAGTCAGAAAAGCCGCTGACACACAAAGAGAAGCTGCACAAATTCTCGCGTTGAATGATTTCACTGCTGTCCCCTGCTCCTTTTCTTTCAGATAAGTTCCTTGCGCCGAATACACATTACAAGCGGTTCAGAATGGCGAAGCGACTATTGGCAGCCCTGTCTCCCGCGCCATTTGCTCCGCAAACACTTCTGCTTTCTCTCGCTTCTCGAAGCCGCCGAGATCGCAATAAACTTGGAAGCGACTTATCCATCTTAGCCGCACGAGGTAAATATCACCGTTCTTTGGTACAGATCGTTTCCAAACGGTAATTCCTGCAATCTCGCTCCAAGGGCCGGTTCGGGCTTTTGGCATCCAAACTGTCCCATCTATGCCTTTGTATGTTTGCCGGTCAAGGTCCAGCACAAGAGCGCATTTTTTTCGGTAGAGGGTAACTGCTGTCCAATAAAGAGCAGCAACAAGAAGCGTCGCAACCATTAACAGACTCAACGATCTCGGATGCGAAACAACGGCTTGCCAGAAAGACGAAGACAGAAACGCTGGGGCGTCTATTCCAATGCACATCCCTATCACATAAAAAAATAGGGTCATGACGAATACAACAACGGAAGCAGGACGTAGGAAAACCATCTCGGATTTTGTAGCCCGTAACAAGTAACTTCCAGCACATAAAGCGCTCGCGCTGATGAAGGCAGAAGTGAGAAGAGGCCCAAGCAGCAATACTATAACCAGAAATAAGATCAGAAAGTCAACCATCTCCGGCCTCTTACATCGCAGGTGTTCCAGTTGTCTGTGTCAGCTCGCGGAAGGCGGCGATGAGCTGGCGAGTGATTGGGCCGGGCTTGCCGTCGCCAATGTCGCGCCCGTCGAAGTGGACGGCGGGGATGACTTCAGCGGCGGTTCCCGTCAGGAAGATTTCGTCGGCATTGTAGACATCGTACTGGGTCATGATCGGCTCGGTGACGGTGAATCCAGCGTCTTGGGCTAGGCCGATGACGGTGTCCCGTGTGATGCCCTGCAAAATGCCAATAGAGGCTGGCGGCGTGGAAAGAGCGCCGTTTTTGATGAGGAAAATGTTGTCGCCGGTGGCCTCGCCGACATAGCCGTCGCGGGTGAGCATCAGGCCCTCGCCCGCACCGGAGCGGTTGGCTTCGGCTTTAGCCATGATGTTGTTGATGTACTTGCCGGTGCATTTGACGCGCGGGTCAATTACGTCCGGCGACGGCAGACGGGTGGAGACCGTGGCAACAATCAGGCCGGTCTCGTACATCTCTTCCGGATACAGGGCAAGCTGCTCGCAGGAGATATAGACGTTGGCGTCGCCCTTGATGTGCTTCGGGTCCAGTCCCAGCCCCGTACCGCGCGTGACCGTGACACGAATGTAACCG
>JAABUX010009508.1_pt1 | contig 11001 bp, 18 predicted proteins | sample 5561851 | NCBI WGS metagenome assembly JAABUX01 (sample SAMN10711883, study PRJNA513361) | rock metagenome | isolation source: Antarctica rocks | place: Antarctica: Victoria Land, Richard Nunatak red sandstone | collected 2016-01-03 | reverse complement strand
CAGTGGCCGAGAGCGGTCACATGCTGCGCAGAGCAGCGAACGATAGCCTGCTGTGCACGCGGTGTGCGTTGATTAGCATCCCGTCGCTGAATGACATCCGGCCTTAACCTCCGCTGCACAACGTACTTTAGCCTTGTTGGCCTCATGCAGCTTGACAGGGCGGCCCACCGTCGTGTGGCACGGAGTAGGCTGTTGTCACGCTGACACTGCGTCGCTTGTGCCATTGAGCGCTAAGCGAGGGTGCAGTTGCTGTAGACGCGCCCATGTACCATATTTAACATGCCGACATGACCGCTGCAGGCGGTGGGGGCAGCATCCGCTCAGCGCTACTGTGCTTGGCGAGCGGTGGCAAAGGCTGCGGATGCCGGGAGCTGCCAACAGGTTAGCCGTTGCACGCATGCGGGGCGTCTGTAGCAGTCGACCAGTGTATCAAGCCACCCAGTGTGTAGAGCAGTGCAGTCACCAGCGCGTTTGTTGTTGCATTCACGATGTGCTATTTTGCCCCTCATCGAAAAATTAGTAGCGTCACGTGGCTCGATTCACTGTAGGCTCGCCAAAAACGGTAAGGCCGCCAAGCGTCTGAGCTTACCGCCAAGCTTCTGATCCAGCCACTACACGTCAAGCGGTGCGGATCTGCCCCAAATTGCGTCATCCACGCATAGCCTCCGAGTGCATCCAAGCATATAGCCAGTACCTGCTGCCGTCCGCCACCCCTCCCCTCCCCCAGCTGGTCAGTAACAAAGGCTTACCCAACGCGATGTGGTTGGCGTTGCCAGCGGATCTATCGCCCTAGCTCCATCTGGCTCAGCAAGCTTGCTTGGCTATAGAGGCTGCCAGCGCCGTCTGCCCAGCCTCAGCGGTGCTCCCTGAGCAATCGATCGTCTGCTGCAGGTGTGATGTGCATTCTGGAGACAGCAGACACGCCGTGTTACGCTGCGCCGCGCTGCGCTTGACGCAACTTCAGCTGCACCTGCGTCGATAGCCTCGTCCTCTCCGTGCGGCAGGCAGTGCACCTCCACACACTGGTCGTCCGCTGCTTTCAGGTCCATCATGATCAGCTTGCGGCCGTCAGCTGCGTCACCGGCGAGTGCCCTGTGAGGTGCTTTACATCTGTAGGCTTGCTCTGCGTTTACCTGATGTGTCGTGCAAGGTGGCTCCTCATCGCATCCCCTAGCACCCCCGCATGCTGCTGGCACCTGCTCATATGACCGGGATGCAGTGTTGCTCCGCGTGCGGTGTCGTGAGGCCAGCTGACGTCGTAGCCAGTGAACGCACGTCGCGTCGGACTCTGCGAGGCATGCCAGTCGACCGCTCGCAGGTTGTGATCAATACCCGGGGTGCAACGCCTTATGTGAGGCAAACCCTGATCGCCGCGGTGCATTAGTAAGCTCGCCTTGTGGTGTGCTAATGGCACAACACAGCGTGACACCATGTCTGAATCAATAATTCCGACTGCATTCGTTTCAATAAACGAGGTAAACCGCCGTATGCTGTTTGTCTGTGCAGGAGGCCTTGGGCCCATGCTCACTTGGGATGGCTACCGCGGTGAAAACGCGGTAGACCCCATGGCATCGCTGGATGGGGACCTCGCGATGCTCGTGGACTCCGCGGACGAGGCGGCCCCGGATCCGGACGAGAAGCGATGGTTCGCGCGGCAGACCCGGCAGAAACAGGCCCAGAAGCTGTACAGGCACGCATTGCCAACCGTATCTCACGTTGTCCAGCAGACCACACATCCACTATGCGGCGCAAGACGAAGGCCTCTGAAAGCACTGAAGATATGGCTTGTTGCCGTATCGTTGCGCATCATGATTCAGCCGCTGACCCAGCAGGCGAGCCATGACCCCAGGTGTTGGCTCAGGGCGCAGACGTGCATGCCACATAGACATGACCAACTGAAGTTAGCGCGCTTTGGTGCGGCACGATCCTCGCATGCAGTCGAGCTCGTGATCAACGGCATAGTGGCGCTGCGCGTGCGCGCAGGCAGAAACAGAAGGACAGGCTGTCCGAGCTGGAGGTCGAGGTCGAGAGGCTGGCGCAGCAGAGCAGGGGGACGCGGAGCGAGCGCGCGGCTCTGCTGGAGCGCAACACCAAGCTCAGGGTGCGCCTGATATTGCGCCGCACCGTGCATGTCCCTTATCGGCGGGAGCGCTCCAGCTAACCTGTCCGTCCCTGTACTGCCCCACCCTCCCCCGCAACAGTTGCATGTGGCACATCTGTTGTTCGGTGATTGCAGTGGCACCATCGCAGCAATGACAGCATGTTTGTACATCTAAGCGTAGCATGCCAGACGACACCGACATGCCCCTATCACAGCTGGTGCTCACGCGCTCCACTAATGCCTCTGCAGGACCGGAGCTCGACGCTGGCGGCCCTGGTGGCGGCCAAGGAGGCCGAGGCGGCGGCGGTGCGCGAGCAGCTGTCTCGAGGGCCAGTGCACCGCTTGCAGAGCACCGGCAGCGGCGCGCCGACAGTGCATGGCGGTCTCAGCCCTCTGTCGGCGGCCGTTTCCCTGCCGCAGCCTGTTCAGCACTTCACACAGCCACTGGCGCCGGCCAGCACATTGCAGGTTGGCTGGCATGCACACGTATGGGCAACCCTGCCAAGTTTTGCCATTCGCAAATGCTTTCATGGCTGCAGTGCCTTACCTATCGGCTGCCTGTGCGGATGTATTGCATGATGCGCATTCATGTCTGCTTTGTGTGCATCACCAGGCTGGCTGCTCATTGGCTGGCTCACCAGCGAACGATTCGGCAGGGCCTGCAGGCGTGCTTGCGGGTACGAATCACTGCTGTTGCTGAAAGAAAAGAGCCTTGTGGGCTATGATATTTGCTTGCAAACAATGCAGGCTGATCCTGTGGAGAGGCCATGCGAGGGGCCAATACCTGCCGAGACGGCGTGGAAGGAGCTCTGCGCATCAATTGCAGCACTGCACGTCTTCATTGACAGCCACAGCTTGTGCTGCTCGCTAGATGTCGGCGCGCTCCCAACCGACGCCAAATTGCACCACTGCCGATGCCAGAATCTGTACTACACGAGCAGGCGACAATGTTCTCACTGAACGCTGCAGCACGCCTGACTGGTGGCGCTTATACCTGCCGGTGGGACAGGGTACACTGCACATGCAAGGGGCCGGGCAGCTTGCGCCAGTCAATCAACCGGGAGATACGGCATGAGCACGATGAGGCGTGCCTTCTCAGCATTACTTGGAACCTTGGATGTGGCAAAGCGGTGCTGCATCTGCTTCAGGGTCACTGCGTTGCGTCTGGGTTTGACATCACGAGTGGCTCGTATTGCCATGCTTGGGCGTTATGCTACGGCTGCAGATGACCTCAGCGAGGAGCTCATACAGCGGCTGGAGGGGCTCATCGTGGCGTGCCGCATGCAGCGGGACACCCACGATGCCGCGACAGCCGCGCGCCTCCGCTCGGAGGACGATGTTTTCAGCAGTGCCATGGTGCTCGAGCAGGTGCTCAGCATCGCACGAAACTACTAAACACGTCGGCCGCAGATCAGGAGAACCATCCACCACTCCCATAACTCCGCTGACATGGCAAGCGAGGCCAGTGCAAGAATGCTCCCCCCTGTTGACACGGACCTGGCGCAACCAGCGCATTCTTGCCGCTGCAACCAATCTACAAGCCGCTGCTGCAGCATATGACGACGAAACTGATGCTGTTCTTCTACAGGCCGACACCGCCATAGGCGCAGCCGCCGCCGCAGCCGGTCTCGGGCCCGCGGGGTCAGAATCCGGACAAGCGGGTTCGGAGGAGGCGGCGCAGGCGGACTGGGGCTGCATCCTGGGGGCGCTGGCCCTGGACGACCGGCAGTTGCACTACCTGCTGCTCCTGCGGGAGCGGCACCTGGACCGGCTGCAGTCGCTCGCGGCCGCCCGCCAGGCTCTCAGCCTCCAGGTGCGTGCTGACTTGGCGATCCAACGAATGTCAACCTCTTGCAGGGAGGTGTTTTGTTTATGCTCGCGATGCTCGCTCAGCGCATGCTAGACCAAGCTTGGCAGTATGTTTCTTGCGCCTCGGTTCTATCCTAAATTTGTCAGCTGACCCCGAACAAAAGGATGCCCCGCCAAGTGCTTAGCGCGCAGCACACATGTTGTGAACATACGACAGTGCAATAACCCTGCACATAAAGTCACTGCGTCTGCCTTGCTGGGTGCGAAGCCTCGCCGAGCGCATGCTTGACCGCTGCACTAACCGTGCGCTGTGCTTTGCACGCCGTCTATGTACTTGCATCCACCACACGCTTTGCTTCTGTGCTCACAGGCACTGCGGTACATGGTGCCGCGAGGTGCCGGGCCGCCCGCCGTGGGGGATTCGAGCCAGGACTGTTCGGCCTTCTGCGTTGGCGTTCTAGCTCTCCAGGTGTGCACAGCCGGTTGCTTCATAGTCCTGTATTAGTGATCTCGAGATCTACGCTTGCCTTGGCTTGCTGTGTATACCGCTGCATTGCACGCAGCAATTACCGTGTAAGGTTGTCGCGCCAGAACGAGCCTCGGTGCATTTGCTTGCATTGCTTTGTGCCGGTCGTTCCAGATGTGGCTGTGTCACACCATCTGAGGAACCTCTTGAAGCGCTATCATGCACCACTCGCGGTTGCTCGTCTGGGAGGTGCTGCAACGTTGCACCTGGCGACTGCCATGCGCTCTGTGCTTCTGACTTGCAAACTGCTGGGAACGTTCGCCTCGCTGTTGAAGCTTCGTTCTGACCATACGCGCAACCTCATCCCGAAGCCGGTCTGATTTCTACCGGTCTTCGTGCTTCAGGAGAAGCTGCAGCACGAGAAAAGGGCGGCGCAGGAGACGGAGTATGTGCTCATGCACCGGCTGCTGTCGCCCATTCAGAGCGCGGTCTTCATCCTGCAGGTTTGGCAATCCTGTCATGTCATCTAATTTGTCACAGCACCTGCAGAACCAGGACTTAGCATGCAACTGCCCTGGGGAGCAACACTGCGTGCCTTCATGCCTGGCGTTGGCAGCCAGCACACGTCTCCGCGGCGCAGCTATCTTGCTGTTAGTATATGCGATTCCGCAATCAATGCACGCCTGCTGGGCATACTGCAAGCTGGGTTACTCACTGTCAAGAGGGCCGGTAAGCGCGACTTGCCTATCGGCGAGCGTGCTGTGTGGTCGGGATCATGAGGATGTGTTGGCGCGTATTCCCGCTCGTGGTTTGCAGGCGCACCCGTCGAAGGCGGACCCCCTGGCACTGGCCAATGCGTGGCAGGCGATGGTTGATGCCGGCAGCAGCGGCAGCATCCCTACCAGCGAGACCCCGCCGCGCAGCGCGAGCCTCCCGAGCAGCAGCGGCACTGTCACCAGCGGTGGACCACACCCTGCCAGGATTCCGGCTGCCGGCTTCAGGAGTATGCCGACCGCTGCATGACCGGACGCCTGTACCATAGCCCGGGACAGCATCGGCGTGCATGTCGGACAGCGGCCACAGTCAAAGCGGCAGCGGCCGTATAACAGCGTGCACCCCATCATAGCAAGCGCTGAGTCAGCCTGCGGAGCATGATGAATGCCGCCAGACAGACAACTCGCGTTTGACGACTGCCAGGGCATGTCTGTCGTGCAGCGCATCCTGGTATTACATTCACCGTTGTGAGATTCGCACATGCTCAATCATTACCGCAATCATAACTTGTTCAGCCCTGTTGCTGATGCCCAGCCAGCCATCTGATAGGAGCTGGCAGGAGTGCGTAGCTAGCGGACCAAGTGAGTCCGGACTGCGAGATGACAGCACCGCAGATGGCAAGTGACTGAGCCATGCAAAGTTGTGTTGCAAAGAATAGCTTAGGCTCATGCTACGCGCTTTAGCGCCCATCACTACCTTCCCAGTCGGTTGAGCATCCGCGATCTGGTCGCCTGTGCAGAGGGTAGGACCGGGTATGCAGTGAGTGAGACTACTGCTTTGGACGGTGTGCAAGTGTCCATTCTATTCAACGACACAGCAGTGCAGGTTCTGGTCACCGACAAATCTGTTAGATTGCCCAACGCTGCAAACTGCATCCGCCTCTAATGCTAAACATTTCATGATCACTAGCAGAGACATAGGCACCGCAAGGCAGGGCCGCGGCATGGCAGACCGATGTTTCCGCTCCGCACAAGGCGCACATGACTCGCTACAGCTGCTGCGATCGCATACGCAAGACTGGCTCGGCAGTCGCGACATGCATTCAGCCGCGTCACGAAGTCTCCATGCTCTGCAGCACCCTCAGGGCTGCCGCTCCCTCGTTCTGCATGGCTAGGTCCAGGGCAGTCAGGCCGCCGCCGTCGACGGCGCCCTGGTCCACGTTCGGCGCGCCCAGCAGCACCCGCAGCACGCCGTCGTCGTCGTTGTGCGCCGCCCAGTGCAGCGGCGTGCGGCCGCCGCCGTCTGCTAGCCCCGCGTCTGCGCCCCTGCAATTTGCAACATTGTCCCCTTTGGTTACAGCGGCCATCATATTGGACCATGACGAAACCGAAACAGTGACCAGCACACGAGGCTCTGGTCAGTACCGTCTCACTGTACACACTGGTCGACCGACAGCAATGATGTGCGATGGCATGCGACACCAGCATCTGCAAGAGTTGGCTTGCACTATGCAACGCACGGGAGATGCCTGGAGGGGCTTTGCCGCTTGAGGTTATACCGGATAGCGGAGGCGACGCACCATCTGAGCAGCACCTCCACGACGGGCACGTGGCCGAAGAACACAGCTGTCAGCGTCGGCGTCACCTGGCTGTCATTCCGCGCATCCTTCTTCGCGCCCCTACGTGACAAGGGGCTCAACATCAGCACCGGGGACGAATACCTGAACGGTGCGCACAGAGCAGCATTTTGCTCTGACTCCACTTTGGCCCACAGGCTCGGCTGGTGAAGCTACTGTGTGGCTAGTTGCTCTGATGATGCCAGTGTTCAGCATCCTATGAGGTGTCGGCGGGAAGCGGCCAGCGCAGCCGCCCAATGGCAGAAGCGACTGACGGCCGTCCGTGCGCTCACTTGCTGAGCAGCGTCTCGACGATGGGCTGATGGCCGCGCCGGGCTGAGAGGTGCAACGCCGTGTCGCCTCTCCTGTCTCGGGCGTCTGCATCAACCTGCGCATGCACACATCGGCGATTCAGCACCATGCGGCATGGCGAAGGTCGGAACACCATATGGCCTCGACGTCGGCATCGGACGCTATGCCCTGAGAAGCAACATGGCCTTGATCACAGCATTGACCAGGCGTACAATTGGAACATAATCGACCCCTGTCGTAACTGTCTCAGGTGTGAGCCCGCGAGACATTCAAATCTGTGGTGCGCTCGTTTTACGGCAGAGAGTGCCAGCCGGGTGTACGTGCGCGCCATGCTAGTCAGCAGCAGCAGGTCGACGATATCCAGGTGTCCGTTGTGCGCCGCCCAGTGCAAGCACGTCCTGAGCGCAGGGCCAGAAACATTCAGCTCAGATGGTCCCAATCATGCCGCTTGGCTGGCACCAAACTTGATGTCTGACGTCGGCACTGCGGGCAAGAGCACAGCCCAGATACCTCAGCGCGGAGCAGCAGCCTTGCTGCGCAGCACCTGCTGTGGACGCTGTCGCGGGAGTGCACGTCGACGCCCTGGTTGAGCAGCGGCAGCATGGTGCAGTGCTGGTTTGCCACCGCCGCCCGCATCAGCGGCGAGTACCTGCGCAGCCGCCTCAGAACTGGTAACGGACAGGTCCCATCACGAGCGCAAAACTGCTGCCCTGCACTGTTGCGCAGCATCGACTGCTATCTTTGCTCTTGCACTGCACATGAGGGTGTCATGAACACTGCTGAAATCGGGAAGGCATGCTGGAGGCGAGGTCACGCGGCGTTTTGCGGCCTTCACCTGGGTGAAAATTATACTGGATGCCACATCCACTGTGATGCCGCTTGCGACAGGAGCAGCTGGCAGGGGACCCATCACAACATCTCACAGCTGGCTCAGCGAGCCAATGATGCCACGCAGGGTCAGATCATCCAGCCGACATGTACTTGTTCACCTGTGCTGATCGAGCGCTGAGGGGTCGGCCCCGTGCTCCAGCAGGATGGACACTAGCGCAAAGTGCCCCTTCTCTGCTGCCAGGTGCACCGGCGTCACCTGCAGCGTGGTGCACAATGTGGCATCTATGTTTTCATGCGGCTGCGGCTTGCAATGCTGAGACAGGACATGCATAGACCTGGCGCCTTTCAGAAGCTTTCAACCCTAGCCGCATCGCCTTCAGCAGCTATCGCGTCAGTGTCTTGGGAGGTGTGTACATAATGGCCTCAGTCCACGCAGGGCAGGTGCAGAGCATTTGCAGCACTGACGGGGATGCGCATTGGCCGCAGCTTGCAGGCGGCGTGTGCACGGTCAGGAGCAGAGGCCAGGGAGGGTGCGGGGCAAATGACGGCATGCGCACCCCGGAGGGCGTCGCCCGCTTCGGGTCGCCGCCGAAGGTGAGCAGCATGTGCAGCACCGCGGCGTGGCCGTACGCCGCCGCCGCGTGGACCGGCGTGAAGCCGTCCCAGCTCACCGCCTGCAAAAGTTCGGGTCCGGGTCAAGCGTCCGGGTCGCGCTTTACCGATCACCCCTTTCCTGGTCGATGGCATGAGTGCTGTCTGGGGCCTGCACAGCGTGCTGCCCCAGCCTGCACAGTGTGGCCTGTCCGATCCAGTGCGGGGCTGGCATTTGCTGCATCGCACCGTCCCAAGCTGACAAGCAGCCATGTAAGCACGGAAGGGCCCGGAGCTCAAGCGTGCTCCGCCGTGCGACGCCAGGCGCCATGATCGACTCGCCAAAAGCTATGCGTGCTTGCTTCGGTTACAGGGGTACCAGATGGGAAGAGAGGCGTGCCTTCACGTCGGCTCCCTTGTGCAGCAGCAGCCGGACGACCTCCTCGTCGCCGATGGCGGCGGCCCAGTGCAGCGGCGTCGCCCCGAACTCAACGTCGCGCGCCGCCACCTGCGGGGCAAATATATTTGCAGACGGTCAGCACTACAGGAATCAGCGCAGGGCATCAGATTGCTGCCAGCTTCGAAGTTTCACCTTTTGAGTCAAGGGGATGGTATCGGTGTTGGTCTGGGTATCATTGCCGAGTGATCACTGGACGCGCGCTCAGAGCAGCACGACAGCTGCCATCCGGGTGCGACGGGACACACGAGTGCATGCTTAGATCTGACCGCCACCCCAGCCTGTCCATGTCACCATGCATGAGCACCGCTGCCTGCGACGCCAGGCCCCGTGTTGAGCCCCATTGCACTCCTGACCCTGACACTGGCACCGGGATGGTGCGTACAACAGGGGCTGCCCGCGGCGCGCACCAGCGCCGCGACGGTGTCCGCCTCGTCGGTGCCGATCAGCGGCGCGACGACCTTACGCTGGCCGCTGAACACGGCCTCGATGATGGGCGGGTTCAGGAATGGCTCCGGCGCTGCGCGTCAGGACACGGGAAGCAGTCAGTGACTCGGAACCGAAGTTCGCTAGGGTATCTAGGTCGGGCACCATGAGGTGCGCCTACCCTGAAACGGCTGGAAACAGCCAACCAGCGTGATGTGCAAACACCTCGAGCATCATCTAATAAGCGCAGAAGATTGTCGCTGCATGATGAGCGCGGACGACATCCACTGATGTGACTGGGGCTCAGGGTCAGCTCTGCAACAGCACACTAACGCTCGGCTCGCCGCCCCGCCAGTTGTGGCAGGTGCACATGCGCTCGCACTCGCTCTGCAGTGCACTCTTGCAGAAATTGATATGTAGGTGCTGCGTGGGAAGTCTTGAAAGCATACCTGACGTGCCATCCACGGCGCCAACCTTGAGTAGCGCCTCAATGTCGCGGGCACGGCCTGTCCGTATGGCGTCGACGAAGCTCTGCGAAGCAGGCGACAGGGCACGGTGGGTCCAAGGTGGCGAGAGGTAGCCACACAGGGCAGGGGGCAGGCCAGACGGCGCCGCGGTGTCGGAGAGCCACGCAAGCAGAGCTCGCGTGTGAGCATGTAGGTGTCGCGCACGCTGTAGGGGAGCTGCTCCCATTCATCGGGCTCCACGGCACGGTACACCCCCGTCGCAACCATGAAGAGGCCGCCGAACAAGGCGTCCCGCCCTCACAAAGATGCGGACCCACGCATTTTGGGTAGTTCACCAGAAGATCAGCAGCACGTCCTCATCGGTGAGCGTTATGATCGAGCTGACTTGCGCATGTCGTTGCTAGATCACGAAGGCAGCTCCAGATTTCACAGTGCGTGGTAGTCGCGGTTTGAAACCACTGCAGCTGTTGGCACAGGGGTCAGGAGGCAAGACGCAAAGGCATAGTGAGGCAATGTGAACTTGATCCCGGCTGCCTCTTCACTCCTTGGGAGCCGACCTGTCGTAAGCGCTGTGCTTTGCTGAAACCTGACTGACGACAGGAATGATCACCGTCGTGCGCCCAGATCAGCTGCATGTTAGCGGCACTCAACCGGCTGGGGCGACCTCCTGCAACAATTCGGCGACTTGGTCGAAGTCACAGGGATCAGCGTCGCATTGGCTGGCACCTCTCTTGTCAAGGGCACGGCCAAGGAGCCTGTCGACTGGCCGGACATCGTATGTACGAAGGACAACACGGTGAATGTGCATGTGGACTGCCCTAGCCTGCGCGACATGCCTGCTTGGGCCGTGAATGACAGCAGATCGCTCTACTGACTGCTTTTTTGTGCTCCAGAGGTGGTGGTGCTCATCGATCATCAGGTGAGTTGAGCATGTGTTTCGCCGGCTTACATGAGGGTTCGCAGCTGGCTTGCACGAGTCACTGCCGTCAACCGCGAGCTACAGCGCCACGCAGGAAGGTACGATCATGTGGGCCAAGAGCGCACCCACCGCCAACATCAAGATGCACATGGCGGCCCTCGCCGAGCTCGCTGTGAAGCTAGACATACCTCTGGGCGCCCCGCTTGGCATCTGACGAGCCTTGCCACGGCGGAGGCGGCGCATCGTTCACAGAGCACATTCCCGTGTCGCACAGCATTGCCATTGCGCTGCGG
>JAABUX010009507.1_pt1 | contig 11001 bp, 6 predicted proteins | sample 5561851 | NCBI WGS metagenome assembly JAABUX01 (sample SAMN10711883, study PRJNA513361) | rock metagenome | isolation source: Antarctica rocks | place: Antarctica: Victoria Land, Richard Nunatak red sandstone | collected 2016-01-03 | reverse complement strand
ACCACGCCGAGCGCGGCCTTCCCGGCACGGACGTATGCGAGGGCCTGTTCTGCGCCGCCGTGATCGAGTGCGCAATCGCGTTCGAGCAGCGCATAGGCCCTTTTATCATCGAGTTCGTCGAGCTCGACGCGCAAGCGCGCTACTTCGGTCGATAGTTCGATTGTGCGTCCCAGGCCTTCGCCGTTCCAGAACGGCACCGTCGGCGGCGCACCATGCGCGTTCTCGACCCGAACCACGCCGGTCTCGACGCGCCGAATTTTCCACGATGTCTGCCCGAGAAGAAAGATGTCGCCGGCCATGCTTTCGATCGCGAAGTCTTCGTCGAGCGTGCCGACCTGCTGGTTGTCGGGCTCGGCGACGACGGCGTAGTCGGCGCGATCGGGTATCGCCCCGCCCGACATGATCGCGGCCATGCGCGCGCCGCGGCGAGCCCGCACGCGGCCGTTGACGCGGTCGCGGTGCAAGAATGTACCACTGCGGCCGCGCGAGGTTGCGATGCCGTCTGCGAGCATCGTCAGCACAGCGTCGAAATCCGTGCGCGCGAGATCGGCGTACGGATACGTGGAGCGCACGAGCGCAAACAGGTCGTCTTCGCGCCACTCGTCGGCCGATGCACAGGCGGCGACGAGTTGCTGCGCGAGAATGTCGAACGGCGACGCCGGAATGGAGAGGCGGTCCATGTTACCGCTTCGCATGGCTCGCACGAGCGCTGCGCATTCGATCAGTTCATCGCGTGTCGTTGCGAAGAGTACGCCCTCGGGCTTGGCCCCGATCCAGTGGCCGGAGCGTCCGATACGTTGCAACGCGACGCCGATCGAGCGCGGCGAGCCGATCTGCACGACGAGATCGACCGAACCGATGTCGATCCCGAGTTCGAGCGACGCCGTCGCGACGACCGCGCGTAAAGCGCCGTCTTTGAGGCGCGTTTCGGTGTCTTGGCGCGTCGCCCGTGCGAGGCTGCCGTGATGCGGTACAACGATGCCTTCGCCCAGCCGCTGCGTGAGCGCGAAGGCGACCCTTTCGGACAGGCGCCGCGTGCCCACGAAGACGAGCGTCGTACGGTGTGCCCCGATCAGTTCTGCGATGCGGTCGTAGACGTCGCCCCACAGCTCACTAGAAGCAACGTGCGCGAGTTCGTCGCCCGGCAGCGCGATTGAGAGCGTCATCTCGCGCCGGTGCCCGACGTCGACGATGGTCGCCGTCGGGCTCAAAAAGGCCGCGATGTCTTCGATCGGCTTGACGGTCGCTGAGAGACCGACGCGCTGGGGCTTAGCCCCGCCGTTCGAGGTGACGAGGTGATCGAGCCGCGCCAAGCTGAGCGCAAGATGCGCACCGCGCTTGTCGCCGGCGACTGCGTGGATCTCGTCAATGATGATCGTCCGCACCGCTTTGAGCGCTTCCCGTGAACGGTCGGCGGTCAACAAGATAAACAGTGACTCGGGCGTCGTGACCAAGACGTGTGCCGGTGCACGCAGCATGCGCGCACGCTCAGCCGCCGGCGTGTCGCCCGTGCGCACGGCCGTTCGAATCGGCCCGAGATCGATGCCGCTCTCCGCTGCCAGTTCGCGAATCTCCGCAAGCGGCATCTCGAGGTTCTTGCGGACGTCGTTCGTTAATGCCTTGAGCGGCGAAACGTACACGACGAGCGTCTCGTTGCCGAGTTCCCCCGCGGCGGCGCGGCGCACGATCTCATCGAGGGAGAACAAGAACGCCGCTAGCGTCTTGCCGGAACCCGTCGGTGCAGCGATCAGCACATCGCGGCCGGCCCGGATTTCGGGCCAGCCTTGAACCTGCGGTTCAGTCGGCGCACTGAAATGCCGCTCGAACCAGGTCTCGATCAACGGGTGAAATGCCAACCCCATGCTGCTATTCTACGACGCGCGTCGAGCAGGAATGGTGCCAAGCCTGCCTTGGGCCGCCCGACCGCATGGAAAGACCGTTGCCCGCACGGAGATGGTAACGGAGGGGCGCGCCCGCAGCGAGAAGTCGCCGAAAATGCTCGGCCGCCCGCAGCCGACCGCGCCGCCCCGCGTGGCCACGGTCGTTATCCTCGACTTCGGCGCGCAGTATAGTCAACTGATTGCGCGCCGCGTGCGCGAAGCCAGCGTCTACTCCGAGATCCTTCCGCACGACGCGGCGTGGGACGCGATCGCGGCACGTGACCCGGCTGCCATCATCTTGACCGGAGGTCCTGAGAGCACGCTCGCCGCCGGTGCGCTTGGCATCGATCCGCACGTTTTACGCTCCGGTATCCCCCTGCTCGGCATATGCTACGGCATGCAGTTGATTGCGCGCGATTTGGGAGGCGAGTTGGTTGCTTCGCGCCACCGTGAGTTCGGCGCTGCGACGCTCGAGACCCTAACGCCGTCGCCGCTCTTTGAAGGCGTCCCGCACATGACGCGTGCGTGGATGTCGCACGGCGACACGGTGCTCGCGCCGCCGCTGGGTTTCGCGAGGCTTGCGCGCACGAGTGGTTGCGCGATCGCCGCGTTCGGCAGCGACGAACGCCGCATTTACGGCGTGCAATTCCACCCCGAGGTCGCGCACACTGCCGCGGGCGGGCGGGTCATTCGGAACTTCTTGCACTCCGTTGCAGGCATCGAGCCGACGTGGAAGATGGAGTCGTTCGTCGATCGCGCGATCGAAGACATCCGCGCACAGGTCGGCGGCGGCAAGGTGATCTGCGCGCTCTCGGGCGGTGTCGATTCAGCGGTGGCGGCTACGCTCGTCGCGCGCGCAATCGGCTCGCAGCTTACGTGCATCTTCGTGGACACGGGCTTGCTGCGAGCGAATGAAGGTGATGCAGTCGTCGCTGCCTTCCGCGACGTTCTGCACCTCAACGTGGTGCGCATCGATGCGCGCGCGCGGTTCCTCGAGCGCCTTGCGGGCGTCGTCGATCCCGAGGAAAAACGCGTGCGGATCGGTCATGAATTCATAAGGATATTCGAAGAGCAGTCGCGGCGCCACGAGGACGCCGATTTTCTCGTCCAGGGGACGCTCTATCCCGACGTGATCGAATCGAAGACGCCGGGGTCGAAAGCCGGCCACAAGATCAAGTCCCATCATAACGTCGGGGGCCTGCCCGCCGCGATGGCGCTAACGCTGATCGAACCGCTGCGTGCGCTCTTCAAAGACGAAGTACGCGCGGTCGGAAGCGTCCTCGGATTGCCGCGCGGGATCGTCGAGCGGCAGCCCTTTCCAGGACCAGGGCTTGCGGTCCGCGTTCTCGGTGCGGTCACACCGGAGCGTCTCCAGACGGTGCGCGCCGCCGATAAGATCGTCACCGATGAGATCGAAGCTGCGACCTTGCATCCGCGTCCCTGGCAATACTTCGCGGTCCTCACGCCGCTGCAAAGCGTCGGCGTCATGGGCGACGGTCGCACGTATGCCGATCTGATCGCGGTTCGTGCCGTCACGAGCGAAGACGGCATGACCGCCGACTGGGCACGTCTCCCTCACGAACTCCTGGAGCGCATCAGCACGCGCGTCGTGAACGAAGTGCGCGGCGTCAATCGCGTCGCGTACGATATCACCTCCAAGCCGCCTGCGACGGTTGAGTGGGAGTAATCGGTCTCGGTCTCGCACCGCAATGAGAATCCTCGTCGTTGGAAACGGAGCGCGCGAAGATGCGCTCTCATGGGGCCTCGCGCAGTCGCCATCGTGCAGTGCCCTGTTTGCGGCACCCGGCAATGCCGGGACCGCCGTGCGCGGCATGAACTGGCCGATCGCGGCAACGGATGGAAAGGCGCTCGTTACGCGTGCGCTCGCGGAGAAGATCGACCTCGTGGTGATCGGTCCGGAGACGGCAATCGCCGCGGGTGTCGGCGACCGCTTTCGCGACGCGCGCATTCTGACGTTCGGCCCCAACCGTTCGGCCGGGCGGCTTGAGTCGAGCAAAGTTTTCGCCAAGCGGTTCATGGAGCGCCACGGCATTCCAACCGCGCGTGCCAAGGTGGTGCACTCCCTCGGGAGTGCACGCAAAGCGCTGGCCGACTGGCGCGGCGCCTGTGTCGTCAAAGCGGACGGCTTGGCAGCCGGAAAAGGTGTCATCGTGACGCCCGATGCGGAGAACGCGCTTGCGGTTTTGCAAGATTGGTACGGCTCGGGCCATATTCCAGGCGGCGGCAGCGACGTGCTGCTGGAGGAACGCCTGGAGGGTCGTGAGCTTAGCGTATTTGCGCTCGCCGACGGCAAAGTCTTCGCGCCCGTGGTTGCGGCCTGCGATTACAAGCGCGCGGGCGATGGCGATACGGGTCCCAACACCGGCGGAATGGGCGCGTACTCGCCGCCCATGGGCTTTCCGGATGATGTGCTGCGAACCGTCGATGAACGCGTCCTCGGGCCGCTCGCGCGGGGCCTCGCGGCCGACGGTGAGCGCTACGTCGGCGTCTTGTACTGTGGCCTGATGTGGACGCCTCGCGGTCCCTATGTCATCGAGTTCAACGTGCGCTTCGGCGATCCCGAAACGCAGGTGATCGTGCCGCGCGTGCGTGGAGACCTCGCGCAACTGCTCGCGAGCGTCGCGCGCGGGGCGCTCGATTCGCGAGCGGCGAGCTTCGACGGTGACGCGTGCGTCGGCGTCGTGCTCGCAACGGCGGACTATCCGCGCGCGAGCACGCCGCTGCAGGGTCTAAGCGCCGACGTCGCGCTGGGAGACGGCCGTGTGGCATTCTGGGGCGCGTCGACGTTGCGTGACGAGACCGTTGCCGCAAGCGGCGGACGCGTTTTGACCGTCACCGCGCTCGGCGCCGACGTTGCCGGCGCGCGCGAGCGTGCGTACGGCGCCGTCGCCGAGTTATCGCAGCGGATCGGCACAGGTTTACCGCTGACCTATCGCAGCGACATCGCAGCGATGCCGCCGGTCGCCTCAGGTTTCGCTCCGGACCGCCCGGGTTAGAATAGGTCTATGAAGTTTTTCCATCTGACTCATGTTGCTGCCGTCGGGGCGGGGTTCGCCGTTGGTATGACGGCTGCCGCAGGCGCCGCGCAGGGCACGATGTCGAACGGGGACGTCGTCGCGGCGTTGCATGTGATCGTACGCGACGCCGATGCGATTGCCGCCGGCAAGTACAAAGGCAAATCGTTGCAAGCCCCGGCTCACGAGATCGGCGTAAAGTGGTACAGCGTCGAACCGGCTCTAGCGAAAAATGGGGCCGTGCTCGTGGAGACGCGCATGGCGAATGCGACCATTACGGCGTTCGATCAGACGTGGCGACACAACGGCAAGGCGCGTGATGCAGCCAAGGACGTGAGCAGCAGCGTGGTTAGCCTCATCTCAGCCGACCAGCGTAATGTTCAACCGGCGCCTTCGCCGAGCGCGTCGCCTGAAGTGTCGCCGTCGGCCTCTCCGGCGAGTCCGGGCCCATCCGCTCGCCCCACGACTTCAGCGGCTCCAGCCGCTTCGGAGAAGCCGGCGGGCTAGCACTCCCGGCGCGGCGATCGAAACTCGTGCGGGACCGTGCGGGTAGTGGGGGAGAGCATGTATCAATACCAGCAGCGTCGGCTCGCGGCGCCGATGGCCGCAGTTCCGACGGCGTCGCTCCTCGGGCAGGTGCTCGGAATTACCGGTGCGGGGTTCCTAGTAACGGCGGTCACCGGGTACCTCGCTCGAGGCTTCCCCTACGGTGCGTCGCTCGTCGCGATGCTCGTCGGTTTCGGTTTCCTAATAGCGATCTCGGCTACCCGCCGTAACCCCGCTGTTTCGATGCTGATGTTTTACGCCTTTACCGCTTGCGAAGGCATCGGCATCGGTCCGGTGGTCGCGACCTACGCACGGGTCGACGGTTCTGCCGTCGTCGTTAATGCAGCGTCGACGACGGGCCTCGGAATGCTCGTCCTCGGGGGCGTCGTGTACTTGACGAGCTTCGACTACCGACGGCTATCGGGCATCGCGTTCGGCGCGCTGATTGCGCTCGTGATCGTCGGGCTGATCTCGGCCTTCACACATTTTTTGCACCCGGCCGTCTATTCGTGGCTGACGCTCGGCGTTTTCACGCTGCTCGTACTGGTCGACTTCGCGCGGATCCGCGCGGGCGGCGCGGGCACGACTGCAATCGAACTTGCGACCTCCATCTACCTCGACGCCATCAACATCTTCCTCGCGTTGTTGCAAATTTTCGGCGCGCGCAGCCGGGATGACTGACCGCCGGAGCGTCGAATAGCGCTTTAAATGGCACGGGCCTACGATGCCCAGGCTCAATCCCCGGCGGGCGACTCGATGCACGAAGCGTGCGGCGTCGTCGGCATCTACGCACCCGGTCACAGCGTCGCCCGCCACGCGTATTTTGCACTTTATGCGCTGCAGCACCGCGGCCAGGAATCGGCCGGGATCGCCGTTTCCGACGGAGCCACGATCGCGTGCCACCGCGAGATGGGTTTGATCTCGAGCATCTTCGATGAAGATATTCTCGGAAAACTGACCGGCTATATCGCGGTCGGTCACACGCGTTATTCGACGACCGGCTCCTCCGCCGTCGTCAACGCGCAGCCGTTGCTCGAACGGGCGCCATTCGGCGACGTCACCTTGGCGCACAACGGCAATTTGACGAACATCGATGCCTTGCGCAGCGATCTTGCCGCCGCAACGGTGCTGCAGGCCAGTTCGGATTCCGAAGTGTTGGCGAAGGCCATCGTGCAGGCCCCGGGCAACGATCTGGTTGCACGCATTCGGTTCGTGATGGGCGTAGCGGAAGGCGCGTACTCGGTCGTGATGTCGACCGAAAAAGCGCTCTACGCGTTCCGCGACCCCTGGGGCGTGCGGCCGCTGTGCTATGGACGCTTCCCGGGCGGCGGATACATCTTCGCTTCGGAGTCGTGCGCGCTCGCCACCGTGGGAGCGGAGTATCTGCGCGAACTCGATCCGGGCGAGATCATGTGGGTCGACGCCGAAGGACTCCATGTCGACAAGCCCGTGCAGCCGAAGCCGCAGGCGCTCTGCATGTTCGAGTACATCTATTTCGCGCGGCCGGATTCGGTGCTCAAAGGTTCATCGATCTATATGGCGCGTTTGGAGATGGGACGTCAGCTGGCGCGCGAGCATCCCGCCGAAGCCGATGTCGTCATGGCGGTACCCGATAGCGCCATTCCGGGCGGAATCGGCTACTCGCAGGAATCGGGTTTGCCGTACGTCGAGGGCCTCATCAAGAACCGCTACATCGGGCGCACGTTCATCAGTCCCGATCAGGGCATGCGGGCGCGTGGCGTTCAGCTGAAATTCAATCCGATCGTAGAACTGCTCAAGGGCAAGCGTGTCATCGTCGTCGACGATTCGATCGTGCGAGGCACGACGACGCCTCGCATCGTGAAACTTGTGCGCGACGCAGGCGCTCGGGAAGTCCACGTGCGCATCACGTCGCCCCCGATCATCCATCCCTGTTACTTGGGCGTCGACATGGCGACGCACCAAGAGCTAATCGCGGCGAATTATACCGTCGACGAGATCCGTGAAAAGATCGGCGCCGATTCGCTCGGCTATCTCAGCCGCGACGGTCTCTTGGCAGCCGTCGCGCGCAAACGCGGCGAGATGTGCCTGGGTTGCCTGACCGGTGAATATCCCGAAACGTATAACGGTCCGTCGGTTATCGAGCGAGAGAAGCCGGTCCTAGCGGCCTCGTAAATCCGAACGTCGGAAACGTTCACTAATTCTCACGGCGGTTGCCGTGTTCGTCTTGCGGAGCGTTCGAATCCGCTTTCGATGGCCGGGCGGACAGGTCGATCGACGAGACGCCGACGGCTGCGAGTGCAGTTTGGAGTGGGCGAACGCGGTCGCGCATGAAAGCGCCGTACGCGCCGAGCGCCCGATCGATCTCGCGCCCGAGCACGCCGCTTTCGCGCGTCTGCTCGGCGGTCGGCGAGAGCGTCGAGGCGATCCCGAGCAGCGATTGCACCCGCTCGCGTAGGAGATCGCGAAGGAAGTCGTTGTCTTGGCCATTTTCCGGATGCGAACTGAGGGTGTACGCGTGGCGATTCGCCTCCACAAGCGCGGCGCGCGCCTGAGCAAGCGTTGCGGTTGCAGTGGGCCGCTTTTCCAGCAGTGCGATTCGCATGGGCAGTTGCAATTGCACGTTGTCGAGGGTATTGAGCGCGATGTCGATGCGCGACAAACGATCGACGAGGCCGCGTACGAAGGCGACGTGCGCCGCCTCCTCTGCCACGGTTCGCTGCGCGCGGGGATCGGGCGCGACGATGAGCGGCTGACGATATTGGCGACCGTCGACCGACAAGCGCACGGTGTAGGCAGCGGGCATCAAGTCGGCACCGCTCTCCGGCCCGCGGTTCCATTTCGGAGCCCGGTACCACGGCACGGGCGGCTGCGATGTCAGATCCCAGATGACGCGGTTGAACCCGGCGACGTTGGTGGCCGCCGCTCCCGGGCCGTTGCTTGAAGTCTCGTCGTCGGCGCGGGAGTCCAAGCGCCGCACGAGCGCGCCGTGCGCATCGAGCACGTCGAGGTTAGGCGACGACCTCGCCGGGCGGCCGAGGTAATACGTGAAGATCGCGGGGCCGGGCGGTCCTTCGCCGCTTGCGCGCACGTTCACGGTCGGCGTGTATTGCTCCCAGTGACGCGCGACTCGCGGCGCAAACAATGCAACATGAAGCGCCTTGGCACGCGCAGCACCCTCGAGCGGCGCGATATCGTCGAGGATCCAGATGCCGCGGCCGTGCGTGCCCGCTATCAGGTCGCCGGCGTCGGTCTGCACGCGCAGATCGCGCACCGACGACGGCGGAAGGTTCTGCTGCAGGCTACGCCACGTCACGCCGGCGTCGTCGCTCCACCATACACTATTTTCAAGCCCAGCAAAGAGAAGGTTCGAGTCGCGCGGATCTTCGCAGATCGCCCGAGCGAATTGATCGCTTGGTAGACCGGCGACGATCGACCGCCACGTGTGGCCGTAATCGTGCGTGACTTCGATGTACGGCGTGCGGTCGCCCGTGAAATGGCGATCGACCACAGCGTACGCCGTGCCCGGATCGCGATACGAAGCTGCGATCGTCGGAACGCGCGCATCGGGTCCGACGCCCGGCATCGTCACGTCGTGCCAGTGCCGGCCGCCATCGCGCGTGAGCTGCACGCGTCCGTCGTCGGTCGAGACCCAAAGTTCGTTTGCGACGGCATTCGACGGCGCGATGTCGAGGATCGTGTCGTAGGTCTCGGCACCGGTCACATCGAGCCGCAGCGGCGTTCCGGAAAGGACCTGACGCGCCTTGATGTTGCGTGTCAGATCGGGCGAAACGGCGTGCCAATGCACGCCGCGATCGGCCGTTCGGAAGAGCACGTTGCCGCCGTAATACGCGACTCTGCCGTCTTGCGGCGAGAACGCGAGCGGAGCTTCCCAATTGAAACGGTAACGCAGCGTGCTCGGCGGCACGACGTTTTGGTTGCGCACGTACGGCGAAACGTCGAGCGAGAGGCGCGTACGCAGGTTGTACCGCACGAGCGATCCGCCGTTATCACCGCCGCCGGACGACCCCCAAATCCAATCCGGGTCGGTCGGATCCGGAAGCGTCCAGGTGCCGTCGCCGCCCCCGACGCGCGACCAGTCACGCGGAAGAAGCCCCTCATCGCTCGGATCATCGTTCGGCCCGCACCATGAACCGTTATCTTGCAAACCCGCGCACACGGCGTACGGCAGGCGCGCGTCGGTCGCGACCCGGTACACCTGCTCGATCGGGACGTTGTTGCGCCACTCCCAGCTCGCACCGTTGTCGCGCGAGACGCCGACGCCCCCGTCGTTTCCCTCGAGCACGACGTTACCGTCGGCCGAAAACCAAATGTCATGGTGGTCGCCGTGCAGATGTTTGCCGCTCAACTTCCAGGTCGCGCCGCCGTCTTTGCTTTCGGCTAAGCGTACCGACGTTGTGAAGAGGTGATTCTCATCGTGCGGGTCGACGAAAATGCGCGTGTAGTAAAAGGGCCGCTCGTCGATCAGCGTGTTCGTCGAGACGAGTTTCCAGTGCGCCCCGCCGTCTTCGGAGCGCCATAGCAGGCCTTGCGGCGATTCGACCAGCGCGTACACGCGGCGCGCATCGCTCGGCGCGATCGCGACGCCGATGCGACCGGTGATGCCGCTCGGGAATCCGTTTCCGGTGACGCGCGACCATGTCGCGCCGCCGTCGCTCGACCGGTAGAGGCCGTCGGCCGGTCCGCCGCTGTCCAGATGCCAGGTCGAACGGTGAAACTGCCAGATCGAGGCAAAGAGCACGTTTGGATCTTTCGTACCGCGGGTTAGATCGGCAGCGCCGCTCCGTGGTCCGAGATACAACGTCTTCATCCACGTCTTACCGCCGTCGAGCGTGCGATAGACGCCGCGGTCCGGTGAATCGGCGAACGGGTTGCCGAGCGCGGCAACGACCGCGGTGCGCGAGTCGCGGGGATCGAGCGCGATCTTGGAGATCGCGTACGTTTTTTCGAGTCCGAGGTGCGACCACGACTTGCCGCCGTCGGTCGAACGGTACATGCCGTCGCCGTACGAGACATCGTTGCGCGGATTGGATTCACCGCTGCCGACCCACACGTCGCTTGGATCGTTCGGAGCAATCGCTACCGCACCAATCGAACCGACGTCCTGCGCATCGAAAACCGGCGTCCAGTTCGTCGTGCCGTCCGCGCTCTTCCAAACGCCGCCGCCCGCCGAGCCGATGTAGACGAGTGCGGGATCGCGATCCGAGCCGGCGATCGCGGCGAGTCGACCGCCCGCGACAGCGGGCCCGAGGTTGCGCCATTGCAGTGCAGCCATCGGCCCGGGAGAGGGACTGGCGGAGGCACCGGGCATCGGACTCGGGGAGCCGCTCGGCGCCGGCGCGGGACGTTCGCGAACCGCCGGCTGCCCGGGCGCGGCGCGGAGTCCGCCTTGCGCGCCGAGCAACGCGCCGAGCGTCACGATCGTAAGAAACGCGAGACGAATCATCGCGTCGCGTGTTCGCGAAGAGCACTGAGGGCTCCGTTCCATGCGTGCAGCGCTTACGCGGGTACGAAGCAGGCGTGAACCCCGAAATTTCGTC
>JAABUX010009505.1_pt1 | contig 11003 bp, 11 predicted proteins | sample 5561851 | NCBI WGS metagenome assembly JAABUX01 (sample SAMN10711883, study PRJNA513361) | rock metagenome | isolation source: Antarctica rocks | place: Antarctica: Victoria Land, Richard Nunatak red sandstone | collected 2016-01-03 | reverse complement strand
GCGATCGCGTGTGCTTTCCGCTTTATGTGGAAGGTCGGGGCCGCGTCGTCTTTCACATCGATGCGAATGCCTACTTAACGCGGACGATCGAATTGCTCGCGCAGAGCGACGTCGCACCGATCGAAGCACCGGGAGACCCGCGGATGCTCGCGTACCGCATTTTTTCGATCGAGGCGCGGCCAGTGCTGGAGCGATCCGACCTCGAGGACGAACTCGCCGAAAGCCGCGTGATCGCGCGCACGCTCGAAGAAACGATTGAAGATCTCGGTGATCTGCACGAAACGACGCTTCAATCGCGCGACGCGGTGATCGAGCGGCTCGAGTGGGCGGTAGCGCAACTCCGCGATGAGGTCGCGCGGTTGCAACACGCGGCGTTCGCCTTGCAAGCGGAGTTCGAAGCGATGCAGCAGATCGCACAGGAACGACTCGAAGTGATTCGCGCCATTCACGAAGAGCGACAGAGCTCGGTCGGTTAGCGCGCGTCCCATCGAAATTCGGTAAGGCGCAGGGCGAGCGTTCGACGATCGACGGAATCCACGAAATCGCAGAAGCGAAAACTTCGCGTCGCGCGAACAGAGAACACAGGCGTCTCTTCGCCGACGATCGGCGGGGTAAACCGAATCTCAAAATTTCCTGGTTCGAGTTGCGCCCGTGCGACGACATGACCCCGATACCAAATCGCGATCTCTTGCTGAGCGACGCCGGGAACGAGCGGAAAGAGGCCGCGCATCACCACTTCGCCGCTACCTTGCGGGAGCATCAGTTCTGCGCGCGGGGAGAGCCACAAGTCGGGCCACCACGCCTGGCCGCGTATCTGCGCTTCGCGAATGAGGCGATGCACGATCTTGTGGAGTGCCCGACGCGCGAGCGATTTCACGGGCTCCAGCACGGCGGGTAGCACGTCGATGCGATCGGTCCAGATCTGCATGTACGTGTCGAGACCATAGACCACATATCCGGGCGGAAAACGATTGCCGCTATACTCGCAAAGAATGCGCCGGATCTCTTCGACGCGCTTCTCGCCTCCCGTGAACGTCTTTGCCTCGCCCCACTCGCGCAAGCAGCCGAGATCTTCTTCGATATGAACGAAATCGAAATATGTCCCTAACCGCATCAGGATTTCCCAATCCATGATGTAGTACAGCTCTTCACGCAACGGGCCGACCGCGTCGAGTGCGGCCTTGCGGAAGAATGCACTCTGATTGAGGATATAGTCGGACGTATTGATCAGCTTCCACAGATCGAAATGTTGTGTGTGCGGGAAGCGCTGTTTGATCGCGCCCGCCTCGTCGATTTGGAATCCGCCCCCGTACACGACGCCGGCTTGAGGTCGCGATTGAAACGCCTCGACGGCGCGACGCACGGCGCCGGGAAGAAAGACGTCGTCAGAGTTCAGCCACGCGACGATCTCACCGCGCGCCATCGCGAAACCCTTATTGACGGCGTGCGTCTGGCCGCGATCTTTTTCGGAGACGAACGTGAGCCGGCCGGTGTATTCACCCGCAACGGCCGCGGTCTCGTCTTTCGAAGCGGCATCCATGACGATGTATTCGATGTGCGGATAATCTTGCGACAAAACGCTTTCGATCGTCGCGCGGATGAAGCGGCCTTGGTTATACGACGGCGTTACGATCGTCACGAGCGGTTCGCGCGAAATCATGGCGCCGCGCGTCGACGCTTGATGCCGCGCAGGCGCACGATCTCACTGCGGAATTCCGCGATATAGCGTCCGGCCGAACGAAAATTATCTTTCAAACCAATCACAAGCGTGAGCAACGTTCGTGCGAACGAACCTCGCGGCGGATCGAAGAACATATCGCCGCCAGTCACCAGCACGCCCGCAAAGGCGTGCTCCCACGAAAACGGGACGTATCCGTAATGACGAAGCACAAGCGCTCGCGTTTCGCGTAAGTTGCGCAGTCGTGAGCGATACGTCTTGGTTTGGTAATGCATACGCGTTTGCGCTAAGACGATCGGCACAAATGCCGGTGTCGCATTACGCGAGAGACGGATCCACAGATCGTAATCGAACGCCGCGTGCAAGCGTTCGTCCACACCGCCGTTCGCCGCATAATCGCGCGCGCGCGAGAGCGTCGCGGGTTGCGAGATATAGCACGTTTCGGCCAGCAGCTTGCGATCGAATTGTCGTGTTGGATATTCGCCAATGAGTTCACCTGCGTAATCGACGAATTCGGCGCGACCGTAAGCGAATGGCGCTTCGGCATTCATGCTTAGGGCGATGACGAGACGTGCGACCGCATCGGGTGCGAGTAGATCGTCGGCGCCGAGCCACAGAAAATATTCACCGCGCGATGCCCGAAAGCCAACGTTCGTCGCGCGCGTCTGCGACGCGCCGGCCGCAATAGAAACTTCTACGCGTTCGCCAAAACTTCGAGCGATCGCGACTGATGCATCGCGCGAGCCGCCGTCAATGAAGAGGTATTCGATCGCGGGATAGGTCTGCGCGAGGATGCTCCGGATGGTTTCTTGGAGATATACCTCGCCATCGAGGCATGGCGTCACGATCGTCACCAATCCGGCGATCGTCTCGGCGCGATCAAACACGGGCTGCTTCCAAATCCGAGCCGATCGCAGATTCGATGCTACGCAGCGTGTTTTCCGGTGTGAGCAAGGTAAGATGACTACGTTGGAGTGCGAGCACGCGATCGCGAAATGGGCCGTCCCGGGTGAGCGATCGCCAGAGCGCGGCAAGTTCGATCGGCTTTGAAATACCCGAGAAGAGCACGCTCTTTCCGGCCGTTGTCGCACGCGCGCCCGCAACGTCCCGCACACAGACCGGAACGTCGAACGCCATCGCTTCGAGAAGCGAGAGCCCCGTGTCGTATCGATCGCGCAGCGAAACGAAGGTGCGCGCCGAACGATACATCGCGGCGAGCGCGGGACGCGATATCGTGCCCGTGAGACGCACCGCATCTGCAAGGCCGCAGTGCGCGATGTAGGAGCGCAAGAGCGTCGCGTATGCGGCATCGAGTTCGTCGCCCACGACGATCAATCGCGCCGACGCATCGAAGGTTCGATAGAGCCGGAAGATTTCTACGAGCTCAATAACATGATTCTGCGGCGCGAGAGCGGCGAGCGCGAGCAGGTTCGTCTTCCCGTCGGAGAGTGGGAGCAAGACATTGCGCGCCGGTTCGATCTTCCACGCTTCGTAGTCGACGAAGAGCGGCAAGACGCGGCGCTCGCCGGCTTCGTCGAGAATCGCCGGGCCGTCGCCGTCGGTGACGAGCGCGCGCGTGCCGTCGACGTGCTTGTCGTACGGAAGCGCGATCGCTCCCGCTTCGAGCGCTTCGAGCGGCTCGAGTAACGTCGTTCCAAAAATTTCGCCGCGCACGGCGGCGGCAATACACGAGCGATAACCGCTCTCGCGCAGAAGCTTGTCGAGTTGTATCGCGAGCAGCGTTTGCGAATCGCCGTATTCGGCGCGCAGGAGCCAATGCACGATGCGAACGTTGCCGGTCGTCGTTGGCGCGCGACGTCCGATGGCGGAGAGCGTGATGATCGCCGCGCGCGCACGCGCGAAATCATCGACCACGACCGAGCGTGCGAGGACACCCGGACCGTGCAGATGCCGCGCTTCGTCGCGCATGGTATCGCTCGGAAAGATGACGTTCCGCGCGCCGTTGAACATCGTCGCGACGTGGGGCATCGCGAAGAGAGCGGTATCGTCGTACGATGCTACGATCGTCGTGCGATCGGGGGCGATGCGCCAACCACGGAGCACGATGCCGTTAAAGTGCGCGATGAAGACGATCGCATCGAATTCATCGATGCGTCGCGCGAGATTGGTGAGGAGCGGGGTTGCATTGAGACTCGCGGCGACGAGTTCGTCAGCTTCGCGTTCGCTCAAGCCCTGCGGAAGACGAGCCAGTAGTCCTTCATAGCGAGCGCGTTGCGAGCGGTCGCTATGAAAGCGGTCTATTTTTACGCCATCGACGGACGATTCGCCGGGCGCCGTGGTCGTATCCGTAAAGACGGTGACGTCATCATCGGCATCGAGAAATTGACGTACGAGGGACGCTGCGATGCCATCGTGAGACGTGAGGTGGTCGCCGATCCCGGGCGAGACGATCGCAACTCTCAAGGAGACTTCGTCGTGCCACGTGTTTCGGATGTATGTCGCAGATGTTGGAGTTCGGAGGCAAGGCGTACGTTGAGCGCGACGGATCGACGTAGCGCGCGAACCATTGCCGCGTTAGCGTGATACTGATCGCGTAAGACGAGCGCAAGGAGGCGCAAGAAGGCTCCGGAAAACGGTATTCTACGCCCGAGGCGGCCGAGACTCGTGCGCGGGCTACCGAAACGTTCGGCGATTTTGAGATCGTCTTCGATCTCCGCAAAGACGGCCGTCGCATCGACGGCAACTTCGGTCGTGCCGTCGGCGATGGCGATCGCCGTCGAGTTCATCGCGATTTGATCGGCGATGTTTTGCAGCAGTTCGTCGTGTGCGACGACGCCGCCATCGTTTTCCGTCACGGCCGGGAGTTGGGCGGATTTAACCGACGTTCCTTTGAAAAGCGAATGGCCTTGATCGATCGACTAATCGGCACGAAACGACAACGTTTTACGAGCCTCGTCCGCGTTATTGCCTCGCGAAACGTTCGCGTCCGCTACCGCGGATCGACGCTCGGCATTCTATGGTCCGTTTCGAATCCGCTCATCATGACGCTCGTGTACGCGGCTGTTTTCGGTCATGCATTTCGAAAGTATTATGGCGATCAGACCTCGCACTACATCGCGGCGCTCTTCGTCGGTCTTTCCGTCATGAGTTTCTTCTCGAACGCGACTTCGCAAGCAATGCAAGCCGTGGTCTCGAACGGCATGCTCCTCAATAAAATGCAGGTTCCCAGCCTCGTCTTTCCGGTTTCAACGGTCGTCTCGAACGCCGTGCAACTCGTGGTCGGCACGCTGCCTGCGGTGGCGATTCTGGGTATGTTGGTCGGTCACGGTTTCGTGTGGTTGCCGCTGCTCGTCGTGCCCTTCGCAAGTCTTTTCGCCCTCGCGCTCGGCGTCGCACTCGTGTTGAGTGCGCTCTACGTTTTCTTTCGCGATATTCCATATCTGTACGAACTCACATATTTCGCGGTCTTCGTCGCGACCCCGATTTTCTATCCGCTCGCGATCGTCGAAGAGCGCTATCGGCCCTTCATCGCATATAGCCCGCTTACGATGATCGTCGAATCGATCCGCGCAATCGTCGTCAACGGAACCGCACCCGACCCACTCGTCATCATCGCTTCGCTCGCGTCGAGTCTCGCGATCCTCACACTCGGTTTCTTCGTATTTCGGAGCGCGTCGCGATCGTTCATGGATTATCTATGATCGCACTGCACGACGTCGGCCTGACGCGGCGCAAGCAAGACGAGCGTAGTCTTGATTTCAAGCGCACGCTTTTCGATCTCGCGAGCGGAAAATATCGCAAACCCGAACGCGCGACAATCTTACGCGGCATCTCGTTCGATGTGGAACCGGGCGAACGCCTAGGTATCATCGGACCCAATGGAGCCGGAAAGTCGACGTTGCTCAAAGTGATCGCGGGTATCATTTCGCCCACGTCGGGGACACTCGAAGTCGGCGGCGTCGTGGCGCCGCTTATCGAGCTTGGCGCGGGGTTCGATCCCGATCTTTCCGTGACCGATAACGTCGTCGTTTACGGCGTTTTGTTGGGTTTCGACTATCGGGAGATGCGAGAGCGCGTGGCGGAAGTCATCGCCTTCGCGCAACTCGAGGCCTACGCGGAGGCACTCTTTAAAACGATGTCGTCGGGCATGGCGGCGCGGCTCGGGTTTTCAGTTGCTAGTTCGCTCGAACCCGATATCCTCTTGCTCGACGAAGTCTTCGCGGTGGGAGACGAATCGTTCCGGCACCGCAGTCAAGCGCGGATCGAAGCGCTCTTCGAACGTGGCACCACGAGCGTGATCGTCTCGCACGATCTTAATTTCATCATCGAGACGTGCTCGCGCGTGCTTTGCATCATTGGGGGCCGGCTCGCTTTTGCGGGATCGCCGAAAGCAGCCGTGCGGTACTATCTCGATACGGTTTACCGGTAGAGCTTTAGTATTTCGGTCGGTGCAGGCGTAGGAGAAGACACCGCGCGCGAAGGTCGAGCGCGCCATTAAGAGCACGCGCGGCACGTCGAAAAGAGACTCCATGCATCGGAACGCGCGTGCGAGATGACTTCGCGGTTGAGATTGATATCGTGTTTACGCTCTTCGCGCGACGAAATCGCACGGCACGTAGTGCTGATCGGGTGGGAGGTGTCGCTCGAGGCCCGTTCCGTCGCACTCGAGATCGGCTATCGATCGCGCATCCCATGAGGTCGCGTCGTTCAGCGGGTTCGGGGCCGTAGAACGGCTCGGACGCTTCGACTTCGCCCGGCTTGACGGAAACTTGCCGCGTACGCTGCCCTGCTCTCCAAGAGACGTTCGCGTTAACTTGCGTGCGAATGGCGGAGAAGAAGGCGTCGCACATCGCTTGGGCTCGGCTCTGCAACGAATGCAAGGACGCGAGCGGGACGGGCACCGCGCCCGCGACCGCGGTTTCGATCTCATCGCAGGACGCGAACGCATCGACGGTCGGGAGGTTGAGTTCGTTTGCGATTCCGCGAAGCTTGTCCGAGCGTGCGATGACGAGCACGCGCGAGCCGTGCCACGCCGCCAGTAGCGTGCCGTGATAACGGCTCGAAACGACGACTTCAGGTCGCCCGAATGCCGCCATAAATTCGGCAACGTCACAGGTGCGATAATCGAGATCGTAAATCGCCAACCCGCGCGCGACCTCGGTCGCGAGCGCGTCGAGGATCCAGCGTTCGACGAACGGGAACGTCCGAAATTCTTGCACGAGCCAATGCGTCGGGCTCCCATTGCGGCGGCGCACGAAGCGGGCTCGCGTTCGCCCGAGAACGCGAGGTTCGCGACATCGGCGCCCACGCTCGTACGCGCCGCTTCACCATAGGGCGCGAGCGTTTCGGACGAGGCGCGATCGCGCGTCCAGACGGGCTTGATCGTTCGCAAGAGCTCGGTCGATCGCGGATCGGCAGCGGCACGCGCGCTCTCGCACCCGACGCCCAGAAGATACATCGGTAAGCCGAGCTGAAGGCAACGTTGGCGTTCGCGGTCGTTGCGATCCAGGGGCGAGGAGCCAGGTGCCGCTGTCGAGCTGGAACCGCGTCCCCGCCGAGGCCGAGCCACACGTCGGCCGCTTCGCACGCGACCTGTCGCGCCGCTTCGTCGTCGGGAAGCCACGTAATCGCGGGAAAGCGGTGGCGTTGGCTTTCGAGATCGTGCGGCGTGCACGCGCTCAAGGTGATATCGGGATACGACGATGCGGCCCGGAGAAACCCAGCAAGCGCGAGATCGTCGCCGAAATTGCCGGTGCCGAAAAAAATGGTGCCCGATGAAGACGTTGAGCGCTATTAGTGGGTCAAGGAAAAGACGCGGAAGCTGAGGACGCGCGGATCGTTCGGTGCTTTCGCTCCGGTCGAATCGACGTGTAGCTTGAACGTGTTTTCGCCCTGGTGGAACGTGATCGGCACGATCGCCGATCCGCGCGCTTTCATCACGGAGCTGTCGATCGTTTTGCCCGAACCGTCTTCGACGGCGAGCGTCCATTTCGCCGGGCTCTTTACGGCCGGGCCGCTCGCGGCGACGATCCTTATCTTGGCTTCACCATCTTTGCTTGCGTTGATCGAGAACTCCGCATCGTTTTGGACCCAGCGGAACGTCTCGTTTTTCGACTGCTCGAGCGGGAACCAATTCTTGCCGATTTGGATGGGCGATTCGGCGATGTCGGGATGGCCAGCTGCCATGTTGGGATCGTTTACTTCATCGATCGTGAAGACACGGAAATTGAGCGTGCGAACGTCTTTGGGAATCTTCTTGCCGCCGCCATCGACGTGGAGCTTAATCGTGCTATCGTGTCCGGCTTGCACGGGAATATCGAGGCGCAGCGTCTCCGTGCCGGGTACGTGCACCATCGCGATTTCGTGGCCGCCGTTGGAGACATGCAGCACAAAGTTCTGCGCGTTGTCGAGACCGGGGCCGCCTTGAATTGCGAGTGCAAGTTTTTTAAGGTCGGTTTGCGGGCGGTGGATCACGATCTCGCTGTCGTTGCTCACCCAGCGAAACGAACGCCCCTGCGATGTTTCATCCTTGTACCAACCGGTGCCCAGCGTGAGGCCCGAGCCGGCCTTTACGATATCTGAACCATCGGCGAGCGACGCGCGACTCGTCGAAGCAATGAGAACTCCGGCAAGGCAAGCGATGATAAACGAACGCATGAAAGAGTCTCCAGGAAATTAAGGCACGATCCGACTTCTTTCGGCGATTTACAAAGCCTTCGCAGCCCAACGTGAAATAAAGTTACACGACGCTCGGGCAGGAGACGTTATCGGCGCAAAAGTAATCGGTAAGCAATCTCGGTCACTCCCTACATCGTGTATTAAACGGCTCTGCGGCAAAGTCGTCGTTCCGATCGTCGAGCAACTTTACGATCGCGTGCGTAGTGACTTCTGCGTGCTCGGCGGCAAAGTCGCGTGCGCCGGCGGCGCCGGGATCTTCATGCTCGATTGTTTTAACGACGGGCAGCGCTTGACAGTTTCATGGCGTCGCAAGGCATGACGCGGATGCCGTTCAACGCTAAGTACGAAGGCGAAGTCATCGCGAACGTGATGAGTGGGCGCTTGATCGATTATCACGCCAGCGACACAGTACCAATGTTGGACGGTCGTTTGCATTCGCAATCGCGCACCACGTGGTGCTCTTCTGGGCGACGACGAGTTCTGAGCCTGTCCCGATTTCCCGGACACACCCGAAGTGCCGGCGAATATCCGGCCACGAGGTATCATGGGAAAACAAGATCGACGGACGTTCAGCGAGGAGTTCAAGCGTAACGCTGTCCAGCGAGCCGAGGCTGGTGGACATTCGTTCACGCAGATCTCGCGCCAACTAGGCATCCATCCATCGCTGCTGCAGGTCTGGCAAAAAAAATACCCGTCCACTGACGTGAGCAGCCAGAAATTGGTCTCGAGTGAATCAGTAGAAGCCGAGTTGTGGCGATTAAGGCGCGAGAACGCATCGCTTAAAGAGGATCGTGAGATCTTAAAAAAAGCCGCAGCGTTCTTTGCGAAAGAGTCCAGGTGAGATACGCGTTCATCGAGGAGCAAAGAGCGCACCATAGCGTACATCGGATGTGCCACTTTTTGGAAGTATCGAAGTCCGGTTTTTACGAATGGCGCGATTGGCCATTGAGTCCGCGAGCTTCGGCAAACGAAACTCTTGGCAATCACATCCTTCGTATCCATATCAAAAGTAAAGAGCGGTACGGTCGTCCACGAATTCACGCTGAGCTCCGTGCGCAAGGCTTAGTCGTTAATGAAAAGCGCGTAGGAAAGCTGATGAAAGCCCGTGGACTCGAGGGAATACAGCCACGCCGCTTCCGCAAAACTACGGATTCGGCTCACGATCTGCCGATCGCTGACAACCTTCTTGCCCGCAAATTTGATGTCGCCGAAATTCGCCAACCGAATCGCGTATGGGCCGGAGACATCACGTACCTGCAGAGACGCGCGAGGGCTGGCTTTATCTTGCCGTTGTTATTGATCTTGCCTCGCGTCTCGTTGTCGGATGGTCGTTGAAGACGACCATGGATAGAAGTTTGGTGATCAATGCGATGCGTGATGCGATTCGAAGGCGCCGCGCAACTTCTGGCACGATCTTCCACTCCGATCGCGGAAGCCAATATGCGAGCGAAGAGTTTCGCGCCCTCTTGGAATCGTGCGGGCTCAAGCCAAGCATGAGCCGCAAGGGCGACTGCTGGGACAATGCCTGCGTTGACAGTTTCTTCGGCTCGATGAAGCGCGAACTTCGCGATCCGATTTGGGAAAGTCGCGTGATCGCGCAAGCGGCGATATTCGAATACATCGAGATCTGGTACAATCGAATTCGCCGACATTCTACCCTCGACTATAAGAGCCCCGAAGAGTACGATTCGTCGCTGCCGATTGCAGTGTAGCTACATGTCCGCAAATCGGGACAAGCTCAACCGGGCACTATTGCGTCCATGACTCCGCAACGCTTCGAAAGTCATCGGTTCAATTCCAGGCGCGAAAGGCGATGAGAACGAGTCGATTGCCCCTTTTGGTCGCTTGTAAATTGACTTCTGATGATAAAGGAAGGGTGGCCGAGTCCGTCATTCCATTTATCACTTTTCGTTCGAGCCGCGTCTCGGTTGGTGATGGCTCAACCGCGACTTCTCTGTCCGCTAATCTCGCGCGCGCGTCGGCGGGTTCGCTTACGATGCTCTTAGAGATGCGTCGAGCCCTGCTCGCTCGCGATTCTAACTGGTTGTCCGCGGCGGGACCCTCAAGAAGAGCAATCGAACGTCGTCATCAATGCTGTCTGTTTGCTGCACGACCAAATGCTAGCGTTATTCACAGCACTCGGAATATTCGTGTTCTTTGCCGTCGTTGGCTATGCGCTCGTCAGTTTGACGGTCGCCGAACGAGCCGAGATGCTGGTTCTTTTTTCGCCAGCTGTAGGTGCTGCCGTAGTTGCACTCTTGACGATGTTCCTGAACTACCTCGGAGCGCCGGTACGAACTTTTGGCCTCCTCCTTGCGGTTCTACTGCTGATCGTTAGCTTCACTGTGTTGCTCCGATCTAGACCGCACGTTATCCCGCGTTCGCTATATATAATTGGCGCCGTCCTTATCGGCTCGCTCTTGTTAACCGGACGACCATTCTTCGAGTTCGGCTTCGATTGGCTCAGTGTCGTCAATGACGACATGAACACTTACATGTTTGGAGCGGCTCGGATGCTAAGATACGGCTTCCTAGTCGCGCCTGATTCTAGGGCCTATATCGATAACCGGGTAGCAATCCAAAGCTATTATGATTTGGCCGTTCTCTATAACCAGCGAACGGGTGTGGAGAACCTGCTCGCATTTTGGATGGCGGTGTTGCCGGTAAAAGGATACTATGCGTACAT
>JAABUX010009504.1_pt1 | contig 11004 bp, 8 predicted proteins | sample 5561851 | NCBI WGS metagenome assembly JAABUX01 (sample SAMN10711883, study PRJNA513361) | rock metagenome | isolation source: Antarctica rocks | place: Antarctica: Victoria Land, Richard Nunatak red sandstone | collected 2016-01-03 | reverse complement strand
ACGAGGAGGATGTACACCATCCGCTCTACGTCTTCCACGATGAAGTCTCCTTACGGCAGGTCCTCGACGACCTGTCGGGTGGCCACTACCGTCGCGTCGTGGCCCAGGCGCTCACTAAATGGCAGCGCTTCACCGACGACCTGCGGGACGCGGAGGGCGTCGTGCTGCTCGACAGTTGCCTGTTCGGGTACCTGACGTGGAGCCTGTTCCCGTTGGAGGTACCGGAACAGGAGATCCATGCGTACCTTGCCGCTGTCGAGCGGATCATCGCACCTATCGATCCATGCCTCATTTACCTCTACCAGGATGATATAGCCCGATCGCTGCGGCGGGTCTGCGATCATCGCGGCGCGGACATCGAGCACGCCTATATTCGACACGTGGAGGAGTCCGCCTACGGCAAGCGCCGTGGGTTGCGCGGCTTCGACGGGTTAGTAGCGTACTGGACGGCCTATCGCGGGATCACCGATGCCGCGTTCTCGGCTAGCGGCAGCCCTAAGCTGGCCATCGAGACATCGGCGGGCGCATGGCGCGACTATCAATGCCAGGCCCGCGATTTCCTCGGTCTACCACGCATCGACGATGATGTTGCTGTGGCCGAGGGCCTGGAGCGTTTTGTCGGATTGTATCGTTCCGTGGACAACGATCCCTCTATCACGTGTACCATCAGCCTCGAGCAGGGCTCCCTGCTACTCGATGGGTTGCCGGAGGTGTGGCCGCGCGCCAGACTCTTACCGAAAGCGCCATCCTTGTTCGAGGTCGCATCACTACCGATAGAAGTCAGCTTCGAGGTAGACGCAGCGGAGGACACAGGCACGATGACCGTCGCGGGGCCGCATCTATTCGGCGGCGCGGTCGCCGGCAGGTTCGAGAAAGAGTCCGATGAGATTGCGTAAGTCGTGACTCGAACGAGCCTATCGCCAGCCTTGGTATGATGGAAACCATGGACGGCGGTGCGGTCTTGCCCGGTTTCAACCTCCCCGTCGCGGATGTGTTCGCCCGAGTTCACGCACCTCGGCCGATCGTGGACGCGTTTCCTTAATGAAGCAGCTTGACTCTGATCGGGGCGCCGGGAGCGCGCGGAGGCACGCCGTTGGAGATCAGGATGCTGCCGCTCCAGCCGGAGTCGACCCGCACCGGCGCCAGGGACGGGCAGCAGGCGGCATCGCGCGGCGCGAAATGGGCGTAGGTGATGGAGAACGCGCCTTGCCCCGGAGACGCCAGGCGAAGGACGCGTCCCGTTTCGTCGCTACTGTCCCATCCGAGGAACACGCTCTTACCTCCGGGGATGCTGTGCCAGAAGAACACCAACTGGCCCACCCGCGCATTCATCGACACGCGCATGCCCACGATCGCTGTGAGACTGCCGGCGCCACGTCCGTCATCGACTGTGAGAGCGGCGTCGGCCGGCGCGAAGTGGACCATGGGCTGGGCCGTTTCGACCGTGCGGGCCATCACCGCGCGGATCTGCTGCGCGATGCCCCTGGAAAGCCCAATACCGTTGGTTATGATAGTACAGGCAGCCCACATGCGATCCAGCGATCGAGGTCGTGCCGAAATACAGCGACGTATCCATCTGCTTAAGGACTGATGATCGTTCCGCCGTCCGTCTCGATGTCGAGTTGGAGGATATGCGCGGCATCGTGGAGCGAAGGGTCGTCGGCGGCGATCGGGCTGACGCGTTGCGGTGAGACAACGCACCGGTCTATGAAGAGAGCCCAACACTCCCAGGCGCGATTGAGGCGCGAGACGTAGCGCAGGCCGCCGTAGGCTGGGCTCGTCGGCCTACCTTCCTCATAGATCATGGCGGCGAGGGCCTGAGTTAGACGGCGCTGCGGGCCGGTCACGACGCTGATATCGATATCGGAGAGCCCGCGCGCGTCGGCGAGCGGGGCCAGGACCGCGCGACAGAACTGTGCTGTGTCGGGGTCCTCGACGTCGACGATGGGGAGGGCGGACAGCGCGCGGGCGCTCGCCAATCTGCGCGGATCTCGCCAGGTGCGCGGGACAAGGCCATGGCTGCCCCGTCCGGCAACGCCCGGCGCGGCGATGAGGGTGCGCAGGCTCGGGCGCCAGCGAGCAATCGTCTCGCCGTATGCTCCGGTCGGCGTCGTCGCCAGATAGAGAACCTGATACCGCTGCGCTGCGGGAATTGTCGGATGGCGCGGGTCGTCGAAGCGCCCGCCGAACGTGCCGTCCGGGAGGGCGCGAACCCAATCGGGTGGGGCCAGCGGGTCCGGCCCGTACCCGATGCGGTGCAGCAGCGTGCGTGGCAGGGAGCACGTAGGAAAGTCGAGCGGCATGAGGCTATCGGCCTACTGGTCGGCGCAATCGCGGGTAGCGCCACCCGTTGCCGCATTGCTCATGACCCCATCCCGCCATAGGCAATGAAGCTCCTGGCCGCGTTGAGCGCATCCTGCAGGCGCCCATCATGGATCGCGTCGGCCGGCGACGCGTCATCCAGATAGGGGTCCATGCCAATGAACCAGGCGCGGATGGTCGAGGCTGCCTCGACCCGTCCCAATAAAGTGGCAATCTCGTAAGCCGTCCGTAGCCGGCGCTCACTCTCGACCCGCACCCCTGAAACTTGCCGCCGTCTCGCTCGTCGCACCCTACGCGCGTAACGTAGCCGGCGCTCACTCTCGACCCGCATCCCTGAAACCCGACCGGATTCCCACCGCGCGAGGGTCTTGACGTCGCGCACGTTCACGATATACGCCAACAACCAGTCGGTTAATAGGTTGCCAAGCTCTCTAGTAGCGTCGGCAACATCTACACGCGTCGCCTCGCCGTGTACTTGCTCGGCCAATCCCGGCGCCGGGTGCGCTAAAATATCATTTACTGGCACTGCCATGACTCTCGTCTCCCCCGACATACCTATCTAATGCCCGTTTATTACGATAAGCATAGGCTATGAATAGCCTGCACGCAAGTTTTTCAATGGGTGTTAGGCGAGTGACGCGGCTTGCGTGAAGCGGTCGGGACGGAAGAGGTCGATGGGCAGGTCGGTGCGGCCATGGAGGGCGAGGTCGGCGGCGATCTCGCCGATGATGGGCATGAACTTGAAGCCGTGGCCGGAGCACGGGCTGAGCAGCGTGACGTTGGGCAGGCCGGGCGCCGGCCCGATCAGGAAGTGCTCGTCGGGGGTGTTGGTGTACATACACACCAGGCCGCGCGTTGCGACCGGACGCACGCCGTTGAGGTAGGCGGCCACGAATCCCTCGATAGGCGCGAGGTCCTCTGGGCGGATACCGCGGTCGATGGTGTCGGGATCGGCCGTCGTGCCGAAGTGGTGCACCGCGATCTTGACCTCGGTCTCGTCCAGGGTCGGGAACCCATAGGCGTTGAGGCCCGACGGCGCGTTATGGAGGTAGACGGGGCATCGCGCCGGCGCAAAGACCTCTGGCTTGTCGAGCGGGAACCAGGCCAGCACCTGCCGCTCGACCTGTAACGGTAGGCGCAGGTCTGGCAGCAGTCCTCCGAGCCACGAGCCGACCGAGACGATGGCGTGGCGGGCATGGTAGGTCCGGCCTCCGGCCGTGACGCGCACCCCGTCGCGGTCGGGCTCGATCCGCTCGACGACCGTCTCCCTCTTGACGATGGCGCCCAGAGCCTCCGCGCGACTCACGGCGGCCCTGACGCTGGCCTCGGGACGTAAGAATCCCGCCTGCTCCTCGAAGACGGCGACCTCGTCCGGGTCCAGGCGATGCTGCGGATAGCGGCGGCGCAATTCATCCGCGTCCAGCACCTCGTGCGCGAGGGTATGCTCACGCACGCTGGCCAACGTCCCGGTGATGACGGCGCTGTCGGGCAGGCCGATCATCAGGGCGCCCGTCTGGGTCAGCAACGGCGACCCGGTTTCGGCCTCGAGCTCGCGCCAGAGGGCGAAAGCGCGGTGGAGCAGCGGGACATAGGAAGGATGCTCGAAGTAGGCGGTGCGGATAATACGCGACTCGCCGTGCGACGAGCCCTTGTCATGACCCGGCGCGAACCGCTCGAAGCCCATCACGCGCGCCCCGCGCCCCGCCAGACGCCACAGGGTCGCGCTACCCATGGCCCCCAGCCCGATGACCGCGATGTCCGTCTCCCGCTCGTGTTCCACGCCTATCCCTCCTCAGAATTATGCCTCGCGCTGTTCATCAGCTACTACCTCATGATAACGCGCGCCTCAAGAGTCATTGACATCGGCGCGCAATTCGTGAATGTAGCCCAAGGACACCATCCCCAACGGATGCGACTCCCAATTATTACGCGTATCTTGTCACTGTGTTAGTGGTGGCTCCGTCGGCGCATTGTATAACGTGCAAAATAGCCCTTTATGAGGGGTGTACCCCAAAAAAGTGACATGGGGCCGAAACGGGCCTGCGACTGCGGTCGCATGGCAAACAGACGCCGACTGCGGTCGGGTGTGGTCGCCGCCACGCCGCTCCTGGCCCCGGTCTGACACCGCAGTGTCCGTGGTGTGCCATGCGACCGCAGTCGCAGGCCACGTCTCACAATTTTGGGGTACACCCCTTTATGAGGGAGGACGTGGTATGCTCTGAGCAATGGCGTCCGGTTAGACGATCTACGTCGCTTGCTGACATATAGCGTCGAGTTCCAGGCATTGTGCTACGTCAGGGGTTATGGCATGCGGGAGAAAAGCGCGGCGCTTGAATTTGGGGCTCTTATCCTTGAGTTAGGCTTGAAGGGCATCGAAGTAGCGCCACACGTCGCGCAACGACTGCGCTATGGTCGTCGTGAGATTGCTATTTTCGGTCCAGGTGGATCAGGTAAAACGACGCTTGCAACATTCCTTCACTTCAACCATCACTATTGTTTTGTTTCGCTGGCGATGAACAACATGACGACTGAGAGTGGCCAGGTGTTAGCCGGAATCAGCTCTGGATACGACCAGATGCTCTAGGAACAGGGACAGCGTGAGTTGAAGAAAATAGTTCACGACTGGACTCAGAGATACAAATAACCATGGCAACAACGTCGCGTGTATCCGATGAACCTGACGTAGCTTCCTTTCAGATTGTAGCTGGAGAAAAAGAGATAGACACTCTCCTTTTGCTCCTGTCGCTGCATCAACAGTCAGATCAACTGCGGGAGGCAATCAAAAATTATCACCGTCTCGCACTATACAGATATGTCCTTATACGAGTACTACCCATAGTCACTCTCGGGATGTTATTTTCTTTGATAATACTGTCACTTATTCACCGAACTATAGCTAATTATGCTATTTTTTGGTCGCCTGTCCTAGTTACTGCCAATATAGCCGCGTTATTGGGCGCATCACGCTTTCAGCCGTTACGAAACCGCCGCGGACGGTTTATAGAGCTAAGAACCCAGGCGGAACAACTAGACGAGTATATTCGCGTCGCTTCTTCATATGAGGAGCATGTTGTAAGGTCTTCATCAACTCATGGAATGCTGCTTGCGTTGACTCTCGCGAGAGCGATTTCATCCGCAACGAGCGCATTGAGAGAGGGGCAAACCCTCGGTCTCCTTAACTCACAACACAGCCATACGAGTACGGGTTCAGGATACAACTAGCGGTGGACGCGCTGTACCGCTGGCAGGATCAGGCCACGCCGGCGACGCTCTCGGCGAACTCGCGGTAGATGTCGGCGGCGTTGCGGCCGGTGCGCGCGCTAACGCTTGCCGTCAGGTCGGCCGCGAAAGCGCCGTCGAGGTCGGCGCCGCTCTGGGTCTCGGCCAGCGCCACGGCGCGGTGGGCGTAGGCCAGGGCGATGCGCGGCTCGATGCGGTCGACATCCTCGAAGAACCAGGCGCAGCTGACGAACATGGCCTGACGCGCCACCTCCATCTCCAGCAGACCGCGCAGGCGCTGCTCGTCGGCCGTGCGTAGCGTGCGCGCCGCGTGCGCGCTCCAATAGTCGGCCGACGCCGTGGCCCCGTCGCGCGGGTCGAGGTAGTCCTCCAGCGCCGCCCAGGGGTCACGCAGCAGCCCGCTTGTCTCCGCCTCGTAGACGGCGTCGACCCGCGTCGCCAGGTTACGTAGCGCCGCGCGCAGTGGCCGCTTCCACGCGGAATCGCCCGGCGTGCAGGCGCAGCCCTCGTCCCAGCGCGCCACGCCGTGCATGCAGCTCCAACTGGTCCCCGGCCGCACGCCCATCTCGGCGATGGGGGGGTGCAGGGCCAGGTAGGCGCCCGGCGTGGTGACCTCGAAGCCATTGGCCGGCGCGTCGACTCCCAGCAGGTGCGTGAGGAACAGGTCGCGGAAAGGCTTATGGTGGCCGTACAGTTCGCCGTCCGTGGCGATGGTCACGAGTTGCGGCCGGCCGGCTTGACGCTTGGCCGGGTTGACCCGCGCCAGGAGGTCGTTGGCGGTGAAGCGGCCGGCGTCGGAGGTGGCGTCGTCGTTGAACGAGACGTTGCCGCTGAGCGGGGCGTTGTAGAAGAAGACGGCGAGGTCGCGGCCGCCGCCCAGGCTCACCTGGTACGGCTCGGTCACGTCGACGTCGTCCTGCGCCGCTTGCCACGGCGCCAGGATCACAAAGCGCAGCCCCGCCGCGGCCAGCAACTCCAGCGTCTCCCCGTCGACAGCCGCCTCGGGTAGCCACATGCCCTCTGGCATGGCACCGAAGCGACGCCGATAGTCGCGCACGCCCCAGGCGATTTGCAGGCGCTTCTCGCGCGCCGTGGCCAGGGGTAGGATGGTGTGGTGGTAGGCCTGGGCCATGGCGTTGCTATGTCCCGTGCGCGCCATGGCGCGCCCCGCCGCGGTCTCGATCAGGCGCAGCGTTGACGGGTGGGACTGCTGTAGCCACGCGGCCAGCGTTGGCCCCACGTTGAAGCTCATGCGGTGGAAGTTGCCGGCCTCGGCGTTGGGCAGGTAGCACTCGGCCCAGATGCGCTCGTTGAAGTCGTGGAATGGGTCCGCCGCTGGCTCACGGTCGATCGTGCCGGTAAAAGGGTTCTGGCGAGGGGGTTGATAGAAGTGTCCATGCACACAGAGATAGATGTCCGATGAAGACATAAATGCGTCAACTCTCCTCGTCGTAGGGTGCAGCGCCATCGTTGCATCCGCGCATAGCAGCATTATACAGCATATCTACTCATAGTATCGTCCTTTTCGCGCCACAGGGGTACTTTATACACGCGCCGAACATATTGACGCCCGAATCAAGCCATCATCCCGTGATCTCACGGTCCGTCATAGGTCGTCAAAGTGGTGGCCTGACTGGGAGCGCGGGCGGCCCGCCCGCTTCCGTCGCGACCACGTGATGTGGCGCGCTAAACGTCGTGGACGCTGGCCGCGCTCCCAGCAGGGCGCCGTCCGAGACGGGCGGCTCGCCCGCTCGGCCCAGCCGCGGGCCCGTGAGTGCGTCAGCTATCACCCTGAGTGCGACCGATGCGGGCGGCCCGCCCGCGCTCCCAGTCGTGCGCTATACAATTCACAGACCCTGCCCGTGACCCCGAGGAGAGGAGGGTAGAAAACGGTTGCGGGCGGTTGGATAGGTACCGGTTGTCAGCGGTACGCTGTCTCCTGGATAATAAGGGAGTTCGTTCCTCTCACCGCCCACCGCTCACTGCTCAAAGGGTCTCAATGTCTCACTTGTCCCGGCGCGGCGCGGCCGTCCTCGTGCTCGTCGCCGCGTTCGCTAGCATCGTGTTTCCGATCGCGCCCCGCTATGATCATCCCTCCGGCCAAACCTTTGCGGTCGCCGTTCAAGGGACCGCGCCGCCGTCGCCGTCCGTTTCCCCGCCGCCGTCCTTGACCGTCTCCCCGTCGCCGTCCGTTTCCCCGCCGCCATCCGTCTCCCCGCCGCCGTCCGTCTCCCCGGCCATGCGAACGGTGCAACTGTTGTCCAACGGCGGCTTCGAGCGCGGTGTCCTGGCGCCGTGGCATCTTGGCGGCAGTCTACCTCCACGGGCCATTCCGCGGCTGGCGCATCGCGGCCGGTATGCCGCGCTCGTCGGTCGTCTGGGTGCGGGTGTGGCTGGGGCGGATGGGTCCGTGTCTAGCACGATGACCGTCAGCGTCGCCATTCCCAGGTCGGCGACGGTGGTAGGAGTCAGCCTGTTCGCGCGACGACTGTGCGGTCTCCCCGGCGTCATATCCCTTGCCCGTGGTACTCCGCGCGGTACCCTCGCCATCACCGTCCGTCTTATCGCGCCCGGCGCCGCTCCACGTGTTGCACGTGTTGGGCGCGCCGCGCGTGTCCCGCGGCCAGCGCCCCCTGTTCATCGTATCCAGCCCGCGCCGCGGGTGCTGCTCTCAGGGTGCGGTCGTAACACGACCTGGCTGCGCCTCGCGCTCACCTTCGGCGGCGGCCATGTCCGAAGCAATGTCGGTGGCCAGACGGTTGTGATCGCCGCAACGGCGGCGCCGGCGGCGGGGCGCATGGCCGCGCTGCTGCTCGACGAGGTGAGCGTGACGGCGACGCTGCCCGCCGCCCGGGCGGCGACGGTTCCGCCTACGATGATCCCGACCTCCACCTCTACCACAACTATGACCGTGACGCCAGGCGCGACAGCGACGGCGACGGCGACCGCAACCACGGCCATCACCGCGGCCGCGACCGCAACCGCAACCGCAACCGCAACTGTGACGCTCACGGCTGCTATCTCGCCCAGCGATACGGTGTCCTTGACGGCCACGCCGACCGATGTCCCCAACATCTGCGCCGACCCGGCCGTCCTCGCGGCCTACCAGACGGCACTGCCGACGATGTCTCCGACCCCGCAACCGCCCACGGCGACCGCCACTGCCGCGCCTATCGCCATCGCTACCGCGACGCCCACGACCGCGCCACCTCCCGGCGGCGACCTCAATAGCAGGAAGAGCAACATTCCTACCCCGCCGCCCGCCGATACCGCCACGTCCGGTCCCACGCCGGGTTATACGCCGATACCCGGACCGTCGCCCACCGTCGGCACGGCCTGCCACTCCGTATTCAAAGGATTCTCCGTCGGATTCGTGGCGCGGGACGGCGGAGCAGGGTCGGCGGCCACTCCCTTGGCCGGACCCGACGACGCGCGCGATCTGTTGGCCTCGGGGGCGCGCTCGGTGCGCATCGACTTCCACCTGGTCCACGACGACTCGTGGACTCCCGCCGAGTTCGGCGCCTACGACGTGGCCGTCAGCGCCTACTGTCAGCAACACGTCGACGTGTTGGGTTTGCTGGGCGCCAACCTGGTCTCACCCGTCTCAAACCCCAACGAGTGGGTCGCCAACAGCGCCGAGCGCGACGGCGGCAACGGCGATAACGATTTCATGCGCCGCTACGCCGCGCGCGCTGTCGAGGTGGTTGGCCACTACCGCGGGTGCGTGCATAGCTGGGAGTTGTGGAACGAGCCCAACGTGGGGCACAACGAGAATGGTGGCGCCTACCTCTATCCCAGCAACTTCGCCGCGCTGCTGGCCGATACCTATACGGCCCTCAAAGGCGCCTATCCCGAGATCACGATCGTCTCCGGCGGCATCTTCGCGAACGACAACGCCGGCGATTCCAACCCCAGCGCGGCCGGCGCCGACTACCTGCGCCAGACGTATTTTATGGGCTTGCAGGTGACGCACACCTGGGACCCCGTGCGGGCGCAATTCGGCGGCAACCCGCTCGACGCGGTCGGCCAGCACCTGTACCTCGACCAGGGCGGCCTGGTCTATACGCGGCATATCGTGGACGCGTACCGCTGGATGCACGATGCCTACGCCGCCTTTGGCGACGGCTATAAACCGATCTTCATGACCGAAGGCGCCTGGTCAACCAACCGGGTGAGCGCCGACCAGCAGGCGCTCAACCTCGACATGCTCTACGCGATATCGCGCAATCCGGCCCTGCCCTACGTCGCCCGCGTCTACTGGTTCACGCTGCGCGACGACCCCACCACCGGCTACAATTGCGGCCTCGCCAACCCCGACGGCTCCCCCAAGCCCGCGCTGGCCCGCTTCCAGGCCGTACCCAACGAGTGACGAGTGGCGAGTGATTAGTGACGAGTGAGGTGGGGTGTGCTTCGCTCCCGCCGCTGGACTATACTTGAGATAGTACAAGCCTGTGACTCTGAGCACGGGCGCGAGTTGGAGTGCGGGGAGGCCTCATGTTCGAGCGCATCATGGTACCTGTCGACGGGTCGGAACTGGCCGAGCGCGCCCTGGGGTATGTCGAACGCATCGCGCCGGTCACCGGGGCCACGATTCACCTCGTCGAGGTCGTGCAGATGCTGCCGAGTCCCGCCTTGTCGTACGTGCCGACCGTCGTGCCGGAGGGGGCGTATGAGGAGGGGGAGGAGGAGGCCGCGGGCTACCTTGCGGCGGCGCGGCAACGGCTGGCCGCCGCGGGCGTCGGCGACGTGCGGGCCGTGGAGTTAGACGGTGAGCCCGCGTCCCGCCTGCTCGACTACGAGCGCGAGGCGGGCATCGACCTCGTGGTCATATGCAGCCATGGACGCACCGGCCTGGCCCGTTTCGCCCTCGGCTCGGTCGCGGAGCGCCTGATTCAGTACGGCGTGGCGCCCGTCCTGCTCGTGCGCGCCTTCGGCGAGGTGGCCGTGCCGCACCACGTTGTCCTGCCGCTCGACGGCTCGGGGCGCGCCGAAGCGGCGCTGGACACGGCCGAGCGGCTGGCGACGGAGATCCTGCGCGAGGTGACGCTGCTGCGCGTGGTCAGGTCCGCCGAGGAGGGCCCCGAGGCCGAGCGCTACCTCCAGGGGATCGTGGGGCGGCTGCGGCGCGTGGGCCTGGAGGTAAATTGGCGCGTCGAGCAGGGCGACCCGGCGGAGCGCATCGTCGAGGTCGCCGGCTCCGACAAGCTCGTCGTCATGACGACGCATGGGCGCACGGCCTTGACACGCTGGGCGCTTGGTTCGGTGGCCGAGCGCGTCGTGCGCGGCGGCGTGAGCGCGGTGATGCTGGTGCGCCGCCCCGGTTAGTGGAAACATCCGGTGTAAGACAACGATACTCCCGTCACCTGTCACCTGTCACCTGTCACCTGTCACCTGTCACCTGTCACCTGTCACCTGTCACCTGTCACCTGTCACCTGTCACCT
>JAABUX010009503.1_pt1 | contig 11005 bp, 8 predicted proteins | sample 5561851 | NCBI WGS metagenome assembly JAABUX01 (sample SAMN10711883, study PRJNA513361) | rock metagenome | isolation source: Antarctica rocks | place: Antarctica: Victoria Land, Richard Nunatak red sandstone | collected 2016-01-03 | reverse complement strand
GAACACGGCGCTTGCTGGCAAGCGAGGTGCGTAAACCGATCCGATCCCGTCCGCCGCTCGACCGTCGGCGGCGTGGCCGGGATCGGGCTGCGCAATCCTTGCAAAAGCTGGAGTAGGCGTGGCCCGCGCTACGCCAGCCGTAAGCCTTGAAGAGGATCGTTCCGGCGCTTGGCTCATGCCCGGCGCGCGTCTGGAGACACGATGCGCGGTGCGGGGGCCGGTCCGGCCCGGGACTGGGTGTGCGCCGCCGGTCTTCGTAGCATTCGGCGTGGTGGCTCGCGGTGCCGAGGGCGGCCCGGGAAGCGATATCACCGCGCCGAGGTTCGTCGCTGCGGTGAGCGGGCTTGAAAACTGCCCCGCACGTGTCGGTGGCGCGGCGTCGGTAACCTTGACCAGGATTGCGGCGATAGCCGACGCACCCACCGGATGGGCGTCCCCGGCTTCGCCGAGCACCTCGGCAAAAGCGTCTGCGCGCGACCTGTCCAACACCGGCGCGCGCGCCGGTGAGGTAGGCCCCAGGTGCGGGCGCATCAGGATCATCACCGTTCGGAGGCTCGGGCCGACATCACACCCCGACATAGCAAGCCGCGTGCCAACGCGGGCTCGGCCTCAAGCGCGCTGGCGTGCGCGCGGTGTCGCTCGGCGGCGAGCCGGTCGGCAAGTACGGTTTCGACGATCTCCTGGCGCACGCGCGCTATCCGGCTGGCGGCTGCGGCGACGTCGGTTTGACGCGCGGCGCGCGTGACATGAGCAGCGGCGCGCGCGCGCGCGAGATGAAGGCGGTCGCGGTCGCGCGCGTGCGCTCCCAACTCGGCACCAAGCTGGTCGGCGTTACCGGCAATTTTGGCGCGGCGCGATGCGTCCGAAGCTTGCGGGGCGAGGAGCGCGTCGATGCGGGCGAGCGCCTGTTCGGCGCGTGTCGCGTCGCGCGCGAGTGCGGCAGTGGCGCGTTCGGCCGCTTGCCGATCGATGGCGCGCAGCCGGGCGAGGCGGGCCAGCGCGTTCACCCGCCGAACCCGGCAATGAGGCGCGCGATGCTCGACGAGGCGCGTTCGGCCGTCATGTCGGCTTGCCGCAGGAAGGCATCGACATCGGAGGCGCGCGCCATCGCGGCGTCGAGCTCGATGTCCTGCCCCGGCTTGTACGCCCCCATCGCGAGCAGATCGCGGTTGGCTTCGGCGAGCGCGAAGTGTCGCTTGAGCGTACGCGCGGCGGCAGCGTGATCGACGCTTGCAAGGTCGCTCATGCAGCGGCTGAGCGATCTGGCGGGATGGATCGCGGGATATTGACCGCGTTCGGCCAGCCCGCGGTCGAGGACGATGTGGCCGTCGAGGATCGCGCGCGACGCGTCGACGATGGGGTCGTGCGCGTCGTCGCCGTCGGCGAGCACGGTGTAGATCGCGGTGATCGCGCCGCCGGACGCGCGGCTACCTCCCGCGCGCTCGACGAGGCGGGCGAGGAGCGCGATCGCGGATGGTGGGTATCCGCGCGCCGAAGCGGGCTCGCCCAAGGCCAGTCCGACTTCGCGCTGCGCGTGCGCGACGCGGGTCAGACTGTCGAAGAGCAGCAGGACATGAAGACCACGCGCCCGGTAGTGTTCGGCGATCGCGGTCGCGCGCATCGCGCCCCGGATGCGGAGCACGGGTGGATGGCTCGCGGGGACCGCGACCACGCACGCGCGGGCGCGCGAGGCGGTAGGAAGCCGTGTCGCAAGGAAGTCCGACACCTCGCGCCCGCGTTCGCCGATCATCGCGACGACGACGCGGTCGGCCTCCGCCGCGCGCGAGATCATGCCCATGAGGACCGATTTCCCCACCCCGCTTCCCGCGATCAGGCCGACCCGCTGACCACGGCCGAGTGTCGTCAACGCGTCGATCGCGCGCACGCCGGTGTCGAAGGGGATGCGCACCGGCTCGCGGTCGAGCGGCGAAGCGTTGGACGGGCCCGCGATCGCGGCGAGCGTATCGCCGCGTACCGGACCCAGATCGTCAAGCGGCGCTCCGACGCCGTCGATGACGCGGCCGGTCAGCGCCTCGCCGACGCGTACGAGCGCGCCGCCCGCCGAGGGGGTGACGCGCGCGCCAGGCTTGAGATCGGTTGCGTCCGCGTAGCTCATCAGCAGCAGGCGATCCTCGCGGAAGCCGACGACCTCGGCCGCGATCGTCTCGCCGCGCGCGGTCGCGACGCGGCAGACCGTGACGACAGGAACGGTGAGGCCCATGGCCTCGAGCATCAGGCCGTCATAGCCGGTGAGCGTTCCCGCGAGGCGCGGGGCGAGGTCGCGCGGGAGCGTCGCGAGTGTGGATAGAGCGCTCGCGACATAACAATTCGTCGCCGATGTCGCTCGCCCCGCGGCGGCGCTGATCATATAGCGACGCGCGCGGAATACGACGCGTCGCCCTCGTTGAACGCCTCGATACCGCAAATTGCTTCGGCGATGTTCTCGGCGAGCATGGGAGCGAGACGCGCGAGACGGTCGCGCGGGCTGTCGTCGAGCCGAGAATAGCGCGTGGTGAGCCGGAGCGCGCCGGGCGACAAGGTGGGATCGGGAACGATGTCGAGCGTCGGCTCCGCGAGAGCAAGACCGAGCGCGGCCGCCTGCGCGGGCGCGAGCCAAAGCGTCGCGGGCACGTGTGCGTCGGCAAGTTGGGCGAGCGCGGCGCGCGCCCGGGTTTCCAGGCCGTGAGCTTCGAGCGCGGGATCGGCGGCGAGCAGTTCGGCGATAAGCGCATGAACGGTTGCACCCAGAAGCGGAGCGAGTTCGGCGGGATCGAAGGCGCGCGCCGACGCGAGCGAGGCGAGCAGGCGATCGATCTCCGCGACGCGCGTGCCGAACGCGGCCTCGGTCCGGCGCGCGCCTTCGGCGAGACCGGCAGCGAACGCGTCCGCGCGCGCCGCGGCAATGTCCGCCGCGAGTGACGCCGACGCGTCCGTTGCTCCAGGTCCATCCGTCCATGTGTCTACATGCGTCTCGGCATCGAGATCGATCATGTCCTCACCGTCGTGTTTGCCGAGGCTAAGTTGACCTGGTCCCAGCCCGCCGCGCCCCGGACGGGTTTCCACGCGAAAGCCCGGCGCGGGAATACGTGGAGGTCGCATCCTGAAAACGTTCGCGCGCGCGGCCAGCAGCGCACCTAGTGGGGCACGCGGCGCGGTAGCTTCTCGTGAGCCGAGGCTCGGCAAGGCGTTGGTCATACGAAGTCCTCATTGCGCGTGGCGAGTGTGATTGTGCCCGCGTCGTTAAGTTCGCGCGCCTTGCTCAGCACCAGCTTCTGCGCGTCCTGCACATCGGACAGGCGCACGGGGCCGAGTGACTCCATCTCGTCCCTGATCACCTGCGCGGCGCGCGCGGTCATGCCCTGGAACAGTCGCGCGCGCAGTCGCTCGTCCGCACCTTTCAAGGCGACGACGAGCACGTCGGATTCGATCGCGCGCATCAGCGTCTGCAGGCTCTTGTCGTCGCACGCGTTCAGATGCTCGAAGGTGAGCATGTTGTTCTGGATCGCCTGGCCGACCTCCTCGTCCTCCTCGAACAGCGCGCGGATGACACGCTGTTCGGTGGTGGACTTGGTGTAATTCATGATCTTGGCCGCCGCCTGCACGCCGCCCACCATCGAGGTGCGTAGCGACTGGTTCGCGCTGAATTGTTTCTGGAGGACGCGTTCGAGTTCGCCGATCGCTTCGGGCGGGATCGACTCGAGCACCGCCACTCGCATGATCACGTCCGCCTGCCGACCCTCGGGCAGCAGCTCGAGCACCTCGCCCGCGAGTTCGGGCGTAAGCAGGCCGAGCACGGCGGCGATGATCTGGGGGTGTTCGGCCTGGACGAGATCGCCGATCGCGCGCGCGTCCATCCACTGCAGCACCTCGATGCCCGCGTTGCTTTCCGTGGGCGTTATGCGCGCGAGGACGGCGGCGGCGCGACCTTCTCCCAAAGCCTTGGTGAAGACGGACCGCACGTAAGCGTCTGCTCCAAGTCCGACGCCTGTCTGCGCGCGCGCGTGCCGGATGAACTCGTCGAGCACCTGGCTTACGGCGTCCTGGTTTACATCCGCGACCGAGAACATGGCCTGGCCGAGCGACTGCACGTCACGCGGGCTTAGATTGCGCAGCACGTCGGCCGCCTGCTCCTCGCCGACCAGCAGCATCAGGATCGCACATTTCTGGGATCCCGTGAGCTTGGCGGGGTCATTAGCGAGGACTGCGGGCGCGGGCACAGAGCGCGCAGGCTGCGTGGCGGCCTGGGGCACGGCCATCAGCCTTCGCCTTTCTGGGCGAGCATATGCTTGAAAACCGACGTAGCGCGCGCCGGATCCTCGGCGACGAACAGGCGGATCGCGGCGACCTTGTCATCGTAGCTGTGGGCGTTTGAAAGGATGTCGGTCGTCGTCGGCGCGCGCGATTCGGACGCGCTGTCGGGCGCGGTCGGCGCGTCCGATCTCGATTCGGTGTCGACGGCGATAGCAGCAGCTGAAGCGATCAGAACCGGCTCGGCGACCGGCGTGGGTAACAGCGAAGTGGCGACGGGCGCGCGCTTGATCAGCGGGCGGATCAGGAGCGCGGCGACGATGACCGCGATCAGGCCGACGAAGTGACCGCCATGTTCGGTGGCGACCGCGCGCCAAAGCGGCGGCTCGGGTTCGGCGATCGGTGTGACGAACGGCTCACGAACCACCGAGACGACGTCGCCGCGCCGCAGGTCGAGCCCTACTGCGGCGGTCACCAGCGCCTGAAGCGTCTTCAGATCGGGCGTGCGGCCGCCGCCTGCTCCGGGTGCGTCGCGGACAACGACCGCGACCGCGAGACGTTTGACCGAGCCGACGGGCTGGCGCGTGACCGCGACCGATTTACCGACTTCGTAGTTGCGGGTTGCGCTCGTCTCGTTGGATTGCGGTGCCGCGCCGGCGGTCGCGGAGGCGGGCGCGCCGTTCGCGGTAGCGGGCGAGTTCGAGGCAGGGCTAGCCACCGTCGGTGCGGGCGGCGCCATGTTGCTGACCGCGCCCGGAATGCCGCGCGCGGGCGCGCTGTTGTCAGCGCGCGATGTCGTCGCCTCGCTGCGCACGACACCGCCACCGGGCGTGTAGGTCTCGGTCGTGGCCTGCGTGTCGGTGAAATCGAGATCGGCGTGGACTTGTGCCGAGAAATTGCCTGCACCCAGTACCGGCCCGAGAAGCGCTGAGATCCGGTCGCGGTAGCCGCGTTCGAGTTTGGACTGGTAGGCGATTTGCCTCGACGACGGGCCGAGATCGCCATCGTCGGGCTCGGCCGACAGCAGCGCGCCCGCGCCGTCGACCACGCTCACGCGCTCGGGCGGCAGGCCGGGCACCGAGGAGGCGACCAGATGCTGGACGGCGCGCACCTGCGCGTCGCCGAGCGCGCGGCCGGGAAGGAGCGTGACGAACACCGACGCGCTGGGGGGCACGCTGTCGCGCACGAAGGGGGACGGGTCGGGTAGCGCGAGCAGCACGCGCGCCGAGGCGACCCCGCCCACGCCGCCGATGGCGCGCGCGAGTTCGCCCTCGTCCGCTTGCTTGAGGCGGGCGCGTTCGAGAGCGCGGCTTGCTCCGAGCGGCATGTTCGCCAGGAGATCGTATCCGCCTGGAACCGCCTTGGGCAGGCCCGCGGCGGCCAAGGCCATGCGCGCCCGGTAGAGTGCGTTGGCGGGGACTTTGACTTCGCCGGTATCGCGGTCGACGGTCACGTCGAAGCCGCCGATCTTGAGCGCGTCGACGATGGCGGCTTTGTCGGCGTCGCCGAGGCCGGGGAAGACGGTGGCGCGGTCGGGAGCGCGGAACGACAGCGCGGCTGTGACGAGCGCGGCGACGAGCAGGAGGCCGAGCAGCAAGGGCAGTGCCCGGCGGACGGCGGGTTGGCGCAGGAGCGCGGGAGGCGCGATGCCGATCCTGCGGAGCGTGGCCTCGATCGGGCTGGTGTGCGCGAGGGGGGGACGGCTGGAGGCGAGGGCGAGTTGGCTCACCGGTTACCGGCGCGATCGACGATTGGGGGTTTCCGATTCGGCGTATCACTCGTGCCGGGTAAAGAGATGTTAAGCGCGGCGGTGGTTGCGTGATCCGTCCATTCCTGCCGTTCGGGGAGGGACGCGCAACTCCGACGCGCGACGCGCGGCATGTAGCTAGACGCCCATGTTCATGATGTCATGGTAGGCGCTGAGCACGCGGTTGCGCACTTGCAGCGTCGCCTGGAAGTCGATCGCTGCGGTCTGGCGGGCGAGCTGGACGGCGGCGATGTCGTTGGTGTCGCCGCGCTCGAACGCGGCCGCCTGGGTGGCGGCGGTTTGCTGGCTCGCGGCGACGCCGTCCATCGCGTGCGCGAGGGCCGCGCCGAAACCCTGCGCGGATGCGGGCGGGGCGAAACTGGCGGCGATACCGCCCGCTTGCGAGAGGATTTGCGCGCGTTGCGAGAGGATGGCGTCGATCGTCATGGGGGTTTTGGTTCTCCGGACACCCCCGCTGTGCAATCCGCGTGCCAGGCCCGCCAACGTCGTGTCGGCACGCGTGACCGTGCTTCGGCGCTTCGCTCGCGGGCGACGCGCGTCATGCCCGCGTCGTCGGTGCGTCGGAACTCTGGCGCGTTCGGCCGATCTCCGGCGGGCGCTTAAAGCCCCCGGCGACACGGTCGTCATGATCCATCGCGCGATTGTCAGTCGCGGCGGACGCCTCGCTGGATCGAGCGCCGCTCCCATGAAAGGAACACCCCGATGACCGTCGTAAACACCAACATCGCCGCGATGCGCGCCCAGGAAGGCAGCCGCATGGCGTTATTGAGCCTGCAGTCCGCGATGGACAAACTCTCGAGCGGCAAGCGCATCAACTCGGCCGCCGACGACGCGTCGGGGCTGGCGGTGGCGACGCGGATGACCGCCGATCTCAAAGGCTATGCGGTCGCGATCCGCAACGCCAACGATGGTGTCAGCCTGGCGCAGACCGCCGAGGGCGGCATGGGCGAGGTGACGAACATTCTCCAGCGTATGCGTGAACTCGCGGTCCAGTCCTCGAACGGCACGATTTCGGACACCGATCGCAAATCCATCCAGTCCGAGCTGACCCAGCTGGTCAGCCAGGTCGACAACATCGCCAAGGCCACCAGCTTCAACGGGATCAGCCTGCTCGATGGAACGGCCAAGAATATCCAGCTGCAGACCGGCGTGAACTCGGGGCAGACCGTTTCCTTCGGGATCGCCAACGTCTCCTCGCAGGCGCTCGGCTTGCAGGGCTACGTGGTGCAGGGGCAGGCGGTTTCGGGTCGCGTCGGCGGCAATGTCGCGATCGCCAACGCGGACGATGTCCTGATCAATGGCAAAGCGGCGCTCGCAAGCCCGTTCCTGTCGTCCGCCGTCAACAACGCCTTCAAGCTCGCCGCCGCGGTCAACGCCAATGTCGGCCAGACGCACGTCACCGCGACCGCGTACAACACCGTCACGGGATCGGCGTCGACCGCCACCAGCTTCGCGGCGGGCGGTCTCGTGATCGACGGTGCCGCGATCGGAGCGGCGAGTTCGATGTCCGACCTCGTCAACATCATCAACCGCGACGCGCCCGGCGTGACCGCCGTGCTCAACCAGGACGGCACGATCGGCTTGTCGAACAACACCGGAAACGACATCACCGTCGCGGGAACCAGCCCGCAAGCGGCGGGTCTGACGACGGGCAATTACACGGGCTATCTCAGCCTCTCGAACCTCGACGGCACAGCGATCTCGGTCCAGGCCAAAAATGCGGCGACGGGCTATGTCGGCGGCGCGGGCACACTTGCTGAAGTGCAAAGCCTGGGCCTCAACCAAACGTCCGACGGCTCATCGTTCACCAGCGGTCAGGTGAGCGCGATCGCGCTCGGCCTCGCGGACGATGTGCGCGTCAACGGCGTCAAGGTCGGCGCATCCTCGGACAATTCGGCACTCGCCAAGGCGGCTTCGATCAATGCGCTGACCACGAAGACGAACGTCGTCGCCACCGCGAACACCTCGGTCGTAGCGGCGCTCAACTTCTCCAACATCGGCACGGCCACCGCCGTCGTGATCTCGGGCAGCACGCTCGATTTCTCGACGGATCACAACCTGTCGGACGTCGTCAACACGATCAACACGGCGGCGATCAACGGGCTGACCGCGACCTCGAACAGCCAGGGCCAGCTGATCCTCAATTCATCAACCGGCGCGGACTTGTCGCTGACCGACGCCAGCGCCTTCTTCACCAGCGCGACAACCGCCTCGGGCCAACTCGGCGCGGGCGCGATCACGACGGGGGAGACCTTCCGCGGCTCGATCACGCTCGCGTCGAACAACGGCGGCCAAATCCGGGTCGAAGACTTCGTCGCGGGTAGCGCGGCCAAGCTCGGTCTCGCGCAGCAAGGCGGTTCGGCGGCGCTGGTGGGCGGCGCGCTCTCGCTTTCCACGCAGGCGGGCGCGGCGAACGCGCTGACCGCGATCGATGGCGCGATCGACAAGGTGACGCTGAGCCGTGGCGATCTGGGCGCCATCCAGAATCGCCTGACCGCGACGGTCAACAACCTGACCAGCGTATCGACCAACCTCAGCCAGGCGCTCAGCCGGGTGCAGGACACCGACTTCTCGGCGGAGACGACCAACCTCGCCAAGTCGCAGATCCTGAGCCAGGCGGCGAACGCGATGCTGGCGCAGGCCAACCAGAGCGGCCAGCAGGTGCTCTCGCTGCTGCCGCGCAACTAATCCAACGCCTCTGGAGAGTGGCGGAGAGCCCCGGTCGCCCTCGGCGGCCGGGGCTGCTTCGTGTGTGGCTGTGTTCGGGACGGGCGCGGCTTGACCCCGACGGACCGGCGTGAATACCACGGCAGATCGTTCCGGGAGATGGTTTTCTATGCGCCTGATTTTCGCCGCCCTACTGCTCGCCGCAGCGCCGTCCGCGTTCGCGCGGGCGGCCGCGCCCGCCGGTGTCAGCGTCGACGCGGCGCGCTCGCCCGCGCTGGCGAAGATCTTTCGCGATTCGGATGAGGAGCAGCTGACGCGCAATCCGCTCGGCGCGATCGGGCGCGGCGATCTACGCTACGCCGACCGCTTCGGCGACTATCTGAGCGACGCCTCGCTCGCCGCGCAGCGCCGCGCGGCCGAGCATGATCTGGCCGCGCTGAGCGCGATCGACCGCGCCTCGTTGTCGCCCGCCGACCGGGTGAGCTACGACGTGTTCCGGTACCAGACGCTCGATACGCTCGCGGGCCTGCGTCCCGAGATGGTATCGGCGACGATCGTCAGGCCGATCGACCATTTCAGCGGCCCCCAAACCTTCTTCCCCGATTTCAGCTCGGGCGAGGGCACCGCGCCGTTCAAGACGCTGGCCGATTACGAGAATGGAGTGAAGCGCATCGACGGCTATGCTGCGGCGCTCGACGCGTCGATCGCGCGCTTCCGCGAAGGCATCGCGAGCGGGGTGACGCAGCCCGTGCTGGTGGTCGACAATGTGATCGGCCAGCTCGACGCGCAGCTCGCGCAGGGGGTGGACAAGAGCCCGTTCATGGGACCGACGAAGAAATACCCCGACGCGATCGGCGCGGCGGACCGGGCGCGGTTGAGCGCGGCGTATGCGGCGGCGGTGCAGGGCAAGATCGATCCGGCTTATGTGCGGCTGCGCGATTTCCTGAAGACCGAGTATCGGCCGCACGCGCGCACCAGTGTGGGGCTGGGCGACATGCCCGGTGGGGCGGCGCTCTACGCGTATCTGGTGCGCTCGACGACGACGACCGACCTGACGCCCGCGCAGATCCACGTGCTGGGGCTGAGCGAGGTCGCGCGGATCAAGGCGGGGATGGAGGCGATCCGCAGGCAGGTCGGCTTCAAGGGCACGCTCGCCGAGTTCTTCGTCCACCTGCGCACGGACCCCCGTTTCGCGCCCGCTTCGGCGCAGGCGTTCGGAGACGATTTCCGGCGGGTGAAGGCGAGGGTGGAGACGGCGCTGCCGCGCCTGTTCGTGCTGGTGCCCAAGGGTCCGCTCGAGATCCGGCCGGTCCCCGACTACATCGCCAAGAACCAGGCGGGAGCCTATTACAACGCAGGCACGCCCGACGGGTCGCGGCCCGGGGTGTTTTATTACAACACCTACGACCTGCCGAGCCGGCAGATCTTCACCGAGGAAACGCTGTTCCTGCACGAGGGCGAGCCGGGGCATCACTTCCAGATCAGCCTGGCGCAGGAGAATGCGGGGCTGCCCGCGTTCCAGCGGTTCGGGGGGAATACGGCGTATGTGGAGGGGTGGGCGCTGTATTCGGAATCGCTGGGCGGGGAGCTGGGGCTGTACACCGATCCGTACCAGAAATTCGGCAACCTGAACGACGAGATGCTGCGCGCGATGCGGCTGGTCGTGGATACGGGCATCCATTCGCAGGGTTGGACGCGCGATCGGTCGATCGCCTACATGCTGGACAACTCGGCGATGGGGCGCACCGACGCGACCGCCGAGGTCGAGCGGTATATCGCGATTCCGTCGCAGGCGCTCGCCTACAAGGTGGGGCAGCTGACGATACGGCGACTGCGGACCAAGGCCGAACACGAGCTGGGGGCGAAGTTCGACGTGCGCCAGTTCCATGCGCGCGTGCTCGAGGATGGGGCGCTGCCGATGGCGGTGCTGGAAGCCAAGATCGACGGGTGGATCGCGGCGACGCGGTAGCCCTATTGCTACCCCTCTCCCGCGAAGGCGGGAGAGGGAAATGCGACCGCAGAGAGCGAGGGTGAGGGAGGGGCCGTTCGGCCAAGGCGCGCCCTCCCTCACCCTGCGCTTCGCGCTGTCCCTCTCCCGCGTTCGCGGGAGAGGGTGTAGGTCAGACTTCCTGCTCGCTCGCGGGGTCGACGACTTCGGCGAGTTCGTCCTCGCCGCCGATGTCGTTCTCGTCGTCGGCGGGGGTCTCGGCCTCGTCGATCTCCAGATCCTCCTCGCCGAGTTCGCCCTCGACCGGAGCTTTCGCGGCGGCGGCCTTGGGCTGATCGTAGCTCAGCGGCTGCTTGGACTTGAGGATCGGCTCG
>JAABUX010009501.1_pt1 | contig 11007 bp, 8 predicted proteins | sample 5561851 | NCBI WGS metagenome assembly JAABUX01 (sample SAMN10711883, study PRJNA513361) | rock metagenome | isolation source: Antarctica rocks | place: Antarctica: Victoria Land, Richard Nunatak red sandstone | collected 2016-01-03 | reverse complement strand
TTGACGACACGACCGACGCCGTCGCGATCCTGCAACGATGGAGGAGTCGCGTCCGGCCGGCGGGCGCGGTCTGGCTGCTGAGCCCGAAACGCGGGCAGCGGGGCTACGTCGATCAACGCGCGCTGATCAACGCGGGGCCGGACGCGAGGATGGTCGACAACAAGAGTTGCTCCGTCTCCGTCACCGTCAGTGGGATACGGTTCGTCATCAGGCGAACGGACAGGCTATGACCATTGAGCAGAGAGGAATCGGTCGAGAGAATATCCCGCTGACATCTCCGCCGGCAAGGCGTTTGCCGGCGGAGATGTCGCTGCTCCCAGTGCTGTCGCGCCGCCCGGACGCCGCCCGGACGCCCGCTACGCCACGTCGGCGACGGCGCCCCCGTAGGACGGCCTCCACCCGTCCGCCGTCGGCGCCGCGGCGCCGGACGGTGGGATGCGCGCGGCGACGGCCTGGATGGCTTCCCGCGCCGCCTCGATCGTGGCGTCGATGTCGGCCTCGGTGTGCGCGGTGGAGACGAACCAGCGCTCGAACTGCCCTGGGTGAAAATAGACGCCGCGCCGCTGCATCTCCTCGTGCCACGCGCCGTACAGGTCCTCGCGCACGTAGGCGCTCGTGTCGCGGTAGTTGTACAGTCGCTCCATGGGCGTGTCGCCGAAGAAGATCTGGAACAACGGACCGACGCCCTGCGCGACGCAGTGGTAGCCGGTCTGGCGTATGGCGCGCACCAGCCCCGCGCTCAGGCGCTCCGCGAGCGCGAACAGCCGCGGATACATGGTGTCCCGCTCGCGCTCAATGCGCCCCAGCACGGCGTTGGCCGCCGCGAGCGCGAGCGGGTTTGCCGTGTAGGTGCCGCCGTGCAGCACCTCGTTGCGCGCCTCGATCGCCATGACCTCCGCGGTCCCGCCGAACGCGGCCACCGGGAAGCCGCCGCCGATGACCTTGGCCAGGGCCGTGATATCGGGCCGGATGTCGTAGTAGTCCTGCGCGCCGCCGGGAGCGAGACGAAAGCCCGTCATGACCTCGTCGAAAATGAGCAGCACCCCGTACCGCTCGGTGAGCCGCCGCACCTCGCGCAGGTAGCCGTCGCGCGGCGGGAGCACGCCGCAGTTCGCCATGACCGGCTCCATCATCACCGCCGCGATCTCATGGTGGCGTTCGCGCAGGACGCGCGCGAGCGCGTCGGGATCGTTGAAGGGTTGGATGATGAGCTGCTCGACCGTGGCCTGCGGGATGCCCGTGCTGTCGGGCAGGGGTCGCGGCGCGCCGGGGCGCCCGCTGGCCATGGAGAGGGGCGGATGGTAGCTGACCATTTGCGGATCAGCCCAACCATGGTAGGCGCCCTCGAACTTCACGATCTTGTCCTTGCCGGTGTAGGCGCGCGCCAGGCGCATGCAGGCCATGACCGCCTCGGTGCCCGAGCAGGCGAAGCGCAGCAGGTCGATTGACGGGACGAGGCGCTGCACGGCCTCGCCGACCTTGTAGTCGAGCTCGTGCGGGAAGCTGAAGTGGTAGCCCTTGGTGGTGATCTGCTCGACCACGGCCGCGATGATGTCCTCGGGATGATGCCCGAAGAGGAGGGGACCATAGCCCAGGCAATAGTCGATGTACTCGTTGCCGTCGACGTCCCACATGCGCGCGCCGTCGGTGCGGTCGACGCAGAGCTCGATGCCGGAACGCAGACGAGCGTAGGAGCTCTCGCCGCCCGCGATGCTGCCCTTGATGCGGGCGAACATGTCCCTGGAGCGAGCGGTACTGCGCGCGGGCGGCGCGACAGGCGGCGCGACAGGCGCGGATGGCGCGGATGGCGCGACGGACGCGGGCGACGCGGCGTGCGAGGAAGCCGGGGCAACAGAGACGGGCGCGGAGAGCGAGGCAACGCCGGCGGCGGGCAGGGAAGCGGTGAGATTGATATCAACGTTGGCGATCTTGGCGACGCTATTCACGGACGTAGGAGTAGTCGCGCTACGTTCGCTGGCCATGTCCATACGGCGATCTGTCCTTATGTTTGTATCCGGCACGGCCAGATCGCACGCGAAACCAGGCATTCCTACACCGATAGAGGCGGGTCGGCGATGCACTGGACAAGGGTCACCAGGACCGCAAAAGGCGTGCGGGGCCGAGCGGATGTGATGTCTAGTTTATGACCGTCTACTTTGACGCGCTCACCAATTAGTAGGCGAGAGGCGCCGGCGATACATGCGGTCGACTAGCGCGGCGGGGGACGTCCAGCGACGCCATTGCCACCCGCGTGGCAAAACGGCAGGGTCAGGGGGTACATAGTCTCCATTCTCAAGGGCCGTCGCCGATCGACGATAGGCTCTTGCTTGTGACATCAGGATAACACGCCAGGCCCGGCGGCGTCGACGGCCTGACCATAAATGGTCACGGCAGGGACGAGACCTTGAAAGGTCAGCGCGGGAGCCCTGCACGCACCCGGTCCACACTGAGTGACGGACCTACGGAGACCCTTTAGGGTCCGTCCCTGCCATGACCTTTCAAGGTCAGGCGGCGCTCGCAATCGCGGGCGCCCAGGCGAGCGGTCACGTCGTCACCGCTAGAAGGCGCACGCGGTCAATGGGCGCCCAGGCGCTCGACCAGGCTGCGGCCGCTCGGCGGCCGTCCCGTGCGCTCGGCGCGGTCGTCGATCCGCATCAGCCCCTGCTGAATCCCGCGCACGCCCAGCCAGCGCAGCGGCTCCGGCTCCCACGAGCGAGACGTGTGGCCCACCATAGGCAGGCCGGTCCACGGCGACGCGATCCCCAGGATCAGGCTGCTGAGCACGCGGCCCGACAGGTTGGACGTGGCGACTCCTTGCCCTGTGTAGCCCCCTGCGGTTGCGATACCGCTGGCCGCGTCATACGACATCGCCGGCATCCAATCGCGCGGCATCCCCAGGGGACCACCCCAGGCATGCGTGAACCGAATGCCCTTGAGCTCCGGGAACCACCGCACGGCCGCGTCGCGCAGCATCGCGTGAACCGGGCCATGCCGGTCGTAGGCGTCGGCGATGCGCGAGCCGAAGTGATACGGCGCCCCGCGGCCGCCGAAGAGGATGCGCCCATCGGCCGTGCGCGAGAGGTAATCGATGGTATAGCGGTTCGAGGCCAGACACTCGTCGCCCTGCCAGCCGATCTCAGCCCACTGGGCGTCCGAGAGCGGCTCGGTGAGGACGATCAGTGAGTAGAGTGGGAGCAGTCGCCGGCGCAACGGGCGCAACTGCGACAGGTAGGCCTCGCCGGCCAGCACAATCGTCCCGGCCCGTACGGCCCCGCGCGCCGTGGTCAGCGCCGGACGGCGGCCGCCCGTAAACGCGGTGACGGCCGTCCGCTCGTAAATGACGCCGCCGCGCCGCTCCACGGCGCGCGCCAGCCCGCGCGCCAGCCGGCCCGGATGGATCACGGCGCAGTCGGGGGTGAACAGCGCGCAGCGAGCCCCGGACACGCGTACGCGGCGCGCCGTCTGCGCCTCGTCGAGCAGTTGATAGTGGTCGCCCAGTCCGAGCCCCACGAGCGTCTCGTACTCGTGGCGCACCCCCGGCTCCTGCTGGGGGCCGCGCGCGATCAGGAGTTCCCCGCCCTTGCGATACTGGGCGTCGATGCCCTCCGCGACGGTAACTCGCCCAACCTCGTCCACGGCGTCGTAGAGCGCCCTATGGACGTCGCGCGCCGCCTCCGCGCCGAAGCGCGCCGCGAGCGTCGCCGGGCCGACGGGAAACTCCGCCGTACACCAGCCTCCGTTGCGTCCCGAGGCTCCGAACCCGGCGATCTCGCGCTCGAGCACGGCCACGCGCAACGACGGCTCCTGGCAGAGCAGATAATAGGCCGTCCACAACCCCGTGAAGCCCGCGCCGAGGATCGCGACATCCACGTCGAGCGGACCCGTGAGCGGTGGACGCGGCGTGAGGTCGTCGTCCGCCGTTTCCAGCCAGAAACTATACGACCGGTACTCTTTCATATCCGTCCCGTCCCTGCCTCATAGCTCTTGCACGCGTCCCCCGCTACCATGATAGGCGGTCGGCCACGCGCGTGTCTACCGATTGTGTGCGACCGGGCGCGCCCATGCGACAGCCATTAGCCAAATGGCAACGTTTATGTTACTATCCTCTCAATTATTGGGAATGTCTGCATGGGACGTGGCGGACGACGATAGCTGGCCTGGGAGGAGGGAGACATAGGGATGGCAGTACGCTCCGGCGCCGCGGTACCCGTCGTCGTAGAGAGCGGCGATGGGGCAAAGCTCAAGGCTAACACGCTGACTTTGTGGGACTCGACGGTGATCGCCGTCACCAGCACCGCGCCGGCCTACAGCGTGGCCGCGTCCATGTTCGTGATGATCGGGGCGGTCGGATTGGCCGCGCCGGCGGCGATCCTGATCAGCTTTGCTCCGGTGCTTGGCATCGCCATTGCCTACTTCTACCTGAATCGCGCCAACCCCAACTGCGGGGCGTCGTACGTCTGGTTGACGCAGGCCATGGGACCGTGGATGGGGTGGTTCACCGGTTGGGTGCAGGTGGCGACAAACGCCTTCTTCCTGGTCACGGCCTCGGAGCTGGCGGGGATCAACACGCTCGCCTTCCTCAACTCGCTGGGCTGGATCGGCGCCGACGCCGCCGGCAGCGTGTGGCTGACCGCGGCGGTGAGCGTCCTGTGGTTCTTCTTTGTCGCGGCGCTGACCATTATCGGCGTGCAGGTCGCGGCGCGCTTCCAGGCCATCATGCTGACGATCGAGTATGTGGCGCTGGCGGCTTTCTCCGTCTTGGCCCTCGCGCGCGTGGCGACAACCCACCCCAAAGGCTCGACCCCGTTCTCGTGGCAGTGGTTCAATCCCCTCTCTATCCACGGCACGGATGCGCTCGCCGCCGGCGCCGTGATCGCCGTCTTTTTCTTTTGGGGGTGGGACACGGCGGCGAACGTCAACGAGGAAACGAAAGACACCCACCTGACACCGGGGCGGGCCGGGATGATCGGCATGGTCGTGTTGCTTCTCATCTTCTTGCTCTCGTCGAGCGCCATGCAGGCGCTCCTGCCGCAAAAGACGATTGCGGCTCAGGGCGGCAACGCGCTCCAGTACTTCGCCGACCAACTCGTCCCGGCCCCGTGGAGCTATGTCATGCTGCTCGCCATCCTCTCCTCCACGGTGGCGACGCTGCAGACGACATTGCTCCCCGCCACGCGCCTGACCCTGTCGATGGCGCGCGACGGGGTGTGGCCCCGCGCCTTTGCGGTCATCCACGCGCGCTACCGCACGCCCGTCATCGGCACGTTGATCCTGACCGCCATCACCGTGGTAGGCCTCGTACTCAGCACGCTCTCACCGAGCGTCAACCAGACCCTGAACAACCTGACCAACAACATCGGCGTGCTGGTCGGCTTTTACTACGGTATCACCGGTATCGCCTGCGCCTGGTACTTCCGGCGCACCCTGGGGCGCAGCCTGGTGAGGCTGGTGTTCGCCGGCGTCGTGCCATTGCTGGGGGGCGTGTTCCTCATCTGGATCGGCTATCAGGTCGTCATTCAGGGGCAACAGGCGGGCGGCTGGAGCGTTGTGCTCCCGGTGCTCGTCGTGGGCGTGTTCGGCGTCCCGCTGGCCGTTGTCGCCCGGCTCTACAACCCCCGCTATTTCACCCGGCGCGCGCACGCCCACGACCCCGGCGACGAGACCGCCGACACGACGCCCCGCGTCGCGGAAGCATGACGGCGGCGGATACACGGGCGTGGGCACTGCGCCCGACGTTGGGGGTCGCATGCGCGTGCTGGTGATAGGGGCGGGCCTGGCCGGACTCGGGGCCGCGCTCGCGCTCTCGGACGCCGGGCATCGGGTGACGGTGCTGGAGGCGCGCGATCAGCTCGGCGGGCGCGTCCTGACCTATTGTTGGCGTGGGTTGGCCGCCGAACTCGGCGGCGAATGGATCGACGACGGCCACGCTCACATGCGCGCGCTCTGCGCCCGCTTCGACCTGACCCTTCACCCGGACGACGCGCGGCAGTGCAGCTTGTTCCGCGGGCGCGTGGTATGCGACACGCTGCCCGAGGATGACTGGGCGCGCGGGCTCGACGGATCGGGCCTGGGCGAACCGGCGCGGGATGCGATCCGCCGGCTGATAGATGTCGTGGAGCGGGCCGCGGCGATGATCCCCGACCCCGCGCGCCCCGAGGACTCCCCGGTCGCCGAGCTGGACCGCCACTCGATCGCGTCCTGGCTGGAGGAGAGAGGCGCCCCCGCGGAAGCGCGCGCCTGGTTGCGCCTCGGCGTGCTCAGCGACTACGGGACAGAGTTGGAGGACGTGTCGCTCCTGCAGCTCGCGCGCGGTCACGAGGCGACGCCTCCGCTGACTTCCGCGCGTATCGTGGGCGGCAACGATCAGCTCCCGGCGGCGATGGCCGGCGCGCTGCGCGGCGAGGTGTACGTGGGCGCGCCGGTCGAGGCTATCCGCGCGCGTGGCGGCGTCACCGCCACGGTTGGCCGGCGCGTCTTTGACGCCGACGCCGCGGTCGTGGCCGTCCCCGCCGCGTCCGTCCTGCGCATCCGATTCGATCCGCCGCTGCCGCCCCGCCAAACACAGGCGCTGCGGACGCTTCCCTACGGCCACATCACCAAGCGACTGGCGCCCTGCGTGGCCGCGCCGTGGGCGGCGGAGCGTCCCACCTGGTGGTTCACCGACCTGGACGCGCAGGTCTTCTACGAACCAACCCACCGCCCGTCCGCCCCGTCCGCCCCGTCCGCCCCGTCCGCCCCGTTCGCCCCGTTCGCCCAGCTGGCCCTGCTCACCGCCTACACCGCCGGCGCACGCGCGGCGACGATCGACGAAGAGACCACGCTAGACGACCTCGAGCGCGTCTTCCCCGGCGCACGGGCCGCGTGGGCCGGCCAGACGGTGGTGAAGCGGTGGGGCGACGACCCATACACGCGCGGCGCGTACGCGGCCTTTGGTCCGGGTTATCTTACCGGACTCGGGCCCTCGTTGGGCCAACCCCACGGCCAGCTCGTCTTCGCTGGCGAACACGTCGCCCCTGTCTACACGGGATATATGGAAGGGGCGGTGATCAGCGGTCAGGCCGCGGCGTCCCTGCTTCAAGGCATGGCATCGAGGATGTGTTGACATAAGGTTGCTCGTGCGAATTAGCCCGATTCGGGTTCGAGCAACTCGGTCCGGTTGCCAAACGGGTCGTCGACGTAGTAACGGTCGTAGCCGGGCAGCGGCTCGTCGTCGGCAACGGTGTAGCCGGCGTCGATTAGGCGCTCGCGTAGGGCGGCGAGGCCGGCGACCTCGAACGCAACGTGGGCCTTCTCGGCCGGCCGGAATGCCCGGTCGACCCCCAGGTGCAACGGCAGGTTGCCGGTCATGAACCACACGCCGCCGCGCTGCCGCAGGTTAGCCGGCTTCTCTATCTCCTTGAACCCGAGCAATACGCCGTAGAAGCGGCGCGCCTGATCTTCTCCTCTCGCCGGTATCGCTACCTGGACGTGATGGATGCGCGGACGCATCGCCCCGACCTCCTCTATCTCTACGTCTTGCCATTGTCGACCAGGCCGCCACCGCACCGGCGAGGCCTAGAACAGGTGATTGGCCAACGGGACCACGTTCACCAGCGGTTCCTCATACGGATGGACGCAACGAATGGCCGCCAGCGCCTCCGTCACGTCGCGCCGGTCGCAGCGTACCTCAACCTTGCATTCCGCGCCCTCGGATATCTCCCCTTCACGGCCTTGAAACGGAGCCGCTCCTTCCAACGCGCGCCAATATCCGCGCACGCTCGTGACGGACAGGCAGTGATCGTAGTTGCCGACGCGCCCGGTGCCGGCCGCGTGCAACGCGTCGCGCAACGGCTCGGCATAGTCCTCGGGGATGTAGATCTCTAGCTTGACCATAGTAAATGTATCGATGGGATGATCTCCTTATCATGGACCTCGACCTCGCACGGTATGGCTCGTGGACCATCAACTGTTTGGCTTGCCGAACGACCCGCGCCTTCTAGCAACCGCCTACCGCCTACCGCCTACCGCCTACTGCCTACCGCCTACTGCCTACCGCCTACTGCCTACCAACTTTGTAGGCGGGCGACGAGGCAAGGCCATGGCCCGTGCGCGTATCGCTGACGATGGCGCTGACGCTGTAGGAGCGGTACGTCTTGGGCGGGGTCGGGATACTGAAGGCCGTGTCGAGCGTGCCCTGCCGGCCGACGATCAGGTTCTGGAACAGCGTGTAGTAGAGGTCGTAGGGTGGCGCCGCGCGTCTGGGCACGCCGGTCCAATAGACGCGCACGCTGACGGCCTCTCCAGGCTGGAAAACGGCGCCCTGCACGTGGATCACCACGGTAGCATCGTCGGCCGGCCGTGCTGTGAGCACGGGCAGGCGCCGCGGGTTGCCCTGCGCCGGGACGAACGGGCCCGGCGCATTGGCGGGCGGGAACGGGCCGACGCGTGGGATGAAGCGTAACGCGGCCAGGGCCGCCCGCTGGTCGGGCTGCAATGTCGCGCTCCCGAAGGTCACAATGTCGTAGAGCGCGCCGCCGTGCGCAACCACGGTCTGGAGCGTCGGCTGCTGGCCCGGTAACCCCTGCAGTGCAATAGCAGGGACGCCTGCGACCATCACCATCGTGCGCGTGACCGGTAGCGATCCGTTGCCTTGCGCCACGAGCGCAGCGGCCGCTGCCGTCGCGGCGGCAACGGTGTTGCTCGTCGTTATCGTGCCCAGCGGCTGGATAGACATGCGCGGATCGCCCCCGAGGGAGGTCGTCATGGTCCTGACGAAGGTGAGCGCGCCCGGAGTGTACTGGCCCGCTGGCGCCACGGACCAACCCGCCGGCGGCACAACCGAAACGCCCAGCGCCGTGTCGCAGGTCGCCAGGTTCGGGCAGGTGACGACGCCAGGGGCGGGAGCGGGGACCGCCGTGTGGGCGATGAGCGCGCGAGTCGGCCCGACCGCGCCGAGCGCCAGGACGGCGTCCAGGGCGAGGAGAGAGTAGATGCGGGGTCGTGTATGGATCATGAAAGCCCTTTCATCTCACGATAGTGCATGATAACAGCGACGATGCCTACCCTATTCTGACGCATCGAGGCCTGTTCTGTCGACTGTACATCCAGGACGACTATCTCGATACTGTTGACACATTGGCGGCGCGCCCATGCACAGGGCCCGTCTCGACACGCTTTGCCGCGAGTTCCGCGCGTGATCCCGAGTCCTACGCTGACTTTGCCAGCAGTATCAATCTCGTGCCGCACCCGACGTTTGTGCGGGGAAGGCGCCACGACTTTGATAAGATGCGAAGGTTGGGCCAGGCCTGTTCGAGGCGCGCGGATCGGCGATGGCTGCGTGCGGCCTGACGCGAGGCGTGGATCGCGAGACTCCCACGAGCAGAAGAAAGGGGGACCGATGCACGGGGGAAACGGGGATGCCGGCGACAAGGGAGTTTTGCCGGACCTGTCGCGCACGCAGGTGTCGGCGCGCACGGTCCTTGCCGTCCTGTTGACGGCGCTTGCCCTGCTGGGGACCCTCTACCTGCTCTACGAGCTGCGGCAGCTCGTGCAATGGACGGTCATCGCGCTGTTCCTGGCCGTGGCCCTAGCGCCCGCGGCGGACGTCCTCCACCGGCGTCATGTGCCGCGCGTCCTGGCCATCCTGGTGGTGTATCTGCTGCTGTTGCTCGCCCTGGCGGGGCTGGGGGCGCTGTTCTTGCCGCCGCTCATCTCGCAGGTCCAGCAGTTAGCGGCCGAGGTCACGCGCCTCGCGCAGCGGCCCGGCGGCGCCTACGCGGCGCTGCAATCGTTGGCCAACCGCTACGGGCTCGGCGGGTACCTCACGTCGCTGCGCGGGCAGGCCAGCGCGCTGCCGGGGCGGCTGGGCGCGGTGACCGGCCCGCTCCTCTCGGTGACGCAGGGTATCGTCACCAGCATCACCGCCCTGATCAGCATCGCGATCGTCACCTTCTTTCTGCTCCTCGACGGCGACCGTTACGCCGCGGCCGCCCTCTCGCTGACCGCGCGTGACCGACGGCCGCGCCTGCGGCGGTTGCTCGAGCGCTCGGCCGCCGCGGTGCGCGGCTACATCACGGGCAACCTGCTGATCAGCGTCATCGCCGGCGTGGCCGCCTTCATCGGCCTCCAGATTCTCGGCATCCCCTACGCCGCGGCCCTGAGCCTGATTGTCGCGCTGCTGGACCTCGTCCCGCTGGTCGGCGCGACCCTGGCCGGCATTATCCTGGTCATCGTCGCCTTCTTTATCTCGCCGATCAAAGCGATCATCCTGATCGTCTACTTCATCGTCTACCAGCAAGTCGAGAGCAACATCCTGCAGCCCCTGATCTACGGCCGCAGCGTCGAGCTCCCCCCGCTCGTCGTCTTCCTGGCGGTTCTGGCCGGCGGCGAGTTGCTCGGCATCCTGGGCGCCTTGATCGCCATCCCGATTGCCGAGATCGCGCGCATCATCGGGTCCGAGTGGCTGGCCATCCGCAGGGGCGAGCCCGGTCCCCTGGAGCAGCCGGTCCCCGAGGGCGTGGCGGGACGACCGGCCACGAAGGACGCCGGTGGCTAACCTTACCCCTGTTGACCTGCTCTATTGGTCTTCCGAAGCGCGTAGCATGAAGGGACAACAAGGTGTGGGGAGCGGACGTCGTGACCGACGGACGAGCAGCCGGGCAGCGCGCCGAGGGTGCGCCGTCGCGCGAGCGTGGAGCGTGTAGAGAGAGGTAGAGCGGTATGCGCATAGCCAATCCGCAGCGGTGGGACCTGACGCTGGCCGAGGCCGAGGCGTTGCAACGGCAGCTGCGCGGCGAGGTCATCACCGCCGACGATGCCGACTTTATTGAGCCCCGTCTGGTCGCCGGCGTCGACAACAGCTACGTGGAGGCGACGGGGACGACCTACGGCGGCGTGGTCGTGCTCTCCTGGCCGGATCTGCGGGTGGTGGAGCAGCAGGTCTCACGCACGCCGACCGCATTCCCCTACGTGCCCGGCCTGCTCTCGTTCCGTGAGGCGCCGGGCATCCTGGCGGCGATCCGGCTGTTG
>JAABUX010009499.1_pt1 | contig 11009 bp, 10 predicted proteins | sample 5561851 | NCBI WGS metagenome assembly JAABUX01 (sample SAMN10711883, study PRJNA513361) | rock metagenome | isolation source: Antarctica rocks | place: Antarctica: Victoria Land, Richard Nunatak red sandstone | collected 2016-01-03 | reverse complement strand
ACCGTGGCCTTGTTCAATATCCTCGTGCAATGGGATGGCCTCACTCTCGATGAGCATGGCCGCACCCATCGCTCTATCGCTCGATTTAGCTTGTGACATCATGCCACTAGCACCACAGGTTAATACAATTTATGACAAAAGGCCTTAGGTCATCCGCCCCGCGTGCGGCAGCAGGTGTGCACACACGGCAGCATCATTGTCCTGGCCTGACGCGCGACACGTCGGCGCCTAGGCGACCTGGTGGATGCGCCAGGCCCTCCCTGAGACATAGCGGAGCCGCGGTACCACCAGACACACGGGAGGGAGAGAGCCATGCCATCCGTGCTGACCGGCACCATCGTCCTAATCCTGATCGCCTTTGCCGTGTATCGGCGCATGCGCGCGCAACCGGTGCAGCCGCAGCGCGCCGTCGTCTTGTCGGCGGTCGTCGTGCTCCTGTCGGCGTTGAGCCTGGTCGGGACCAACCGCCTCATGGCCCACCCGCTCGCGGTCGCCCTGGCGCTCCCCGCCTTCGTCGTGGGGCTGGGGGGCGGCCTGCTCCTGATGCGCTCGATCCGCTTCTGGCGCGATGCGGCCACCGGCGCCCCCTGGATGAAGGGCGGCGCGATATACCTCGCCGTATGGCTCGGCACGGTGCTGCTGCGCCAGGGCGTGGCCTACGCTAGCGGCGCCTACACGCCGACGAGCGGAATCGGGCGGCCCATCCTGCACCCGGTCAACCCGACGCTCGCCGCCCTCTCGGCCGATCTGGTCATCGTGTCGATGGGGTTGTGGATCGCGCGCGCGGCAGCGCTGGTCCTGAAATACCGCGCCGACGAGCGCGCGGCCAGTCCGGCGCTCCGCTAGACTGTCCCCTGGCGACCCACGCATCCAGGCGACAGGGGGCGATCGGCGGCTCCGCGAAACGTTGGGCTGGCGGTGAGAGCGTTCGGCGCAACGCTTGCATGACGACGCGCACGGCATAAACAACACGGCAGCTAACAAGATGGCTTTTCCAGCGCCCTGATGGCCCCCTGCGTTACCAGCGATTGGTGGTCTCGCGTAGCCGACGGTACGACAACCTGTCACACGGACGAGGCGGGTAGCCGATACAGCCGTCGCGGCGCCACCACACGGGCGGCGCCGATGACACAGATAGTCAGCCTGGGCGCGTCCACCTGCGTATCGTGCGGCAGGTCCCCCATCCCGCGACAGGGATTACGGGCCGGCAGGGACGGTGGGCGGCGGGACGGGCGTCGGCAGGGCCACCCCGATTGTGTCGGGGTCGATGCGCGTGTGCGTCACGTCGACGATGTCGACCCCGCCCGCCAGCAGGGGTGTGATGCCCCGATAGTGATAGCGGATCGTCAGGCCCACGAAGTCGCCGTGCTGTGGCGACGGCGTTCCCCCAGCGCTATAGTCGCCGCTGGGCGGCCCGGCAAGCGTCCCGCTGTTGAAGGTGTAGACGCGGTCCAAACCAGGGCTGTCGCCGGCGTGGGGGGCGGCGCCCGCGTCGCCGGGGTTGGCGCGGAAGATCGTGATGCTTTGCAGATTGTTCAGCGTGAGGCCGCCCGCTTGCAGGGTAGTCGTGATGGCGTTCACCACGGCGCCATCGGGGTCCGGGCTCGACGCGCCGTAGCTCTCCAACAACCGGGCGCCCTGGCGGCCGGCGTAGGACGCGGTTCCTTTGGTGATCGTGGCGAGGCCAAGGTCGCAGATGGCGAGCACGAGCAGCAGGAGGAAGGGGACCATCAGCGCGAACTCGACGATCGCCTGCCCACGCTCTCCCGTCCCCACGCGCGGCGTGACCGTCCCGCGCCCGCCCTCTCGTCGCCTCATCATCACCTGTCGCCGTGCTCCCATGATCTACTGCACCAAGTGCGGGCCGCGCGTCAGGATCGTCATTTCCCACGTCGTGCGGTCGGTGAAAGAGTGGTGGGTGGTTGTGTTGTACTGCACGTACCACCACCCTGGATTGGGGTTGAGCGGATGCCCGCCGGCATCGACCGGATTGTAGGTCGTGGTGTAGTTGTCGGGGATTTTCGTGTAGATGGTGACCCAGCGTCCATTGTAGGGGCGATAGTTGGGCTGCCCGCAGTTCTGATAGCACAGGTTGTAGGTCTGGTACGCCTGATCGGACGAGATCCAGGGTGCCGTCGGCGGCGTGTTGGTGATGGGCGGCCTCACCCAGTTCAGGTAGCCCGCCGCGGAGGAGCCGCCCGGCTGGCAGGCCGGCGACGTAGCGGACGTAGTGTGCAACGGGTCGAATGGGTTGTTCTCGGCGACGGTCTGCCCATAGGCGTAGGCGCCGGGGACCGAGACGCCCTGGGCCATGGACTGGTCCGGAGAGGGGCAGATGAGGGCGTTGTTGTTGGTCGGGTCCGCCTGCGGGCTGGAGTAGATCGGCTGCGCGGGGTCGAAGAATAGCCCGCTGACGACGGCGTTCGCGCCGGCGGTGCGCGTCACCTGGATCTTCACATGGCCGCTGATGTTCCAGACGAGGTACACCCCCGTGTTGAACGCCGCCGTCAGCGTCTGTTGGTCCAACTGGGAGCCGGTCACAGCAGCCACCACTTGTACCGCTTGTCGACGAGCCGTCGTGTCCCAATCCACGACATACAGAGCCAGCCGGTGCGTCTGCCCGTCGATCAAGTTGATATCGATGGTGAAGCTGCTGTTGGAATACCATGCCCCGATCGTGCGGTCGCCGGGAGTGCTGGGATTGACCTTCTGGAGGGCGCGCACATCCGTTGTGGACGCGGCCCAGCAGGTGCAGGACAACTGACCGCTGGGCGCCACCTCCGCGTAGCTGGGATAGGGATAGGGGTTGGTGGGCTCTGTGATGTCATTGATGATGTTGTAGCCGTCGGCGCCGTACACGCCCTTCCACGTCCCCTGCGTCGTCGTGTCCATCCTGACGAAGGTGGCCGTAGTCGGCGTCGACGCGGCCAGGAGCGGAATGACACGCGCGAGGCCGGGTAGGAGCAAGGCCCCGATGGTCAGCGCAAGGGCGAGGATGTAGCGCGTCTGTCGTCTCATGTCATACTCTCCTGTCTCTCCCCTTGGAGCCTACCCGTTGTCGCTGACGAGCGTCGGCGTGGCCGTCGGCAACGGCGTGGGCGTGTCGGTCGATGTCGCGGTGGGCACGGGCGTGTTCGTCACGGTTGCCGTGCTCGTCGGCAGCGGTGTATCGGTCGGCGTGCCAGTTGGCGCGGGCGTAGCGGTCATCGTCGGCGTGGCCGTCGGCGCGGGCGTAGCGGTCACCGTCGGCGTGGCCGTCGGCAGCGGTATATCGGTCGGCGTGGCCGTCGGGCCTCCCGGCGTGTTGGTCGGCGTGGGCGTGGGCGTGTCGGTTGATGTCGCGGTGGGCACGGGCGTGTTCGTCACCGTCGGGGTGCTGGTCGGCAAGGGCGTATTGGTCACGGTCGGCGTGTTGGTCGGGGTACTGGTCGGCGCCGGCGTGTCGGTCGGTCCCGGCGTCGCTGTGTTGGTCGGCGTGTCGGTGGGTAAGGGCGTATTGGTGGGCGTCGGGGTGAAGGCCGGCGGCTGCAGGCCCGAGGCGGGATACGAGGTGATCAGGGAGGTGCTCCCGTTGTTCTGCATCGTCGTGGTAAAAGGCGTCGCGCTCCCATCAAGACCTTGCGTAGACCACTCGAAGGGGGCGTAGCTGCCGTCGGGCCGCACGATCTGTAGCGACGAGCCACCGGGCAGGTCACCGGGATCGAATAGGCGGATGCGCAGCCAAGACCCGGCGTATTGCGGCTTGATGTAGCTCAGATAGAGCAAGGCGGTCCCCGCGCCCCCGCCCGCCGAGCGCACCATCACCGACTCGCGTCCGATGCCGGCCACCTCAGGCTGGTTCGATAGGTCGTTGGGCGTGATGGCCTGGCAGGCGGGGTCTGTTCCGCAACTTACGTCGCTCGCCGGATCGCTCCCCGTCGTGATAGCGCGCAGGGCGAAGTTGTTGACCTCGGTCCCCCGGCAGTTCGGAAGACCCGTCCCATTCCCATTGGGGCCGCGGTTGATGGGGTCGAGGCAGGTGTTGACGTTGATGTCGTAGGAGCCGGCCACCGACGCGTCGACCTTGGCCAGCGTGTACCACTTGCCGGTGAATGTTGGATCGCAGGCAGCCTCACCCACCACCGTCGGCGACACCCCTTCGGTCGGCGCGATGATGACATTGGGCGGGAGCAACGTGTTGGTCAGCCCGGTCGTAACCAGGCCCGGGCCTGTCGTGAGCGTCTGGGTCAAACCCGTCACTGGATCGAGCCTGGTGAGGCTGTAATACGTGGGGTAGGGGCCATACGAGGGGTCGGGCGCGTAGGAGCCCGTCAGGGACATGGGCGCGGGGTAGCGCAGGATACGATCGGTGTAGGGCAAGCTGTAGCCACCCGACTGCATAAAGTCGCCGAAAGGCGCGTTAGCTGCCCCACTTGAGCCGGTGCAGGTCTCGGCGTCGTACACCTGGATATAGGTCGCGCCATGTTCGCCCGGCGGGATCGTCACTTTGTAATCGTAGCCGTTGAAGGGCGACGTGAGTTTGGCGCGGAACGGGTTGGCGAGCGTCGTGGTCGCGGGCACGAACGGCGGGTCGGAGAGCACATCGAGCGGTGAATAGGGATCGCCATTCTCGGTCATCTGGTCGGGACCGTTGATGGAGAGCGAGAGGTTCTGCGGCAGCGCCGCCGCTACAGCGCCCGCCGTGGAGACGGTCCCGGTCGGGGCGTAGCTCGTGATCGGCGCGTTGGGGTCACCCAGCGTGTTGGTCGGGTTGCCCAGGTCGCCCGGCCCGGAGTACTCGGCCGTCGCCGCGCGCGTGATATCGGCGCGGGGCCGGCCGATCACGGCCCCGAAGAACAGAGGGAAGTTGGCCTCGTGCACCACCACATGGTCGCGCAGGGCGAGCCCGTCGACCAGCGTCGAGGTATCCGTGACGCCGCTGCCCGCGCCAACCAGCAGGTTGCGCGTGACCATCGTGTCGGCCATCCCTTGCGCCGCGCCTGCCCCGCCGGTACTGCCCGAAACCACGGCGGCGAGCGCCGCTTCGTCAGCCGCTTTCTGCACCCGTTGCGCCTCCATGAAGACACGCGCCCCGTCGATGCCCAAGGCCATGAACCCCATCAGCACGGTCAGGGAGAGCACGACAATGATCATCATCTGGCCGCGCGCGGCGCGGTGCGGTCGGGGTGCGGCTCGTCGTGTACGCTGCATGGTGGACCTCAACTAGCGGAACTGGGCGGATTCTCATCTTCGATCCGTAAGATCGCGTCATGGCTCACCTTCACCGCGGTCCCGAACCAGGGAATCACGTAATGAAAGGTATAGTCGAGCCGCACGCCGACACTATCGGGCGTCGCGCCGACGCCGCGCGCCGGCGGAGGCCAGCCCGCGCTCGTCGCGACCCACGCGCCGGTGGCGTCGCACATGCCCACGTCACTGGGCGGGCTGGGGCGTCCGTTCCCCTGATAGATGGTCACCGTCGTTACATTGGACGGGTCGAGATGACTCGACGCCAGCGCGCCCGCGATTGCGCTACAAACCGCCGTATCCGCCGCGGGGTCCGCGCCGGCCACGGCGGCCGCGCGCGCGCCCTGCATCGTGGCGAAGGTTAGCGCCGATTGGGCGAGGACGTAGAGCCCGAGCTGCATGACGCCCAGAAAGAGGAAGAGGAACACGGGCAGAACCAGGGCGAACTCGGTCACCCCCTGGCCGCGCTGGCCGTGCGCGCGGCCTGCCTTCCGTCCCATCCTCTACGCTCCTCCCGCCGCCCCACACCACCATCGCGCGGCGACGCCGCGCCTCAGTCCCTCAACAGTAGGCGATCCTTTTCCCATCGCACAACACCCCATTCGTGCTATGCGCTCCCGCCTATATGGCGCGTCGTACCGGGACGAATGTCCTATGGCATGAGAGGGCGCGACCGGGATAACGTGGCCGTATCACGCCCTACGGCCCATCGAACGACAGCAAGGGAGACGACACAGATTATGGATAAGAACTCGAGCAAGATTCTCATCGCCGGCGGGGGCGCCTCGTTGGCGCTCGCCGCCGGCATCGCCCTGGTGATGACGCGTCAGACCCCCGTCGCCACGCTCGCCGCGTCCCCACAAATGCTGGCGCCGGCGATCAGCGGTACCCCCGTCCTCGTGGCGACCCGCCGGATCACGCGCGGGGCTGTGCTCCGCGCGGCCGACGTCCCCGCTGACTTCAAACAAGTGTACGAGCCCAACGGCGCGGTCATAACGGCCACGGTCTTCGCCGATCCGGCGCAACTCGCCGCCCTGCTAGCCGTGGCGCCCCGCACCCTCACCGCGACGATCGCCCCAGGCCAGCAACTCGCCGCCCCCCTGCTCTCCGGCTTGGCCACGCCGAGCCAAGGCGGGGCGATCGCGGCGACGCTGCCGGCGGGCTTCGACGGCGAGGCGATCACCATCACGGCGCCCGCCAAGGCTGTCAATGACGGGATCGCGGTGAACGATCGCGTCGACGTCATCTACACGACGGTCGAGAAGGACAAGATCAACGGCGATACGCAGACGCGCAGTACCGCGATGCTGGTGCAGGGTGCGACGGTCGTGGCGTCCAACCCGTACAGCGAAACGTACACGCTCGGCCTCACGCCCGTCGACGCTGTCCGCGTGGCCCACGCGCAGGAGAAGGGCTGGAGCCTGCGCCTGGCCGTACGCTCCAGCGCCGCCACGAGCGCGGCCCGTGACGTTCCCGCGGTCGTGAGCCGCGAGTTCACGCACTAGCATGAGCATCGCCATCCCGCTCTGCGCCGCGCTTGCCTTGGTCGGGGTCACGCTCCTCGCCCAGGGCCTCCGGCTGCGCCGCTTCCCGAGCCGCCTGACACAGGCGCTGCTCGCCTATACGTCCCCGCCGCCCGCGCAGTCCGCGCCGGCGGCGGAAAGACGCCGCCGGATGGCCCTCCGACCCCTCATCGCGATGGCCTGGGAGGCGGCGGCGCGCGTGCCCGCGTTGGAATCGCACATGGACCACCTGGAAGTCTGGCTGACGCGCCAACTCGTGCGCGCCGACCTGGCTCTGACGGCGCGGGAGTTGGCGCTGCTGGCCCTCGGCTTGGTGGCCGGCGGCCTCCTGGTCGGATGGGCGCTCGCCGGCACGCTGGTCCTGGTCCTCGTGAGCGGCGTTGTCCCACTCGTGGGGCTGGCCGCGTACATGCGCCACCGGCAGGGTCGACGCGTGCGCCGCTTTGGCGCCCAACTCCCCGACGTGCTCTCCATGCTGATCATCGCCGTGCGCTCTGGACAGACGACGCCCCAGGCGCTGCAGACGATGAGCCACCAGATCCGCCCGCCCGCGGCCCAGGAATTCGCGACGGTCGTGCGCGAGATGGGGCTGGGCGTCTCGGCCGAGCAGGCGCTGGGGAACCTGGCCGCGCGCATTGCCAACGAGGACCTCCGCCTGCTCGTGACGGCCATCAAGATCCAGCGCGAGAAGGGCGGCAACCTGGTGGACATGCTGGTGACCATCGAGCAGACGGTGCGGCAGCGCGTGGTGCTGCGGCGCATGGTGGGCTCGCTCACGGCGCAGGCGCGCATGGGCGCCTGGATCATTACGCTGCTGCCTGTCGGCCTGGCCGGTGTCCTCTACCTGATGAACCCTGGCGGAATGGCCTTCTTCTGGACCGACCCGCTGGGCATGGCGATGGGCGGCGGCGCCAGCGGCGGCGTGATCCTGGGTAATGTCGCGCTGCGCAAGATCACGCAAATTGAGCTGTAAGAGAGACGAGTGGGGCGCCCCATCGCGGGGCCCTCGCGGGAGGACGACGCCATGCCCATGCCCATGACCTTGATCATGCCCCCCTATACAATCGCCGTGATCCTGTGCGCCGCGGGCGGCGGGACGATCGTCTGGACCATCACGCTGCTGCTGACCGGCCTCTCTGACACGCACCGGCAGGCGCGCCTGCGGACGTTGCTCGCCGACACGACGGAGGAGCGGGCGCGGGCGCGCGTCACGCCCAAGGACGTGCTGGCTGAACGGATCGCGCAGCGCTCGCTGCTCGACCGCACGCTACGCCCGCTCTGGCGCAGGGGTGAGGCGCTGCTACGGCGCTACGCGCCGACGGGGATCGTGCAGACGCTGGGGCGTCAGCTCGACGGGGCGGGGAACCCCGGCAACCTGCGCCCGCACGACCTCCTCTTGCTCAAGGCGGTGGGAGGTGTCCTGGGCCTGGCCCTTGGGGTGGCCAGCGTCGGGGCGATGCTCGGACAGCCGAGCGTGGGCGGCGGGATCGTCTACGTGGGCGGCGTGACCCTGGCCGGCTCCTTTGCGCCCGACCTGTGGGTCTATCGGCGGCGGCGCGCCTATGTCGCCGGGATCAGGCGGGCGCTCTCCGATGTGATCGACCTGGTGCGCGTGTGCATGGAGGGTGGCCTCTCCTTCGAGGGCTCGCTCGCCGACGTGGTCCAGAAGATGTCGAACCCGTTGACGGCCGAGTTGCGGCGCTACCTCGTCGCCCGTCAAGCCGGGCGGTCGCTGAGCGATGCGCTGCGGGCCATGGCGAACCGCACGCGCGAGGAGGACCTGGTGAGCCTGGTCGAGGTGGTGGTGCAGGGAGAAGCGCTGGGCAGCGGGATCAGCGACGCGCTGACGGCCTTCTCCGCCGACCTGCGCGACAAGCGCAAGCAGCGGGCCGAGACCAAGGCGCAACAGGCCACCATGAAGATGCTCTTTCCCATGGTCGGGCTGATCTTCCCGGCGATCTTCGTGCTCATCCTCGGCCCGACCATTCCCCTGTTCCTGAAGAGCTTCGGGACGTAAGCGCCAGGGGCTCCGCGTCTGCTGTCTCACCGATCCTGCGGTCACCCCTCGGCTGTCTGCGCGTGTGTGAGGCGACCCCACTGCGTGTAACAGGGCGAGCAAAGGGGGCTGCGCCGGCGCGGCGACGTGTTATCGAAAACGACGATGATCAGAAGACGGCGACTAGCGATTGGGGAGCCGGCGCTGTGACCGCACCGACTGTCCCTGGGCCTGTGGCCAGCGGACGGGGACCCACACGGGCGGGGGCACATAGGAAAAAACGGCTACTCCCCCGCGCACTGGCCCGAATGGGTACTGCCTGGGGCGCTGCTGTCGCGTATGATCGTCCTACAGCCTGTTAGCACACGGCCTCCGCCGATCTCGCGGAGCCGTCACACGTTGAAAGGATCGCGTACAATGTCTGTATTGACCCCGGAACGCTCTCTGCCCGCCATGCTCGGCGCGGCCGTCTTCAGCGCCGGCCTGCTGACTAGTTTGCTCGGCGCCCCTCACCACGCCCACGCGGCGGCGGGCTGCCGCTCCGACCCCATCGTGACCCTCTCCAACGGGTTGGTCGTCCATCTGAGCGCCACGGTCTACGACACACCGTCCGACATCACCGGCGTCGCCTACACCATGCACGCCCCGGTCGGCACGAGTGTCGTCAGCGTCGTGTATCCCCCTGATCCAAATAACATCCCTCAGACGTTCCAGTTTTACGCCGACAACCCGGCCGGAACGTGGGACAGCTACACCAATGTCGACACCAAGACGACCGGCATCAGCGTGACGGCGACGGCAGAGGTGGCCAACCTGGCGGTCTTCGCGGCCAACGGGACCGACCATCAAAATGTGCAGGTGCATGTCCAGCAGGGCGGCCAGGATGGCGCCGGGGCGACCCCCGCTGCTCCCAGCGCCCCGACGGTCGCCACCGACGGGACGAATCAAAAGAAGCACGGCGGACATGACAATGGGTCGAGTGGCGATTAGGGGACCGGAGCCCGCATCCGCGTGGGGGACGGGTGGCGTCCTCGCGCCATCGCGTCCACGCGGGGGACGGGCATGACGGTGCCACGCCGTGCGCTCGTGGCCGCCGCGCAACGCCTCCTGCCGCAACCAGGGGTGGGCGCGCTCACAGCTGCGCTCGCCGTCCTCGCCCTGTTGGTTGCGTGGCGCCGGGCGGGCGTGCCCCCGTCCGGCGCGCTCCTCCCCGCGTGCGGCCTGGCGCTCGGCCTCGTGGGCGCGGTCGTCGTCGCGTATCAATACCCGATCCATGTCCGCCACCAGACCAAGGTGTACCTCTTCACCGTCGCCTACTACCTCCTGGCCGTGCTCGTGCCGCCGCCTCTGGCCGCCCTCGCCGCCGGGCTAGGCGCGCTGGTGGGCGAACTCTCGCGCCGCGGGAGCAGCGGCGCGTATCCGAGCGACATCGCCACGGAGGCGGGGCGGCGAGTGCTCATGGTCCTCCCCGCCGCCCTCCTCGCCCAGGCCGGGGCCGGTGCGGCGCAGCGGCCGCTCGCGGTGCTCGGCGCCGCAGGCGTCCTGGCCCTGCTCGACGTCCTGACCCTCCCCCTCGTGATCGCGCCGATGAGCGGCGAGCGGCCCTGGCGTGCCCTCGTCGCGGCGGCGCGCGAGACCGCGCCGGCGGACGGCGTGCAGTACACGGTCGGGCTACTCGGCGCGCTCACGGCGCTGCACGATCTCTGGGCACTCCCCGTGCTGCTCGTGCCCGCGGCACTGGTCTACGCGGCGTTCAAGGTCATGCGGGAGATGCACGACGGCACGCGCCAACTCCTGGAGAACATGGCTGACGCCGTCGACCTGCGCGACCCCTATACCGGCGGCCACTCACGTCGTGTCACCGAGTACAGCGCGGCGATCCTGCGCGCGCATGGACTGCACGGCCCCAGGTCGACCTGATCCTGGCGGCGGCGCGCGTGCACGACATCGGCAAGATTGGCCTTCCCGACGCGATCCTGAACAAGCCGGCACGCCTGACCGAGGAGGAGCGCGCGACGATGGAGTTGCACCCCGTCCACGGTGAGGCATTGCTCACGCGCTATCGGGACTTTGCGCGGGGGGTCGCGATCGTCCGGCACCACCATGAGAGCTGGGACGGGACCGGCTATCCCGACGGCCTGGCAGGAACGGAGATCCCGTTCGGAGCGCGTGTCGTCGCGGTGGCCGACAGCTTCGACGCGATGACGAGCGACCGGCCCTACCGGCGCGGCATGCCGGTGGAGCAGGCGGCGGCGATCCTGCGC
>JAABUX010009498.1_pt1 | contig 11010 bp, 9 predicted proteins | sample 5561851 | NCBI WGS metagenome assembly JAABUX01 (sample SAMN10711883, study PRJNA513361) | rock metagenome | isolation source: Antarctica rocks | place: Antarctica: Victoria Land, Richard Nunatak red sandstone | collected 2016-01-03 | reverse complement strand
ACATCTCCGTGCCGCCCGAGCTGCTCGACGTCAACGTCCACCCCACCAAGTCGGAGATCCGCTTCCTCTACGACCGCGAGGTCTTCTCGGCGGTGCGCAACGCCGTCGGCGCGGCCGTGCTCTCCACCATGCCCGAGCCGGGCAAGACGCTGTCCGGGATCAGTATCGCTACCGAGACGGAGGCCATGGAGCAGGGCACGCTCGACCTGCAGCCGGACGGGGAGGCGGGTTCGGCCACGGCCACGCGCGCTAACGGCGACGGTGACGCGGCGGGGCCGACGGCGCGCGCGCGGCCCGACATGCTGCCGCTGCTGCGCGTGCTGGGCCAGGCCAGTAGCCTCTACATCATCGCCGAAGGCGGTGAGGGCCTCTACATGGTCGACCAGCACGCCGCGCACGAGCGCATCATCTTCGACGAGTTGATGGCCGCGGCCGCGGACCGGCCCATCGACGCGCAGTTCCTGCTGGAGCCGGAGTGCATCGAGCTCTCGGCGGCGCAGTTCGCGGCCCTGGAGGAGTGCACCGACGACCTGGCGCCTCTCGGCTTCGCGGTCGAGCCCTTCGGCACGGCCGCGGCGCTGGTGCGCGCCGTGCCGTCCGTGCTGAGCGGCGGCGGGGCCGACCCGCACGATGTGCTGCGCGAACTGCTGGAGGGCCGCGCGGTCAAGGGCGAGGTGGCCGACTGGCGCGAGCGGTCGCTGACCACCATCGCCTGCAAGAGCGCCGTCAAGGCCGGTCAGGCCCTCTCCATGGAGGAGATGCGCCAGTTGATCTACCGCCTGGAGCGCACCGCCCGTCCGCGCACCTGCCCGCACGGCCGCCCCACCATGATCCTGCTCTCGGCCAGCCAGCTGGAGCGCGAGTTCGGCCGCCGCGGCTAAAGTATATATGAGTGGCACGCGTCAGTATTTGTTGACGAGCAATAATCTCGGACGGAAGGGGGCGGCAATGACGCAAGCAGAAACGCAACGGGACGACGCAACCTTTGTGCGAGGCGAGAGCGATGGGCATATGCTCAGAGAGCAGCTATCTCTTTTTAGTCAGCCCATATTGCGAGGGCATTATGCGGAGATATCCCCCGAGCGTACCGACCTTGCAATGCCTGTCCCTTTCTATACCCATCCGCATGGCACTATTTGGGCGGGGGATGCGACAGCGTGGCTTCGGTCGTTGCCTACAGAATCCATCGATCTTGTCTTTGCCGATCCGCCTTACAATATCGGTAAAGCAGAGTGGGATACCTTTGAGTCTCAAAGCGCCTACGTAGCATGGGCACTCACCTGGATTCAGCAGGCAGCACGTGTCCTCAAGCCAACGGGGACGCTCTATATCTGCGGCTTCTCTGAGGTACTTGCCGATCTGAAATTGCCAGCCTCACGTTACTTCGAAGGCTGCCGATGGTTAGTGTGGCATTACAAGAATAAGGCCAATTTGGGGAACGATTGGGGGCGTTCGCACGAGAGCATCCTTCACTTCCGAAAAACTCGACGGTTTACGTTCAATATCGACCAGGTCCGCGTCCCGTATGGAGCCCACACGCTCAAGTATCCCGATCACCCACAGGCTGAGAGTAGCCAATACGGCAAAGGCAGCACACGCAAGGATAATCGATGGCAGCCCCACCCGGACGGTGCTAAGCCGAAGGATGTTATCGAGATCCCGACAACTTGCAATGGTATGTCGGAGAAGACACCGCACCCGACCCAGAAGCCGGAAGAATTGCTACGCAAGATTGTCCTTGCGTCATCGAACGTTGGCGACCTTGTGATCGACCCCTTTCTAGGATCAGGGACGACAGCGGTCGTCGCCGAGCAGCTACATCGGCGTTGGGCTGGGTGCGATAGCTCACTGGACTACAGCGGATGGGCGGTGGAGCGACTGGAAGCCGTGGTCGATTGGCCAGTGGAGAAATGGGTTGCTTATGATAATGCCAATACCCAGCGGCGCAAATCGATCCGATGAGCGACGAGACTCTGGCAGACCTCCAGAAAATTATACGGACTAAAGGCGCGCTCGGTAAGCTGTCCGATTACCACGCTATCACCCATGCCTTCCTCGATCTGCTAATGCGCTTGTCACCGCCCCGCTTCGTGTCTCGCAGTCACAACAACTACGTTTTCTGTCAATATGGTGCGGACTACGGTTTCAGTGTGACCCGTCCCTTGAACACCGATTTGATGTTTGACGCCCCAGAGACGTTCGATCTCGCCTTTGAACGATTCATGACTTTTCTCGCTGACATCGCAGTCTTGAATCTAAGATGCGGAACGTGGCACATATGTTGCCGAGATTGCGCTGAGAAGCCGGGGGATGGTAGGCAGGATATCGATATTATTGCTATGCGAAGCGATGGTCGGTCATCGTTCAGCTGCCGTCCGGGCCCTGCATGATATAGTGCTAACGCGGAGGGCAGTGTGCCCGCCGCCGATCAACGGGGTTAGCGCAAAGGAGAGCTTGCCTGGCGCTACCTGGACTGGTTTCGTCCGCCGATTAGAGCATGCATTGCGTGCTAGCGTCCCAGTATGAAAGGCTGATTGGAGCGGCGAAACTCTCTGGGTGTGGGGGCGGTAGCAGAGTTGCACGCTGCCATGGGTCTCTACGTTTTCGTGTCCGGCACATCACGGCTGACTGGCTGGCGCCCCCTAATTGACGCTCTTGGCTTGCGAAGGAGGTAATGTTCGTGCCGATCCACCCCATTCTGATGCTGGACTTCTTGCAAACGGTCCTGTACATCGTCATCATCCTGGTCGCGCTGGTTTCGCTGGTCGCCTTGCTCCTGATCGTGCGTCTGGTCCTGGACGTGCTTGGTCTGGTCAAAGCGGTGCGCGGCGAGATCAAGCCCATCACCGATCAGGCACAGCAGACCATGCGCACCGTGCAAGGGACCACCGAGTTCGTCAGCACCGGGTTGGTCAAGCCAGCCATTCAGTTGGCCAGCATCGCCGCCGGCGTGGGGCGCACCGTCTCGGTCCTGCGTAGCGGCGTGATCCGCCCGCGACCGGATAGCTTCGACAAGGGCGAGTAGGAGGCGGCACGCATGTACGAAATCTTCAACGGGATCGCGCACATCTGTATGATCATTCTGGCGCTGGAGGCGCTCATCCTGCCGGTCGGCTTGCTGCTGGCCATTGGCGCGGGCGGGCTCTTCGCCGAGGGCTTCATCAAGAACAAGGTGGGCGGCCTGATGCCATGGGCGCGCAAGCTGCCGGGCCAGACCAACGGTCTCGTCGAGCGCGTTTGTGGGTTCATCGCGTGGCCTGTGATCCAGGGGACCAGCTTGTGGCGCGGTGTCAAGTCCGGCGCTTCCGCGCTACGCCGTCAGGCGACACAGCAACGGACGATTCGTCCGTAGCTCAGAGGACGCGTAAGATCTCCCAGGCGTCTTCCTGCTCGTGTTGGACGGCTTGCTCGGCCAGACGGCGCTGCAGGCGCACAAATGGGTCCAGGATATACTCGATCTGGCCGCGTCGCAAGCCCATCCCCTCCAGGGTGGTGTACTGCGCGGCCATCCCTCGCTCTAGATCGTTGCAGATCGAGCGGAGCAGGGCCCCCACATCGGCGTCCTCGATCACATCGTCCTCGTCCCCATTAACCCCGGGATATTGCGGGGGAGCCTTGCCCTGGCCCCGCGCCACGCGAGGATAGTCAACGCCCGGCGCAATGCGCTCGCTCGCGCCTACAAACTTGACCCGGAAAGACCATTGGTCGCCGAAGTCGTATAAGAACAGGAACTCTTTCCTTCCCCGTTTGCCGGGGAGGGGTAGGTCGCGAATCGACGCGGCGCTGGCCGGGCGTTGCGGCGCGAAGCCTTGCGCTCGCCCTACTTCGTCGGCCTCGTAGCACGTCTTGTCATCCCAGGCTTTGCCGCTCAGGAAGAAGGCCCACAGGTGATCCTCGTCGAAGTCGAAGGCGCGCGGGATGATCTCTCCCAGGTCGGCCAGGGTCTGGTTAGCGGCGATGTCGATATCGCGCCAGACGGGTTCCGCGGGCGCCGACTCCTCCCACCCTACGGGCGTTGGCCGCTGCGGCAGGCGGACACGGAAGCGGTAGATAGGAGGCTCGAGCAACACATGGTGGGGCATAGCAGATATTCCCCCTCCCATAGATAATACCGCCCCAACACGCCGACGCACAAGGAGCGATGCCCCGGAAGCCGCAAGGAGTCGGAGTAAGAACACCGCGCCACTACTGGCAAGATTCCTTGGCAAACACAAAAAGAGGCCGTACCCTACGGTACGACCTCCCTGATTGTAGTTGCAGGGGTTGGATTCGAACCAACGGCCTTCGGGTTATGAGCCCGACGAGCTGCCACTGCTCCACCCTGCGACGCAGAGCGAGGAAATAATCCCTGGCGAGGGCCTATCCTCCCATGCAGTTGCCCACACAGTACTGTCGGTGCTGCGCCGTTTCACGACCGTGTTCGGAATGGGAACGGGTGGTTCCAACGCGCGGTATCACCAGGGAATTTGTTTCGCTCTTTCGTTGCCGTGTTACCGACGACTCTTGAATAGTACTACCCTCTCACGCCGATGTCAAGGGCAATTTCCCCGTGAGTCCTATTGACACGACGGCGATCTCCAGGTATCGTATCAACAGGCACGATACCTAGATTATCTTTGCAACGTACAAAACGGGCTAGCAGACCCGGAGTACAGGGGGAGATGGGCGTGGCAGCCGGACCGGACCTCAAGCGTGGCTCCATGGCCACCATCATCTTGACCGTCCTGCGCGACGGTCCCTTGCACGGCTATCAGATCGCGCGCGAGATCGAGCGCCGCAGTCAGGGCTATTTCGATTGCAAGGAAGGGACGCTGTACCCTGCCCTGCACAAGCTGGAGCGCGACGGGCTGCTGGGCAGCGAGTGGCGCCCGGCGGGCGAGCAGCGACGGCGCAAGTACTACGCGCTGACGCCGGCCGGCGAGCGGCGCCTGGCGACGTCGGTCGAAGAGTGGCGGCTCTTCGCGTCGCGCCTCCTGACCCTGATCGAGGCCTAGCGCCATGGCTATCGACCGCTATGTCATGGCCGCGCGCACCCGCATGGCCACGCTCTCTACTGGCGCCGACGCGGACGAGACCGCGGAGGAGTTGCGCGCCCACCTCGAAGACGCCGCCTGCGAACTACAGTTACGCGGCATCGAGCCGCGCGAGAGCGAGCGCGAGGCGGTGCGCCGCTTCGGAGCCAGCGATGACGTGGCCGTGGCCCTGGTCGCGGCCCACCGCCGGCGCGTCTCGGGACGACGATCACTGCTGGCCGCGCTGGTCGTCGCCGCCATCACCGTCCTGGGCAGCGGGGTGGTGGCCTCGGCGCACACGCCCTCCCCGACGGCTCCGACGCCGCCTCCTACCCCGACCCTGACGTCGATCCAGGCGCACGCGACGCGCCTACCCCTGCGGGCACACGCGCCCCTATCACCACTTATGAAAGGCCATCGCCCGTGAATAGCCCGCAGGACATCGAGCCGACGCCCGTGAATAGCCCGCAAGACGTCGAGCCGGTGTCGCCCCTGTTAAGCGACTCCAGCGCCCCCCCACCGGACACCACGCTGACACCCGTCGCGCCGCGTCCCGTCCTCAAGCCGCCTCCTCCCCCGCGACGAGAGCTATCGTCGGCGCGTCGCCTGATGAATGTGGTGCGCGAGGCGCTGCTGACCGTCGCGCTGGTCGTGGTCGTCTTCTTTGCCAGCCGTCAGGTAGTGCAGAACGTGGAGGTGCAGGGCCACAGCATGGACACGACGCTGGAAACCAATGAGCTGATCCTGGTGGATACGCTGAGCTACAAGCTCCATCCCCCGCGGCGCGGAGACATCATTATCTTGCACCCGCCCGTGTTAGGGGCCGAGTCAGAGGACTACGTCAAGCGCGTGATCGGCCTGCCGGGCGAAACCGTCCAGGTCCGCCATGGAACGGTCTACATCAACGGCAAGGCCCTCAGTGAGCCCTACCTCACCCAGTTGCACACGTACTACTGGCCGCCGGAGGGCGGTGCGCAGACGGTCCCGCCCGGTAAGCTCTTTGTGCTGGGCGACAACCGTGACATCAGCTACGACTCGCACGAGTGGGCTACGCCGTGGCTCTCCGAGGACCAGGTCATCGGGCGAGCCATGATCGCCTATTGGCCGCTCAAGGATTTCCACCTGTTCTCCGCGCCCATCTTCTCGACGATCGTGATGAATTGACACTCCCCCAGCTAAAGCCGGAGGATTCTTGCTTCAACCGGGGCTGCCCCCATCGGAGGTCTGATGCGCCGCCCACAAGCGTTTCGACTGTCGGCCTGCCCCGCCGCCAGCGCCGGATAGATCGCGTTGCGCCCTGCTTGGTTATCGCAAGAACTGCTCTTTGCAATGTACCACGCGGGCCGCAGTCATCCCCGCCCTCAAAGGTGAGGCTTTCCGCAGAAATGAAGTAGGCCATCGGCGCCCGCACGTCATGACGCGCCTCGTGGGGATGACGATCGTGGAGCATAGTGAGCGCCTCGTGGGGATGACGATCGTGGAGCATAGTGAGCTGACCCTACCAGTCGGGACGCAAGTCGTAACCCGCGTCGCCGTGCCCGGCCCGGCCGGCTCGGGCCGCATGTCGCTGCACCCACGGGGCGCGGTCGGCGCCGTCACCGCCGTGGAGCCGGGCGAACCGGGGGCGCCGGGCGCGGTTGATGACGGCAGACTTGCGGACCGCTACCGCGTCCGCTTCGCCGACGGGAGCGCGGCGACCCTTAACCGCGCCGACCTGCGCGTGCGCAAGCAGGAGCGGCGCGAGACCATCGGACCGCGCGACGACGATCGGTACACGTTTGAGCAGCTCTTACCCTACGTCGCCTACCGTTGCGTGGTCGGTTCGCGCGCCTACGGCCTCGACGACGAGGGCTCGGACGTCGACCGGCGCGGCTTCTACCTCCCACCGGCCACCTTGCACTGGTCACTGCACAGTGTTCCAGAGCAACTGGAGGACAAGGGGAGCGAGGAGTGCTACTGGGAGCTGCAAAAGTTCCTGACCATGGCGCTCAAGGCCAACCCCAACGTGCTGGAGTGTCTCTACACGCCCCTGGTCGAGACGGCCACGCCCATCGCGCGCGAGTTGCTGGCCATGCGCGACGGCTTCCTCTCGCGCCTGGTCTACCAGACCTACAACGGCTACGTGCTCTCGCAGTTTAAGCGCCTGGAGCAGGACCTGCGCACCACCGGCGCGCTGCGCTGGAAGCACGCCATGCACCTGATCCGCCTATTGCTGGCGGGGATCACAGTGCTACGCGAGGGCATGGTGGTGCTGCGCATCGAGGGCGAGCGCGAACGATTGCTGTCTATCCGCCGCGGCGAGCTACCGTGGGACGAGGTCGACGCCTGGCGCCTGGCCCTGCATCGCGAGTTCGACGCGGCCTTCGCTACCACCCACCTGCCCGACAGTCCCGATTATGAGCGCGCCGACGCTTTCTTGATCCGTGCCCGGCGCGACGCTGTTGGCTATTAGCCGTTAGCCGTTAGCCGTTAGCCGTTAGCTGCTAGCTGTTAGCCGTTAGCCGTTAGCCGTTAGCCGTTAGCCGTTAGCCGTTAGCTGCTAGCCCGCATCGAGATCGCTGCGCGGCGCAGCCCTTTACGATTGACCGTTGCGTGCGCGGCTCTTGTATTGCGGATAGCAGCATGCAAGAGGGGCGGCAGGGAGATTTCCCCTGCCGCCCCTCTCGTGTCTTTGGCGTCGGCCGCCTGTCGTCGTTCCGCAGGGAATTTGTTGCCTAATCGGCGCTTGCGATCAGATCCTGACGCACCCAACCGGTGGCGCCGCTGTCCGTGGCCACGAATGTCCATCCGACCGAGACGCCGCGCACTTCCAGCCGTGTGCCATGCTTGACCGAGACGATCACGGGCGCCTTGAGCGACGCTGTGCGGCGCAGGTGCGCGCCGCTACCATCGGCCACGACCACGTAGGTCTTTCCCGGCTGCTGATCCTGCGCGGACCCTTGCTGTTGGCCCGGCGACGCCTGCGCCTGCGTTGCCGTCTGCCGGCCCCGCGCGACGGTCCGCGGCGCGGAGGTCGAGGTAGAGGCGGCAGGCACGGTGGCGCTCACAAAGGTCGCCATGACGTACCCCTCCGTCCCTTGCGCCGTGCGCACACGCGCCCAACTGACGTGGTAGCCCAACAACGCCACCTTCGTCCCCTTGTCCAGGGACTCGATGACCCTGGCCGCCAGGCGCGGGCCCTGGCGCATGTTCAGGTGATCGACCGTCACATAGATGTCGGCCAGCGCGCGCCGCGCCGGGGATACCTGTCGCGGCGCAGGCGTCGGGGCGGGAGCGGCCACGACATGGGGATGGACCTTGTGCCGCGCCGCCGGCGCGGTGTGGCGCGGCGTGCGCCCGGCTCGACGAGCGATGTGCGCGGACGGGACCGGCGCCGCCGCGGGCCGCGCCGTGGCCCCATGAACGGGCGACGCGACGATGCCTGTCAGCCCGCTGGATGAGTCGCCAGCGCCAAGAGGTTGGGCTGGTCCCACCCGTTGCAGGTACCAGTTCAGGACCCAACCGATGCGCCCGCTCGGCAGCACCACGCGGTCCCAGCTAATATGCGTGCCGAGGTAGGGCAGCCGCTCGCCCACGCGCAACGGCTCGAGCGGCGCGTCGCGCATCATCGGCCCGGTACGCGCGGGGTAGAGCGCGGTGAGCACGACATCCACCGTCCCGTTCGTCCCGGCCTGCATCGATCCATCGGTGACGACCGGGGGCAGGGACGGCAGCGGCCCGCCGGCGACCCACTGGCGCGCCACGTAGCCGACCATGTTGCCGGGCAGCGCGACCTTGACCCACCCATTGCCGCTCATCCCCAGGTAGCCCAGCCGGGCGCCTTGCTGCACCGAGTTCAGCGACGCATAATCATAGCCCGACCCGGCGCGCACGTTGAGGCCATCGGCCGTGACCGTCACATAGTCCTTGTAGAGGCCGTAGAAGTTGCGCAGTTCGCCCTGCTGCTCGCCGCCGCTGCTCGCCGTCTGGCTTTGCGTCTGCGCCGCGGTCGCCGTGATCGGGGCTGCGGTCGCCGTGATCGGGGCCGTGGGGGCCGCGCTGGCACTGCTCACCGCGCTGATAGCCGTCGCGCTCGCGGGCGCCGTGATGGAGATGACGGGCGTCGCGGACGACATCGCACTCACTGCTAGCGATGCCGCCGGTGGCGTGCTACTTGCCTCCGGCGCGGGCGACGATGCGTCCGTCGGGGGCGCCGTCGGCGTCGCGGGCTGCGTGGGCGTGTCGGTCCAGGGCACGAGCGTGGGCGTGTCCGTCGCCGGGGACGACGCGAGGTGGTTGGCGATGAAGGAGATTGGCTCGACGTAGCCTATAAGCAACGCGGTATTCACAAAGACATAGCCGACGCCGTCCTCGTTGACCGACTTGATCTCGAAGTGCAGGTGCGCCCCGGTGACGAAGCCGGTGGTGCCGACGGCGCCGATGGTCTGGCCCAGCGCGACGACCTCGCCCTGGTAGACGGTGACGCTGCCGTACTGCATGTGCTCGTACTGCGAATACATATCGCTGCCGTCGGGCATCAGGTGCTGGATGCGCACCATCTCACCGAACGTCGAGTTGTAGCCGGCAAACACGACGACGCCGTTGGCCACGGCGTGGACGGGGCCGCCCTCCTGGTCGTCGGCAAGGTCGACCCCGGTATGGCCGCAGAAGTATTGGCCCCCGTAGTCGAAGCCCTGGCCGAGCGAGGGGTTGCAGGAGTTATTGAACATCTGCGAGATGTAGTAGCCGTTGGCGTTGCCGTGGTCGTAGGTCGGCGCGCTGTAGGGATCGCCGACCGGGTAGATAAACGCCGCGGCCGTCGGGAGATAGCCGACTCCCGTGTCCTGTGACGAGGAGCCGAACGGGGAGGTGGGGGGAGTGTCGCGGAGCAGCGTCGATGCGGTACCGATGCTAAGGACGAGCGTCAGGATGGCGGCTAGCGCTGCTTTCCTCAAAACGTATCTACCCCTTTCCTGCGTACGGCGGCACCTGGGCATGGATGGAGCGCGCGCCGTGGACCGGCAGGCTTTACTGCATACTGCGACAGTGCGTGGAACCGGGGATAGCCTGGCAACACTGATCGTATACGTCCTGGCTGATGTCGTCGATCGGTGATTGGCCTCGTGATGTCGCACGCGGGTAACGTGAGGGGTGCGGTGCGACACCACCAACAGGCGGGATAGTACCAAAAAGAGGGGCCGGCTGTCAATAGGGGCGTGCGCCGCGCCACCGAGTTGGTGCGATAGTCCCCCGGCATGTTATCATGAACGCACACGAAACCGACGCGGCGAGTGATCGCCACCGTCGCGATGAGGTGCCGCGGCCGTCAGATTCGGACGGCCGCGGAGTCCGACAACAGGAGTAAGGAGTTCAAACCACGATATGCTTTTTTTTGGCGCCCCCGCGCCACGCGTACCTGACCGCGCACGCCGTGCGCACGCCGGACGGTTGTGCCCGTCGTGGAGGCGCCTGTGAGTAACCGTGGCGCCCCCCGCCCGCCCACGCCCGCCCGCACACGCCTTAACTCTGCTATCCGCGTGCGCGAAGTCCGCCTCATTGGCGAGGACGGCGCCCAACTCGGCGTCATGCTCACGCAGGAGGCGATGCGCCGCGCGCAGGACCTGGACCTTGACCTCGTCGAGGTGCAGGCAACGGCGGACCCGCCGGTCTGTAAGTTGATGGACTACGGCCGCGTCCGCTATGAGCAAGACCGCAAGGAGCGCGAGAGCAAGAAGAACGTGAAGGTCATCGAGCTGAAAGAGGTGCGCCTCAAGCCCGATACCGATACCCACGACCTTGAAACCAAGAGCCGCGCGATCCGCAAGTGGCTTGGCGAGGGCAACAAAGTTCAGCTGACCGTGCGCATGCGCGGGCGCGAGCAGGCGCACCCCGATGTGGCGCGCAAGGTCCTCTCTGATTTGGCGGAGAGCCTCACCGATGCGGGACACATCGAGCGCAACGTGCTGGCCGAGGGCCGCACCATCACCATGATCCTGGCTCCCGGCACGGCGCCCGCTCG
>JAABUX010009497.1_pt1 | contig 11011 bp, 6 predicted proteins | sample 5561851 | NCBI WGS metagenome assembly JAABUX01 (sample SAMN10711883, study PRJNA513361) | rock metagenome | isolation source: Antarctica rocks | place: Antarctica: Victoria Land, Richard Nunatak red sandstone | collected 2016-01-03 | reverse complement strand
CTAGCCCATTAGAAATGTCAGTATAAGTTCCGTAGTCGTCGTGCGGTGGGAATGTGTGAAATCACCGTACCTGGTGATTTCCAAGGACTGTGGGAAGGGTGGGAGACCGACAGCTTCATCGTCGGTCTTCCATGCTTCCCATCAGGCCGTCATTTCCACCGCGGGCGCCGCGGCGATTTTCTCTTTGTAATCCGGTCCATACACCTGACGAGGTCGCTTTTTATAGCCACCCTTGTCACTGTTGGTCATGACCTTGGGTATGCGCTTGATCTCCTGCTGAGCCTTCACGACGGCGAGCGCATGGCCCAAGCGCTTGTTCTCAACGATCGCTGTGTGACTCACCCGCTGGTCCTTCGAGAAGACTCGATAGGGAAGTGAGTGTCCGTTCCAGCGCACCTCGAGCGGACGATCGGCGAAGTCGTAGACCTCGACATACTGGCCTGCCAGCTTGTCCGCTAAGTCGCTTCGCTCAAGGATGATCTGCCTGCGATCGTAGGCGAGGGTGAGCTGCTGACCTACGTGGCGCTGTTCGCGGTGGCACAGGATGTCGGCGAGGCGAGGAGCCTGCACGTTCAGCCTGCGGTGCAGGTCCTCAGCCTTGGCAGCGGGTACCGAAAACTTCTCGTTGTACTGCTCCATGAACCCTGGGAGGAAGATGTTGCCGGCTGCTATGTCGCTGATCTCGGCAAGACGAAGTTCCTTCACCAGCCGATCCTGCAAGGTGCGATTTGCCCGCTCTACGCGGCCCTTGGTCTGACTTGAGTTGGCGCACAGGATCTCGATGTTCAGCTCTGCCAGCGCACGTCCGAACTGCGTCATACCGGAACCGCCCTTTGCATCCGGCCGGTTCACACGGAAGACCGTGTGCTTGTCGGAGTAGAACGCAGTAGGGCAGCCGTGGGTTGTGAGATATCCGTCCAGGGCCGCAAAGTAGGAGTCCGTGCTCTCGCTCGGCACGAAGCGGAGCTGCATCAGCTTGCTTGTGGCGTCGTCGATGAACACCAGTAAGGTGCAAGGCTCGCCACGCTGCTCGAACCACCGGTGGTCGCTGCCATCGATCTGGATCAGTTCGCCGTAGCTCTCGCGCCTCAGCCGAGGCTGGTGAAACGTCCGCCGCTGCGTTCGCGACAGCCACAAGCCCTCAGCCATCATCCATCGGCGTAGCGTCTCTCGGCCAACCTGTAGCTGATGCTTTTCCAGCAGCACTTCCGTCGCCAGCGTCGGCCCGAAGTCAGCGTACTTGGTCTTGACCAGCTTGACCGCATACTTCCGGATCCCTTCGTTCCTGCTCCGGTTCGACACCCGGCCTCGTCCCTTGTGGATCAGCCCGGACCCGCCATCCAGTTCATACTTCGCCAGCAGCCGGTACGCCTGACGCTCGCTGACCGCGAGAACGGCCGCTGCCGCGGCCACCGTGCGACGTCCCGTCCGCACTTCACTCAGAACTTCGATCCGCCTCAGATCGCGCTCGCTCATCGATATCCATCCCATTCTTAGACCCTGACACTTCTAATGGGCGGAACCATGACATTTCTAATGAGCGGCTACAACTGGTCTATACAGAATATCCGTTATCGGACGTAATGGCATAATGCTCAGTTCAGTGATGTCAACCACGATGCGAACCTTGCTGATGGAGTTAGCTCTTCCGAGATGCAGTCCGGCTTTGTGTTCTAACCTTTGCTAGTCACTTCCCTTTGGAGGAGTTCGGCGGATCAAGTGCTTTGCGGGAATCCTGGGAAGCCGAGGGGCATCTAATCGTGGTCTGATCGCCTAGCAGCGCAAGTGTATCGACGAGAGGTTTCGCCGTCAGCCGGGTTCACATAGGTGCCGCGGGTTAGGACCGAGGTCGGTCAGGCTCACCCCGGAGGTTCTTGTAGGATGCCGTTCTTTCAATCGATCCTGTATCTCGATGACGTACGGATTCCGACATTGCCCGGAGTCGACCTGGTACGCAGTTTTGCTGAGTTTACCGAGTACCTGGCCAAGAAGCCCGTGCCTGACCTCATCTCATTCGACCATGATCTTGCCAGGGAGCACTACCCGGTCGGTTCTTATAAGTCAGGGCAAAAGCTACCTTATGCGACCTATAGCGAAGGAACGGGGCTCCATTGCGCTCAGTTTATCGTCGAGAACAAGATTGATTTGAGGCACTGGGCCGTTCATTCCTCAAATGTCGAGGGAAAGAAGAACATCGAACGGGAGCTGCGGCGCTACCGTCGTCAGGGCGAGACACGCGGCTTCCCGATCCCGTTTCGGATTCAGGAGCCGGAGGGAGAGGTCGAACAGCCTGAGCGGTTGACTGCAGCCAATCGTCTCAGGTTCAGTAGCACCTCTTTGTTGCAATTTCAGGATGATGTTCCTTTGGAGAGTTGGGAGAAAGGACCTTCCCGGAGTTTTTCTCGAATTTGGTGATGGCCTCCCCGAAGTGGCTGGTGCGAGCCGCCGAAGGTGGGGCTGAGTCACAACGCTTGGAGCCGGGTGTCACATGCCCGGTTGCTCGCCCAAACCAAACCCTTGGTGTTAACTCCAACTTCTTGCCTGAGAAGCGCTCTAACAATCTTCCTCGAGAGGAAATAGTGCGCCTGTCATCAAGGTGAGCTGCATTTACCATCTGCATCGTACAATCACGGACGTAAGTACATCTGTCTTCCCGGCAAGAGCACAGGCATCATGGCAAGCCATTCCACCAAGATCCCAAAACTCGCAGACGTGGCTCGCGCGGCTAAGGTTGGGAATGCGACGGTGTCGCGGGCATTAAGCGGCGGCAAGAACGTCAGTAGCGAGACGATGAAGCGGATCTCGGTGGCTATTCTCGAGCTGGGGTACCGTCCGAACCGAGTTGCTCAGAGCCTTAAGGGGGGTTCCTCCGGAATCGTCGGAATGATTGTTCCGAATCTTTCGGATATGTTTTTCTCGAAGTGTGCAGAGGCTGTCGAGAGCGTCACGACAGAGCATGGAGCGCTTCTCGTTCTGGTTGCCTCGCACGACGAGGACCAAGCGGTACTGAGCAGCTTTCAGCGGCTCATGCTCCACCACATCGACGGACTCATTCTCGCTCCGTCCGAGCTCAAAGATGCCGTTTTGAAGGAGAGCCTCCGACAGTCGCGAGTACCGATTGTCGGCATCGACCGGCCACTCACCGACATTGGCTACTCATCCTTGCTATGCGCCAACTTTGAAGGTGCGCGGCTGGCGACGGAACACCTGCTGCAACACGGCTACGGAAGGATTGTCAGCGTTCAAGTGAAACCCGAGCTTTACACCATGGAAGAGCGTCTTCGGGGATACTGCTCCGCCATGGCAGACAAACACAAGCGATCAATCGTGGAGACAATCGAGAGTCGACAGGATGCCGTGGAGGTATTGAAACGGCACGTCGCGCAAGGGGATCTCCCAGTCGGAGTCTTTGCAGGTAATAATCTGACCGCCCGCTACCTCTATGAGGCGACTCACGTCCTCAAGATTTCCATCCCACATGAGGTTGCGATCCTCAGCTTCGATGACTTCGATCTCGCCGACACACTGACCCCGCCTATCAGTGTGGTGCAGCAGCCTATCGAAGAACTGGGTCGCGCCGCGGCCAAGCTGCTCTTCCAACAGATACCCGATTGGAACCACCGACAACAAGGGGAGAGGCCGGCGGCGATTCAACTCTCGCCCAAGCTGGTCATTCGCGGATCCTGCGGGTGTCAGGGCAAAGACGATTAGACCTTTGCTGAGGTTATCTGTGGCCGCGTCACTGCTCGAAGGCTCAATGGTTCGACTGGGAAACTCTCGCCGCGTGTTGCTCTTTCGCGGCGTGCTCTGCGGCCTCCAGCTCCTGGAATCGACGATCTGCCGCAAGCGCGCGTTGCCGATCACCAAGTGCGCGATACGCCTGTGCGAAGAGCCGCTGCACCGAGGGCTCGTCCGGTGCGGCCTTCTCAGCGATTTCGAGATCCGGAAGAGCCTCTGCCGGCATCTTCATCCGTAACCGGAGCCGGGCCCGCTCCGCATGAGCCTGCGGCAGCACCGGACAGATCTCCAACGCGCGGTTGATTTCGGTCATGCCGGCCTCGGGCGGCTCGCCGAGTTCGTCGAGAGAGTTCGCCAGCTTCCAATGCGCGATACAGTTACCGGGCTGCTTCGCCACAAGCGTGGTGAGTTCCTCTCGCGCATGGGCCCAGTCACCGGTGCTCCAATACAGATTCGCCAGGTGCTCGAGTCCGGACGCATCCTGGGGGGAGGCTGCGATTGCCTGCTTGTAGGCATCGACGGCACCCGGCGTGTTCTGCATACTCTCCATGATCTCCCCGGCAAGCTCATGCGCGAGCGGCGTGTGTGCATCAATCGCCTGCACCTGCGTAAAGGCCTGCTGCGAGAGTTCGAGGTGCACCTTGCCCAGGATGTACCAGGCCTCCTGATCTCCTGGGCTGGTCGCCAGAATGGAGTTGAGCTGAACGACAGCGTCGGCGGGCCGCTTCAGGTCCAGCAGCACGCGCGCCAGCGTGATGCGTGCGAAACGATCGTCAGGCAGGGCCTGCACACCGGCCTCGAGGGGCGCGAGCGCGTTCTCGGGCTGCCCAAGCTGACGGTACGCGGCACCCAGCATGACGCTGGCCGGAGCCATGGTCGGCTCGATGGCAAGACCCTGACGAAGGGTGGTGACGGCCTCTGGGAAGCGGCCCAGGTTGTAAAGCAGCCGGCCGAGGTTGTTGTAGGCGGGGGCGACGGAGGGATCGAGCCGAAGCAGCTGGTGGTAGTCCGCAACCGCTTGATCGTCTTTGCCGGCCTCCTGATCGGCGTGCGCCTTCTGGTAGAGCTGCTGCACGGCCGGCGACTGGGCGGTGCAGACGTGTCCTCCTACCGGCAGAATAAGAGCGCAGATCAGCGCGAGAGATCTTGTCATACCTCCCAGCAGTATAGAGAGAGTTGAAGACAAAAGAAGAGGGGCTGGCCAAAGCCAGCCCTCTTACCTGCTGAGATTGCTTAATTAGAAGGTGACCCGCCCACTGAGCTGCCCTTGTCTTGCATTGTGGCCTGAAGCCTCGCCGGCTTGAATATAACCGAAGTTGCTCGCATTATCGATGTTGCTTCCGTAGTTGTTGTTGTTTGGACTCTGGAAGCGTACCCGGTTAAGGAGGTTGAAGTAATTCATCTCCAGGATAAAGTTGACGCGCTCCCCAAGAGCGAACTTCTTCGAAGCCTTGAGATCTTCGTCGTAGTTACCCGGATTCCGCAACTCAGCGTAGTTACGAACAGCGTTGCCGAGCTTGTAAGTGCCCGTTGTGCTTGTAAAGGCGCCGGTGCTGAAGACCCTGCGATTACTCTGGCCACTGGCAAAGTTCAGGCCCTTGTAGTTTGTGGTGCTGCGGCCGACGTTCGGCACTTCGTTCGGTCGATTGAAGCAGCCTGCGCAGCCGAGTGGGTTATCGTTCTCCGAGATGCCGAACGGCTGTCCCGTCTGGTAGGACAGGATAAAGCCAAGCTGGAGGCCGCCCAGGATCTGTCCGGGGATGCCCTTGTTGTTCAGAAAGGCTTTTCCGGGGCCGATCGGCAGCTCATAGGTCCCGCTCACCTTGGCGTTGTTGAGTTCGTCGCTTCCGCTCACGGTGTACTCCGCCTTCTGGTTATACTTGTTCTCCGGCAGGGAGGCGAAGGTGGTGAAGCCGCTATCGACGTTGGCGAGCGTTCGCGAGAGCGTATAGGAGGTAAGGAACGAGAGGCCGTTCGAGAAGCGTTTCTCGAGGCTGAGTTGCAGGCCCTTGTAGCTGGCGGCGCCGCTCAGGTCGAAGTTGTTATAGACGTTTGAGTATTGCGGAAATGGTGAGAGGGCATGCGCAAGTGTCGATGACCCCACTCAGGTCAGAGGCAAAGTTGGCATACGGTGCGTTGAAGCCCGCCGCGGCAAGAACAGCAGCGTCCGCGGATTGATTAAACTGTCTTTGAAGCAGTGGGCCATTCTGCAGGATGGATGGATTCGGTTGGCTGATCGGATTGAGCTGGCCGTCGAGGTGCACGGCGCGATTGGCAATGTAAGCAGCCTGGAAAAAGGTGTTCCAGGGCAGCTGCCGTTGGACGTTGACGTTCCACTGCTGCAGGTAGGGAGCTCGGCCGCTTGTCGCTGGATCGAAGGCGCGGATGGTGGTGCCGATACCGAGCGCCGGTCCGAGGGGAACAGCTGCCGGGGCGGGTAGAGGTCTTGTATCCCACGATCCGAACGAAGGGTTGACGCCGCCCGTGCTGTTGCTGGTGAAGACACCCTGCAGGAGGTTGCCGTAGCTGGTGGCGACCTTGCTGGTGCCATACTCGTACGCGCCGCCGTTCAGGTAGGCGATGTTGTATCCCGCCTGGACCACGGTCTTGTCATTGATTGCGTAGGCGAGGCCCACACGTGGACCGAAGTTCTTGAAGTGAATGTCAGCTCGCGTTACACCCTGCGGCAATGGACTGAACCGGGTCGCTACGCCAGGCAGCCCCCCGGCCACAGGATTGATCTGGCCCTGGTCGAGGAAGACGATTTGATTTTTCTTCTCCACAAAGGGCAGCATGATGTCCCAGCGCAGGCCGACGTTCACAGTCAGTTTCGGGGAGAGCTTGATGTCGTCCTGGATGTAGGGAGCAACGAGCAGGTTGCGCAGGCTCAGCTCATTGGCGAAGATGCGGTTTGCGTTGTCGACCTGCCCGAGCAGAAAGCTGGCGAAAGAGCTGCCGGTTGTGCCGAGCCTGGCTGGGTCGGCCGTGGTGTGCTGGCTGAAGCCGAAGTGGCCTCCGCACGCCTGGCACTCGTTGTCATCTTGGTAGCTTCGCCGGAGCTCGCCACCGATGTTGAAGGTATGGCGTCCCTTGGTCCACAGCCAGTTGTTGACGACCGCAACGCCCAGCTTGCGGTTGATCGATTGGGTCCAACCGGAGTTCGTGCCCCATCTGGTCGGCGCGTTCTGGCCATCGAATTGGACGTCCGGAAAGATGTCACTGATAGGATTCGCCTGCACGCCTGCGAAGTTGACACCGTGACGGACGTTGAACTGGTTATTGATCTCGCCGATCCAGGAGATGCCCGCGGTCGCCACCAGCCTGGGTGTTACCGCGTTCACGTAGTTCAGAAGGTAGACCGAACCGAGAGCGGGGTTGCTCTTGGCGCTCTGCAGGATGTTGTCGGTTCCAACGAAGGGGGCGTTATCGAAGCCCGTCGAGGTATACGAGTTGCGCCACTGCGCATAGTGCAGCGACTGCTTTGTTGTCAGATTGTGGTCGATGGTGAAGCCCAGGTTGTGATCGACGTTGGGAAAGGCATTCGGCACGAAGTTCTTGTTGGAGGTCAAGCCTGGTCGATCGGGATTAGGAAGGGATGGCAGCACGCTTGCGGAGAGCGGGCTGATCCGCGCGGGATTGATAACATTCAGCCGGCCAAGGTACTGGAACTGCTGGCCGGTCCGGGGATCATAGATGGGAATCAGGGCTCCGTTGCCGTCCACGAAGTCAGTAAAGTCCCCGGTTTTCTCAAGCGCGGTGGGCACTGTGCCGATGCCGGTGTTGGTGTTCTTTTGCTTCCCGAAGTCCAGCGAGAACAGGAAGAAGGTCCGATCCTTGCCGTTGTAAAGATGAGGAAGCCTGACCGGGCCGCCGACGGTGAAACCGTAGTTGTCTTCACGGTCTATGGGCGTCGTCTTGTTGAAGTAGCCGCGTGCATCGAAGAACTCGTTACGCTTGATGTAGAAGGCGTCGCCGTGGAAGTTGTTGGTGCCCGACGCTGTCTGGTAAGTGACGGCGCCCTGAGCGAGGCCGTACTGCGCGGAGAAGGTGGAACGCTCCACGCGAAATTCATTGACCAGTTCGAAGGGTGGGTTGAAGTTGCTCGTGTAGCCGGCCGTCTCGGACTGAGGTGCGGAATGCCGTTGTAGAGGATCTCTTCCTCGAAGTTGACGCCGCCGTTGACGTTATGCGAGAAGGTGTCACCCTGGACGCCGGGAGCAAGGAACTGCAGCGTGTCGATCGATCGTCCGCGACCGCCGCCGATGGCGACGGGGAGCGCCGCGACGTTGCCCGCTCGAGAGCTGCAACGGCCTCGGTGTTCTGGCTAAGCGCCTCAAACGCCAGGCCGAGCTCCTGGTAGGCCAGCGCGTTTTTGGGCGCCAGATCCGAAGCCTCCCGAAGCGGCGGCAACGCGCGATCCGCGTGGTGTTGCGACAGAAGCAGCATGCCGAGGTCGAGGAAGGGCTGCGGATCCCGCAGGGAAGCGTTTTCCTGCCAGCGGATGGCGGTCCGGTAGGCTGATTCCGCATCGGCTGGCCGGTCGAGCTTTTCGAGCGCCAAGCCAAGGTTGTACTCGGCACGCACATCGCCGGGGGAGAGTTCGAGGCATCGCCTGAAAGAGGCCGCCGCGGCAGCCGCATGGTCCAGGCGAAACTGCGTTCTTCCCAGCAGATACCAGGCGGATGCGATCGCGGGCGATTGCCCGGTGGCATACACGAGCCAGCGCTCCGCATCCGGGTAGTCCTTGAGCAGGATGTAATCGGATGCGACGACGACCAGCTCGTCGGCGGTTGGCGTCCGGAGACGGGCCGCCGCGGTGTACTCCGCGAGCGAGTTGGCTGCATGCTGCTCACGAAACAGGACGTACGCGAGCAGAAAATGCGGGTCGGGCGTTGCCGGATGAAGGGCAAGGGACTGCCTAAGCTCTCCCTCCGCCGCTTTCCAGTCGGCCTTCTCGATCGCACGGTGGGCCGCCGCAAGGTCGTCTGAGGGCGCCGAGTCGGCCTGTGCGGGAGCCAATCCTAACCCTGCCTGGGAGAGCGCAAGAAGAGTCGACAAAGCTGCCGCCCGGTACTGGGTGTGCCACCGAAGCAGTGGGCCGACGCTCATAACCCCTCACTGGGACGTGTCGTCATCATGACCAGACTGCACCTCTGCGATCCAGCCCTTCCTTGATCGGCTTGCCTATGCGGTTAGCGAAGGAGGAGCCAGCCGCTCGTCGGAGCCCAACTCTTTGTTGGGTTCCGGTCCGAGCTGGAAGACGAGGTGAGCTCCGTTGGCGATCTCCGCATGGGTGATCCAGAGTTTGTTGCAGGGTTTGCCGTTCAGTTGGACGGACTGTACGTAGATGTCGCTCTGTGACGATCGCCTGGCCTCGATGACCAGTTCCCTTCCGCCGCCAACGCGGAGGCGCGCCCGATCAAAGGTCGGCGTCGTGAGCACATACGTCGCGCTGACAGGGTCGACGGCATAGAGCCCCAGCGCACTCATGACGTACCACGCGGACATCTGACCGCAGTCCTCGTTGCCGGCGAGACCATCGAGATCGTTGCGATATAGGGTATCCAGGATCTGTCGAACGCGCTGCTGTGTCTTCCAGGGCTGCCCCGCGTACGTGTAGAGGTACGCGATGTGATGACTCGGTTCATTGCCGTGCACGTACTGGCCGATGTACCCGGACATGTCGACCACCTCTTCGTTCGAGACACCCGGCTCTTCCACAAACAGAGCGTCGAGCTTCTTCAGAAAAGGTTCGCGACCGCCGAACATCCCGATATAGCCCTTCACGTCATGCTGTACGCCAAAGGTCGTCTGCCATGCATTTGATTCGGTGTAATCGCGGTACTTCTTGGAGTGTCCAGTCGCCTTGGGGTTGAAGTCAGGGGTCCAGCTGCCATCCTGCATCTTGGCGCGGATAAATTGCGTTTTGCTGTCGAAGAGATGCTTGTAGTTCTGCGACCGCTCTCGTTGGGTTGTCGCATCCTCGGTGTGCCCGGTGGCTTCGGCAACGTGCGCACAGGCCCAATCGCCGTAGTTGTACTCCAGCAGCTTGCTGACCGACTCTTCTTCCCGGTCTGCCGGGATGTAGCCGATCTGCCGGTAAAAGCCGAGACCGCGATAGTTGTCCTCCATGTTGCGCTTGCGCATTACGGCATAGGTCCGCTGCCAGTCGATGCCCGGCACCTTTTTGACGCACGCCTCAGCCATCACAGAGGCCGAGTGGTAGCCGGTCATGCAGCCCGTCTCGCCGCCTGCAAGCGGCCACACCGGAATGCCCTCGGGGCTCTCCTCCGCCATCCGCACCAGGTTGTTCACCATGGGCGCAACCCGCTCCCCCTGCCACAGCGTGAAGGAGGGATGCAGCGCACGGTAGGTGTCCCAGAGCGAATAGGTGCTGTAGTTATGCTCGCCCTTCGCCAGCGTATGGACCTTCTGGTCCATGCCGCGGTACTGGCCACTGGCATCGTCGGCCAGGGTCGGCGCGCACATCATGTGATACATGCTGGTATAGAAGATGGTCTTACGCTGCACATCGTCGGAATCGATGGCGATCTTCTCGAGCTCCCTCTGCCAGGCGCGCCGCGCGTTCCCGCGGGTCTTCTCAAAGTCCCACCCCGGCTGCTCCGCCTTCAGGTTGGCCAGCGCATTCTCCGCCGACACCATCGAGATACCAACCTTCGCCAGAAGCTCCGGATTCGCCGTGTCGAAGTGCAAGACCGCCTGCAGAACGCTTCCGTTCGCCTCGCTGCCGCTCACCGGCTGGCGCGCGTCATAGATCTGCGACTTGCTGAAAGGCCGGGAGAACTGCAGAGCGAAGTACACCTGCCGGGTAGGCGACCAGCCGTGCATCAGACGTCCACCCGTCACCGTATCGTTGCCGGCAAGGCGAAGCTGCGCGCTCTTCACCGGCTGTTGCTTGGAGAGGTCTGGATCGGAACCGTAGGCGTGATGAAGGTCCACCAGCACATGCGCGTCACTGCCGGCCGGAAAGCGATATCGATGCAGTCCGGTGCGCTCCGTAGCGGTAAGGTCGACCTGGAGGGCATTGGCCAGCTTCACGCTGTAGTACCCGGGCTCGGCGTGCTCCTCCGCATGTGAAAAGCGCGTTCGGAAGCCGCTGTCCGGATCTTCGTTGGTTCCGGGCACCAGCTTGACTTCGCCCACGCCCGGCACCAGCAGAATGTCCAGCAGGTCGCCGCCACCGGTTCCGCTCAGGTGCGTGTGGCTGAAACCCATGATCGAGGTGTCGCTGGTGTAGTAGCCCGAACACCAG
>JAABUX010009496.1_pt1 | contig 11014 bp, 11 predicted proteins | sample 5561851 | NCBI WGS metagenome assembly JAABUX01 (sample SAMN10711883, study PRJNA513361) | rock metagenome | isolation source: Antarctica rocks | place: Antarctica: Victoria Land, Richard Nunatak red sandstone | collected 2016-01-03 | reverse complement strand
TTCGACAACCCGACAACCGGGTCCGGCGGCACTCGTCGCCGGGCCATCGGTCCCCCGTCGAGTCCGAGCGAGCCGGATGACCGTCGACCCCGCGCTCGCCAATCGTCGGGAAGTCCACCTTCGGGTCTTTCATCCCCTGTTTGGTCACGTGCAGGGCCGCGTACACGGCCCCGAGCACGACGGCGGCCGTCCCCTGGATGTCGTCGTTGAAGGTGCAGAGCTGATCCTGGTATTTGTCGAGGATCGGTCGGGCATGGGGCTTGGCGAAGTCCTCCCACTGGAGCAGGACGTTCGGCAACTCGGCCCGGATCGCCTCGACGAACTGGTCGATGAAGGCGAAGTATTCGGCCTCATCGATCCGCCGGTGCTTCCAGCCGAAATAGCGGGGATCGTTCAGGCGGTCCTGGTTGTCGGTCCCGACGTCGAGGCAGATCGGCAAGCACCGCTCGGGGGCGATCCCGCCCATGAGGGTATACAGCGCCAGCTTGCCGATCGAGATCCCCATCCCGCCGACCCCTTGGTCGTGGATGCCGAGGATGCGCCCGCCGTCGGTGACGACGATTGCATCAACCTCCTTATGGGGGCGGTTGGCGATCATCTCGCGGATCTTGTCGCGCAGAGGGTAGGACAGGAACAGGCCGCGCGGGCGGCGGTAGATATGGACGAACTGCTCGATCGCCTGCGCGACGACCGGGTCGTAAACGATCGGGTTCATCTCGACGATGTGGCGGTCGAGCAAGGCGTAAAATAAGGTTTCGTTGCGGTCCTGGAGGTCGCGGAGGTAGATGTGCTTCTTGAGGTCGGTTTCCTGAGAGCGAAACCCCTCGTAGGCCCGAGCGACCTGCTGGTCGATCGTCTCGACGTCGGGCGGCAACAGCCCGTGGAGGCCGAAAGCGTCGCGCTCGGCCTCGGAGAAGGCAGTGTCCTTGTTCAAGATCGGGTCGTCGACCAAGTCCATGCCACGCGGTAGGCTCGAAGGTTCGTTCATGGTGGTGTTGGACTTTCCGAAGTTGGGCGACGAGATGGGTTAACCCGGCGTGATCAACCGATCAGGGGCGGGACTTTGGGGTCGATTCGCACATGGACGAGGATCGGCCCCTCGGCGGCGAAGGCCGCGCGGAGGACGGTGGCCAGTTCGGCCGACCGCTCGACGGAGTGATAAGGTAGGCCGTAGCCGGCGGCGAGGCCGGCGAAGTCGATCCCGCCGAGGTCGAGGCCCGGGACGCCGGGGGTTTTCAGGTAGTTGGCGAACGCCTTGAGGATGGCGTACTCGCTGTTGTCCAGCACGAGGAAGATGATCGGCAGCTTCTCCCGGGCCGCCGTCCATAACCCCTGGACCGAGTATTGGGTCGCGCCGTCGCCGAGGACGCAGACGACCGGGCGGTCGGGCCGGGCCAGCTTCACGCCCACGGCCATCGGCAAGGCCGACCCGAGGATGCCGTTGCCCGAGCAGAAGAAGTCGCCGGGCTCGTCGCGCGGGATCAACTTCTGATTGGTGGACACATTCGAGAGGCTTTCCTCGACCATCACGGCGTGCGGCGACAGGACCCCGGCGAGGGTCTTGTACACGAACGCCGACGTCATCGGGTCGGAGGGCTCGGCCGACGGGGGCTCAGGGGCGGGGGGCGGCTCGGGCCGCGAGGTGCCTGCTTGGACCAGGTCGAGTAACATTCCGACGGCGGCCCGGGCGCAACCGATCGCGGCGTCTCCGAAGGGCGCCCGAGCCGCCTCGGCCGGGTCGCTCGTGACGTGGAACGCCTTGAGACCCTCGGGCAGGTACGGTCCGGGCGCGTAGGGATAATAGGAGAAGACCCGCGTGCCGAGGATCAAGAGGGCGTCGAAGCCGGCCAGCTTTTCGGCCAAGGGCTTGATCGCCGGCGGCAAGAAGCCGCGGAACAGGGCGTGGTTCGTCGGGAAGCCGACTCGGAAGTTCTCCGGGGCGCCAAAGACGGCGGCGTTGAGCCGCTCGGCCAGGGCGATCGTCCGGGGCCAGGTCGCTTCGTCGTCGAGTTCCTCGCCCGCCACGATCGCCACGCGTTTCGAGGCGTTGAGGATCTGTGCCATCCCCCGGATCGCCACCGGATCGGGCACCGAATTGCCCGCGACCGTCCGGGGCGGCAGGGCTGGACACTCGTCGTCCAACCCGTCCATGCAGATCGAGACGAACACCGGCCCACGCGGGGCGCTCATCGCCAGGTGGTAGGCCCTGGCCAGCGCGGCGGGCACGTCGACGGCGCGGTGCGGCTCATAAGACCACTTGACGTAGGGCCGCGCCATCTCGACTTGGCGGCCCCAGAGGAACGGCTCGATCATCTCCATCGCCCGGTGCTGCTGGCCGGCGGTGATCACCACGGGGGCCTTGGTATGGTGGGCGTTGATGATCGCCCCCATCGCGTTGCCCATTCCCGCCGCCGTGTGCAGGTTCACGAGCGCCGCGCGGTCGCCGGCCAAGGCATAACCGACGGCCATGTTGACCACGCTTGCCTCGTGCAGGCCGAGCACATAGCGGAAGTCGGCCGGGTAATTCTTCAGGAACGGCTCCTCGGTCGAGCCGGGATTGCCGAACATGGTCGTCATTTCCACGGAGCGGAAGAAGTCGAAGCAGCGGTCGGTCACCGTGGGCATCATTTCGCTCCGGGTTGGTGGGCGGGCAAGAGCAGGATGGTCATCGTCCGGGCACCCTGCGCGCCGTAGATGACGACCCCTTCGATGTCGGCGGTTGCCGACGACCCCGACATGAAGACGCCGTAGGGGCTGCTCGCCAGGTCGAGCTTCGTCCCATAGGCGTCGTGCAAGGTCGGGACGATAGCCCCGGGGTCGAGCAAGACGACCATATGTTGCGTCAGGACACCCAGGCTCGGGGCCTGGAGGTCGCCCGTCCCGAGCCAGACCGACCCCGACTCGGCCACTCCCGATCGACTCCGGACCACGGCGACGTCGACGTCGGCCAAGGTGTGAGGGTCGGCCACGTCGCCGACCCGGCGGTTGCCCGCCACCTCGGCCGTGGCCGAGCAGATGACTTTCGCCTTAGGGAACAGCTCGGAGATCTTGGCCTGGGCGGCGGCGACGTCGACCACCTCGAAGGACCGGCCCCCCATCGCGTCGAGGTGCCGCCGGAAGTAGGGGACGAGCGACTCCCCGGCCTCGGGGAATCCCTCCACCTCGCCCAGATCGTCCAGGCTCCGGAGCCAGCCGACGCCCCCCTTGATGCCGGAGTGGTCGGTGGTCGTCGGCGAGTCGGGCAGCGGGACGGCGGGCTTGGGGAGGTTGGCACGGATCGTCCCCAGGATGGTCTCGCGGGCGGTCATGAGTCGCCTCGATTCTGCTGGTGCCAGGCGCGGAACGTCTGCCGGGGCGAAGACGGCGCCTCGCGGTGCTGGGTCCAGGGGCTGAGCGGGTCGTCGGCCACGGCCTTCGGCAAGTGCGTGATCGCCGCCCGGCCGACCGCCGAGGCGGCGTGGGACGCCGACGGGTGGACGAGGGTCTGCTCCAGGATTCGCAACCCCATCGCCTGATCCGGCGGCAGCAGCCCTTTGTCGACGATCACTTCTCGCCACTTGGCGATCTGGCCCGCCACGTCGATCTTGACCGGGCAGACCTCGCTGCACGACCCGCAGAGCGTCGAGTGGAAGGGGAGTTCGCTGAACTTCCGGTGGTCGAACCCGGGGTCGAGGACCACGCCGATCGGCCCCGAGTAGGTCGCCCCGTAGGCCAGGCCGCCGCTCCGCCGGTAGACCGGGCAGGTGTTCATGCAGGCGCCGCAGCGGATGCATTTGAGGACCTCCCAGAAGTCTTTCGACCCCAGGCGGGCGCTCCGCGTGTTGTCCACGAGGACGATATGCAATTCGCCACCGGCCTTGGGCCCGTGGAAGTGCGAGGTGTACTGGGTCATCGCCGAGCCCAAGCCACTCCGGGCCAGGATTCGGACGAAGACGCCGAGGTCGCGGGCGCGGGGGACCAGCTTCTCGATCCCGATGCTGGCAACGTGGAGCTTGGGCAAGGTCGCCCCGATGTCGGCGTTCCCCTCGTTGGTGCAAACGACGAAGCCACCGGTCTCGGCCACGGCGAAGTTGGCGCCGGTCATGGCGGCGTCGGCCTTGAGGAACCGGGGGCGGGCGTCGTTCCGCATCGCCTCGACGAGGTGGTGAGGCTCGGAGTCGCTCGGGTCGGTCCCCAGGTTTTTGGCAAAGAGCTCGGCCACATCGGTCCGGAGCTTATGGATCGCCGGGACGAAGATGTGACTGGGCCCCTGGTGGTCGAGCTGCTGGATCCGCTCGCCGAGGTCCGACTCGGCGACCTCAAGCCCGTGCTCGGCCAGATACGCCATCATTCCGCATTCTTCCTGGAGCATCGACTTGCTCTTGACCACAAGCTTGACGCCGCGATCCCGGAAGATTTCGAGAACGATCGCGTTATGCTCGGAGGCGTCGCGCGCCCAATGCACCTGGGCCCCGAGCTTCGTGGCGTTGGCCTCGAACTGCTCCAGATATTGATCGAGGTGGGTGAGCGTGTGTTCTTTGATCTTGGAGGCCAGGTCGCGGAGGCGTTCCCACTCGGGGATGGCGGCCACGGCCTTGTCGCGGTGCTGGCGAAGTCCCCAGACCAGCCGATCGTGGGTCTCCTCGTGCTCCGGGTCGGCGATGAACCGGGCAGCGGCGGCGGCGGGGTCGACGATCTGGCTCATCCGGGGGCTCCGTTGAGGATCTGGGCGATGTGGATCACCTTGAGCGGCAGGCCAAGCCGGTCGATCGCCCCCTTGATGTGGAGCAGGCATGACATGTCGGCCGAGGTGAGATACTCCGCGCCTTGGCGGTGGAAGTCGTGGACAAGATCTTCGGACATCTTGGCCGCGACCGCTTGGTCGGTGACGCAGAAAGAACCGCCGAACCCACAGCACTCATCGATCCGCTCACGCTCGACCAATCTCAAACCGGGAATTTTGCTGAGGATGTCTCGCGTCTTCGAGTAATCCGGCTCGTGCGCCCGTTCGGAGGAGCGGGCGTGACCGAGCCCCCGAATCGCCGTGCAACTGTTGAACAGGCCGACTTTATGCGGAAAGCTGGTATGGGGAAAGTCGGCCACTTTCAGGTCGTCGTGGAGGAACTCGACCAGTTCGCGCACGGCGCCCCGGACCTTGGTCACTTCTGGCGTCTGCCTGATGGCGTCGAGGTGACGGCGAACGTGGTAGACGCATCTCCCCGACGGGCCGACCACCGTGTCATAGGTGCCGAAGCAGGTGGCAAAGTGCGCCTCGGTAACCGCCGCCTCCTGCCGACAGCCGCTATTGGCCATAGGCTGGCCACAGCATGTCTGGTCGGCAGGATAGCCGACCTCCACGCCCAATCCTTCGAGCAACTCCAAAGTCGCGATCGCGACTTCAGGGAACAGAGCATCAATATAACAAGGTACAAACAAACCAATCTTCATGATGTCCCTTTGGCGGCGGGGTCTCCTCAATTTCGGGGCCAAGAACGGCACGAAGGGGGGTAGGCTCGTCGAGTAGGACGACGGCCCGGCCCGGGGGGTCATCGCCCTGGCGAACGTCCCGGACTTCCGGCCGCCGGACGAGACGATTCTCGCGGTTTTGGTCGAGCGGCAAGAGGCCCCCGGGTACGACCGGAACTTATGCCATGACGTCGTATACGACGATGCCCCGAGCCGTGGGGAATCGAGCCGAATGGCCACGTCGCTCTCTCCCGGCCGGCTCCTAAAAGACCCCTCCCGAAGTGTCATCCGGGCCGACCCAAGGTGCGTCGCCGGGTGGGAGTATGGACTTGAGCCTGCCCATCCAGGAACCGGTCGTCGCTGGTCGGCCTTGAGAAGCATGATGAGAATCACACGAGGTTGATCCGGTTGCCCTGAGGCTTGCTCCGGCATGGCAGGATTCATAAACTCGACGCGGCTTGGCGAGCGTTGAGATACCTTAATCAAGCGTGGGAGGAGGACACCAGCCCCTAAGATTTGGGTGATGCACGGACCTAAACTCTTACTCGACAAGCTCTACGATTATTTGGATCTGGTCGGAGTCCGGGCGGCGATCGGTCTCGGGCTTCGAGCCAGCCGAGATCGGATCGGGCATTCCCGGCTTAAGTCCCCGGATGAGGGCCGCACTGAGGTTATCATGAACGACGAAGCCACTCCCGCAATCATCGAACGCTATTTGATCGCGCTTTCGGGGGATGGGCCCGCAGATCCCTTCGTCCGGGGGCTATTGGACCGCGCCGTCGGCCGTCTGCGGGTGCTCTGCTCCAATCTCTTGCACAGGAGCTACCCGCGGCTGACTCGCCCACCCATGAACGTGCAGACGGACGAGCTGCTCGATGCGTTGATAGAGCGGCTGCTCAAGGCGATGCGTGAGGCACGCCCGCAGACAGTCCGCCAATTCTTCGCCCTGGCCGACCAGCATATCCGTTGGGAGCTGGGAGACCTGGCCCGACGCTTGAATGATCATCCGCGCCACGTCGAGATGCACGAAAACCTGGCGGCGGCGGAGAGCAGCGGCTCCGAACTCAGCCCAGACGGCCGACGTATTCTCGAAGCGATCGAGGATCTCCCGGAGGACGAGCGCGAGGTCTTCAGCCTGGTCCGCATCCAGGGACTAACGCAGGCGGAGGCCGCCGCCATCCTGGGCGTCTCGACCAAAACGGTCCAGCGTCGATTGAATCGTGCCCTCACCCTGCTCACACAGGAACTCGACGAATTACGGCCGGCAGGTGAGCCAGTGGTGGATGTTTAGGCAACGAGAGGAGGCGAGGATGTCCGGCAATATGAAGGCGCAACAACTGATCGAGGTAATCGTTCACGGGGGTAGTGGGTTGCGCTTTGGCGTTGGATCGGGTACATCAAGATCATGTCGCCTGCACCTCCACTACCTCAAGACGTTGGGGAGGCCACGCCAGCCGAGTCTCGGACGCTGATCGAGGCGTTGCGGCTCCAGGTGGAGGCCCTGCGAGCCGAGGTCGTCGCGTTGAGGGAACGCCTCAACGTCAACTCGTCGAACTCCTCGAAGCCCCCTTCCACCGACCCGCCTCATCTCAAACGCCGCCCCCCGCTTGTCCCCTCGGGCAAGAAACGCGGCGGCCAACGCGGCCACAAACGCCACCTCCGGCCGCCGGTGCCCGCCGAGCAACTCGCCGGCTCCGTCGAGTGCAAGCCCGCCGTCTGCTCCGGCTGCGGTCACGACCTGGCCGGTGATGATCCCGAGCCGATTCGCCATCAGGTCGCCGAGATCCCCGAGGTCCGGCCCACCGTCATCGAGTACCGCATCCATCGCCTCACCTGTCCCTGGTGTGGCGATCGGACCGGTGGTACACCGCCCGCCGGTGTGCCGCGGGGGGCCTTCGGTCCTCGGCTTCAAGCGACGGTGGCTTTACTCGGCGGTGCGTATCGCCTGAGCAAGCGACGCACGGCCGGGCTGCTGGGCGACCTGCTCGGGGTGTTGATCTCCAGCGGCATGGTCTGCAAGGCCCGACACGCCGTCGCCGAAGCCGTGGCCTCACCGGTCGAGGCGATCGGGGAGCTTGTGCAAAAGGCACCGGCGGCCGGGGTCGATGGGACCGGCTGGAAGCAGAAGGGCAAAAAGACCTGGCTATGGGTGGCGGTGACGCCGCGGCGACCCTGTTTCGGATCGATCCGAAGCGGGGGGCCGATGCCTTGCACGCTTTGGTCGGCCGACCGATCAGGCCCGTGCTGACCTGCGATCGCTCCTCGACTTACGCCCGGGCCCCGGACCGCCAAACGTGCTGGGCCCACCTTCACCGCGACTTTCAGGCGATGATCGACCGCAAAATGGGCGGCGAGGAGGTCGGGGCCAAGCTGCTCCGCTGGTCGCACTTCGTCTTCGCGTGGTGGCGTCGGTTCGAGTCGGGCTCTGTGGCCCGTCCCACGTTGCAGTCGTACGTGGCGGGTCTCAAGCCGGTGGTGCGGTTGCACCTCGCCGAAGGGGCGGCCTGCGCCTGCCCAAAGACGGCGAAGGTGTGCCGGGAACTGCCGGCGCACAAACCGTTGTTGTGGCGGTTCGCCACGGCGGTCGGGGTGCCGCCGCACAACAACGCGGCGGAACGAGCGTTGCGGAGCGGGGTCATCTGGCGGAAGACGAGCTTCGGGACCGACTCGGCCCAAGGGGACCGGTTCGTGGCGTGGGTGCTCAGTGTGGCCGAGACATGCCGCCAGCGGGACCGTCATGGGTCGAGCTTCCTGACCGGCTGCGTCAAGGCCCAACTCGAAGACCAGCCTGCCCCAGCATTGCTGAACTATACTTCACGCGGTTAGCATTCGAGGGTTTCCGAAGGTTTGGAATTTGAGTGTCATCAGCGACTTGATCGCGGCTTTGTGCTTCCCCTCGACACCATCCAGGCAATCGATGATCGCCGCTTCAAACCGCTTGAAGTCCTCGTGATACCGGCACGAAAGACACTCCTTCTTGACGAACTTCCACAACCGCTCGATCAGATTCAGATTCGGCGAGTACGTCGGCAAGAACAGCAACTCGATCCGCAACGAACGAGCCAACCGCCTCACCTCGGCGGTACGCTGGTAACGCGCGTTGTCCAGAACCAGCGTCATCGGCAGCCCGACGTAGCGTGCCGACAACTTCTTGAGCAACTCGCCGATCGCCTCGGCGTTGATCGTCGTTTCGTTGACCACCGTTGTCAACTCGCGCGTGACCGCGTCGAAGGCCCCGAGAACGTTCAACCGCTTGCGACCCGAGGGGCCTCGGATCAGAAGCCGGGCGAAGCACCAAAGCGAACCCAAGACGGGGCCGTGGACGAAGTGCGCCGCATCGACGAAGCAGACCACTCGCTTGAGGCGTTTGGCCCGCTTGAGTCGGGGCCAGAGCTTGTCCTGGAGAAACTTCGCCTGCTCGGCGGCATCGGCCTTCGCCGGGATCAGGCCAATCTTGCGAAACTTCAAGCCGATCTTGCCGAGGAAGCGTCGGACCTGAGTCAACCCGCGTCGGACCCCGGTCAGCCGCGTGATCGCCTCGGCGGCCTCGGCGGTGGATCGAGGCGGGTGGTCGCCGAAGTAATCTTCCAAGGTTTTGGCATGGTCGGCCAGTTCGCTAGGGTGGCCGGTCCAGTCGGTCCGCTTGAGCCGTTGGACGCCTCCCTCCTGGAACTGGCCGAGATAGATCCGCAAGGTGTTTTCGGTGATCCGAGTCAGTCGGCAGATGTCGTGGTGGGCCAGACCTTGGCTTTTGGGGTAGACCACCTCCATCTTCAACTGGACCCGAGGATGAGGATGGTGGAACCGTTCGTGTTGGAGAGCATCGATGTCCGAAGCGGTGAAGTCGATGGAGATCATGATCCCAGCCAGCTCGGGTTCCAAAGGGGGCGTCACTGGCGTCGATCGTAATGAACGTCAATAATCCAAACAACCCTCAACTTTCAGACGCGGGGAGTATAGCATCGCAAGACCCGGACCTCGAATGGTTGATTCTGGATAGCACTGTGATCCGGGCGCATCAGCATGCGGCCGGGAAAGAAGGGGGCAAACCGCGGAGGCCCTTGGCCGCTCCGTGGGCGGCCTCAGTACCAAGATTCACGCCGCCGTCGATGCCCTCGGCAACCCAGTCCGACTCGTCGTGACGGAGGGCTAGGAGGCCGATGTCACGCAGGCCGAGCCGATGATACGGGCGGTTCATGCCAACGCCTACATGGGCGACAAGGGGTATGACAGTGACAAGGTTGTCAAGGCGGCGCAGCGTCGGGGAGCGGTGGCGATGATTCCGCCGAAGAAGAATCGCAAGGTCGCCCGCGAGTATGACAAGCATACTTACGAAGAGCGTGTGAAGGTGGAGTGGTTTTTCAGTTTGCTGAAGCCGTATCGTCGGGTGGCGACACGGTATGAGAAGACGAAGCGCAACTTTCTAGCGTTTGCTCATATGGCGTCGGTGATGATCCTTCTTAGATGAACTAGACTCTGTTGACAACAGTAGTGACTACCGGGTATCAAGTTAAGTGCGTTTTGGCCGTCTCGCTCCCGTTTTTTGTGCCCGACTTCTTATGCGATACCTCATCAGCGACGAGTTGTGGACCGTCATGGAACCCCTGGTCCTCCAGGCCCGACGACACAAGGGGGGACATCCGCCCGCCGTCGCCAATCGCCTGTTCTTCGAGGCGTTGCTCTACTGGGGCCGCACCGGCATCCCCTGGCGAGACCTGCCCGCCGAGTTCGGGGCCTGGGATGCCATCTACAATCGGTTTCGACGCTGGGTCGCCTCGGGCGACATGAGGCGACTCTTCGAGGCCATGACCGACAACCCCCAGTTCCAGGATGTTCGTCGCACGTTCATCGATGCCACGATTGTTCGCACCCACCGCCACGGCGCCGGTACGCCTCGAAAAAAACCACCTCGGCCCCAAAGCGTCGGCCAGTCGCCAAGGGATCGGTCGCAGCCGAGGGGGCTTGACCGGCAAGATCGTCGCCATCGCCAGCGACGAGGACACGGCGTTGGCCGTCGAGGTGGTGCCGGGCCAGGCCCACGACGCCCCTCGACTCAAGCCGCTCTTGCGTCAGACCGTGGCCCGGCTCAAGCCCGCCTCCCCTCCTGATCCACCGCCGGTCGGCTCGGCCACGGAGCCGCCCCAAAAGCCGGTCGACCAGTTGGCCGGCGACAAGGCGTTTGGTGGTCAGCCGCAGCGTCAGGCGTGTGCCGAGTTGGGGGTGGAACTGGTCTCACTGTCGAAGAAGAGCGCCAAGAATCCAGTGCCGCTCGACGAGGCGGCCTACCGTCAACGCAATCGGATCGAGCGGTTGTTTGCCAAACTCAAGGAGTTCCGCCGGGTGGCGACTCGTTACGAGAAGCTGAAAGAAACGTTCCTTGGCCTGATCCACCTGGTTCTTGGATTCATCCGACTCCGAGCCTTCCACAACGTCAACAGAGCCTAGTACTACAGTTGTATCTAATCCGGCGGTTTGACCCCGCGTCTCTTGTAGTGACAGCGTCGCGCGACCGCCTGATGGGCACGACGCCACCGCGACCAACTCAACACCTCTTCGGCCTCTGGCAAGC
>JAABUX010009495.1_pt1 | contig 11016 bp, 22 predicted proteins | sample 5561851 | NCBI WGS metagenome assembly JAABUX01 (sample SAMN10711883, study PRJNA513361) | rock metagenome | isolation source: Antarctica rocks | place: Antarctica: Victoria Land, Richard Nunatak red sandstone | collected 2016-01-03 | reverse complement strand
TGGGTGGTGGACCGGTACGAGGCCATGCGCGACGCGCTGAACAAGACTGGGCGCCCCATCCTCTTCTCGATGTGCGAGTGGGGCGTCGCCGACCCGTGGCTCTGGGCGCAGAAGGCACGCTCCTTGTCTCGGCACATTACGTCCCTGAGCAGAGCTCATGCCCTAACCATGAGCTTGCTTGCTGTCTGCACTGAGTGCTGCCCATCAGGAGTCGCAACGCCAAACTTGTCTGCCAAGCCAATCCATGCCGTCCCGGCGATGGATTGTCCATGTGCATGCTGTATGTTTTCAACACATTGACAGGTCGGGAACTCATGGCGGACGACGGGCGATATTTCGCCAAACTGGGATTCGTTCCTGCGGTGTCTGGACAACAACGTCGGCCTGGCGCATTACGCCGGACCGGGCGCTTGGAACGACCCCGACATGCTCGAGGTCCGCCCAGCATCTACGTCGCAACCGCGCAGCGCCTCACTACCAGCTCATGTGTCCGCCTGCACGTTCGTTGTGGCAAATTGCAGTCGTCCTCCGCAGCTCAATTGCAATCCTGCACGCCGTCCGTGCTCAAGGCTGTCCAGACGACGTCATCCATCAGCTGCGGTTCTGTGGAGCACAGGTGGGCAACCAGCCGCTCAGTATGCCCGAGCAGCGCGCACACTTTGCGCTGTGGGCTCTCATGAAGTCGCCGCTGCTGATCGGCACCGATCTAGTGAAGGCGTCGCAGCAGGTGTGCTCACTTGATATCACGCATGCTTGTGGATGATGGTCTGAACCGGTTGTGGGTGCTCAGCCAAGGTGTGATAGACGGACGGGGAGGCCCACATCCCTGCAGTTGGCAGACTTCTCCACCCTGCAAAAGTCCGTATTGGCCGGCACAAAACTGTACGTCTGTCGACCTGATTTCCCTTCGGATGGCTGCTCCTGCAGGCAGTCGACATCCTCATGGCGGAGGAGGTGATTGCGGTCAACCAGGACGACTTGGGTGTCGCCGGTGACCTCATCTGGAAAGAGGGCCCCAATGAGGTATGCAAACGGTTGTCACGGCTGAGTCTTTGTGGCGCAGCACTGCAGGCTGGTGGAGCGACAGGTCGCCGTGATGCGCAGGGTTGCTGGTGTTGCCATGCAACCTCCGCTAAGCTTGACAGACCTATGTGATTGGATTGCAGGTGTACGCTGGGCCATTGAAGGGCGGCTCACGGGCAGTGATCCTCTTCAATAGGCACTCGCCCGACTACAGGTGCGCAGTTTTTCTAGTCGGGTGCTCAGCCCGCTGGCTTGCCTCCCAACTGGCCAGCATGCGGGACAACCGCTCGGAGCATGCTATGGCGCCACACTGACCCCCGCTCGCCCGATTGCAGGTACAACAACATGACAGTGACGTGGGAGCAGCTGGGCTACAGCGCAGACGAGTCAGCCGTCGTGCGGGACATGTTTTCGCGGGAGGACCTCGGCGAGTTTACAGGTGACATTCGCATTGTCGGTCGGCGAAGCAACCTGGCCATGCCTTCAGTGACATGATTGCAGAGCCGGGCTGCGCGCACTTACGAGAAGCGTGTTATGCAGCTCTTGGGTGGGCATTCAACCGTGCGCTGTAGGTCAGCAGAGGTCAGCAGCTAACAAGACTCCGAGTGGTTGCTCAGGCTCCTTCACAGCGCCAGTGGAGGCTCATAATGTGCTGGCGCTGCGCATCACACCGGTGGAGGAGGATGCAGAGCAAAATGAGCGGTGGCGGCCCTGGCATCATCGGAGCACGTTGCTCACGAGCACTCAATCGCAGCCGGCGGACCAGCCGGCAGATGACAGGCTGTTGCTCAGGATGCGAAAGCCGGGATACCTACAATCGCAATTGCATAGTATCTTGCACCGCCTCGGACTTTGCTCTCATTGACTATGCTTGAACGTGGCTACAGTGGTAGACAAGCAATGCTAATGCCGTTCAGACCAGGCCATGCATGTCATGAGCATGACGCCTGTGCTGTGTGAAATAAGCGTGCACTGCTGTGCTTACATGACACATGGGTTAGCGGCACTGGACTGTAGTAGCAAACGCTGTCACGGTATATTGCTATCCTCTGGCAAGACGATAATGACCTGGATGCCCCGCACTGAACTGTGTCAAGTACTTGCCTCATCAACGATAGGGCAAGGCATGCAAACGCTCACCAAAGGTGGGTACTGACATTTTGCTAGGACAGCAAGACTGCATGAGCGCGGGTGAACAAAGAACTCTCAGAGAGTGGTCTCTGGTCTGCCGACTGCCAATCGTACTTGCAATCGGCCTACGGCTTTGGCGCATTGCAGCGGTAGCAGTTGCCCTTCGACGCAAAGCAGTGCGCATTGCAAGATGGGCAGTTCCAGTCTCCAGCGCGGAACTCGATGCCACCACCAGGCGGGCCACGGCTACCTGCGAACACACCGTGAAGGGGCTGGAGTGCAGACGCCCGAAGGACGACACGCACGTTCATTCGAGCTGGCATTGGACAGGGCAGGTGACGCCTTTATGCATGATGACCGCACTCAACCCAGCCTATGTGCATAGGTTAAGCTGCTGTTTCCTAGCTCGCACATGCACTGCCTTGCTCTCTCAACGATGACCAGTAACTCACTAGGACAACACAGAAGATGCTGCGTGCGTAGTTCCCACGCACCTCCTCCGCCGTAGCCTCCGCCACCGCCGCCGCCGTACCCTCCGCCTCCACCGCCGTAGCGGTCCCCGCCGCCATAGCGGTCGCCTCCGCCCCCGCCATACCGGTCCCCGCCGCCGTAGCGGTCGCCACCGCGGCTCCCGTAGCCGCCGCCACCGCCGCCGCCTCCGCCCATGCCCTTGTCCGTGCTGCACCGGTAGCACCGGTCGCGCGACGCTGCAGGCATGACAGCAGATGAGTTGACTTCACCTGCCGTGGGTATATTAATACTAGAGTGCGCGGACACCTTGGTGGACCATGCGGGACATGTGTCCGGCATGCTGCAGACTGTTTGGAGTCGATTGCAGCATGCGGGGCATACCATTTGAGTGACTAGAATTAGCTCGTTGAGAACATCAACTGGGCACGCTGCTGATCAAGAGACGCACCAAAGTTGTGGGCCTGGCAGGACGGGCAGTTCCAGTCGCCGGAGCGCCAGGACTGGTTGGCGAAGCCTCCGGGCCCGACGCCGCCGCCAGGACCATCACGTCCCCCGCCGTAGCCGCCACCGCCGCCTCCACCACCATAGCCACCGCCGCCACCGCCTGTCGAGCCCCGCCAAAGCACCACCGCCGTCGGCCACAGGAGTCCGCCAGACCGCGCTCAGTTGCGCCATGCCGCCCACCGCACAACCGGCGACGTCTAGCCTCGTCTCAGCCCCTCGGATGACGTGCGGTTGCCTCGCCATCCGCTGCCTCATCATCTCCTTCCTCCTCACACACGGCACCACCCCCGGAGACCACCACCACCAGGCACACCACCACTGACACCCCCCTCACGCAGCGCAGGCGGCGCGCCAAGCCGCACACTCACACCCCCGGGCAGCACCCCACAAGCCAGCCGACCTGTGGGACCAGCATGATCGCGCATAAGCCATAGGTGGTTGCTATTCACAGCCGCAAATCGCAGCAGGTCCAGAAGGCAAACCCCGGCCACACCAGCGACCTCCGTGTGACGTTCGCCGCTGTGCTGATCGAAGCCCACCCGCCTGCACCACCCTGCCATTGTGCAGGCGAGTATGCCTCCCGTATATATGCCTGTGCATGGTGGACGTGATCAATATGGAGGGCTGGCACGCACCGCGGCCGCCATAGTCGTCGCGTCCACCCCTGTCGCGGCGATCATAGCTGCGGGACCGGCTCCGGCTGTGGCGCCGGCGGCGGTCGCGGGAGCGGGACCGGGACCTGCGCAGGACACGCTCACGGATGTCGCCTACCCAGGGTTGATGCAACATCGCACCACTCCCAGCCAACTGCATCACATGCTTATGCCGTCTTCCCAGCTTCAAATATGCAGCACGACGACACGATGAAAGGGCAATTTCGAGCTGTCAGGGACCGGCTCTTATGATGCAAGCGAATCCTTCAGGGGCTCAAACAGCGGAGCATTCACCTGCTGTCAGAGGATGAGCGGGAACGGGACGAGCGCGACCGCGAGGACTTGGAGCGCGACGACCGGGACCGCGACCGGGACCGCGACCGGGAGCGGCTGTCGGGCGACGGCGACCGGTCGGCCTTGCCGTTCTCAGCCTGCGCAGGGGGATGCGGCTATCTACAACCTTGTGATTAGGGGGGGGGGGTAGCCTTCAAGGGGCGCATGCAGAAAACAGCCCGTGGAACCATGAAGACGCCTTCGGCTTCCGAGCCCATGACCTCTGCAAGGTGACCAACATGCGGGACCCGGCAGCGCGCTTTGTACACACTGCGCTGATGCTAGTCGTGGCGGCTTCCCATCACACATGCACCTGCGCGCCCTCATGCAGGTCCCGGCGCAAACCAGCTGGGAGCCTCGCATTCACACCTTGACTTCCTCCGTCGGCGCGTCCTCCTTCACCTCTGCCGCCATCGGGGCTTCGGTCAGGAGCTCAGTCTCTTCTGTCTGCGCCATGTTTCCAGGCAGAAAGCAACGCCGCAGAAAGTGAAGTTGTTTGCTACAGCAACGGGCTCGCCGAGTCCGGTGATGCCAGATCTGCAGGACAGCATCCTGGGGATGCGTGAATGTCAGCTTTTGCATTCCTCGGCATCCCGGAGCCATCAAAAACCCTAAGCTTCGATGCCTCAGGATTCAGCACAAAAATGGTGCGCATGCGTTATCGATGATGCTCGCTGCATGCATGCGACATGCGACAAGTTCTCAATCTGCCATGCAGCCAGAGTTGAACGGCAAGGCCATGGCGGATGCAAGCTGCCAGCTGAGCTTCACGTTGCCGTCCTTGCGTCCGCGGTTGGCTGCGCGAAGCTGAGCGACACTTCGAAGATGTTCTGCAGCACTCCGCAGTGCTGGCACGACGGCAGCTGTCAGCCCCTGCAGCCAGGTTCCGCATGTCTCACTGACAAGCCCGCCTTCGCGGTGCTTGCCACACTGGGCTAGGCTCTCACAGAGCGCGCTGCCGCTTTGCTTTGCGCGCCCATCATGTACCGCGCACAGGCTTCGTACCCGCCGGCGCCTTTCTCCTCAATGTCGCGTAAGCCAGCGGCGCGACCTGCGCACGCAGTGCTCTGTCTTTGGCAGAAGGAGGCATCCGCGCATAGCTGGCCTACTTACAGGCTGCTGTCAAGCTGCGCAGGTGGGGACTTGCCGCGTGACGGTATTGCAGAGTCGCTCTGGCTTCTCGCACGCCAGTCTGAGAGAGTGGCGCAGGCCGAGCAGTTGCGCACCACGAAGGCGATCATGACGACGAGGCCGAGCAAGTACCGCACAGCCGCGGGCGGCTCCACAGCCATGCCACGGCGGCGTGACCACTTGCCGGAGGGTGGCGCAGCTCAACTGTGCCTAGCACACCCTGTGCACGATCTCGAGATTACCGTGACGCTCCACCCCTGCCTCCTAGGCAGGGTCACGGCTGGACTTATCAGGCACCCGGGGGCGAGGGGGGGGGGCGTTTTGTGCATTGTCAAGCACACCTATCAGTATTAGCGGCTGTCCAGTATCGTGGTTACGAGCTCTGTGAAAGTCGCATGGCATCACATGCCTCTAGGCTCAGCACTTGTCGGTAGTGTGCATCCCCTTTCCGAAATGCATGCGCATGTCAGGCAACAGACGAATGCGTTCAAAAACTGCATGTTTCCATACATCAACTTCAGGTGTATTCCGTGAAATAGAATACAGCGATCGTCGTGCACTCCACATCGCTACGCTTCGGTTACTTGCAGCCTCGGTAGCATGTGGGCGCTTCTTTAGCATGCAGGCACCAGGGCAGGCACCTCTAGTGTCACAACCTCAGCTTGGAGCGCAGAACGGCGTGCCTGCCCAGCAGCAGCTCATCACGACGGCACAGATCCAGCAGGTCAAGGCACACACTTGTATGTGCTGCTGTGAACGGCGCCGCCATTCGCAGGGTGTCCGGTGCAGCCCATGACGGGATTCCTGTCATGCAGCAATTGCTGGAGAATGAGGCAACGATCAGGGCGATCGCGGAGAACGCGGCAGCCGGCCGCATGGACGCCGTCATGCAGTGCGCTCCCTCATATCATTGCTACCGCATCAGGTCTTGATGACTCCTCTGCTCTGTAGTGCACCAGACGTGGCTCGCCTGCTGCAGGTATCAGTCGAAGCTGCAGGCTAGCCTGATGTTCCTCGCGTCCGTCGCGGACGCGCAGCCGCAGCCCGCGCCAGCTTCAGCTGCCGCCAGTGGCCAGTAGAACGGACAAGCACGGTGCATTTGGTACATGCTCGGACCAGCATCAGCGCTGTAATATCAGCTTTATTGCCATGAGAGCAGCAGACGCTGTCCATGCATCGCGCACCCTTGCGATGGCAGTGCGCCGACCATGCATGCCGGCGCGGCCTAACAGAGGCTGGATGCCAGTCGCTCACTACTGGGCCAGAAGAATGCCAGAAGAATGCCAGGACAGACCGCTGCCGACGGCGAAACATCACCAGTCTTCGCAATTGCTTTACACTGGTCCGCCTTTCACAATACCTTGTGACAAATAGCACAGCTGACTGCTGCTCTAAGTCCTGCTCGTAGACTCGAGCATGGCTGCACGGTGTGCACATTCAAGTTGCCAAGCAAGCGCCTTTACCTGCTAGCCACTGCCTGCAAGCGATGCCCTGACTACGCTTAGATACTGTATGTGAGCTGCGCCCTCGCATCAGCGACATTCTGCCCCGTGTTGAGCATCAGAACGCATCGGTTTCGATGTTCTCACTGGCCCTCCATGAGCCTCAGCCGCTTGACGGGCACCGCAATGCTGTCTGGGTCCGCATCGTCCGCCGCAGTCGAACGCTGCTTGAGAGACCGTTGCAGGTGGTCCAGCGCCGCCATATTGAAGCCCAGCACGTCCTTCAGACCCTGTGTCACGCACACAATCCAGAATCTTTACATAGCCTCGCGGCGGACTGCATGGCAACCAATCCTCAGGGCAGTGCGTCATTGTCTGTGCGCGCGGTCTTGCACGGGTCTTGCTCGTGCATCGCAGTAGCCAGCCGGCCTGGCTTTGGCAGCTGCACAGCAGCGGAAACGGAGACATTCAGGCTCGCAGGGCACATGCGTCCTGCGGACCAAACCTGCGCACCTTGACCTGGCGGTGGAGCACGGCGTGCAGCTTGACCAGCGTCGCCCGCGCGAGGCCGCTGCCCACGATCTGCTGCTGGTGCAGCCGCAGCAGCAGCGTCGCCACCCGGACACTCAGCTCCACCTGTTGTTGAAACACCCCAAGCGAGTGCTTGACGACATGGGAATGCACATCATCGTGGCTCCAAAAGTCATAAGCAGTGACTCAGAGCAGGCGACCTGCGTTGCAATGTCGTAACAGGGCACAGCCACAGCAGCGGGCAGCGGGTGGCAGGAGGTGGCGCGCCTGGGAGCCGTCACGCAGCCAGAACAGGACGTGCTCGAAGAGGCGCAGCGCGTCCGCGAAGGGCAGCACCAGCAGCGCCTGCTCCAGGTCCGCCGCCCTCACCGCCTGCGCGTGCCACAGCGTCACACCTCATGACCTTATTTACTGCGATTAACGGCTCGAGCCGACCAGCGATCTTCCAGAGCACTGTCAAGGCGCGCAGTCGCGACGTCAGCAAAGGTGCCACGGAGCTGCAAGCGGGTGGTGGCTGGTTCGGGCATTGTGCAAATCGAATACACGACGATGCTGCTCGCACCTGCACCGCCCGCAGCACGTACGCGGCTGGCGAGAGGCCGAGCATGAGCGGGTTCGGCGTCGCTGCCACGGCTTTGGCGCCCCCACTGGCTGCGGTAGCCGCGGCGGTCAGGCGGTCCGTCTCGGCGGCGGCCAGGTCCATGGCGTCGACCACCGAGTCGGCGGCGCCAAGCGAGTCCAGCGTCCGCCGCCCCGCCATCGCCGCGCTGCCGCCGTCGTCGTCCGCCTTCTCGTCCGCGGCCTCCTCACCGGCGGGCTTACGGCGCACCGTCGTGTCCTGCGCTGGGCGCAAACACTCGATTAGTTGCCGGAGGGCGAACCCTTATGCGTAATACACGTCACAGAGGACTGCAACAACAATAGCCTGCAGCACACCAAGACCGCTCTGCACGGCAAGCAAGCGTGAGTGCACCAAGCCCTGCGTAAAGCCATGTATGGTCTCCGAGCCTGAAACATGGCCGTGGTATACATTGCAGCGCCGCAGGCGAGCGATGCGCGCCTCTAGGTCGGCCTCGAACAGCGACTCCAGGCGACGCTCGCGCTCCTCCTCCACAAAGAACGGCTCCTCCGTGCGCTCCCAGAGCCGCAGCGACCTGCACACAGGGCGCGGTGTGGGCTTGGAACGTAGCAGTACCTCCAGACGACGGACACAGACTTGAGCATTTCTGAAGCAACGGCAGCTGCGGTCCGTATGGCCAGGCAAGGTGCTGATGCAGGCGCACCTGTCATGGCTGCCAGTGATGACGAAGTCGCCGCTGCTGCTGACCGCCAGGCACCACACCTGCAGAGACCAGCACGGCTTCCCACTTGCAGACAACGCGACGAGGGCCCAGACCCAACTTCTTGGACAGACCCGCAGCTGCATGACCGGGCTTTGGCGTGAAAGCAATCCGGCCGCCACAAGCGAGCCAGCAAGAGGAAGCCGACTTCAGCGTGAGTTATGCGGAGAGCAATCGCAACAGCCCCCGGCCAGAAGACTGCGCACCTCGCCGTGGTGGCCGTCCAGGCTCAGCAGCTGCTCGAAGCGGTCCGCGTCCCAGTACTTGAGCAGCCTGTCCTTGCCGACGGTGAACACGTAGTGCGTGTTGGGCGCGAAGGCGACCTGCATCACCGAGTCCCCGTGCGCGAACAGCGACTTGTGGCAGTCGCCGAAGTCGAGTCCCCAGATCTGCACAGGACGGCACAAGGCGGCGATCGGCGGTGGCCAGAGTGCATGCATTACACACTGTTCATGCCGCACGCAGGTTAGCCCCACCTATGTGCTCGTGTCATCGGAGACTTTGGCGTGCGGGGCAGCATCATGCTCGCATGGACCGCCACGGATATGTGTCATGAGCAGTCGTGCACTGCAACACAGCCTGATGCACGGCCAATCGCTGTGCCTGGACGTAACATGGACTGGTGCTACCCAGGCGTGATTTCACAAGACAGGCGGCCTGGCGGCGCGCCTTGAGGTTTTTGTCGGCGGAGCCGCTGGCGAGGAGGGTGGAGTCGGAGGAGATGTCCATGGACAGCACCGGCAGCTTGTGGCCGTACAGGCTGAGCCAGAATTTGAGGCTGTCCGCGAAGAACACCTTCATGGTGCAGTCCAGCAGCGCCACCGCCAGCAGCTTGCCTGCGCCCACCCAACGGCCAGCGTCGGCACTGCTGTGCGTCCACACGAGCCCTCGTGAAAGTGGTAATGCCATGACCCACGGTATTGCCCAGCTCCTTGATGGCGATATGCAACCCAAAAACCACCCACAACCCACAGCAGCTGGTTGCCTGGGTTGTCACACTGACATGAGCAACCTACACCGCATAGGTCGATTCTCCGACGTTGAACGAAACGCACCGTTGGGGCTGACGCGCACGCACAGCACGTCCTCCTGCATCTTCAGCGTCCGGACGTGCGCGATGCCCAGCCGCCGTGTTGTGACTTCCTCCCTGCCACCCCCGGCATGCAAGGCTCTCATACAGCTTTCTTCGAAAAGCACCCACAACTGGATCCCAGCCTGAGCCAAGAACCAGTGCGGCAGCCACTGTGATGCAGCGGCGCACCCGGCGTCGCCCTGCGCCGTCTCGGTGACGATCTCCCACTCCCAGAACTTGACGTCGTGGTCGGCGGACCCGCTGACGAAGCCGCTGCCGTCGGGCAGCGCCGCCAGCGACCACACCGCCCCGTCGTGCGCCGCCACCGACTCCAGCCGCTCCGACGCGCCCACGTCCAGGATGTCGATCGTCCCCTCCTGGCAGACACACGGACGCAGCGTCTCGGCTCGGGGCTGAGCACTTACGGGGTTTGTCAACCACCCGCACATCATACCGCACTTCTGCGTGTGATCCCCCGAGCCCCGATGAGAGTGCTCAACATGAATGTATACTCGGCCAGCACGGCTCAGGTGCAGCTCAGTCGTCGTTTGATCAGCATGCTGATAGGGGTAGTTAGTCCCTGCCTCAGTATTTGATGGTACGACTTTCGGTCATCACCGCTGCCGCCTGCTCTAACATGTAGCACCCGTGCTCGAGCTGCTAGGCCTGACACCGAGTCCGAGGATGCCACAGTGTGCTCTCCAGCACTACCGCACTCATGGACTCTAATTGGCTCGTACTGACAGTGCCTGCCTGTGCCCCGAGTTTGACACTGTTGCCGGAGCAGCGGACCTTGGTGCCGACCACGACGTGGCGGTTGCCCGGCGCCCACACCGCGCACAGGCCGTAGCCGCACTCGATGCCGCGAATGCAGGCGCCGGTGCGCGGGTTCCAGATGCGACACCCCGCGCTGCTCGCCGACAGGACCTGCGGGTCAAAGCAGCCTTGTTTCCCAATGCTGTGCACCAACACCGCTCAGGCTGAGGGTGTTGTTAGGCCTTAAGCACCGAGAGACAGTTGCACTGCAGGCATAGATACCAGGGTACCAGCCACAGCTCGCAAGCCATCAGAAAAGCGGAACATACCAACGCGTTGTCGGGTGAGATGGCGACGCAGCGCACGTCCGACCTGTGCCCCGCTGCATCCATGACACCGCCACGCACTGCTGTGGTGCCTTCAGCCGCGACGTCCCATATCTGTCCACGAACGCAAGCAGCTCAGCGGGACAGGTGCGTAGGACCCGATGGCCGCACCCAAGGAGCCGCAGTCCAGACTCCATATGTCTGCTCAAAAGGCACAGTGCAACATACTGCCGGCGCTCGTGTGAGGTCGAGGCTCAGCGGCGCCTGCTCAACGGTGCCGAATTCCACCGTAACGTTGTCCAC
>JAABUX010009492.1_pt1 | contig 11019 bp, 8 predicted proteins | sample 5561851 | NCBI WGS metagenome assembly JAABUX01 (sample SAMN10711883, study PRJNA513361) | rock metagenome | isolation source: Antarctica rocks | place: Antarctica: Victoria Land, Richard Nunatak red sandstone | collected 2016-01-03 | reverse complement strand
TGAGTGGCACCGGCGACTCGCAGCGGTTGGTACGCAGTCCGGTGTACGCCTGGTACACGTCCTGGCTGGACAACACCACCGTCGGCACCTCGGGCAACACCGGCAGGACGGCAGCGACGTCGCCGGCGGTCATCGCGCAGGTATCCACGACGGCAGCCGCACCGAACTCTTCGATTACGCCCGCATGGCGCAGAAGGTCTTGCCGGTCGACGTGCAGATGGTCCACGGCCACCCAGGGTGCTGGCTGGTGCTGACCCCGGTGCACCACCAGCACCGCATCGCCGCGACCGTGCAGCCGTTCCACGACACGGCGACCGATGAACGTCGTGCCGCCCAGCACCAAGACCCTCATAGCTCGACTATGGCAGCGAGCCCGTTCCTCCCGCTGACCAAGGCTGACGTCGACCTGGTTACGTCTCGTAAGACCATCGATGAGCGGACACCACACCGCCGCTCGCCCTACGGTGAGCCCGTGACCATCAGCTCGTCGCCCTCCGGCGCATCCGGGGACGTCACGCTGGACTCCTACGACGCGACTGCGAACGTGTACCTGGAGCAGTCGGCGCCCCCCGGGCCAGCCGTTATGGCCTACCTCGACGCGGTAGCTGGGCTCGTCGGCGACGGCACCGTGCTCGAGCTCGGTAGCGGTCCCGAATGGGACGCGCGTTACCTCGAGAGCCGAGGCCCCCGGGTCCTGCGCACCGACGGAGCCCTGGCGTTCGTCCAGATGCTGCGGGCGGCCGGTCACCAGGCACGGCTGCTCGACGTCCGTACGGAAGACTTCGGCGGACCGTACGACTCGGTGCTGGCCGACGCAGTGCTGCTGCACGTGCCCAGAGAGCAGTTCGTCGACGTCCTGCAGCGGGCACGACAGGCGGTGACCAGCGGGGGCGTTCTTGCCATCACGCTCAAGGAGGGGGACGGCGAGGCATGGACGGAGGCCAAGCTCGGACGCCCGCGGCACTTCACCTACTGGCGTGAGCCGGCGGTCCGCGCCGCACTGCTGAACAGCGGCTGGCAGGTCCTCTCGCTCGAGCATGTTGAAGGGCGCGTAGAGCCCTGGCTCTTCGTCACTGCGCGGACCGGTCAGGTGCCGAGCAAATCTCCTCGGCGTCCCGTCTGACGATCGCATTGCGGGACAGCCCTTCGGGAAGACAGCTCCGCGAAGCGATGGTCTTGTAGACAATCCCGCGGATCGCTAGGCGAGCCCGAGTTGGTGCAGGAGGCGCGGTTGAAGGTCGTGGTGGTGGGGGCGGGGATCGTTGGCGCTGCGGTGGCGTACGAGTCAGCGCGGGCGGGCGCCGAGGTGGTCCTCGTGGACAGGTCGCTGCCCGCCTCGGGCGTGACCGGGGACTCCGTCGCCTGGGTCGGCGGGCCGAGGGGCGGGGACGTTCCGGACGGCAGCACACCGCTGCACCGCCAGGTCCTGCAGGAGTACCGCCGCTGGGAGGCGGAGGTGCCGGGCGTGCAGGTCCGCTGGCGGGGGTCCTTGGTGTGGGCCGAGGAGGCCAGGGAGCACCGCCACTGCCAGCCCGAGGAGCGCCTCATCGACGCGGCGGAGGCCGGTCGTCTGGAGCCGCACCTGACCGATCCGCCGGCCCGCGCGCTGCACCTGATGAGCGACGGGGCCGTCGACCCGGTTGCCGTCACGCAGGCCCTCGTCCGCGCTGCGCGCACTTACGGGGCCAGACTGCTCACGGCCTGCCCCGTCACGGCGCTGCGCAGGTCGGACGGCCAGGTCGTCGGCGTCGAGACCTCGACCGGTTTCCTGCCCGCGACGACCGTGGTGGTCACCGCCGGGGCCCAAGCACCGATGCTGTGCGCACCGCTCGGGTTCGACCTGCCCGTGTCACCGTCGCTCGCGCTACTGGTGCGCTGCACCGCCCCGGCCGGGCTGGTCCGCACATTGGTCGCCACCCCGCGCCTCGAGGTCCGGGAGGCTGCCGCCGGCCGGCTCCTCATCGCCGCCGACCACCGAGGGGAGCTCGACGAGCAGGACCTTCAGCGCGCGGGGGAGGAGGTGCTGCGACGTCTGAGCGACACCTTGGACGGCGGCGACGACGTGCTTCTGGATGGCGTGCGCCTGGGTGCGCGACCGATGCCCGTGGATGGACTACCGGTCATCGGGCCAGTCCCGGGCGTGGCCGGGGCCTATGTCGCTGTCATGCACTCCGGCGTGACCCTGGCCCCAGCCGTGGCGCGCCTGGTCGCAGCCGAGGTCGTGCGCCGCGTCCACGCCCCTGAGCTGGAAGGTGTCCGACCGGACCGCTTCCAGTCGACGACCGTAGCTGACAGCATCACCGGTACATTACGCTCAAGTCCCAGTAGCGGATCGTCTACTGCGACCGGCCGCTCAGGACCGGGCTCGGCTTGCCCGGATCGCTGTCGCGATGAACAGCGCTCCGCCAACGGCGAACCACGGGTTCCAGAGGATGAGGCTCCAGTGCGTCTCCACGGGGCCCACGTTCTTGCGCAGCTCGGTCGAGTTCGTGGCGAGCAGCACCTCCAGCGCTACACCTCGCAACACCAGCCCGACACCGACGACCGCCAGGAGCACGGACGCCGCGCGGCGCAGGCGCCTGGCTGCTCGCGGTCTCTGCGTGACCGCGATGATCGCGATGCCAATCACGAGGAGCAACGCGGTGCCGTAGAGGCCAAAGATGACAAAGCTGGCTGGGCGACGTGCGGCCAGATCACGACCAGCTGAAGAAGCAAGCCCGAACGAGCCTCCCAGTGCCCAGAACAGATGCAAGCACGCGAAGGAACCGCACCACATCGTGGCCGCGGCTGCCGCCACACCCGACCGAGATGAGCCTTGGTAGACCATGACCCGCGACGCTACTTCGGCCGCGGCCCACCCCGTTCCCCGTTGGGCATCCGCTCGCGGACGCTCGGTGTCGTCGCGCCCGAGCGGATGCAGACTCAGGACGTGATGCGAGAGGCGACGCCGCAGGATCTGGCCGCCCTGCGCGAGCTGGAGCGGGCGGCCGGTGCCCCCTTCCGCGGCTTGGGCATGGATGTTGTTGCCGACGACGAGCCACCCAGCGTCACGAAGCTGAGCGAGTTCCAAGCCGATGGCCGGGCCTGGGTCTGGACTGACTCGGACGACGTCCCGGTGGCCTACATACTTGTCGATGTCATCGACGACGAGGCACACATCGAACAGGTCTCGGTACATCCAGATCACGCTTGCCAACGGCTCGGTCAGCGGTTGATTGACCACGTCGAGGCCTGGGCGCGGACCCGGGGACTAGCGTCGCTGACCTTGACGACTTATAGGGACGTGCCGTGGAATGCCCCGTACTACGCCCGGCTCGGCTTCGACGCGCTCGAGGAATCGGCGATCGACCCGGGTCTGCAAGAACTCCGCCGCGAGGAAGCGGACCGCGGCCTGGGCCGTTGGCCCCGTGTCGCCATGCGGAAATATGTTCCATCTCTGGACAGCCCTGCTGCACCGCAGGCCGATGGCGGGCTCGAGACGGCGACGTCGTGGAGGATGTGAGAAGACCAGCCGTAGGGAGGCCTGATGTATGTGCCGGCGCACTTCGCGGCGGAGGACGCCGAGGTGCGCGAGCTGCTGACACATCACGGGGCAGCTGACCTGGTGACCGCGGCGGCGTCGGGACTGATGGCGACGCTGCTTCCGTTTGTGTACGACGCGACGGTCGGTGAGCATGGCGCTCTGCTCGGCCACCTGGCTCGCAGCAACGACCAGTGGCGCCAGCAGGTGATCGGCGAGGCGCTCGTGATCGTCCGCGGCCCGGACGCCTACGTCTCCCCGAGTTGGTATGCCTCCACTGCCGAGCACGGCCGGGTTGTCCCGACGTGGAACTACGTCACGGCGCACGTCTACGGCCAGTTGGTGATCCACGATGACCCGGACTGGGTGGACGCGCTGGTCCGCCGACTGACTGACCGGCATGAGGCGGACAGCCCGCGCCCGTGGTCGGTCGAGGACGCCCCCGCGTCCTACATTGCTGGACAGCTGCGTGCGATCGTCGGGGTCGAGCTGGTGATCAGCCGCGTGGACGCCAAGGCCAAGCTCAGCCAGAACCGGTCGGCCGCCGACATCGACGGGGTGATCGCGGGCCTTGAGGCGCGCGGCGACAGGACGACCGCCGACGCGGTACGAGGTGATCGGGCCTGATCTGCCGCCGGTTCCATCGTCGTGGTCCGGGAGGACGAGGGGTTCACCCAGATCCTCACCGGGGCCGGCATCAGTGCCAACGTTGTCGCGGGCTGACACCCACGAGCAAGCGCTTGTTCCTTTCGGTGCGCTGACGACGCTATGCGTGCACTGGCCACGACTCGCCGATCCTTAGCGGGTCCCGGTCGGCCCCGCGATCCTGCCCAGGATGTCTTGTGCGCAGTTGGACGGCGTCCGATTTGTCGTGTCGATCTCGAGGTCGTACTTGACGCCGCGGTGGACAGCGCTGGCCTGCGACGCCGCCATGCCCGTACTCCGGTCAGGTCGGTTGGACTCCCGGTTGACTGCGACGTCGAGCCGGCAGTGCACGCCGATCCACATGGTCGGGACGTTTTCGAGCACGCTGGCAAGTCGTTGCTGGGACGTTTGGCCGGCGAGGAACACCTCGTCGATGATCAGCCCGGCGCCGCAGGACGCCATCGTCGCGAGACCGGCGTACCAGGCCAGTTCGAGCCGCCGGAAGTCGCCAGCGACGGCTACCGACCCGTCATCGGCCACCGCGATGCCGGCGGAGCTGGGGGGCATTGCAGCGAGCAGCGTGTCGACACCGACGTGCAGGAAAGGCCTGGGCAGCAGGTCCTGCAATGCCACAGCCAGCGTGGACTTCCCGACGCTGGACGCGCCGTTGAGCACGATCACTGTGGGCAGCGCCATGGTCGCCATGGTCGCCTCGATGCTCCACCCCGTTCTTGTCGGCCCCGGTCGGCGGTGGCCGCCGATGTGCTGGGCGGCCAGGTACGCCCGGATCGTCTCGCGGACATGGCTCAGGTGCCGGGCGTTCGCCGACACCGTTCCCCCCTGGCGGCTTCACAGGGTGCACGTCCACGTCCGAGGGTCGCTGGCGGTTCCGGCCGGGTCGTCGCGGGTGTCGCCTGACAGCGACGGGTCTCTTGCCGCAGGATGACCGCTTGGAGCAAAACTCGGAGCAGCAAGATATCCGCTACGCTTAGCAGATGTTGGATCGCCTGCGGCGCCCACGCTTCCCGGTCGGCGCTGGGGCGCCGGCTGGGGTGGCCGGTTGGCCGCGCTGGGGCGCGGCTCGGGTGGCCCTGGGGGGCCGCACGGGAGGCCGGGCGGGTGGCTGACGTCCAGCCCGCGCAGGCGGGGGAGGTCGGGCGGGTGGCTGAGGTGCAGCCCGGGCGGGCGCTGGAGTGTGGGTCGGCGGCGGACCGGGCTGGTCGTGCTGGCGGCGACGCCACGGGCGGGGTGGCACCGGCCGGGGACGCTGCAGTGGTGGGTTCGGGGTCTGGGCGGCGGCGTCGGCAGGTGGTGGCGCGGCCGCATGCGGTGTTCGCGCGGTTCTCGGTTGAGGAGTTCGAGGTTGTGGGTGTGGCGGCGGCGGCGGCTGGGTTGACGCCGACGTCGTTTGTGGCGGCGCGGGCGGTGGCGGTGGCCCGGGGGGTGGTGCGGCCGGTGCCGTCGGGGACTGCTGAGGTGGTGCGGGAGCTGGTCGAGGCTCGGACGCAGCTGGTGCGTTTCGGGGTGTTGTTGAACCAGGCGGTCGCGAAGCTGAACGCGACCGGTCAGGTCGATGGCGCTTTGGTCGCGGCGGTGCAGCGGTGCGACGCGGCGACTGCGTCGCTGCGGGCCGCGACCGAGCGGCTGGGTCGGCAGCGATGACGTTCCGGCCGGTGGCGGCCAGCCGGCTGGCGTGGGCCGCCGGGCAGGGGCGCGCCGCCGGCAGGATGCGCTGGTGGGGCGGGTGATCGGCCGGGTGTACCGGGGGCGCAAGGTCGGTGGCCTGGTGCGGTATCTGTACGGGCCGGGTCGGCACAACGAGCACCAGAACCCGCATCTGGTGGCGTCGTGGTCGGGGTGCGCGCCGCGGGAGCTGGCGGTGGTGGAACCGGAGTGGGCCGGGGTGGGGGAGCGGGACTACCGGGGGTTGGTCGCGGAGTTGGAGGCGCCGGCGCGGTACGCCGAGCGGGGAGAGCGGAACCCGGTGTGGCACTGCCCGCTGCGCACGGCCCCGGCCGATCGGGTGCTGACCGACGGTGAGTGGGCTGAGGTTGCGACCGACTTGATGCACCGGACCGGGATCGCGCCGCGCGGGGATGACGGCGGCTGCCGGTGGGTCGCGGTGCGGCACGACGAGGTGAGCATTCATGTGGTGGCGGTGTTGGCGCGGCAGGACGGCGCCCGGGCGCACCCGGCCAATGACTGGCACCAGGTCCGCGCGACCTGCTTGGCGGCCGAGGCCAGGTACGGCCTGCAGGTGACGGCGCCGGCGGACAAGACCGCCGCCCGGCACACCAGCCGGGCCGAGACGGAGAAGGCGACCCGGAGCGGGCAGGCGGTGCCGGCGCGGGACTGGCTGCGCGGGCAGGTCCAGTACGCCGCTGCCGGGGCGCGGGAGCCGGCCGCGTTTCTGGACCGGCTCCGGGTCGCGGGCGTCGTTGTGCGGGAGCGGCGCGAGCCGGACGGCCGGCTGGTGAAAGACCTGCGCAGGACGACGGGGAGGGTCTCTCCGATTCGATCGGTGCGTTGCGATCACCGCGAGAACCCGGGGTACGGTGCCCGTCATGTCCCGCGCCGCCCCCTCCCGACTGCGCATAAGCGGGTTCATTGCCATGGTCGTGGCCGGTACCGCCTTAGTAGTCATGGTGATGTGGGCCGTCACTGGCTCGTGGGCGACCGGCGCCGTCGTCGGCGGCGTCTCCGGTGGGGTATCGGCCGCCCTGTACCCGGTCCTGGTTCGACGAGTGGCCAAGTAGCTTGGAGAGGCATGTTAGGAGGTCGCTACAAGTTCCTAGGACCGCCTTGCTCAACACCCCATGGGCTGTGCGGCAGTGCTCTTCAGGAACCTGGGAGGCCGGCACGCAGTGAGCCGCTTGGTGGACGTAAGCCGTGGCACGACCCCTTGGCCTCGAGCGCGACCAGGCTGCGGCGGGGGGGAGCCCCAGGGACGCCGCGTTCAGGTACACCACCTCCGGGTCGAACTCCGCCCGAGCGCTGGCACAACGGCGGAGGTCGCTGCCTTTACCTGCACGATCGTCGTCGAGTCCACCGGCCCCGCCTGAGCCACCAAGTCGCGGCGGGGAAGAGCGAACTGCTGACCGGCAGACCCAACTGGTGCTGCCGTGTTAAGGGTGAACTCTCAACCCGAGCCCGCGAGCTTGCCGTCGACCGAACCAAGACGTGCGCCGGGCGCGGACCTCGACCAGGCATTGCTGGACCCTCGGCGGATGCTGGTGTTCGCCGAGCCCGAGCCCGAGCCCGAGCCCGAGCCCGAGCCCGAGCCCGAGCCCGAGCCCGAGCCCGAGCCCGAGCCCGAGCCCGAGCCCGATCGCGACCGTGCCGACCGTGCGCCCCCCCGATCCCAGCGCGCGGCTGAACAGCAGCATGGTGTCCGGGGCGGGTAGCGCCGTCGACACCGCGAACACCCCGGCGAACGCGAGCACGTCACGGCACGCTCTGGCCGCACCTCACCGATGACCGTCATGCGCCGAGGACAGGCGGACAGAGGTGGTCGCGGACCCAGGCGAGCACCTCGGCGGCATGCCGATCCGGGGGAAAGACGGGGTAGAAGACGTGCTCGACCGTCGGCCCGCCTAGCACGAGGGGAAGCTGGTCAGGTCGGCTGGGTTGGTTGGGTAGCCAGGGGTGCTGGTGGGGCGAGTGCGAAGCCTTGGCCGTGGGTGATGCCTAGGCGCAGCAGGGTGCTGATGGTGCGTGGGTCTTCGATGCCTTCGGCGATGGGCTGGCTGCCGATGGTGTGGGCGAAGTTGACCAGGGCGGTGGCCAGGGGTGCGGGGGAGGTGAGGAGTTCGGTGACCAGGACCAGATCGAGCTTGATGATGTCGGGTTGCAGGGCCAGTAGGTGGCGTAGGCCGGCGTAGCCGGCGCCGGTGTCGTCGATGGCCAGGCGGAGGCCTTGGTCGCGCAGTGGCTGCAGGGCGTCGCGGAGCGCGGGGAAGTCTTGGATGGCTTCCTGTTCGGTGATTTCCAGGACGAGCCGGCGCAGCGGCAGATTGTTGAACAGCGCGGTGAAGCGGCTGTCGTGGACCAGGTGTGGGGACAGGTTCACTGCCAGGTAGCTGTCGTTGGGAAGGTGCGGGAGCGCGGCGGTGGCCGCGGCGATGGCGGCGAATTCCACATCGTCGGCCAGCCCGCAGCGGGCTGCTTCGCGAAACAGCGTGTCGGCTCCTTGATCGGGGTGCCCGGTGGCCCGGGCGAGGGCTTCGAGCCCGACGTGGCGGCCGGTGGCCAGTTCGATGACGGGTTGGAACACCATCGTCAGCCCACCGGGGTCGAGCAGCCGCCGGGTGCGTTGGTGGGTGAGTGGGTCAGTGCGGTGCGCGCCTTGGTGGGCGTGGGTGTCCTGGATGAGCAGCTGCGCGACGCGCTGTTCCAGGGCGCGGCGGTAGCGGTCGGTGGCGCGGTATAGGCGAACCACAACGGCCAGCAGTCCCAGGCCGGGCAGGACGAAGCGAGCGGCGCCAACCGCCACGCTGGCCCACCACCAGCTGTCCTGCACGCGGTGGGCGGCCAGGAACAAGGCGATGCTGACGGTGTTGGCGGCCAGCAGCACCCCGATCCAGGTGTTGGGGTCCCAGGGACGCCAGCCGCCCCGGCGCCACCAGGCGATGGTGACCGCGGCTGAGCACAGCAGCAGCCCGGCCAGCACGGCCCGACCCAACCCGCTGAGCGCACCGGCTGGGGTGATGAGTTGCAGCTGATGAGGGGCGGGGTGGTGGGCGGTGAGCAGCCACCAGCCGGTGACACCTACCCACAGCACCAGCAACGTCGGGTTCGCTGCCCGCCACCGGCGCTGGGCAAGCAACGCGAACGCGGGCAGCACCAGGGCTTGCAGCAGCGAGATGCGGGCGGCGGCGTCCGGGGCGCTTTCGGTCCCGGTGCCGGATTCCAGCCCGGGGACCAGGCCGCGGATGACCGCGGCACCCGCGGCCACGCCCAGCACCCACGACAGCCCACGAAGCCCGATTTGCCCGGAGGTGGCGGCCAGGACCCGCAGGAGGTAGCCCGACAGCAGCGCCCCGGCTGCTGAGGCGGCCAGCAGCACCGGGCCGCGAGACAGCTGCCCCGCCAGGCCTTCATCGAGCAGGAACAGCAACAGCAGTCCCAGCACCGGGGTCCACCCGGCGGCCGCCAGCACCCGCGGCAGGTCCCCGCCCGCCGGCCGTGGTGCCGGCGGGCGGGGCCGGCGACGCAGCCGCCGGACGGCGGTGTCGGTGGGGAGCAGCGGCGCCAGCCGGACCGAACCCGCGTGCGGCCGCGGCCGCCCCGCACCGAGTTCGACCCGGCCCTTGCGCCGGCCGCGTTTCGCGGCTAGCAACGCCCGGTCGGCGGCGTCGATGAGTTCGGTGCCGTCCTGCGGGGCCTGCCAGCTACTGACCCCGATCGTGGCGGTCACGCCAGGGACGGTGTCGATCCCGGCCAGCGCGGTCTGCAGCCGTTCAGCGAGCTCACCGGCTGCTGGCAGCGCGGTGCCGGGAGCCAGGACCACGAACTCATCCCCGCCGTAGCGGGCCACCAGGTCATAGGGCCGGACGGTGGTGCGCAGCGCCTGCCCGACCGCCCGCAGCACCCGGTCCCCAGCCAGGTGCCCGAACGTGTCGTTCACCGCCTTGAAATCATCCAGGTCCAGCAGCAGCACCGACAGCGGCAGCTGCTGGCGTGCGCAGCGCTGCAACTCCTCCTCCAACACGGCGTACAACGCGGTCTGGGTCACGCACCCGGTCAACCCGTCGGTGCGGGCCGTGCGGGCCAGCTCGCTCTGCAGTGCCGCGTTACGAAACGCCCCGGCCGCCAGCACCCCGAAGTCCTCCAACAAATCCAGCCGGGCCGGGGAGACCACCCCAACAGCGGTGTAGCCGACGCACAACACCCCCCGGACGGCGCCGTCCCAGCGCAACGGCACCGCCAAACAGCTGCCCACCGCCGCCATAGCCGAGCCGAGCCGACCAGCTGCGGCATCAGCTCCTGCAAGTCCTGCGTCAACATCGCCCGGCCGCTGCCAGCGACCTGCCCGGCCAACCCCTCATCAAGCTCGCTACGGGTCCCGAGCACCTCAGCGGGCAGCTGGAACGCGGCCTGCACCACCGGCACCCCATCCAGCGCAGCGCACCGGTACACACACGCCTTGTCCCCACCCAAGATCGCTACCGCCTCGCGGCAAACCCGGTCCAGCACCACCTCCAAGTTCAAGGACTCGTTCAGCTGCACCGCCACCCGACCCAACGCCGCCCGAACCTCTAGCTGCGTTCGCTGCACCCCCGTCAGTCGCTGCTGGTCCACCCACGACTCCACCACCCCAGCCTGCCCCACCCGAGCCACCCCGAAGTGACCATCACCCTCAGGCAACATCACCCCATGCCTGCAGACGCGGCGGACCGTCGGCTGACTGGACGCGCGGGAGGAGCAGTCACCTTGGTCCCGCCCGGGCTCCTCGGCGGCTTGTCCAACAGCCTGTGGGACGATTGCCAGCTCGCTCAGGCGTCGGCCATCTTCCGCATGTAGTGGACGTTGCTGCGGGACGCCCGGCGCCATCGATGAGATGCAGCGCGCAACGCTGATCGACAGGCAGCCAGCCTCAGCTCAGTCGAACAGCCCGGTGGCGCCCCCAGCCACCCCGGCGCCTCCCACCATGCCGGTGAGGTCCCCGGTGAGCGCGGCCAGTGGAGCAGTGCGGTAGTCCCCCCCGGCCCGCAGGTGCGCAGCCTGGGCGCGCAACAGCCGGGCCGCCCGGCCGGCGCCGGTCGCCGGGGCACCCGCGACCGCCGCCGCGAGCGCCTCGAGCTGGTCAAAGGGCCGGGCGGCGTCGACGTACGCCGTCTTGGCCTGCAGCACCA
>JAABUX010009490.1_pt1 | contig 11020 bp, 9 predicted proteins | sample 5561851 | NCBI WGS metagenome assembly JAABUX01 (sample SAMN10711883, study PRJNA513361) | rock metagenome | isolation source: Antarctica rocks | place: Antarctica: Victoria Land, Richard Nunatak red sandstone | collected 2016-01-03 | reverse complement strand
GTATCAAGCGGGTCAGTTATCGGATCTCAGGCACTCTCAATGCGCCCGAACCGCTCCGTTAGGCGACGTGCAGGAGGCGCCGACGGAGTAGGTCGAGCGAGGCGCGGCCGTACATGGTGCGCTTGGTCGTCTTGAGTTTGTTCACGGAGCCCTCCACCTGTCCGCTGCTCCACTCCATCCGCACGGCCGCCTCGACGGCGGCCCGGTCCAGCCAGAGGGTCCGCGCGAACGTCTGCAGCTCCTTAATGCCGCTCGCCCCCGCGCCACGCAGCCAGCGGTAGAGTCCTTCCACGTCGCGCTCGCGCAGCACCGCCGCGAACTCCTCCACCAGCGCCTCGGCCACGGCGACCTGTGGGCACGCGCGGTACAGCCGCGCGAGGTAGGCCCGCTCGTCGCCGGTGGGGGCCTCGGCGGGGCGCACCAAGAGCCAGCAGACCCGGCGCGGGGTGTAGGCGGACTGGTCGGACGGGCCACGGTGCCGGCGGACTTTGACGCGACCCTGCTGGCGATAGCGCGGCCCGCGCCAGGGGGCAACCAGCGCGGCGACGCTCCCGTAGCAGCCGATGTACCCACGCCCGCGCAGTTCGCGGTAGAGCTGGGTGGCGTTGTGGCAGCCCGCGGCCCAGCGGTCGCGCAGGTAGGGGGCAAACGGGGCGGCCTGCCCCGGGCGCTCGCTCCGTCGGCGCCGCTCGGGGAAGTGGCCAGCTTGGAGCCAGCGTTTGACTGCGCGCTGGCCGATCCCGACGCGGGCGGCGATCGTCGGGATGGTCGCCCCCCGCGCCCGCAACGCCACCACCTCCTCGTAGCGCGCCAAACGGCGGGCGCGGCGCTCGGGCTGCTCAGCGGCTGCGGGGACCGTCTCGCCGGGCGGGACGGCGACCGGGGCCGCGTCATCGTCGCTGGGCGTGTCGCCCTGCGCGGCCTGGCGCAAGGCGGCATGCTGCCGCGTGAGGTAGCGCTCCAGCGCGTCGGACGCATTCTTGCGCAAATGGAACCGGTCGGCGACCTGCACGGCCTGCGGCGCGCCCCGCCGAATCCCCTCCGCGTACGCGCCCGCGCGATCGCGGGCGGCCACCTCCACCTCAGGGTGCCGGCCCAGCCAGAGCGCGAGGGTGTCCGCGGTCCGGTCGGGGAGCAGGTCGATGACGGCACGCGTCTCGAGGTTGACCAGGATCGTGCCGAAATCGCGCCCCTTGCGGCGCGACCAATCGTCCACCCCCAGGACCCGCACCGGCCCTTCTGTCGGGAGTGGGGCGGCGCGGATCAGGCGTAGGAGCGTCCGCGCGCTGGTGGGGATCTCCTCGGCGGCGAGATGGCGCGCGCCGGGTGCGCCGCCGAGGTCGTAGGCCGCGCGGAGCAGGTGCGCGGCCAGCCGCGCGGTGCGGCGGGCGAACGGCGCGACGAGGTCGGGCAGCCGCTCGGCGAAAATCTTGCGCCGGCACCGGCGCACCCGACAGGCGAAGCGCCGGACACGGAGATGCATGAGCACGCGGGCACCGGCGCAGGGCAGATCGGCGAGTGTGCGCTCGTAGTGCGAGTGCAGACGCTTGGAGCGGCACCGACAGAGGGGGCAGCGCGCCCAGCGCCGCGTCGCGGCGACCGCCAGATGGAGCGTCGCCCCCTCGCGCCACGCCCGGTCGACCCGCACTCCGACGCTCTGCGGAAAGAACAGGTTGGTGAGCATAGCGGTTGCAGCCTTTCCCCAGGGATACAATGCCCTGGGAGCCTCAGCTTACCGCCAATTTTGGATCATCGAGAGTGCCTAAGAACCGGTTTCTGGCCCTATTTCTTGCTCGATCAGTGGCCCCATATGGCTGCCGTTTCACCGCACAGAACAGCCCTTCTGAGAAGTGAATTATGCGTCTGCTTTCCTGCCCACGCCTGCGGAAGTCAGCGCGACGCCCTGCTATCGCGCCCCATTCACTTCACGAAAGGTTGGCGGCGGCTCTAGGTGTCGACGCGGAGAGACAATAGTGATGGGGCCATAGAGTTCCCAGAGAACGGGGCCACAAAGCGAGCAAGATGACACATAGTTTCTGCTCGGCCCGTCTCTCAATTTCCGCGCCCTATCGCACAGTCCGTGCGCGGGAGATGTCACAAAACCTGCGCCGCTCAAACGGCCACGCCAATAACGCGTTGGCGCGGCGGGGGTACACTGTGGGGGCAGACCACGACAGCATGTGAGGAGGGCGCCGCGCATGGGCCTAGCGAGATTCGCGGACACGGTGACGTCGGAGGGTGTCTTGCGCGAGGTGCTGGGATCGCCGAGCGAGCTAACCGTGCGCAAGCAACTCGCGGCGCTGGATCGCCACTGCCGCGCCTTCATCGCCCTCTCGCCGTTCCTGCTCCTGGGCAGTGTCGATGCGACCGGGCGGCAGGACGTGTCCCCGCGCGGCGACGCGCCGGGGTTCGCCCTTGTGCTCGACGACACGACGCTCGCGATCCCCGAGCGCCCCGGCAACCGGCGTCTCGACACCCTGCGCAACATCCTCCAGACGGGCGCTGTGGGGCTGCTGTTCCTGGTGCCAGGGGTGGAAGAGACGTTGCGCGTGAACGGGCGTGCCTGCCTGGTGCGGGACGCCAACATCTTGGAGCGCCTGTCGGCCCAGGGCAAGCGGCCCGCCCTCGCCATCGGGGTCGAGGTCGAGGAGTGCTTCATGCACTGCGCCAAGTGCATGAAGCGATCGCGGCTCTGGGACCCGACGCGTTGGCCCGATCACACGGCCCTGCCCTCGCTTGGGCAGATGCTCCTCGACCAGACACGGCCGGCGGACACGACCGCCGCCGATCTCGACGCCTATCTGGCGGAGAGCTATACCAAACGCCTCTATTGATGCGAGGAGGAACGCTCGCCTATAGTACAGGCGCTATTCTATGCTGATAACACCTTTTATTCGCAGGTCTACCAGGGTGAAGCTGCTGATAATGCGCTATACGCAGCGTGCTAACGAGCGACACGCACGTCCGATAACAGGGGGGTGGACACGAATTGGCTCGGCGCGCCGTTGTAGGGTGGTATCAAGAAGTACGAGACATCATTGGGTTGGCCTCATAAATTGTGAGACGGATGACGCAAGAACTGTGAGACAGTGAGGGTGACTGACGCGCTACTATGGCGCAGAAACTATGAGACCTTACACCAACACACTCACATCCACCACGCCCGCCATGGCTTGGCGTGAGCAAGCAGCGTCCAGATCGCACCGAGCGTCCAGAGCGCGAAGAACAGGTAGAGCAGGCGATCATGGGTTTCGGCCCCGGCGGGGCTCATCCGCGCGGCGAGCGCCTGCGCCCCAGCCCAACCCAACGCGATGTTCAGTGGCAACGCAGACACCAATCCACGCACGCGCTCCCGCAGGCCCGAGCCACCGAAGATCATGAGAAACGGGACGAACGGGGCGAAGAGCGGCCCCCCGTTGGTCGTGCCGACGAGCAGATACGTCAGCCACCACGCCAAGGCGGCGGCAACCATCGCGGCGACACGGCCTCCCACGAGCGGGATAGATCGCCCGAAGAAGAATAGGGGGACCCAGCGCACCAGCATATCCGCGAGCAGCGCGCCCCCGAGGGTGAGCACGAAGGCTAGGACAAATGGCAACGCGACACCGGCCCAGCGTGAGCCGCGCTCTCGTCCTGCGGGCGACCGCACTGGCAATACGTCCCGCTCCAGTTCTCCTAGCGTCGACCGACTTGATGACGTGCGTCGCGGTGCCGGACTCGCGCCCACAGACGTGCCTACCAGGGTCGTCTCATCCTCGCCTCCCTGCGCACGAGAGAGTGGGATGTCCCGGGCCTGGCGCGGCGGTTCGGGTGCGTCCGGCGCGGCCATGCCCCGCGCCGCCCGCTCTTCCTCACCCTGCCGTGCAGCGATCGACTCACCCTCCGCCGCCTCTTCCGTGCTCCCGGGGAACTGCGGCCGTCGATGAGGATGGAGTGGTGCCCCGGGGAAAGCTGGCGGTGCCAGTGGCTTCGCGCGCGTCTGCGCCACCCCTGCACGGAGAACGTGCCGTGCAGCCTCCTCATCGAGCCCGACGAGGTCGATGTAGACGATCGGCGGGAGCAATCCTGTCGCGCCACCGGATCGCACGCGTATCGGGACAAGCAAACCTTTCTCACCTGTCGGGTCTTGGGCAAAGGCTGCCGCCCACTCGGCCTGGGTGTAGCGAGCCTGGAGGTAGTCCGGGGAGAAGATTGCGATCGTCCGCTCGGACTGCGCAGTAGCGTTCTGCATGGCGAGCACGAAATTGACGCCGGGCCGGAAGTCCCACGCTTGTAGCACGGTCGTGTAGCCGCTGCCTTCGAGCTGCCAAGCGACCCACTCCGCCCATTCGCGATCAGCGCCGGTGTAGCTGATGAAGAAATCGGTCCTACTGTCCCGGCCATCAAGCACAGTCGAACCAGTGGGAATATGTCCATGTTGTGGCTCTATCACGATCACACCTCAACTCCACGCGATGCCAGCCTCGTCGAGCCACATGGTTATAGCCTGCCATTCCTCATCACTCACGGCGTAATTCGTTCCGCGTGGAGAACGCACGACCGCCAAGTGCGCCAACACCGGGTCGAATGCAACGAAGGATTTGAGCAGCGGATGGTCAAGGAACACATGATCGTAGCGCACGCGCACCCGCGCTTTAGGCCGTCGCCCGTCGGCGTGCTGGACCCAATACCCCATCCCCGCAGCCGAGTCGGGCCGCACCTCGGGCGCGCTCATGACCGTCCCGATGGCGTAAATACCGGCATCCTCGCCGCACACCCAGATCAACACGCGGTCGTCGGGGCTCACGTCATCGGCGTGCTGATTCAGATTCCAGAACTCTTCACGCTCCGCCCCCAACGATTCCTGAATATGGTAACGATTCGGGTTGGCCTGGAAAAGCCAGGTGGACCGCGTCTGAAGCATCGATGTGTCGCTCATCCCGCTGCCCTCCTCACGCACCCGCCGTCGACATCCCGATTGTCGGCAGCGATATAGGCGGGATAGGGCGGCGCGACACTGCGCCCGTAGAAGTGGGGAATTTCGGACATGCGCACCCGGCGTCCGCAATACGGCATGGGCCGGCGCAGGTCGTCGGCGTCGGCGACGTGCTCGACGAGGAGGAGCGACGAGGCGAGATGCGGGTCGTCGTCGAGGTGGTAGCGGTGCATCTCGTCGAACTTCGCGCCCACGAGCCAGTTGTGCGCAGTCAAGAACTGCTGCGTCGCCATCATGGCGCGCCGGGTCCACGGGCGGTCCGCGCCATCCGGTAAGATGATGCAGCCATGGCCGTTGAGCCGCACGAGTTCGCATCCACGCGCGATGAACAAGCGCGCACTCCCCCCGCTATTAGACGCGCCATACGGCGGGTTCGTGTAGAACCAATCGTATCGGCCGACGAGATCCCGCGGCACAGGATCGAATACGTTGTAACGACGCACCTCCAGGCGGTCAGCGAAGCCGTAGCGTCGTGCCAGCATCTCCATGGTGGCGAGCACGCGCTCGTCAAAGTCGAGCACAAGCATTTGTGACGGGCAGGGAACGTCGCCGCAGGCGGCCAGGAGCCCCATGAGTGCGCTCGCGCTGTCATAGTCCCCGACGAAGACGACAGCGCGGTCCGCCAGCAGTGGGGCAACCAGCCGCACCTGCCGGATCAAATCCTCGCCCCGCATAGGGATTTGATCGTATGCCCGGAGGGCTGGGGGACGCGCCTGCTCGACCACGGCCACGGCGGCGCGCTCAGCGGCCGCTACCCTGGTCCGCCTCTGACCGAATGGGCGTGCCTGGGCCGGCGCCCATAGCTGGGTCGGCGCGTGGCGTCGCTGGCAGACATTACCATGCGGCATGGCAGGGCTATCCGACACGAAAACCTGTGCGCCCATCAGCTAGCCCTCCGCGCGCGCCCGCTATACGCCTTGTACGGGGACCACAAGCCCAGCGTCTTGATGCGGAACTCGGCGCACTCTGGACTAGCGCCGTAGGCGGCCGCGACCGCGGTCGCGAGCTGCTGCCGCCACACGGCATGCACCACGACATCGCGTGGCAGTAGGGTCGCGGCCGCCGTCCAGTAGGCTTCATCCTCGTCCTTCTTGTTGTACGCGCGCTTCTCCAGGCCACTTGGGTGCAGGATGAGTTGCAACGGCCGGTGACCGAGATGGGCGTGCGCCACCTCTTCCATGATGGTGACGTTGGCGCGTTCGGGCGTCTGAGACGGGTGGAGCATCACCAATAGGCGTCCATCCGGTAGCCGCTTGCCCATGCCCGACCACGCCTTGGCGTCCACCTCCGTGACGAGCGCGTGGTCCTCCGCAGTCGCCTCTGCCACATCGCCCGGCTCGACGATGACGAGCCGGAGTTCGTCCACGAGCGCTCGCGGGTCTAACCTATCCCGTGGGCCAATCCCAGCCCGCTGGCGCAATAGCGCGGCCTGCTCATCCGCGAAGTTGACGAGGGCGCGCGTCGTCTGCTCACCCTCGCCCGACTGCGACGTCGTACTCATTGTCATCAATCCCTTCCTACTTAGGGAGGCCACCGCGTCGCGTCGGGCTACTCGCGTGTCGAGGGGGCATCCATCTTCTACTCGCGGGTCACGTCCTGCGGCTGGGCGAATTGCTCGTAAGCCGCGCGGAATATGCGGCCGAGGGCGGCCGCAGTTCTCGCATCGAGATGGCGATCGGCGCGCAAGTGCGCCTCGACCATATCGGGGGTTGTCTCACCGGACTGATGCACAATCTGATGCACCGGCGCAGGAGTGCCAACATCCATGACGCGCTCCAGGGACACGCCGAGCCACCGCGTGATTGCGGCCAGCGTGCGGGTGTCCGGCATCGAAGGCTCGCTGTCCGTGTGGCGAGCGGCCTTGTGCCGGCGCTCCAACCGTGAGAGCGTGGCCGCGCTCACCCCGGCCTGCTGGGCGGCCTGTTCCAGTGTCAGTCGCTTGTCCGTCCTCTTCTCCTGGATGAGTCGACTGAGATCATCGACGCGCACGACGCGCGGACCGTCGGATGCCTGCGCGGCATCGTCGTGCATAGCAGACGAAATGCTCATACCTCCATCCCTTACACTAGGTGTATGTGCCCCAGCGGGGTCACCAACACCATGGTCATAGTATAACAGCTTCATTGCACAAATGACAGATATTTCACCTATGAAAATAGATTGACCGAGGATAGAGCTAGTTGAGGTGTTGGAAGGCGTCGTTCGTGCGCATGTAGAACTGGACGTTGTTGCCTACCAAACCAAATAGGAGTCAAAACGGTCGGCTATCTTCAATCTGTCGCTTGAGCAGCGTGACGGGGGCTGGCAGGTCGTCTGGTCCCAGACGACCGAAATACAGCGGCCGTAACTGGGATCATGCTCACCGACCACTAAAACCTACGCCATGGTTGTGTAGGGTCGCACAGAAGTGGAGGATGCCGTGTCAACACAGGCGTTGTCAGATTATTTCAAGGCTATCCAGCGAGAATATGTGACCGGCAATCCCACCGAACATACCTATAGGCCTGCGCTGAAAGCCCTACTCGAGCGGCTCGCCCCCGGCGTCACTGCAACGAACGAGCCGAAACGGATAGCCTGTGGCGCTCCAGATTATGTCGTCACTACACCTAGTCGTCACGGGACGCTTACCATTGGCTACGCCGAAGCGAAAGATATCGGCAAGCTCACCGCGGACATCGAGCGAACCGAGCAGATGCAGCGGTATCTGCGAGCACTACCAAGCCTTGTCCTCACCGATTACCTAGAGTTCCGTCGCTACAAGGATGGCATCCTGTGTCAGAGTGCACGACTCTGACGTTTTGATATAAGCGTTATGGTCAAGTTGTCTCCGTAACAGATTCGGCTGTATTGCCATGTAGGACGCCATAGATTGGGCGATGTTGTGCGACGGGCCGTCATAGTCCGTGTGATGTTGCCTGATAGAACGCAATCGACCAAATCTATGTCGCCGTACAAACCGCAATTTGTTCGCCGCCTCAGCGCGTTTGGCCCTTATATCAAAACGTCAGTGCACGACTTGCTACTGTTGACGCTAAACAAACTTTGGTCAAAGGACCGCATTGGGACGAGGTGGAGCAGCTACTGCGCACCTTCTTGGAGGATACGCCTCAGCCCATTACGACTCCACAAGAACTTGCCGTGCGGATGGCCCGCCTTACCCACATTATCCGGGACATCATCATCGAGGCGTTCGTTACAGGTAACGCGTCACATCTCCTACAGGGATGGCGCAAGGCATTTGCGGATGTGCTAATCGCCGATCTGGACCAACCAGACAAGGTACCCGATTTCGCTGACATGTTCGCTCAGACGCTGGCCTACGGCCTTTTCTCTGCGCGCGTCATGGACAACTCGCCGGACACCTTCAGCCGGCAGGAGGCCCAACGCCTGATCCCACGTACCAACCCGTTCCTGCGCGACTTCTTTGGGGATATATCGGGCATTAAGCTGGACGACGAACCATTTGCCGGTTTCGTGGACGACCTAACAGCACTGCTCGGGCACACCGACATGCAGACTGTGCTGGCGGATTTTGGCAAGCGCACGAGACAAGAGGACCCCGTCGTCCACTTCTACGAAACGTTCCTGGCTGCCTACGATCCGGCGCTTCGGGAAACGCGAGGGGTTTATTACACACCGGAACCGGTCGTGTCGTACATCGTACGATCGGTAGACCATCTACTCAAGACGCCCTTTGCTCTGCGCGACGGCTTAGGTGACACCAGCAAGGTGCGCGTTGCCAACACCGACCCTTCCCTGAAGGTGAAGGGGGGCACTGAGATGCGGAAGACGATGGAGACCCACCGTGTGCTGCTCCTCGACCCGGCCTGCGGCACCGCTACGTTCGCCTACTCCGTGATCGATCTGATCCGTGGCCGCTTCATGCAACAGGGTAACGCCGGCTTATGGTCGTCCTACGTGCGCGACCACCTGTTGCCCCGTCTCTTCGGGTTCGAGTTGCTTGTGGCACCGTATGCTGTTGCCCATTTCAAGTTGGGTCTACAGTTGGCGGGACGCGACTTGCCACCTGAGCAGCGCATCGCTTGGGCCTACGACTTCGCTAGCAATGAGCGCTTGGGCATTTATCTAACCAATACGCTGGAGGGGCCGCACGAGTTCACTGGCCTGCCGCTCTTCACTCAATTCGTCGCCGAGGAGACAAATGCCGCCAACCGGGTGAAGCGCGATCTGCCCATCATGGTCGTGCTGGGTAACCCGCCCTATTCGGGCCATTCCGCCAACAAAGGCACATGGATTAACGACCTGCTGCGGGGTAAAGAAGCTGACGGACGACCGACGGCGAACTACTTCATGGTCGACGGACAACCACTCGGCGAAAAGAATCCTAAATGGCTCAACAACGACTACGTGAAGTTCATTCGCTTCGCGCAGTGGCGCATCGAGCAGAGCGGCGCTGGTATCCTCGCCTTCATCAGCGACAACGGCTATCTCGACAACACGACCTTCCGAGGCATGCGGCAGGCGTTGATGCAAACCTTCACGGATATCTACCTCCTCGATCTGCACGGCAATAGCAACAAAAAAGAGCGCAGCCCGGACGGGTCGCCCGACGAGAATGTCTTCGACATCCAGCAAGGCGTGGCCATTGGCATCTTCGTTAAAGAGGCGGGCAAGTCAGGGCCGGCGCGGGTGCATCAGGCCGATCTGTGGGGTGCGCGGGAGAGCAAGGATAAGCAAAACGGGAAGTACCCTTGGCTATTTGCCCACGATGTATCGAGCACCGCGTGGACGCAGCTTGCACCACAGTCTCCCTTGTATATGTTCGTGCCGCAAAAGATCGATCTGCTGGCCGAATACGAGCGGGGCTGGAAACTGAACGAACTCGCGCCAGTGACTAGCCCGGGCGTCGTGACCGGTCAGGACGCTCAGGCTATCGCCTTCACGAGGCGTGAAGCCGAGCAACTCGCTCGACAACACGAACTTTCTGATGAGCACGTTACGTCCTTTCTCTATCGGCCATTCGATGTACGGCAAATCGTCTATGACAGCAAGGTTGTCACTCGCCGCCGCTATAAGGTCATGCGCCACATGCTTGGGGGGAACAACCGTGCGCTTATTACCACGCGGCAGACGCGGGATAAGTGGGATGTGCTCGTGACGGACACCATTATCGGGCACAAGTCTCTGGCGGCCTACGACATCAATTCGCTATTTCCTCTTTATCTTCTTCCCGATGATGGTGATACCGAACCTACACTGTTCGATATAGGTCGACCTTCCGGCGCTTCGAGCGAACGCTCCATCAACCTAAGTTCTCCTTTCATTGCCGAACTGGAACGGAAGTTGGGGCTGCGCTTCGTGCAACACGGCGAGGGCGACTTGCGAGCCACTTTAGGGCCTGAAGACGTATTCAACTACCTTTACGCGATTTTTTACTCGCCTACTTACCGCGAGCGTTACGCCGAGTTCTTACAACGCGACTTCCCGCGCGTCCCGGTTACCTCAGATGTAAGCCTTTTCCGCTCGTTGTGCAATCGAGGTGGGCGGTTGGTTGGCCTGCACCTCTTGCGACAAATTGATTCTAGCATCGCGGTCTATCCAATCTCAGGGGATAACCGGGTGGAGGTTGTGCGCTATATACCACCCACAGATCAGCGCCAAGGATGTGTCTGGATCAACAAAACGCAGTATTTCGAGGAGGTAACACCAGAAGTGTGGAGATTTCACGTTGGGGGCTACCAGGTAGCCGAAAAATGGCTGAAGGACCGAAAGGGGCGGAAGCTAGATTACGAAGACCTGAACCATTACATAGCCATCATTGACGTATTGGTCGGGACAATGCGTTTGATGGAAGAGATTGATAGCACGATACCGTCCTGGCCTCTTGTTTAAGGCAAGCTAAGGTAGGTGCGTCATTATAGCCTATAGCCCATCAAGGCGGAGCCCTAATCAGTCCCTTCTAGCAGTTTGTCGGAGAGAAGCGGGCTCTCCATCCCGCGCGCGGTGGTACAGTAGGAAGCATGAGTAGAACATTCAAAACCGTGGACTATGAGGCGGCGCTCGACCTGACCGTGCGCTTGGGCG
>JAABUX010009488.1_pt1 | contig 11022 bp, 11 predicted proteins | sample 5561851 | NCBI WGS metagenome assembly JAABUX01 (sample SAMN10711883, study PRJNA513361) | rock metagenome | isolation source: Antarctica rocks | place: Antarctica: Victoria Land, Richard Nunatak red sandstone | collected 2016-01-03 | reverse complement strand
CTCTACGCCCGCGCCGCGCTCGACGCATTGCCCTACCAGCTTCGCCCCCATGCGCGGGTCCTGCTCGGCGGCGCCTCCGGCGGCTTCCGCATCGCCGAAGCGCTCGCCCTCGGCGCCGCCCAGATCGACGCCTCCGAGCCGGACCCCGTCATCCGCGCCGCAATCCGCCACGGCCTCGGCCCCGCCCCCGCGCTGCCCGGCGACCCGCGCCTTCGCCTCCTCGCCGACGGCCCCCTCGCCGCTGCCCGCCAGGCGCTCCAGCACGGCCAGCGCTACGACCTGATCGACCTCTCCGGCGACCTGCTCGACTCCGACCCGCTCAACGCCACCGCCTACACCGCCGAAGCCATGGCCACCTACCTCGAACTCGCCGATCCAAACGGCCTCGTCAGCATCCCCGTCAGTATCCGCGAGTTCCCCGTCTACGCCGTCCGCGTCCTCGCGACGGTCCGCGCCGCCCTGCGCAAGCTCGGCTATACCGATGCTCCCGCCCACGTCGTCGTCTACCGCTCCGCCTGGACCGTCCGCGTGCTGATCTCGGTCACCCCCTGGGACGCCGCCGGCATCGCCGCGGTCCGGCGCTGGTGCGACGACCGCTCCTTCGACGTCTCCTACTACCCCGGCATCGACGTCGCCGCCGCCCGCGCCAACATCTACAACGACCTGCCCGCCGTGAACTTCGAGACCGGCCAAGTCACCTCCGGCGCCGGCGCATCGGACGCCGTCGCCGACGAAGCGGGCGCCGTCCTGGCCGGCGAACCCACCGCTTCCGGCGACGCCTTCCGCCTCGATCCCGTCACGCTCGACCGCCCCACCCTCGTGAACATCCTCCGCCTCGACCGGCTCGGCGCCGCCCTCTCCCGCCTCGATATCCTGCCGCAAGCCGAGATCGGCCAACTCGTGAACGTCGCCGTGCTCGCGCAGGCCGCGGTGGTGGCACTCGCCGTGCTCCTGCTGCCGTTGGTAGCCCCCCGCGTCGCCGGGCGCGACCGCGGCCGTCTCGGCGCCCTGCGGTCCGCGGTGTTGTTCGCGGTCCTCGGGCTCGGTTTCCTGTTCATCGAGATCGTCCTGATCGAGCGCGCCAGCCTTTACCTCGGCGACCGTACCAGCGCCTTCGCCCTCGTGCTGACCGGCATGTTGGTCTTCTCCGGCGCCGGCAGCATGGTCGCCGAACGCGCCGGGCCCCGCGGCGCAAAGATCGCCGCCTGCCTCGTCGTCACCTGGTGCATAGCGGCGCTGCTCGGCCTCGAACCCCTCATGCTCGACACGCTCGGCCTGCCCTGGGCCGCGCGTGCCGCCATCGTGCTCCTCATCGCCGCACCCGTCTCGCTCGCCCTCGGCCTGCCCTTCCCGACCGGCCTCGCGAGCGCCGCAGCCCGCGGCGGCGGCTTCCTACCCTGGGCCTGGGCGCTGAACGGCGCTTTCTCCGTCGTCGCCACCCCGCTTGCCAACCTGCTCGCCGTGGAGCAAGGCTTCGACGCCGTGCTGCTCGCCGCCGCTATGCTATACGGTGTCGCCATTCTGGCCCTACCCCGAACGACGAGAAGAGCGCAATGGCAGACCTCGACCCTCCTCTGAACCCCGGCCTCACCCGCCGCTCCCTCCTCGCCGCCGCTGTCGCCGTCCCGCTTGCCACGCCCGGCAAGCCCGCCTGGACGCGCCAGGCTTACGAGGACGCGATGCGCCGCTCCGGCCGCCCCGTCTCGCTCACCGACGCGCAGTTCGACGCGATCCAGGCCCGTAAGCCGACCGCCATGAAGCTCATCGAGGGCTACCTCAAGGACCGCCTCGGCACGCCCGACCCCGCCGTGATGCGCGCCTTCGAGGAGGTCCCTCGCGAGTATTTCCACTACATGTACAGCGAGCACCGCGCGACGCCCGGCGAAGCCTACGAGACGACCCCCAAGCCCTGGGCCATCGGCTACGGCAGCGCCCTCTCCGACTATCTCGGCCAGGCCTACATGACCCAGGTTGTCAAACCCACCCCGACCGACGTCACCCTCGAGATCGGCACCGGCAGCGGCTTCCAAAGCTCGCTCCTCTCCCGCATCGTCAAGCGCGCCTACAGCATCGAGATCATCGAGCCGCTCGGCCAGGCCGTCTCCCACATCTTCGCCCCGCTCGGCTACGACAACATCCGCACCCGCGTCGGCGACGGCTATTTCGGCTGGCCGGAGGTGGACGGCGGCTTCGACATCATCATGGCCACCTGCGCCGCCCAATACGCCCCCCCCGACCTCTTCAAGCAGCTAAAACCCGGCGGCCGCATGCTGATCCCCATCGGCCAACCCTTCAAGCGCGGCCAGTTCCTCTACGTCTACACCAAGGACGCCGCCGGCAAGGTCCACTCGCGCAAGGACGTAGGCGTCTTCTTCATCCCCATGACCGGCGCCATGGCAAAGCATCCCGCGCCCGACGCCGTCCCGGACAAGCCAGTCACCAACTAACAGGCCACCAAAGAATGCGCGCAGCGCAATCAACCCGAAGGCCGGGGGCTAAGCCCCTGGACCCCATCAAAGGCCAGCCTTTGAAATCCATTAACCTAAGTAATGCCCGTCTGGGACGGCCCGTCCCAGCACGTCCAGGGCGGAGGAGCAAAGGTTCCGGCTGGCCCCTTCGGCCAGTTGGAAAGCTCCGTAGGGAGAGCCCTGGCCTTCCTCGATCGGCAACCTACTAACCCATGACCCCCCCCGCCTTCGACGCTCTCGTGATCGGCGCCGGCATCGCGGGCGCAACGGTCGCTGCCCACCTCGCCGCCGACTGCCGCGTCGCCCTCATCGAGGCCGAGGACCAGGCCGGCTATCACACCACCGGCCGCTCCGCCGCTATCTGGCTGCGCAACTACGGCCCGGCGGACGTGCGCACGCTTACCGGCCTATCCCGCGCCTTCTTCGAGTCGCCCCCCCCAGGCTTCACCGACCACGCGCTCTTCTCTCCCCGCCCGATCGTCTTCCTCGCCCCCGCCGGCCAGCAAGCCGAGTTCGACCAGTTCTTCGCCGAAGGCATCGGCCTCGCCGCCCGCACCCCCGCCCAGATCCGCGAGATGGTCCCCGCACTCCGCCCCGGTTACGCCGTCGCCGCCGCGGTCGAGGGGGACGCCTTCGACATGGACGTCGCCGCCCTCCATCAAGGCTTTCTCCGCCAGCTCCGCGCGTCCGGCGGCCAACTCGCGCTCCGCAGCCGGACCGGCGCGATCGAGCGCCGTGCGACCCAATGGCACGTCCGCGTGACCGGCGGCGCCGAGTTCACCGCCCCCACCCTCGTCAACTGCGCCGGCGCCTGGGGCGACGAACTCGCCGCCCAGGCCGGTGTCGCCCCCCTCGGCCTCGTCCCCAAACGCCGCACCGGCGTCATCGTCGACCCGGCGCCGTGGGACGTGGCCTCCTGGCCGATGGTCAACGACATCGCCCAAACCTGGTACACCCGCCCCGAAGCCCGCACCAAGCTTATGGTCTCCCCCGCCGACCAAACCCCCATGCACCCCCACGACGTGCAGCCCGACGAGCTCGACGTCGCCCTCGCGATCGACCGCATGCAGCAAGCGCTCGACATCGAGGTCCGCCGGGTCGAGCATAGCTGGGCCGGCCTGCGCACCTTCACCCCCGACGGCAGCCTCGCCTTCGGCTGGGACCCGGCCGCCGAGGGCTTTTTCTGGTGCGTAGGGCAGGGCGGCTACGGCATCCAGACCGCGCCCGCCGCCGGCCGCCTGGTCGCCGACCTCGTCACCGGCCGCGACCCCGGCGAGGCTGCCGCGATCCTGCCCGCCATCGACCCCGCCCGCTTCGCTTGACCCTACCCATCACCCTCCGCCACCGCACCCAATACCGCTACGAGCGCCCGGTCCGCCTCGGCCCCCAACTCCTCCGCCTCCACCCCGTCCCTGGCGCCCCACCCCCCATCCTCCGCTACGTCCTCCGCATCACCCCCGAACCCACCCAACTCCACTGGCAGCGCGACGCCTGGGGCAACCAGGTCGCCCGACTCGTCCTCGCCGGTCCCACCGCTACCCTCGACTTCGACGTGGAACTCACCGCCGACCTCACCCCCCTCGACCCTTTCGCCTTCCTCCTCGACCCCCCCGCCGCCACCTGGCCGATCGCCTACGACCCCGCCACCGAGCGCGACCTCGCCCCCTTCTTCGAAACCGAAACCGGCCCCGCCCTCACCGCCCTCCGCGCCGAGACCACCGGCGCCGGCCAACCCACCATCCCCCTCATCCTCGGCCTCGCCGCCCGCGTGCGCGACCGCATCGCCTACACCACTCGCGAAGAACCCGGCACCTGGCCCGTCGAACATACCCTCGCCCAGTGCTCCGGCTCCTGCCGCGATATGGCCTGGCTGCTCGTTCAGCTCCTCCGCCGCCACGGCATCGCCGCCCGCTTCGTCTCCGGCTACCTCGTCGAGCCCGGCCGCGCCGAACTCCACGCCTGGGCCGAAGCCTTCCTCCCCGGCGCCGGCTGGATCGGCTTCGACGCCACCTCCGGCTTCGCCACCGCTGAAGGCCACATCGCGCTTGCCGCCACCCCCCGCGTCGCCGAGGCCGCCCCCCTCACCGGCACCGTCGAACCCGTCCCCGCCACGCTCACCACCACCCTCGCCCTCGCCTGATCCTACCGGGACGGCGGCGCCGCCCCCAGCGCGTCCCCCGTCGCCCGGATCGCCGCCCACGCCCCGACCGGCACCGGCACCCCGTCCCGCAGCCGGTTCGCCCGTGTGCGCGCTTCCGCCTCGCCCGGCACCAGCACCTCGACGCCCAACACCGCCGGCCGGCTCGACTTCACGTGCTCCACGAAGGCCCGCGCCGTCGCCGCGAGGCCCGGCGCCGCGAAATGCGCCGGCTGCAGATAGATGCTCAGCATCCCGTTCACGATCTCGCCCCGCTTGCCCGAAGGCAGCGGCCCCGCTGTTGGCGACCCGGCCAGGCACCCCGCCAGGATTTCACACATGAACGCGATCCCCGACCCCTTATGCTCCCCGAACGCCCGCAGCGCCCCCTCGCCATTGCCGGGATCGCGCACATGCGTCCCCTCGATCGGCCCATACAGCGTCACCGGGTCGGCCGTGAGCGTCCCATCCGGCGCGATCAGCGACCCCGGCGGCACCGGCTTGCCGCCCTGCGACGCCACCAGCACCTTGCCCTCCGCCACCAAGCTCGTCGCGAAATCCAGCAGCAGGGGAGGGGCCTCGCCCTGAGGCACGCCGATGCACAGCGGATTCGTCCCAAACCGCCGGTCCACCCCCCCGAACGGCGCCACGATCTCCCCCATCCCAACATTCACGAAGTGGATCGACACCAGCCCCGCCGCCGCCGCCCGCTCCGCCCAGTCGCCAATCCGCCCGACATGCCCGGAATTGCGCAGCGCCACCACCGCCATCCCATGCTCGCGCGCTTTCGCGATGCCGAGATCGACCGCGAGCGCCCCGATCGTCTGCCCAAACCCGTGATTGCCGTCCACCACCGCGTGCGTCGCGCTCTCCGTCACGACAGTGAGGCCCTGCCCCGCCCGCACCTTCCCCTCCCGCAACCACTGCACGTAGCGCGGCACCCGATGCACGCCGTGGCTGTCATGCCCGGCCAGGTTCGCCGCCACGAGCTGCCGCGCGATCCGCACCCGGCAGCCTGGAAAATACGCCCGATATACGCCTCGAGCGCCGGCGCCGCGACCGTCTCGAACTCCATCCGCACTACCCCCGCATCCGCGCGATCGCCTGCGCCTGCGCCCGATGGCCATGATTGTCGGTCGGTACCACGATCATGTCCTCGATGCACACCCGCGCCGGCAGGCTCGCCGCGAACAGCGCGCACGCCGCGATATCCTCCGGCTGGATCATCACCGCCCGCTCCTCCCGGCTCGGTGGCCGCGGCCGGCTGTCCAGGATCGGCGTCGCCACCTCGCCCGGGTTGATGCACACGCTGCGGATGCCGTGAATGCCCTCCTCGGCATTGATCGAGGCGCTCATCGACCGCGCCCCATGCTTCGACGCGCTATACGCCGGCCCCGACACCATGAAGTTCCCCGTGCCCGCCAGCGAGGCGATATGGATCAGCATGCCCCCCCGCCGCGCCCGCATCGCCGGCAGCACCGCCAGGCTGCACAAGAACGGCCCACGCAGGTTCACGTCGAGCACCATCCCCATATCCTCGGCCGACAGCGCGTGCCAATGCCGGTTCCGCGCATTGCCCCCCGCGTTGTTGACCAGGATGTCCGGATCACCGAACGCGCCCACCACCGCCCGGTGCGCCGCCGCGACCTCGGCCGCGGCCGTGACATCTGCCGGGACCTCGAACGCTTCGCCCCCCGCTGCCCGCACCCGCGCCGCCGTCTCCGCCAGCGCCGCCGCCCGCCGCCCGGTGATCGCGACGCGTATCCCCGCTCCCGCGAAAGCCAACGCGATCGCCTGCCCGATCCCGCTCCCCGCCCCGGTGATCCAGGCCGTGCGCCCCCGCATCGCCTCCATCAGACAACCACCCCTGTCTCGTCCAGCCCCATCAGATGCATGTGGTTCATGTCCGCATGCAGCGGCAATTTCTGCCCCGGCCCGGTCATCACCTGCGGATCGATCCGCGCGCTCGCTGGCTGCCCAGCGACAAAGAAATGCACCATCGTCTCCATGCCCATCGGCTCCACCACATCCACGTTCGCCGTGAACGGCACCGTCCCAGGACGCGCCCCGTCGCGCACCTCCGTCAAATGCTCCGGCCGCAGCCCGAACAGCATTTCGCGCCCTTTGTAAGGCCCATACCGCTCCTGCCGTGCCGCCGGGATCGCCAGCGTGCTCCCATCCCCCAGCCGCACCGCAAGCCCGCCACCCCCCTCCACCACCTGGCACGGCAGCATGTTCATCGCCGGCGACCCGATGAACCCCGCCACGAACCGCGTCGCCGGCCGGTGATACAGCTCCTGCGGCGGCCCTACCTGCTCGATCCGCCCATGGTTCATCACCACCACCCGGTCGGCCAAGGTCATCGCCTCGATCTGGTCGTGCGTCACATAGACCGTCGTCGTCCGCACCGTCTGGTGCACCTTCTTGATCTCGGTCCGCATCTGCACCCGCAGCTTCGCATCGAGGTTCGACAGCGGCTCGTCGAACAGGAACACCTTCGGGTTGCGCACGATCGCCCGGCCCATCGCCACGCGCTGCCGCTGCCCGCCCGACAGCGCCTTCGGCTTGCGCGCCAGCAGCGACGAGATGTCGAGGATCCGCGCCGCCTCGTCCACCCGCGTCTTGATCTCGCTCTTCGGGAACTTCCGCAGCTTCAGCCCGAACGCCATGTTGTCGAACACCGTCATATGCGGATAGAGCGCATAGTTCTGGAACACCATCGCAATATCCCGATCCCGCGGCGGCACGTCGTTCACCAGATTGCCCGCAATGCGGATTTCCCCCCCGCTGATCTCCTCCAGCCCGGCAATCATCCGCAAAGTCGTGCTTTTGCCGCACCCCGACGGCCCCACCAGCACCACGAACTCCTCGTCGGCGATCTCGAGGTCGATCCCTTTCACCGCCTGCACGCCGCCCTCGTATTCCTTCACGACCTTGCTGACGCTGACCTGGGCCATCCCTCAACCTTTCCTGGACGCGGCCTGCATCCGGCCGTCTCTTCTGCCAGCATGGTCGCACGGGACCCCATCCCCCCGCAATCGCCCCGGCGCGCCGGTAGTGTCTCAGTTTGAAATTGGAGTGCGTGGCTTGTAAGGACCGCGAGCCTTCGGAGCTTCGGCCCGCGCATCGATCAGCGCGACCACATCTTCCATGCTCCAAAGCCGGGCAGAAATGCCCGCCGCCATTGCGGGGGTGCAGCGGAGCGTCTTATGCATCCGCACGAAGTTGTAGAAGGTGAAGTAGAGCGCCAGGGCGTGCGTGTGGTTCTCAGCCTTTTTTGAAAACGCGTTGGTAAGCCGGGTAAACCGGCGCATGGACATGCGCATCGTGAGGTTCTGCCGCTCTACGAAGCTGGTGCTGATGTGCTTGGCTTGGGGGCGGCCTTCGACGCGGGTCTTGATAGCGCCCGTGCATTCCGCTGGGCTGTAGCGCCCCTTAGGGCTGGGCGTGTCGCCATAGAGCTTGATCAGCATGGCATAGTCCACATCCGCCCCGAACGCGCCTTCTACGGCGTCCAGATATACCTTGAGGCCGTCCGTGGTGAGCTGCACCCGCGTCGCCAGACGACCTGCCACGTCCTGCATGAACTCGTGCGCGTAGCCCGCGTCGCGCCCGCCGACCAGATAGGACACGATCAGCTTGCTGTCAGCATCCAGCGCCGTCCAAGTCCACACGTCGCCCGCCTCTTCCGGCGCAGCCTTCGCGGTCTCGACATTGCGTTGTTTGGCGTAGCAGAACGCCCAAATCTCGTCGCACTGGATGCGCTTGGCCTTCACGCCCTGCACGGCCTCTTCATGGTGAGCAGCGCAAGCCTGGCCCGCGTCCACGAGAAGGGCCGAAACTGTGTTGATGGACACGTCCGCTACACGGGAGATCGACCGCATGGACGATCCCTCGCAAAGCATGGAAAGGATCTGGGTGCGCTTGGCGAGAGGGAGCTTATTCATGCTCCTGGTATAAAGAAGTTAATTAGGATTAGCAAGTATTTTTTTCACTATGAAGGAAAACATGCATGCTTTCTATCCAGCCAGACCAGGAAAAACACCCCTTCAACAAAGAAGCCGTGTATCCTCAGCTTATTAGACGGGTCAACCTTCAGCTCGAAAAACTGGATGTCAGGGCTTAGGTCGTCTGGAAGCGAAAAACGCCCTTCAGCGGGTATTCCTTTGTGCATGTCGCAAAGACTTAAAGTTCTCTTAAGCTGGTCAACAGTGTAACCTTTAATCTTATGCAATGTACTAGAAAATTTCTTCAGTTCACGTTTTTCCCACTCTGAAAAACACTCGCAAGAAGACTGATAGTACCTAAGACTTACAGAAACGTGTTTTTCGTCGAAATGGTTTACTAAGTGACTAACGTTAATCCTTGGTGCTGCGACTGTAACACCAACTTTAATTCTAGCTTCTAACGATTGGTCCCTCCCAAGTCTTCTTGATTTTTTTGGCATAGTAATCTCGCATCAACGTCTTGGAAATAGAGTCAGAGCATTTCACGTATAGGGGCAACTTGCCGCGCGTCTTCTTCCAAGGCAGCTCAGCGTGGGTAAGTTTCTCAAGGAATTTTGCCTCATACTTGCCATAGGATTTAATGACTAAAGGTAAAATAGCGTCCTGTTCCCGATCAAGCTTAGGCGGCATCTTTGGAGCAGCAAGGGATGTCCAACTTGAATCTTTGTGCCGATGCCACACGGAAGGAGCAACGGGACCGTGAGTCCACGCTTCTAATTCCTCGGGGAACAACGCCTTATTGAAATTTGCGAGACTCCAAGCCTGTGCGTAGTATACAAGCTTTTGTAGCTTGAGATGCGTAATAGAGTCACCACTGTCGCGATCAACCTGGCTTAAAAACCAGTCCGCAATGGTCGTTGCCGTCACAATGGTCTTAGTTTTTGACATCATCCCCACCGCGCGCCTGCGGCCTTCCTAGCCACCGCGCTGCGCTCCTCCTGCGTCATCTTTTCAAAGCGCGCCTTCGCGCCTGCAAGCCCGCTCCGCACCTTTCCTGAAGGCTGGCGCAGCTCTTCCACGACCTCGCCCGTGGCGATCTTGCCTACCATTATGGCAGCGCCAATCACATCCGCCGGGCGCTTTTCGCCCCTTGGTCCTTTTGGCATTGCGCCTCCGCGCCCTCTTCGGGCTTTTCCTGACCGCGATGATCAGAAGTTCTGAACATAGGCTCGTGCAGAATTCCTGTCACTCACAAATGAGTGATAAAACAAATTCGCGCTTGCCTCAATGATGTAAATGAGACTCGGCGACTCCGCGAGGAAATTAGAACGTACCTTGGTGTCAAGTGACAACCGAGCTATCCTGACACTTCACTACGTGCTGAAAACTGAGCCATCCAATTTCAAACTGAGACACTACCGGCGCGCCTATCCCGTCGCCCCGGCGCGCCTACTCCGCGTCGCCCCGGCGCGCGCCTACTCCGCGGCCATCGCGACCGCCGCCTCCGCCGTCCGGTAACGCTCGACCCCAAGCTGTTCCAGGATGCTATGCCCCGTTCGCGGCAGAGTTCTATCCCGTGGCACCGGCACCCCATAATAGTCGAGTAATGTCGGAAAGATGTTCAAGATGGACGTGCGCTCCGAGTGCGTCGTCTGCCGGCCCGTCTTGAACCACAACACGCTGTCCGGATGGTGCGCGCCGCTCTTCGTATGGGGAATCTTGTAGAACAGGTCATAGTATTTGTGCGCCACGCCACCGATCTCCACCACGGCATCGGCAGTCACTGCGGCGCGAACCGCATTGCTGAAGAATAGCGTACCGCCCGCTGCCTCGCCGAACTGAAACACCGGCCGCCCCTCGAACCTGATCGTTTCCAGCCGCGCCCGCGCACCGTCCGCCGCCGCTTGGTCCGCAAACTCCGCGGAGTACTGATGCGCCATGACGGGCAACAACCGCGCCGCCCGCACGCCCACCAGTGCTAGCAGCGCCGCCGCCCCGCGTGGCCGGTAATACCGCCGCCCGGCTTGCGGGTTCGGCTGCTGGCTGAGCGCCGTCGCCAGCACCAGCATCGCGCCCTGCTTTTCGAGCGCGAACAGGTCGCCCAGCAACTCGTCCATCCGTCGGTACCCGAACAGGATGGCGTCCCGGTGTACGGGATCGTCCAAATCCTCCACCGGCAGATCAAAGCTCTGCGGCTTCAGCAGGTGGAAATAGGCGTGCTGGAAATGCGCCGTGCTGTTGATGAAGAACGACGCGAAATCCGGCGGCGACTTCTTCCAGTAATATAAAAACAGATCAAGCTGGATCCGATCCAGCAATGCCGCCCGCTTCCAGGAATCCTTCCTCGACTTCATCTCTACCCTGACTCATTGAGAATCCGCGTACCCTCTTGCGGAAGGGCGTGAGAGGGATTCTACCAGGCTGATGATCCGCCCTGGTTTCCTGGACAAAGAAGCACGGCGAGACCTGA
>JAABUX010009484.1_pt1 | contig 11024 bp, 25 predicted proteins | sample 5561851 | NCBI WGS metagenome assembly JAABUX01 (sample SAMN10711883, study PRJNA513361) | rock metagenome | isolation source: Antarctica rocks | place: Antarctica: Victoria Land, Richard Nunatak red sandstone | collected 2016-01-03 | reverse complement strand
AGCGTCCTTCCGCTCAGGTCGACCCCGACCACAGTCCGTTGCAAATGCATACAAGCATTCACTGCAATCCTAGCTGACGCTACCAGGAGGGGCTACAGACGCCATAAGGCCGTCCGGCATCCCATCCACTGTGTTGTTCCCGGCTCTCTGCCGAGCAAGCCCTATTCAGCAGGGACACCAAGCTGTGAAGTATCCTCCATCGCAAGCTGTGAGGTATCCTTCATCGCAGCATGCAAGCTGTGAAGTATCCTCCATCGCGGCATGCCAAAGTGTGCAGGTGGTGCGCGCGGCGATCATCGGGGTCATGGCGCCGCTGCTGCGGCGCACCGGCTACGGCCTGAGCTGGCGGGAGGGCGTCGTCCTGTGGTGGAGCGGCCTGCGGGGTGCCGTCGGGCTGGCGCTGTCGCTGTACCTGCTGCTGGATGACCTCATCCTGGACCTGCGCTATCGCACCGTCTCCTTCCTGTTCATGGGCATGATGGCGGTATGTTCGGAGCTCGCACCCGTTTCTCGTGCTCTGACTTCACTTCCATGCTGAGCCCGCATGTCAAGGCCAACATTGGCGCCATGTTGCTTGATGAAGTGTCCATGCGACGCGCGTGTGAGCTGCACCCTGTTCGCGATCTTTGCAGCGGCTCAATTTCTAATGTGTTGCGTTCCTGCGCAGGGCATCACGCTGATCGTGCAGGGAGGAACGACGGGCTTCCTGTTGCAGGTGTGTCAGTGCAGAAGTTCATGGGTATATGTCTTCGTTTTTCATGTCGTCAAAGCAAGCTTGCATTTTCGGACTAGATCGACTCGACCGTATCCCAACATTTGCTGTGTAAACGTGTGTTCTGTCCCTACAGATTATTTCCACATTCTTGCCTGAAGAGATCATGCTGATCAGGTCTCTAACTCTCGCTCGGTAGCTGGCGGGACACCTGTTTTGACCCAGCCCCAGCCTCTGTTGTGCTCACTGCGCGCAGGCACTGGGCCTGACCCGGCCGGCGGCGGTGAAGCGGCAGTTCCTGCACCACGTGTTCCGCCAGCTGGAGGAGCACACCGCCGAGGAGCTGCAGCCCCGGAAGCGCCGCGACGACGTGTTGGGCGACCCGGACTGGAGCAAGGTATGGCCGTTTAGGACTTTCACATGTGGGTACCCATGCTGAGCTGCGCCGAGCCATGTGCTGAAAGATGCGCAGTCAACCAGGGAAGGATGCCCGTGCATGTGCGTACCAGCCTGATTATCACTGTGTTTCTGCCACTTTGCTACCGCACCGATAAGCGTCATGCGTGTTCGTCAACATCTGGGACATATGCACGTTCTGTGTAACCGAATGGTCGTCCACCACATCGCGTCGCTCGTCAAATATGCAATCATAGTTCTGAGGTCATGCAACATTGCAGGTGGACAAGCTGACGGTGCTGGACACGCACAAGATGCTGAAGGCGGGGCACGGATCGATGCGCCACTCCGGCACCGCCTCTTTCCTGCGGCACAGCATGTTCCAGATCAACCCCAGTGAGCTCCTACTGACTCCTCAACCCTAATGCCAGTCGTAGCCCTGAGCGCAACCCTCAACCTAACCCCAACCCTCACCCAAACTGTAACCCTACTTGCTGACCTATCCCTAAGTATAACCCTAGCCCTAGTCCTGAATATTACCTGAACCCATACCCTATCTTCTAGCAGGACTCAGTTCGCCATTCTCTCGACCGTGTCCATCAGCGTCTTGTGCTTTGGGCAGCATACTTCTTAGGGACCAGATCGACAGGACACAGGTGGCGCTACGTGCATCTGCTCACGAGAGTCGGCGCAGTGTTAGGGTTGATGCCTCCCCGTCTGCTTGCAGTCGAGGCCAAGCTGCAGGCCGCCAAGCGGCTGCGGCGCACGGGCCTGCTCGCGGACAAGCGGGCGCGCGTGCTGCGCGCTGCGCGGGCCACCTACCTCGAGCTGGAATGTGCGGCTCAGATCCTCCGTTCGTGCTGTTCGAACAGAATCCCGAACCCTGACGTTAACACTTCACCTTCACCCCAATTGAAAAAGCAAACCTCACCCTCACCCTGTTCCACACTACAGTTGCATGGACTCACTGCGCTGTGTCGCGAGCTCGAGCACTCCATGCCCCGAATGTCAGCAACGTGCTCTGTGTGTGCGTGACTCATGGCTCATTGCTTGCCTGTGCTTGATCACTGGTTACAGCTGCGTCGTGCGACTCACTGCCTGGTTGGGCAACGTGTTGCAGTCTTCGAGAAAGCGGACGACGTGTTCCACCTCATCAACGCGGCGGACAAGGCACTGGACGACCTCGACTCGCCCCTGCACGACTGGGAGTACCTGGCGAATGTCACCCGCTTGCCGCTCTGGCTTCGTGCCGTCTACAGGTTGGCGACAGCACTAGCCAACTCGAGAGCCCTTGAATAAAAGAATTGCATATGTTTGATGCCAGAGGCATGTGGCTGCGCAGCATGGGTTGTGTAAATGCTCACTGGGCAGGGTAGCATAACGTGCGCTCGAGCTCTAGCCGCAATTGTCTGGCTCATCTGTGACCCTGACACGACATGAAATGGTCCGCAGATAGTATGAGCACGCACTTACTTGTGCGAGTCTGCTGCAGCCGGACCGCCCATCGGGCATTGCTGGCGAAAGCTGCCGACAAGATCCTGTACGCGCGCCTGAGCAGCATCGTCGCGGTTGCGTCAGCGTTTATCTTCGCCCACGAGTCCGCCGTCAACGACATCAGCAGGCGAGGACTTTGCTGCCGCTTGTGGTTCATCGCCAGCAGACCGTATACCGTGCTATTTGGCACCAGAACCGCTGATTTGGCATGTCAAGCAGTCAATGTCAATACAAAGCCTGCTTGGGTCTTTAAACGCCGCGGCCTGCCTGCAAATGCGACCTCCAAGCAGGCTGAGTCAGGTTCTCATGCGGGGGGCCCCCTTGGGGCAGCCATCGAGCGCGTTTGGCTAATTCGGCGTCCGTCCAATCATTGAGCCTCCGTGACCTCGATTGTACCACGTGCACCCTAACCGAGATCCTTACCCTGACCCTGACCCCAGTCTATACCCTGTCTCTAACCCTAACCGTAACCCTGACCCCGAACCCGGACCTCACCCTGCACAGGTATGAGAGCCTGGAAGAGCACGAGCTGGGCGACGATGACCCCAGCGGCAGCGGCTATCACAACGGCGACGGCGGCGACACCGGCGCGGCGCTGCGTGGCGCGGAGCTGCTCGCTGAGCTCAAGCGCGACGTGACGAAGCAGGTCATCGGCGAGTCCCGCGAGGTGCGCACGTCTGTGCGGCGGGTTGCAAGCATCGCAGGAAACGAGCATGACAGGAAAGGCATGACTGTTGCAAACGCGGGGCGCGATTTTCTCGAAGGTTTGGGCGGACTCATGTCTCGCGGCAAGGAGCCAGCGTTTGCTCTGTTGAGCAAGACGTTGTGTGCCGCCTGCCGCCTGTCGCCGACGAGCAGAGTTACCTCGTGTGTCTTGCACTTGGAGGCACCCGGTGCACTGGGCATCTTGCAGCTGGGAGTCCGCATGTATATGCCAGCACTTCATCACTCTGCGTTGCAGGGGCTGACCACCAATTATCAGCTGCGCGCAGGAGTGCGACAGGGCGCGGGGCCTGCTGGCCGGCGTGCAGGGCGCCTTCCCGGAGGTCGCGCAGCTGGTGCGGACGGTGCAGCTGAGCCACAAGATCTTGTTCAAGAAGGGCGCCTTCATCGCGGAGCTGGCGCAGACTGGTCCGTTACTGACTTGCCCCCTCTCTGCGTCTCTGCATGCCATATGTCAGTATAGTATGCGCCTGGTCGTCATTTCAGGCCTGCATTGCGCATACGGGTGATGGTTTCCTGTGTGTCCCGGCTTCGATGGCAACAGCGCAACTTTGTATCAACTTCGTGGGCATGGTGATCCTCGTGGGGCGACCGGCACACTGTTTAAGCAACATGGGCGCAAGTTTCGTTATTAGCAGCAACAGTCGAGCGGATACAATGTCGATCATGTGTCGACGTGGCTGTTTGCCAGGGCTGATCGAGGACACCGAGGAAAAGGAGCTCAAGGGCTTGGTTGAGGAGCGCGTCAAAGCGCTGCATTTCAGGGCGCCGCAGGTGCCCTTGTGTGCAGCATCATCGTGGCACCTGCCGCGCACTCGCCCTTGTGTGCTTTGACTCAGCGATGCGGATTTGAAGCTGCAGAAGCCGCATTATCTATGCTTAAACCCTGACTTATATGTCCTGCAATGGTTGTAATAGATGTTGCACAGAACATTATCCCTAGCCCACCGTGCTGGATCAAGGCGTTTGGGACGCAGACTTGACTGGGGGCCTGAGGGGCCGGATTGCACGCTGCAACAGGTCGTCGCCGCCCGGCCGTGGCAGCTGCTGCGGCAGCATCCCATGTTCGCGTCGCTTCCGGCCGCTGCGCTGCAGGACATCGAACGGGTGCGGGCCGCTGTGCTCTTGGCCCAGTATGTGTCTCTCTGCTGAACACACACTTTGGGCTGTCAGACACATCAAAAGTGTTTTCCTGATGTAATGCTATCCATGCAGCATCAGGCTTGCTGCAAGCTGCGTGAGCTGGCCAGGATTGACTGCAAACCCAGGTTGCAGACGCGACGTGATGCAGGTCATGCCAGCTTCTGAGTCGCCGTAATGTGATAGATGCAACAGCAGTCGCTCACTTGCTGTCCGTCAGCGGAATTTGCCAAGCTGTCTGACGCTGACACCTGAGGCCCGCAGGCGTCGCGGGTGGCCATATACGAGGCGGGCGACGTGATCACCATCAGCGCCAAGTCGACCAGCGTCACCGTGCTCCTCCGCGGGTCCGCGCTGCTGGACGTCGCTGGTGGTGCTTCAGGCCGCGCAGAGAATGGTGCGTCCCCTGCTCAGCTCCGGCCGCCTGTGCATGGCTCGTACCAGTTGCGTGCAAATATCAGTAATGCGAAGAGCCCGGCCCTGCCCCGGTCGCTTGACTCTCTCGCACGACTGTGTGTGCAACATATGCCTCGCATAGTCATGAGGATATTTTACGGGCTCTCTCATACACAACAAGTCTCATGCAGGGCTGGGATCGATGCACGGCCCAGACAGCGACGGAGGAGATGACGACGATGCGAAGCAGCACACGACGCCGCCCCGGTCGGGCAGCACGATCAGCTCGGCCATCGGCGCGATGCTGGGCGCCAGAAGCAGCGTCAATGGTACGCTCTCGCCGTCCCGGCAGCCCTTGCGATTGCCGCACTACATCAGGCATGCCGCTTCCGTTTCTCGTCAGGGCTCATGTCCTGTGGCATGCCCTTGTCCTGTCATTGTTGACATGATCGCACCGTACGTGGGCATGCTGCTTCCAGTTCTCTTCCGAGCTAATCTCGTTCGGCACGACATTGCAGCTGGTGATCTGGAAGCGAAGAGGGAGGGCGGGTCCATGAAGCTGGCTGCCGGTGCCGTGGTCAACTGCCTGCCCGTGCTGCTGGAGCGCAATAGCAGCGCCTCGCAAGACTCCCGTACGGCGGGCCAGACACGGATGGTGGCACGGACGGTCGCCCTCGTGGTCAAGGTGCTATAGATTGTCGTCAATGCACGGTCTGCTGGGCAGGGTCTTTCGGTTTCGCTCACAATTCTTGTTGACGTGCGTCGGACTGTCATGCTGTTGACCCCTGATGTGGTCAGAAACCTGATGGAACGGCTGCTGCACTACCGCGGAGCGTTGAATACCCTCCGGAAGTCACGATACGGCAAGCCATGGCTGCTCAGTCGGACACGTCACGCTGCGGCATGACAGTCAGCGCTGTGTGACCTTTGAACGCCGTGTAGATACCCGGCGACCTGTTCCTGCGGCTGAGCAAGGACAGCGCCGCGATGCGGGCGGCAGCGTGGGAGTCGGCGCTGGGCCAGGCGCTGCGCCTGTTCGGCGGGGCGCGGGGGGCTGCCGTGGCGGCGGGCGACGTGGCGGCCCTGGTCGAGGGTTTGGCCGTCCAGGACCTGCCGCGAGGCGGCGAACTTCGGTCGTCAGGTGGGAACATGCAACGGCAGGACTGCCCGCTGCTTGCCGAAGTGCTCATGTGACCATGGCTGGTGGCTTGAAGCATACGCTGAGAACCTGCAGATGAAAGTCAGACATTGGGAATTTTATATGATGGACAACACTGGTCCAGTATCGAGCCGCGCAACACTGCTATGAGTCACAGGGGATGCGGCGGCCGACGTGCCACTGCCTGTGGGCATAGCCCCTTCGCGATGAGAGGGATGGAACATTGCACGTGCTGTGCAGAGCAGCTGGCAGCACGCTCAAGACTTAGGCTGCGCCTGGCTCAACAGTCCAGAAGACCTGTGGTGCGCGCAGGCGATTCCTTCCTGCTGGACGGCATCGTCTTGCGTCCGGACTCCGCTGAGTATCCGGCCGACATGTCCTCCCACGGTCAGGAGCTGGCTAGGTCCGCCAACGGTGACGCGGTCATGCCCCTGCCGTCAAACGCCAATGCTCCCCCTGCTGCGGTCCGGAGGGGCCGCGGCGGGGGCGGCAGCAACGGCGACGGCGCAGGCGGCGGCGGCGTCATGCTGCGCGTGCTCGGCATGTCGGCGCAGGACACCCTCGGCAGCCTGACCGGCCGCGCCGCGGCCGCGGAGTGGGCGCGCCACCAGGTGTGCAATGAGAGTTTCTACCTTGCGCTCTGATCACAGACCGGCTAGGTGTCGATACGTTCCGAGCGGTAGTTGCCGTCTCGGTCTCACACTGGCTGAGCATTGATTCATTGCTCCGTGAGCCGCCATGGTGCAAGCAACACGCCAGCACTATGCATTGAGCTGAAGTGAGAGCATCCGTGGGAAAGCACGGGCAGTTCACCCGGGTCACTACTCCAAACGTCCTTCTTAATGACGCCCAGGCGACGGCAGCGGCAGAGGCGGCGGCCCAGTCGGAGCAGGGGCGGCTGGCGGGTCCGACGCTGCTGCCGCCGGCGTCGGAGCCCTACGTCTGCCTGACCGACCATTGCAGGGTGCGAGCACCGCGACTTTCCTGGTGCTGCTCACATATTAGCTTACGGCGCCAGGCGTGGCGACCGCGCCCTCATCGTGTGTTGCAGCGTTACGAATGCAGCCGTGGAATCATCATGGCGCCTGAAGGTAGCTACAAAGGCACATGTTGGTTGCAGGTCGAAGTTCTTTCCACCTTAGAACAGACCTTTGGGCAAGACCGCAGGGAGTTGGTAGCTCTTTGCGTGGCCGAAACAAGTCAGCAGACACCCGCGCACTGCGACGTGCGAGCTGTACCCGAGCGTATAGCATTCTTCTACCGTGGGGTCATGACACACCATCGCTGCGCGGCAGGTGGTGGAGCTGCCTCACGGCGACTGGGGCGCCTCAGGGGCGGCGGGGTCCGAGCAGACCACGACCATGCGCGGCGCGGCCTTCCGCCCCGAGTACGTGCAGTGGAGCCTGCGGCACCGGAACCTGCGGCGCACGAGCGGCGTGCCCCTGAATAACATCTTCTGGTGCGTCATCTATGGCATCCATATGGAGCTAGGGCAGTCCTCATGAACAGGCTAGCAAAAGGCCATCGGGCCAACCATATGTTGGGCGGAAAGCGAGGCCATAATCTGAGACAGTTTTGTCATGATATTGCCGCTACAACGACCCCCAACCCCACCCCAGCCCTCAGCCCTTGCGAGCCTATGCACGCCACCCCACGTGCTGGTACCGCGTTTTGTACCCACCTGATGGCCTACTGAAAGCACATGCTGACTGCGTATCCGCACGAGCAACTGCGTATTGTGAGCAGGGGTGAGCAAGGCCGTCCGGAGGATGAGGCAGCGGAGGCCGCGGAGACAGGCACGGCGACTCCAGCCAGGTCGCTGGCGACGGCGCCGATCCCAGAGCACCCCCCAGTGCAGAGCAGCAGTACCGGCCCCAGCGCAGCCGACCTGAGCAGCCTCGCCGGCGCGGACGTGTCGCTGATGCACGGCGGGACGAGCCCGCAGTTGGCAGACCGTGACCTTCCGGTAGCCTATGCGGGCGGTTCGATCGGCCCCAATGCCGATGCCAGCAGCCTAGCTGAGCTCAGCGGCAGCAACCCATCACTTGCGACCGCAGACCCCAGCACCGGCGTTGACACGGCAGCCGGCCCTGCGGGTGGCACAGCGACGGCCGGCCATGATGGGCCAGTGCTTGGTGGCGGTCCTAATGCCGCAGCCGAGGCACGTAACAACAGCACTAGTGTCGGAGGCGCCGAAACCGATGTCCGCCGCTCCGTGACTTTCAACCCTCTGTTCGAGCCGGAAGCTAGAGACGATGGCACTCCGTCTCAAAGAGCATCCTCGCCTGAGCCGAGCGCGGAGCCTGTTCTCCGGGCAGACAATGCGGGGGCAGCAGCAGCTGCTTCAGCATCGGACAGCGTGCCAGGGGCTCTACAAAGCAGCAGTAGTCACGCGCTGGGGGAGGGCAGCGGCCACGTGCGGGTCCGCCAGCGCGGCAGCGAGGCCCACCCCAGCATCCTGCGCCGCTCCACGTGGACTGATCCGGATGCCACAGCGTCGGCCGGATCTGCTGCGGACCGGCTGAATGGGGCTCGGCCTGACGGCAACTGATGGAACCAAACTGGCCATAAACCGATCGAACTGGAAACAAGTGTAGCGTGATGCTGCTTCTCAATCTGAGCATCTTGACGGCGACACAGTAGGCTGTACCACACGTTAATGATGCCGGTCAGCGGAGTGTGTACTGCTTGATTTGGCTGATAGACGCGCCGTTGCCACACTTGTTTCATAATCATCTCTCTATCTCTACACACGTAGTTCCTTTGCAATCAGACGAGCGTGAACCGAGCATTACATGGACTGCAAGCGTATAGCAGGCGGGATGCTACCGCAGTTGTGCTAAATCATATATACAGGGCACCTGTAGCTCACCAGGCCATGTCGCGGCGATATGACAGTTTCCCTGCAATGTTTTCTACACTTCTTGACGTCCGCGCGCAAGATGAAGTGAGGGCAGAGCCGCCTCAAGTGAACAGCGAGGGTCAGCGGATGAGCAGCATCTGCTTTCAAGAGCTATGATCACGGGGTACAATCAAATGTAAGCACAGACAGACCTTAACGAGTGTTACTGCGTTTGTTTGCAATAGCCACTGGCAGTGCTGTATCCGAGCAGATAACACGTACGCTGACCTTTGCATGCAAGCTTCTGTGTTTCATCGACAAGTAGACGATGGCTTGCACATGCCAGCGTTCTCAGCGCCAACGCATAAGCTGTCTCATGCACCGTGTCCGATTCCCCCTCAAGGGCGACGCGTTGCTGCTGCCGACAACGCTTCGCTACTGCGTGCTTGGGTTCTCAGCGATGGCAAATGGTCGAGGCTTGCCATCAGGACGCCTGCCCGGGCTCTCCGCTTTGCGCAGCCGCGACACGGTACGCCGCTGTTCGATACACGTCCGTGTGCGCATCGATAGAGGCGTCCATCGGGCGGCTGTACCTGCAGCAGTGCAGCGCCAGTGATGACGGCGGTATTCGTGGGCAGGAGCTCGCCGACGAGCGAGGTAACGAACAGGATTGTCAGGACGGAGTCAGGCTGGCGGAATATTGTGCCAATCCGGTGTTTGCTGCAGAGCACAGAGCACAAAGCACAGGAAGCAGAAACGCACCCGCCGCCCATCACAATGACGAGGGGGACGCCGGCGGCCAAGGCCTGGCTGTAGACCATGTTGTTGCGCCGCAGCAGCCCGGCACGGGTGAGGGCGAGCCTGAAAAACACAGTCCACGTGAAACGTGCTCTGCTGACAGCGACACTGGAACTGCCGAGGATCCGATCAGACGTGTACCGTCTGTCCGGACATGCCGCTGAAGTGTGGCAACGACGCAGCGGGAAGACTGCCTGCTGCACATGCTGGCTCGAATCGCCGCACGACCCTGCCAACGTTGGAGGCACATCTCTGGCCGCCGGCGATCGGCCGCCCGTATGGCAGGCTCCAAGAGGGACTTCCGCACTCGGTTGCGTGCTGCATGGGGTCCAATTGCAACAAGCCCGCGCCTGCCGAAACTGTCGTCCTGCATGGCGTCGACGCCGGCCTGGAAGAAGGCCAGCTGCGGGCGGTGGCGCTCGAACAGCGCCGGCAGCCGGTCGGCCAGGACGCGCAGGTAGTCATCATCCTTGGTGGCGTCGGGGAGGCCCACGTTGTAGGTGCTGGTCGTGCGTGTCTTCCACGGGTAGTTGTTCTCGCCTGCGGCGCCGCAGCGAGCTGATCAGCGCCGCTACAGGCCGAACAAAGCCTGCGTGCACTCACGGCATCTGTATTTACTTCAAGAGGTGGAAACCCAATCCCGGCGGTCATGCTGTTGCCGATGATGGAAGACACGGACACACCGTGCATGTCAAACGTCGTGACGCGCTCATCGCCGTCAAAGATCGCCGCAGTGCCGTTGCCCTGCAGAGAACTCGGGCATGTCATAAGAGCGAGGGTGATCAGTCTGCGCGGCTGGTTCGCACACGTGCTACCTCGCACAACAACACATAACAACACAACACGTGTTTATTATTCGGTGCCAACAGAGCACGAGCAGCGCAACAGGTGGCGCAGAGCAGGGATACACGCCGAGCGCTGTGTACCAGTTCAATTGGTAGAGCGGCTCCCTGACGAGGAGTAGGGTAGTGGTTCGTGTCCACCATCACTCGAGTTATAATCCCGGAGAACGTGTCGAAAAGGTCCGCAAAACACTTGAATTTTTAGCGCGCCTGGTGTACGTCCAGGTCGATGACTAATATCCGATCCACGCCGTGCTCCGCCATCGCGGCCGCAGCACCCACGGCGATGTCGTTGAATGCGCAGAAGCCCTCGCCTCGGCCCGCGAATGCATGGTGCGTGCCTCCTGCGCCAACCCGCCGCACGTGACATATAAAGGTGGGTGTTAAGCTCATGCTGCACATCAAGTCGTGCAGTGGCGCTGTAGCCGTACTGCCCGGGACCTGCGCATGTGTGCGGAGCAGTTCCATGCATGGTAGCGGCGGAGCTCATTTTGCGCTGTGTTGCCAGTGATGCAAACCAAC
>JAABUX010009483.1_pt1 | contig 11024 bp, 9 predicted proteins | sample 5561851 | NCBI WGS metagenome assembly JAABUX01 (sample SAMN10711883, study PRJNA513361) | rock metagenome | isolation source: Antarctica rocks | place: Antarctica: Victoria Land, Richard Nunatak red sandstone | collected 2016-01-03 | reverse complement strand
CCAGCCGTGTCAGTGAACGTCTGCGCCGCCGCAATGCCCCCACCCCACGACCAACACCCCAGACCCGCAACACCCGCCAGCAACAGCTTACGCATCACCAACACCCTCCCAAACCCCGCCACCACACCGGGGCGACTAAATACAGCCAGGCCGGCCCAGCGTCATGGAGCAATGACGGACACGGAGCCGGCCGATGATGGGATGACATTGCCGTGTGGCCCGCCCAGCCGCAACAGGCCGCGCCGGATGGAGGGTGCATCATCACGACACTGTAGTTTTTGGGATACATCCCCGCCGGGCGCTCCATCCCACGTCCCCCTCCGTCCCACGTCCCCTGGAAATACTCATCAGCCGAGGAAGTTCACCCGTGCTACCTGCCGCGCAAACCGTGCCTACCCCGTCCCTGCTGTTCCCGTTTCCCCTGCCCCGGGCGGAAGGGTCGAGGTCGCGCCCGGCATCACTTGGCTCCGTCTCGCGCTGCCGTTCCGCCTGGACCACGTCAACATCTACCTGGTCGAGGATGGGCCGGGCACCGCCGTCATCGACACCGGGCTTGGCGATACGGCGACGCAGGCCGTTTGGGAGAAACTCCTAGCCGGCCCCTTGCGGTCGCGCCCAGTCACCCAGGTCGTCGCCACCCATTACCACCCCGACCACGTCGGCATGGCGGGGTGGCTGTGCGGCAGTCTCGGCGTGCCGCTGCTTATGAGTGGGACCGAGTACCTGACCAGCCTTGCCATCCACCTAGACCCCCAAGGCCTGGACGCCGAACCCTACCGCAGCTTCTACCGCCGCCATGGCCTGGACGAAGCCACCACGGCGCAACTGCTGACCAACGGGCATCGCTACCTGCGCATGGTGACCGACCTGCCCCGCACCTTCCGCCGCCTGGTCGCCGGGGACGTGCTGCAACTGGGCCGCCGCCGGTTCGAGGTGCTGTCCGGCGGCGGCCACTCGCCCGAGCAGGTCATGCTGCACTGCCCGGCCGACAAGCTGCTGTTGGGCGCCGACCAGGTGCTGGCGCGCATCACGCCCAACGTCAGCGTGCAGGCGATCGACCCGGAGGGGGACCCGCTCGGCCTGTTCCTGCGCTCGTTGCAGGAGCTGCGGGCGGCGGTGCCGGCGGACACCTTGGTGCTGCCGGGCCACAACCTGCCCTTCGTCGGGCTGCACGCGCGGGTGTCCGAGCTGCAGGCGCACCATGCCGCCCGCTGCGCCGCCATCGCCGAGGCGTGTGCCGGTGCCCCCCGCACAGTGGCGGAGCTGGTGCCGGTGGTGTTCGGCCGGGCCATCGACGATCCGCACCAGATGGGCTTCGCGTTCGGCGAGGCGTTCGCCCATGTCAATCTGCTGGTGCGCCAGGGCCGGCTGCGGTTCCTGGACGGGCGGTTCCACACGGTGGCAGGAGGCGTCAGCGGCGATCCCTCACCAGCCTGATACAGACTGTAAGTAGTTTCCGAGCCTGCCCTCGGCGGGTGGAGCCGCCCATACCCACCTCGGCAGGGAAGCGAACCATCGCCTCCGTCGAGCCAGGAGACGCCATGTTCCACGCCGATCATTGCGCCATCCACCTGAAGCGGGGCATGCTTGCCTGGCCTGCGCCAGTGTGATCCCGGCAAGGTCCTTGTCTTAGATGGCGCTCCCCGGATCAGCGGTGGAGGTGCTCAAGGCCGCGGGCGGCATCCACCTGGCCTGACCCACCCCGCATTTCCCGATGATACTCAAGGAGATCACCATGCCGCGTCCTACAGCCCCGCTCGCCGTCCTTGCCGGTTGCCTGGTCATCGCCGCCTGCGCCACCACGCCGCAGCGGACGGTCGATCGGGAGAACCTGCTGGTGGCCGCCGGCTTCACCGCGCTGCCGGCGAACACGCCGGAGCGGGTGAACTCGCTGCGCCGCCTGCCGGCCAACAGGGTGGTGCAGCGGCGCCGTGCCGGTGTCGTTGCCTACGTTTATGCCGACCCGCTGGTCTGCGGCTGCCTGTATGTGGGCGACGTGGCGGCGTTTGGGCGTTACCGCCAGGAGGTGGTGCAGCGTCAGTTGGCCGAGGAGCGGGCGTTCGCCGGGCCGATCGACCAGGGCGGGTGGGAAGAGGGGCCGTGGGGACCGGCCGAGTGACGCTAGGCGCCCGGTAACCCAGCATCATTGCCGGCCCGGCGTCACCTGCCGGGCAGGCCGATCAGCCCGGCTTGTCCGCCTGCACCGGCGAGCCGGGCCTGAGCTTTTGCAGTTGCCCGGTGATGACCAGGTCTCCGGCCTTCAGCCCGTCCGTCACGACGACCATGTCGTCGTAGGTGTCGCCCAGCTTGACCACACGCTGCTCCGCCTTGCTGTCCGCGCCCACCACCATGACCGTGCGGCCGATCTGGCTGGCGCCGACCGCAGCCTGCGGCACCAGCAGCGCCCCGTCCTGGTCCCCCAGGTGCAGCCGCGCCGTCACGTACTGCCCCGGCAGCAGCGCATGGTCCGGGTTGGCGATGGTGGCCCGCACCAGGATCGTGCCCGTCGTGCGGTCCACCTGGTTGTCGATGAACGTCAGCGGACCCGTGTGGCCCGGCGCGCCGCCGCCCACCGAAACGGCAGTCTCGACGGGGCCGCGGGCCTGCGTGCGGTTGATCGCCACCAAGTCTGCCTCGGCAGGGTTCAGGCTGACGTAGATCGGGTCGAGCTGCACGAGGGTGTTCAGCGTCGCCCCGGCCACGCTGATCAGGCTGCCCTCGAACACCTGGCTGCGGCTGATCCGCCCGGCGAACGGCGCGGTGATCCAGGTCCGGCTCAGGTTCAGCGCCGCCTGCTGCATGGCCGCCGTGTTGGTCGCCACGCTCGCCTGGCCCTGGTGGAAGGTGCTGGTCGCCTGGTCGGACGTGTCCTGCGACGTCCAGCCATCGCGGGCGAGGGTCTGGTTGCGCCCCTGGCTGACCCGCGCGTAGCTCAGGCTGGCAATCGACTGGTCGCGCTGGCCGAGCGCCTGGGCCAGCGCCACCTGGTAGTCCCGCGCGTCGATCCTGTACAGCAGCGCCCCGGCCGCCACGTCCGCCCCGTCCTTCGCCCCCTGCGCCGCCAGGTAGCCGGTGACGCGGGCCTGGATGGTGACCGACCGCATCGCCTCGGTCGCCGCGGGGAAGCTGCGGTACACCGGCACCGTGCGCGGTGCCACGGTCATGACCGGCACCTTCATCGGTGGCTGCGCCTGCGCCTGCGGGTGCGGCCGATCCCGGAACCACCACCAGGCGCCGCCGCCGGCCCCGGCTGCGACGAGGAGCAGGACGAGCAGGCTGATCCACACGCCGCGGCGCCCCTTGACCGGCGGCGTGCCGGCAGGCGGAGCGCCTTGATTGGCATCCGGCTTCTCCGGGGGCATGACGCCCGGCTTGTCGTCAGGCGAGCCGTCCGGGCGCAGGCCGGACGGCTTGGCATCGGCCGGGGTCACGCCGGGCTTGTCCAGGTTGGCCCTATCCAAGTCGCGCGTTTCCAAGTCGGGCATGTTCGCATCGGGCATGGCGCTACTCCGCTGGTTGTGCTGCCGGCGGCACGCCCGGCTTCGCCGCGCCTGGCCTCGCGGCACCTGGCACTGTTGTCCCCCGCTCCCGCAGCCACTCGATGGTCACGTAGAACACCGGCGTGAACACCAGCCCGAGCACCGTCGAGGCCAGCATCCCGCCGAACACCGTCGTCCCCAGCGACTGCCGGCTCGCAGCCCCCGCCCCGGCCGCGACCACCAGCGGCGACACACCCAGGATGAACGCCAGCGCCGTCATCAGGATCGGCCGCAGCCGCAGCTTCACCGCCTGCATCGCCGCCTCCAGCACCGTGCTGCCTTCCTCGCGCAGGCGCTTGGCGAACTCCACGATCAGGATGGCGTTCTTGGCGGACAGCCCGATCAGCATGACCAGGCCGATCTGGCCGTAAACATCCAGCTCCAGGCCGCGAAACCAGAGCGCCAGCATGGCACCGAGCAGCGCGAACGGCACCGACAGCAGCACCATGAACGGCATCGACCAGCTTTCGTACTGCGCCGCCAGCGACAGGAACACGAAGGCGAACGCCAGCGCGAAGATCAGCACCGCCACCGACCCGGCCTGCTGCTGCTGGTAGGTCACCCCCGTCCACTCGTAGCCGAACCCCTCTGGCAGCGCCGAAGTGACGCGCTGCATCGCCGCGACCGCCTGGCCGGAGCTGACTCCCGCCGCGGGTTGCCCGGTGATCTGCGCCGAGCCGTACAGGTTGTAATGCGGCACCGTCGCCGGCCCGGTGATGGGCTGCAGCGTGCCGATGGTGTCCAGCGGCAGCAGCCCGCCGCCGGCGTTGCGGACGAAGATGTGCGCGAGGTCAAGCGGGTTGCTCCGCGCCCCGCCCTCCGCCTGCACGATCACGCGGAACGTGCGGCCGAACAGGTTGAAGTCGTTGATGTACAGCGACCCCAGGAACACCTGCATTGTCGAGAACACGTCCGCCAGGCTGAGGCCCAACTGCTTCGCCTTGGGGCGGTCGAGCGCGAAGTTCAGCTCCGGCGTCAGGGTGCTGAACGTCGTCAGCAGTTGCTGGGCGTCCAGCTCCGGCTGCTTGCGCGCCTCGGCCAGCAGCGCCTGCGTCGCCGCGTCCAGCGCCACCGGCCCCTTGCCGCTCTGGTCCTCCACCTCGAACTCGAAGCCGCCTGTGGTGCCCAGGCCGGGGATCGACGGCGGGTCGAAGCTGAGCGCGATCGCGGCGGGCAGGCCCATCAGCCGCGGCTTCAGGTCGGCGACGATGCTGTGCGCGGTGTGCTGCGCGCCGGGCCGCTGGTCCCACGGCTTCAGGATGACGAACTCGGCGGCGGCGTTGGACTGGGTCGAGTTGGTGAGGAAGTCCAGGCCGGTGATGACGACCACGTCATCCACCTCCGGCCGTTCCTTGGCGATGGCGCGGACCTGCTTCGCCACCTGTTCCGTCCGCGCCAGCGCGGAGCCGTTCGGGAGCTGGATAATGACGAAGAAGTAGCCCTGGTCCTCCACCGGCGTGAAGGAGGTCGGGACCCGCTGGATCAGCACATACGTGCCGGCGACGGACCCCGCCAGCAGCAGGAACATCACCGGCCACAGGCGGGCGGTCGTGCGGACGCTCTGGGAATAACGGTCGGCCAGCCACGCGAAGCCCTGGTCGAACTTGCGGAACGCCCAGGCCGGCTCGCCGGACTTCGGCTGCAGCAGGATCGCGCACAGTGCCGGGCTGAGGGTGAGGGAGTTGAACGCCGACAGCCCGACCGAGATGGCGATCGTGAGCGCGAACTGCCGGTAGAGCTGCCCGGTGATCCCCGGCAGGAACGACACCGGTACGAACACCGCCATCAGCACCGCCGTGGTGGCGATGATCGGCCCCGTCACCTCCGCCATCGCCGCCTTGGCGCCCTCCAGCGGCGTCTTGCCGCCGTCGATCTGCCGCTTGACGTTCTCCACCACCACGATGGCGTCATCGACCACCAGCCCGACCGCCAGCACCATGCCGAGCAGGCTGATGGTGTTGATCGAGAACCCCGCGACCTTCATCACCCCTAGGGTGCCGATCAAGGACACTGGGATGGAGATGCCGGGGATCAGCAGGGTCCGCCAGCTTTGCAGGAAGATGAACACCACGGCGAACACCAGCGCCATCGCCTCGGCCAGGGTGATGACGACCTCCCGCAGCGAGGCGGAGACGAACATCGTCGTGTCGTACTTGATGTTGTAGCCGATGCCTGGCGGGAAGTTGGGCGCCAGGGCCTCCATCTTCGCCCGCACGGCCTTGTCGAGGGCCAGCGCGTTGGCCCCCGGCACCTGGTAGATCGCCAGCAGCACCGTGGGCTTGTCGCCCAGGTAGGCGTTGGAGCTGTAGGACTGCGCGCCCAGCTCCACCCGGCCTAGGTCCTTGATCCGCACCATGGCGCTGCTGGCGTTGCCGGAGCGCACGACGATGTCCTCGAAGCCCTTCGCGTCCGACAGCCGGCCGAGGGCGTTGATCTGCAGCTCGAACGCCTGGTTGGCAGGCGAGGGCGCCTGGCCGAGCTTGCCGGCCGCGACCTGCAGGTTCTGCTCCTGGATCGCCGCCTGCACGTCGGACGCGGTGACGCCGAGCTGGGCGAGGCGGTCCGGGTTGAGCCAGACCCGCATGGAGTAGCGCTTCTCGCCGAAGATGGCCACGTCGCTGGCCCCGGGCAGCCGCTTCAGCGGGTCCACGAGCTGCAGGTAGGCGTAGTTGCTGAGGCCGATGGCATCGACGGAGCCGTCGGGCGAGATCATGTTGACGATCAGGGTAAAGTTTGGCTGCTTCTTCTGGATCGTGATGCCGCCGAGGTTCACGATCCCCGGCAGGTCGCCCACGGCCTGCGACACGCGGTTCTGCACGTCCACCGCGGCGATATCGACATCGTAGCCGACCTTGAAGGTGACGGTGATGGTCGAGGTGCCGTCATTGGCGCTGATGGACGACATGTAGGACATGCCCTCGACGCCGTTGATCTGCTGCTCCAGCACGGTGGTGACGGTGTCCGCGACGGTCTGCGCGCTGGCGCCGCCGTAGGCCGAGCTGACCACCACCTGCGGCGGCGTGATGTCCGGGAACTGCGCGACGGGCAGCAGCACGTAGCCGACTGCGCCGGCCAGCACCATGACGATGGCGACCACAGAGGCGAAGATCGGCCGGGTGATGAAGAAGTTGACCACCTACGGCCGTCCGGGCTGTAGGGCAATGCCCTCACGCCACCATCGGTTGCCCGGCCCAGGCGGCCGGACGGCCAAGCCGTAGGCCAGCTTTGCCGGGCGCGGCAGGTGCGGTGCCCGGTAGTGCAACCTAGCCCTTTGCGTCGTATTGAAGGAAGTCGGCCAGAATATCGCGCGTATGGCGCGGCATGTCGCCGCCTGCGCGGACCAGCCGTGCCTCCTTGCCGGCGCGCTCGAAGCCGTCCAGCCGGACCGTGCTGGCCGGCACCTGCCCGATGCCGGAAGCAACGCTTTGAGGCTGGCGTTCGATCATGGGCATAGGCATTCCTTTTTCACTGCGGTGACGGGCCGGGTGCGCCGATCCGGGAAGTCCGTCACCCACTTGGCGGCGGTTGTCGCCCGAGGCTTTCCATGATGGCTGCGCTGAACATATCCTTACGGACCTGGGCGGGGGAGGCTCGGAAACTACCTACTCGTGTTCCCAGGTCCGCTGCGCCTGCGTCGGATGCGATAAGGGCGGCACTGGCCGCCAACGGATCGTCTACTCACGCCTGGGCCGGGCCAGCCCGGCCGCCCGCGCAACGGTCAGGCCGATGCGGCAAGCTGGTGCAGATAGGCCGGGTCAAACCCTGCCGCCTGCTTCAGCGCCTCCCAATCCAGCGTGACCAGGGTCTTGTTGTTCATCTCGATCAGCCCCTCGCGGCGCAGCTCCTGCACGGTGCGGTTGACGTGCACCGGGGACAGGCCGGTCGCGTCGGCCAGCTCTGCCTGGGTGATGCGCAGGTCGAACGCCCGGTCCTGCGCAAGCCCGGCCGCGCGCAGCCGCACGACCAGCTCGCACAGCAGGTGGGCGACGCGCTCGCGGGCCGTGCGCCGGCCGACGTTGACCACCCATTCGCGGAAGATCGAGGCGTCGATCAGCGTATCCAGCCACAGCAGGCGGCCGATGTCGGCGTGCTGCCGCATCCAGTCCAGCAGGGTCGCGTGCTTGATCGAGACCAGGCGGACCGGCGTGAGGGTGGAGATGCTGTGATCCAGCGACCCCAGCAACAGGCTGTTCAGGTCCACGATGTCGCCGGGGACATGGAACGACACGATCTGCCGCCGCCCGTCGTCGAGCATCTTGTAGCGGCACACCAAGCCCTGAAGGATCAGCTTGCAGTCCGGTGGCCGGTCGCCCTCGCGGAACAGATCCTGGTCCGCGGCGGCCCAGCAAGGGGTGGCCGTTATCGCCTCCAGCGCCGACGCTGCCTTGCTGGAGAGGGGGCCAAGTCGGTTGAGCTTGCGGAATAGCGGACCCGCCACGGAGGGGCTGCCGGCCTGGTCAGGCGGCATCCGGCCCGTGGTCCCCGGGACCGCATTCTGTGGAGGTCGGCGCGGATGGGTCTCGATGTCGTCTATTCCCTTTGTCCGCCGCACCAACAGGGGAAAGCACAGCGCAGATTCGGCGGCACCGCTCCTGTAACAGATAGTTGGGGCAAAATCTTGTTACGAACGGGTGCATACGCCGGGCAGTCTGCGCTGCGAGCCATCACGTCAGGCCGGCATTGGAGCCGGCATTGGGGATAGGCGGCGCAAGCGGCCTCAAGCGCCCCATGTTAAGACGGCCAGCCCGATCAGAACCCATGCGGCGGCGCCAATTGACAAGCCGAACATGATGCCGCGCGCCGGGCCGTTCCGCTTGCGATTAGGCGATCCCGTCTCCGGACCATCGTCGCGGCCTTCATCCGGCGGCGCCCTGGCTTGGCCGTTAAGTGCGTCCAGGCGTTCCAGCAAAGGGCGGTCAGGCAGCTTCTCGGCACGTCGGGGCATGGGGGTCCACCGCACAAGAGACGCCGAGCCCGCGTCTGCCGGTGTACAATGTCACATATTTGCAAAGGACTCCATCTCCGGTTGAACACCACCGGAGGTACTTCGGACTCGGCACGCAAGGGACTCGGCACGCCAGTCCCATAAGGCGGGTTAGGCTGCCTCCGCCGCGACGCCCTGGGTCTGTCCCGGCCAGATATCGGCCGGATGGTCGGGGGAGGCGCCGTGCACCAGGAACGTGGTGAACGCGCCGCCGCCGGTGCGCCGCACCAGGAACCGCTTCTGCTTGGCCGGCCCCGCCAGGTGGATCGCGCCGATTGGCTCATAGGGCGGGTAGGGCTTGCAGAACGCCCCTTCGGCATCGTTCCACATCGGCGTGCCGCGCTCGCAGATCCAGTTGCAGCCGGGGTCGAGCATGGCCGCGGGCACGCGGTCCCGCCCCCGCACGTGCAACGCATGGTTGAGGGCGAACTGGTCGTGCGGCACCAGCTTGCCGGTGCGCCGCAGCGCTGTCTCATAGCGCCGCGCCCAGGCTGCCCACTGCGGCGCATCCGCGGTCAGGGCGAAGAACCCGGCGTTCACGTGCGGCCGGGCCAGCAAGTAGGCACCGGTCAGCGGACCATAGCCCAGCAGGAAGTGCTTCGCGGTCCAGCCGAACAGCCATGGCTGGAAGCGGTAGGCCCGCTCCTCCTCATGGGTCACGGCCAGGCCGTACTGGGCGGCGCCTTCGAGGTACTTCGCCACCACGCCGGCGTCCTGCAGCCAGATGTCGGAGTCGATCCAGACGTAGAAGTCGTATCCCGGGAAGTACTCGCGCAAGAACGGCCGGGCAAGGAACGACAGCAGCGGAACCGCGTGGTCGGCGGCATTCAGCCCGAAATGGGCGCCGGGGGTACGGACCAGCGCGCCCTGCCGCAGCAGCCACGCCCGGTCCTCCGCGCCCAGCCCGATGTCGAAGCACGCAAGCTGCACCGACGGGTCCGCCAGCAACGGCTGCAGGGTCGCCAGCAGCCCGCGCAGCAGCCCGGAGAACCGGCTGTTGCAGGCGGTGACGATGATTATACGAGGGGGGATCGTGCGAGGGGGCTGGGTCATGGTGCGCTCCGGACGGCGTCGGGCGTCGCCGGGACAGGGGGGGACCGGCGCAGCGCACGGCGGACCCGGCCGGCGATGCGGGCGGCCAGCAAGGGAAAGGTCTGCGGGTTCGTGGTGATCGTGGCGGCGCACCGCAGCCAGCGGCCCTCCGACGCCTGCCGCTGCGCATCGAGGTAAGGTATCATCGCCCGGTACTGGCGGGACCGCCGGTGCAGCATGGCCTCGGCCGCCGCCTCGCCGCGCTGCTGCATGACGCCGATGAAGTGCTGGTTGGCCTGCAACGCCGGGCGGTAGTCGTAGCGCCAGGCCCCGCCACCTGTGCCGGTCCAGCGCCGGGACACCGTGCCGAACGGCATCGTCCACCGATACAGCGCCTCCCCGACCACGCAGGCCCGGCCGCCGGCGACGAAGAACATCAGCAGGTAGTAGAAGTCCTCCGCCAGCCGCGTGCCCTCGTAGTATTGCAGCCCGTGGTCCAGCACGAAGCGCCGCCGCACGACCGGCTTCAGGATGCCCAGGTCGAACTCGGCGAAGCTGCTGGCCGTGCGCACCAGGTCGTCGGTGCCGAGCACGCGCACGCCCAGCGCCGGGTCGAACCCGGTGCGGAGCACGCGCTCCACCCCCGCGTCCCAGTACAGCAGGTTGTCCGCCGCCATATCCACCCCGCGCGCCTCGGCGGCCCGCACCAGGTGGTCCAGCCGCTCGGGCAGGTAGGTGTCGTCGGCGTCCAGCACGGCGATCCACTCGCCCCGCGCCTCGGCGATCATGCGGTTCATCGCGCGCGGCTTGCCGCCGTTCGGGTGCAGGCGGATGACCCGGATGCGACGGTCGTCCAGAGCCATGGCTTCGGCGATGGCGGCGCTGTCGTCGGTGCTGGCATCGTCGGCGACCAGGATTTCGATGTCGCGCAGGGTCTGCGCGGAGGCGGACAGGATGCAGCGGGCCAGCGTCGTCGCGCTGTTATAGACCGGGATCGCCACCGTGACGCGCGGCGAGGGACCAGCCTCGTCCGGCGGAACGCCGCTCAAGAGTCCCCGCTCATGGGTCTATGCTCAAAGGTCCAGGATCCGTTCCGGGGCCAGCCGTCCGCGCACCATGTCCAGCAGGGCCAGGGCGTTGCCGCGCAGGCGTCCCCGCCGGTCGATGTAGCCCTCCGGCTGGAACGAGCGCAGGGCGTTCATCGCCATGTTGCGGCCGACGCTGCGGGCGGCGCGGCCGAACGAGTAGCTGCCCTTGCCGAACAAGTAGATCGGGTTCGCCACCTGCGAGTAGCCCAGCCGGCGCCCCGGCGTGCGCCCCTCCTTCACGCCCAGGTGGACCCCGCGCGCGCCGTGCAGCTTCGCCAGCCAGCCATGCCGGGCCAGCCGGTGGGTGAAGTCGATGTCCTCGGACCAGGCATACAGCGGCAGCCGCTCGTCGAACCGCAGCCCGTTCTGGCGCACCGTGTC
>JAABUX010009482.1_pt1 | contig 11025 bp, 7 predicted proteins | sample 5561851 | NCBI WGS metagenome assembly JAABUX01 (sample SAMN10711883, study PRJNA513361) | rock metagenome | isolation source: Antarctica rocks | place: Antarctica: Victoria Land, Richard Nunatak red sandstone | collected 2016-01-03 | reverse complement strand
GCGTTGGCCGGGATCGACCAGATGCTCCAGGCGCAGGGACGTGCGCTCGATGAGGTCGAGGGACGGCTGCGGACGCAGCGCATCGAGACGCCCTCGTGGGGCTACGCTAACTCGGGCACGCGCTTCAAGGTCTTCCCGCAGCCGGGTGTGCCGCGCACGGTCGAGGAGAAGCTGGCCGACGCCGCGCTCGTGCATCGCCTCACCGGCGCCGCGCCCGCGGTGGCCCTGCACATTCCGTGGGATCGCGTCGACGACTGGGCCGCGCTGCGCGCGCACGCCGCCGGCCTGGGCCTCGCCCTCGGCGCGATCAACCCCAACCTGTTCCAGGACGAACGGTACAAACTCGGCTCGCTGGCTCACCCCGACGCGGCGGTGCGCCGCCAGGCCGTCGATCACGTCCGGGAGTGCGTGACGATCGCCCGCGCGACCGGCTCGCGCGACATCTCCTTGTGGCTGGCCGATGGGACCAACTACCCCGGCCAGGATGACCTGCGCGCGCGTCGCCGTCGCCTCCTTGCTTCATTGGAGGCGATCTACGCCGCGCTCGACCCTACGATGCGCCTGCTCGTGGAGTACAAGTTCTACGAGCCGGCCTTCTACGCGACGGACATCGCGGACTGGGGCATGGCCCTGACTCTGTGCCAGCGCCTCGGCCCACGCGCGCAGGTCTTGGTCGATTTGGGGCACCACGCGCAGGGCGTCAACATCGAGCAGATCGTGGCGACGCTGCTGGCCGAAGAGCGCCTGGGCGGTTTCCACTTCAACGGTCGCAAGTACGGCGACGACGACCTGATTGTCGGGACCACCAACCCGCTCGAACTCTTCCTCATCTATAACGAACTCGCCGCAGCCGAGGACGACGATGATCCGGCCGTCGCGGCCACGGCGCACGCCGTCGCCTACATGATTGACCAGAGCCACAACGTCGAACAGAAGATCCCGGCGATGCTGCTCGCGGTGATGAACTGCCAGGCCGCCTACGCCAAAGCGTTGCTGGTCGACCGCGCCGCGCTGCGGCGGGCACAGGAGGCCGGCGATATCGTGACCGCGCACCGCATGTTGCTGGCCGCGTTCGAGACCGACGTGCGTCCGCTGCTCGCCCATGTCCGCGCGGGGCGGGGCGGCGCGGCCGACCCGCTCGACGCCTACACCGCCAGTGGCTACCAGGAGCGCATCGAGCGTGAGCGCGTCGGCGGCAGTCCGATGAGTTGGTGACCGATGTCGACTTATATCGCCATCGACCTTGGCGCGGAGAGCGGGCGCGTGATCGCGGGGACGCTGGACGGCGGACATGTTCGCTTGGAGGAACTGCATCGTTTCGCCAACGTGCCCGTGCGCACACCCGACGGGCTGCATTGGGACGCGCTGCGCCTCTACCAGGAGACGCTCGTCGGATTGGGCGTCGCCGGACAGCGCTACGGTCAGGACCTGGCCGGGATCGGCGTCGATGCCTGGGCCGTCGACTATGGGCTGCTCGACGCCGCCGGACGCCTGCTGGGCAATCCCTACCACTATCGCGACGCGCGCACCGATGGCGTGCGTGAGGCGGTCGCACGCGTCGTGCCCGCCGCCGCGCAATACGCGCGCACCGGCATCGCCCAACTGCCCTTCAATACGCTCTACCAACTCGTGGCGCAGCGACGGGGCGGCGACCGCGCCTTGGAGGTATCCCACTCGCTGCTGATGATCCCCGACCTGCTGCACTACTGGCTCTCGGGTGAGCGCGCCACCGAGTATACCAACGCGACGTCCACGGGCATGCTCGGCGTCGACGGGGCCTGGGCCGAGGACATGCTCACGCAGCTTGATATACCGGGGCGTATGCTGTTATCCCCCAGCCAGCCGGGCACGACGCTCGGCCCGTTGCGGGAGGCAGTGCGCGCCGCCTGCAGTCTGGGAGCCGTGCCCGTCACCCTCCCGGCCACCCACGACACGGCCTGCGCCGTCGTCGCCGTCCCGGCCGAGGGCGGGATCACCGGCCACGCCTATATCAGTTCGGGGACATGGTCGCTGCTCGGGTTGGAACTGGACCACCCCATCCTGACGGAAGAGGCGCGGTTGGCCGGGTTCACTAACGAGGGCGGCGTCGGCGGGACGTATCGGTTCCTGACCAACATCATGGGCCTGTGGCTCGTGCAGGAGTGCCGCCGCGCCTGGGCGCGCGCCGGTCACGACCGGGGCTACGAGGAGTTGACCGCGGGCGCCGCCGCCGCGCCTTCGCCAGGCGTGGTCATCGACGTGGATGACCCGGCCTTCCTGCACCCGGACGACATGCCGGCGGCCATCGCGGGCCACCTGCGGCGCACGGGGCAGGACCCAGGCGTGGTCGACAGCCCGATCGCGCTCACGCGCGCGATCCTGGAGGGGTTGGCGCTGACGTATCGGACGGCGCTGGAGCAGGCCGAGCGTCTGGCCGGCGTCCGCGTGGGGATGATTTATGTCGTGGGCGGTGGCGGCCGCAATGCCGTGCTCTGCCAACTCACGGCGGACGCCTGCCAACGGCCCGTCCTGGCCGGCCCCGTCGAGGCCACGGCCTTGGGCAACGTGCTGACGCAAGCCATGGGGGCGGGCGAGCTACGCGACCTGGCGGAGGTCCATGACGTGGCGCGCCGTTCCACCTACGTCGCACGCTACGAGCCGCGCGATGCCGGCGACTGGGACAAATGTGCCGCACGTCTACAGGCGCCGCGGCCTCGCGCGTAAGAGGCGCGCGGCCGATGGAGGGGCGGAGATGCAGGCGTGACGTGATGGGATCATGCATACAGCGGAAGATTGGGGGCCAATGAATAACGCGTATACACATGTCGATGAGGAAGCGCTACGGGACTATACGGCCGCGATCTTGCGCGGCGCCGGCCTATCCGCGGAGGGCGCGCGCATCGCGGCGGTCATCCTGGTGACGAGCGACGTCCGTGGCATTGAGAGTCACGGGGTGGCGCGCCTGCCGCAGTACGTCGCTCTCATCGACGCGGGCGTGCTCGACGCCACTGCGGCGCCGGTGATCGAGCGAGAGGGCGCCACGACCGCTCTCCTCGACGGGCACAATGGCATGGGCCAGATCGCCGGCGACGTCGCCATGCGCCTCGCCATCGCCAAGGCGCGGGACCACGACATCGGCGTCGTCGCCGTGCGCAACTCCAACCACTTCGGCATCGCGGGCTATTACGCCATGCTGGCCCTCGACCATGACCTGATCGGTATCGCCCTCACCAACAGTTCGCCCCTGGTCGCGCCCACCGGAGGACGACGGGCTATGGTCGGGACCAACCCCATCGCCGTGGCCGTGCCCACCGGCGACGGCCGCCCGTTCGTCCTGGATATGGCCACCAGCACTGTCCCGGTCGGACGCCTGGAGGTCTACGGGCGCAAGGAGCTGCCCCTGCAGCGCGGCTGGGCCATCGACGCCGCGGGGGACGAGACGCTCGACGCCACGGCGGGCCGCGCCGGGGCCCTGTTGCCGCTGGGAGGCACGGCGGAGACGGGGGGCTACAAAGGCTACGGGCTGGGCATGTTGGTGGACCTGCTCACCGGCGTGCTGGCGGGTGGGTTGTACGGGCCGCTGATTTCCGGCCTGTGGGACGCCACGGCGCCGAGCGACCTGGGGCATTTCTTCCTGGCGCTCAACCCGGCCGCGTTCGGTCCCCTTAACCGCTTCCACGAGCGGGCGCGCGACCTGATTCGACGCCTAAAAGCGGGCGAGCGGGCGCCGGGCGTCGACGAGATCCTCGTGGCGGGAGAGAAGGAGCAGCGCGCCGCCGACGATGCGCGTGCGCATGGCGTGCGGCTCTACCATAGCGTCGCGCGGGCGCTGGATGATCTTGGACACCGCTTCGCGCTGGGCGATCTCCCGACGCGCGCCGAGGCCTTGAGCGGATGACGACCATGTACAGGGTCTGGCTAATCTGCACAGGCGCACAGGTCACCGCCGCACTGGTCGGCGCGCACGCACATCGACGCTAAGGGCTATCAGAAAATAAAGTAGTCATTTTCCCCCTGCGTTTAGGCATGGAATAGAGGGGAAATCGCAGCGGTTACTCTTTGACAGGCCCTAATATCACCCATATAGCATTGGAGAGGACGATGATGATGACAGAACGGGGAGAATTGACGCACGTCCGCTATGGCTGGGACGACGCGTACGCCGACGGGCTCGATCCCCTGGGGCGGCTGGTGTACCGCTCGAACCTGCTCGGCGCGGACGGGCGCATCACCAACACGGGCGGCGGCAACACCTCATCCAAGCTCACTATGCCCGACCCGCTCAGCGGCGACGAGACGGACGTGCTCTGGGTCAAAGGCTCCGGCGGCGACCTGCGCACCGCCACGCGCGAGAACTTCTCGTCCCTGTACATGGACAAGCTGCGTGGGCTACAGGCCCACTACCACCATGCGCCCGTGCGCGGCCCCAAGACCCCCATCGAGGACGCCATCGTCGGTCTCTACGCCCACTGCACGTTCAACCTCAACCCACGCCCGTCGTCGATCGACACGCCGCTGCACGCCTTTGTGCCCTACCGGCACGTCGATCATATGCACCCCAACGCCGTCATCGCCATCGCCGCTGCCAAGAATTCCGAGCGGCTCACGCGTGAGATCTACGGCGACGAGGTGGTGTGGACGCCATGGCAGCGTCCCGGCTTTGACCTGGGACTCACGCTGGAGCAGCTTGTACGCGACCATCCACGCGCCAAGGGCGCGATCCTGGGTGGCCATGGGCTGATCAACTGGGCCGACGACGACAAAGAGTGTTACACATTGACACTCGAGTTGATCGAGCGGGCGGCGCGCTACATCGCGGCGCGCGACCGGGGCGAGGCGACGTTCGGCGGCCAAAAGTACCGGGCGCTCGACGCGGCGCGCCGGCACGCCGTCTTCGCCGCGATCCTGCCCTGGCTGCGCGGCCGGGTGGGCCAGGCGCCGCGCGTCGTCGGGACGGTGCAGGAGGATGAGACCATCCTGCGCTTCGTCAATAGCCACGACGCGGCGCGTCTGGCGGCGTTGGGCACGTCGTGCCCCGACCACTTCCTGCGCACCAAGATCAAGCCGCTCTACGTCGAGTGGAACCCCCAGGCCGAAGACGTCGCGGCGCTCAAGGACACGCTCGACGAAGGGCTGGCGGCGTATCGTCGGGACTACGCGGCCTACTACGACGCGCACACACACGCCGACTCGCCGGCCATGCGCGACCCCAACCCGACGGTGATGCTGATCCCTGGGCTGGGTATGATCGCGTGGGGCAAGGATAAGAGCGAGTCGCGCGTCACGGCCGAGTTCTATAATTGCGCTGTCGAGGTGATGCGCGGCGCCGAGGCCGTGGACGCCTACACGGCGTTGCCCTTGCAGGAAGCCTTTGACATCGAGTACTGGCTGCTCGAGGAGGCCAAGCTCCAGCGCATGCCGGCGGAGAAAGAGTTGGCGCGCCGCATCATCGCCGTGGTAGGTGGCGGTAGTGGCATCGGGCGTGAGGTCGCGCTGCGTGTCGCCGGGGACGGCGCGCACGTCGCCTGCGCCGACCTGGACGAGGCCAGTGCGCGCGCCACGGCGACCGCGATCACGGAGCGGCATGGCGTGGGCATCGGCGTGGCGGGCAGCGGTCTCTCGGGCTGCGGACCAGCGGTCGGGCTGCCCGTCGACATCATAGACCGCGTGAGCATCCGCGCCATGCTGGAGCAGGTCGTGCTCGCCTACGGCGGCCTCGACGCCGTCGCGGTGACCGCCGGTGTCTTCGCCCCGCCCGACACCTCGGGACACATCCCGGACGAGTGGTGGGCGCGGACCTTTGCCATCAACGTGACCGGGCTTTACCTCGTCGCCGAGGAGGCGGCGCGGATCTGGCGGGCGCAGGGCCTGCCGGCGGCCCTTGTGCTGACCACGTCGGTCAACGGCGTCGTGGCGAAGACCGGCAGTGTAGCGTATGACACGAGCAAGGCGGCGGCCAACCACCTGGTGCGTGAGCTGGCGATGGAGTTGGCGCCGCTGGTGCGGGTGAATGGCGTGGCGCCGGCCACCGTCGTGGAGGGCAGCGCCATGTTCCCGCGCGAACGCGTCATCGCCTCGCTGTCCAAGTATCATATCGCGTACGCCGAGGACGAGCCGACGGAGGCGCTGACCGCGAAGCTGGCGCGCTTCTATGCCGAGCGCACGCTGCTAGGACGCCCCATCACGCCGGCGGACCAGGCGGAGGCCATTTTCCTGCTGCTCGGTGACCGCTTGCGGCAGACCACCGGCCAGATCCTCACCGTCGACGGAGGTCTGCACGAGGCGTTCCTCCGCTAGACAGGACGCGAGGATAATCGGATACCCCTCCCCATCGCCGGTCGTCGCGACCGCTGCGGCGCCGATGCGCGCGCCCGTGTGGAGGAGGCGTCGACAACGATGCCCTCCCGTTCCAGCGTGGCGCGCGTCTGGCGCCCGACTGGGTCGTCGCCAAGCCGGCTGATCCAGCGCGGCCGCAGCCCAAGACGGGCCAGCGCGATCGCCAGTTACTCTCCGCGCCACCGAGCGACCGCTCGTAGGTCTCGCCCAGGGTCACGACGTCGCATGGGGACCCCTCGCCCGCGCTGCCTAGCGCACGCGCGGGCGTCTCATCGGTCACGGCTGGCGCGTGTCCGTCAGTCCCCCCGCGTCTTCTGTCATGGACATCGCCGTTACCAATTCGTTCTGGCCCCATCACGCCGGCGCCAATGCGGGGCCTCCCAGTAGGCAAAGACGTGATCCTGCGCGGCCTCTTCGTTAAAGCGCACGCCCAGACCCGGCACGGTGGGCAAGGGGAAACTGTCGCCCTCCAGGACCGGGCACGTCGGAAAGAGATCGTGTGGATAGCCCTGATCGATCTCGGGCCGATATTCGAGTTGCGCCAGATTGTTGATGGCGCCGCAGAAGTGGATAGACGCGGCCGTGCAGACCGGTCCCAGCGGATTGTGCGGCATCACGTCGATGTAGTGCGCCTCACACCATCCGGCGACTTTCTTGGCTTCGCTCAAGCCGCCCACATTGCACACGTCGATCCGCGCGAAATTCAGGATGCCCTCTTCGATAAAGGGGAGGAACTCCCACTTATTGGCATATTCTTCGCCGATCGCAAAGGGGATCGGCGTCATCGTCCGTAGTTGCTGATACGCTTTGGGGCTCTGCGCCCGGATCGGCTCTTCCACGAACATCAACCGAACGTCCGCGACCCTCTGACAGAACAACGCGGCCTCCGCCACCGACAGGCGGTGGTGAAAGTCAATCGAGAGCCCCACCGCCGTCCCCACCGCCTGCCGCACCTCCCCGAGCCAGTGCGCTGCGGCGTCCAGCGCGTCCATCGGCTCAAACGTCACGTCATCATCGCCCGTGCGATTGGGATCGCCCATGCCGGGCATGAAGCGCATATAGCGCCAGCCCCGCGTCACGTAGTCCCTGGCGCCGGCCACGCACGCGGGCCCCGTCAGGGTTTGTTCGGGGGTGACAAAGCAGGGGATATGATCGCGGCACGCGCCGCCGAGCAATTGGTAGACGGGGACACCGAGCGCCTGGCCGAGGATATCCCAGAGCGCGATGTCGATCGCGGCGATCGCCGCGCCGACGATCTTGCCCCCCTCGAAGTAGTGCCCGCGGTAGAGTGTCTGCCAGATATGCTCGATGCGGCGCGGGTCCATCCCGACGAGGAATTGTGCGAAGTGGTCGATCATCCCCTGCATCGCCCGTTCGCGGCCGGACATGCCGCCTTCACCCAGTCCATAGAGTCCGTCATCGGTCTCGACCTTGACGATAAACACGTTCCGACGACCACACCAAACGGGGAATCCCTTGACCGCCGTGATCTTCATGCCCTTCCCCCTCATTGGCCCTGGACGGACGCCCGCGCGGTTCAGTCGAAGAAGGCGCGGTCTTCGTCCGGCAGATAGGCGCGCGCCGCCTCGACGTTGAACTCCACGCCCAGGCCCGGGCGGTCCCACACCTCGATAAACCCATCCTTGACGATGGGGTTCGACAGCCCGTCCACGATATCGTACCACCACTCAGGCTGCCCCGTGGGGTACTCGAAGGCGATGTAGTTGCGCGGCAGCGTCGCGCAGACTTGCACAAGGGCCGCGAGGCCGAGCAGTCCGTCGCCGGTAAGACCTCAGAAGTGGGGTCAGGGAATAGTGTGCTAGAGTAGAAGGCATGAGCGAGCAGACGGAGATCGAGGCGCTACGGTCCGAGAATGCGGCGTTACGCGCGGAGAATACGGCGTTGCGCGCGGAGAATACGGCGTTGCGTGAGGTGGCGCGCCAGCTGGAAGAGCGGCTGGCGGACCTCGACCGCAAGAAAAGGCCGACGCCCTCCTGGGTCAAACCCAACCGCCCTCAGACATCGGAGGGAGCCACCAAGCCACGTAAGCGCCGCGCGGCGGAGCAGAATGCGGGGCGGCGGCGGAGCACGCCGACACGGATCGAACAGCATGCCTATGAGCGCTGCCCAGACTGTGGCTACGCCTTGCGTGGGGCGGCGATCAAACGGCGGCGGGAAGTGATCGCGCTGCCGGCGGTCGGCTATGAGGTGGTCGAGCATCAGCTGATCAAGCGCCACTGTCCCGTCTGTCAGGCGTGGAAAACGCCATCGGTCTCCTTTGCGGGGATCACGCTGGGGCAGAGCCGCATCGGGGTGCACCTAGCCAGCCTAATCGGGACGCTGCGGACAACGGGACGCCTCCCCCTCGCGGCGATCCAAGCGCATCTGGCACAGGTGTACGCCCTGACGCTCTCGGAGGGGGGCATCCAGGACATCCTGAGCCGGCTGGCCATCGCGCTCACGCCGGTGCGGGCGCAGATCACGCGCGACGCACGCGGGAGTCCGGCGCGACAGATGGATGAGACGGGCGGGCGCGAAGGGGGGCAGAACGGGTATCTGTGGGTGCAAGCCACGAACGGACCCGCGGCGACGCGCCAGTACACCTACGACCGGAGTCGCGCCGGAGCCGTCGCACGGGCGTTGGCCGGCGAGGAAGACGCCGGTGTCCTGGTGACCGACTTCTATGCGGCCTACGATCAGGTTCCGGGCGCCAAGCAACGGTGTTGGGCGCACCTGCGACGGGCTAGGCATGCCCTGGGCGAGGCGCACCCCGCCCGCGAGGATGTGCAGGACTGGGTGCAGGCGGTCAACGGGCTCTATAAGCGGGCCCGCGCCCTGGACACGACGACGTTGACCGCGCGGGAGCGGGCGCGGCTCGCGGACGAGTGTGAGCGCCGCTCCCGTGCCCTGGCCCGCTGCTATCGCCGGACGGCGGGCCATCCCGCCCAGGTCTTGGCGCAGCGCCTGCATCGCTATGAGAGTGAACTCTTTACCTTTGTGCGCCTCCCTGGTGTCCCCGCGACCAACAATGAGGCCGAGCGCGCCGTGCGCCCGCTCGTCATCACCCGCAAGATCAGCGGCGGCTCCCGCTCCGCCACTGGTTCCCAGGTCCGCTGCGACCTCGCCACGCCCTTCTACACCTGGGCGGCCCGTGGCCTCAACCCCTTTGCCGCCTGCCGCGCGGCCCTCCAATCTCCCTGACCCCACTTCTGAGGTCTAACCGTCGCCGGTCCCGTGCGGCGCCATCAGGATGCCGTGCAGGTCGGCGTATTCCGCTACCCATTTCAACTCGGCGATACCGCCGACGTCGCAGGGGTCCGGTCCAATGATATTGACGGCGTGCCTCTCAATCAACTCCTTGAAGTTCTGGCGCAGGTACATCTGCTCGCCCGTGTGGATCGGCGTCGAGGAACTCCGTGTCACCTCGCGATAGACATCCGCGTTGACGTACGGCGTATAATCGCCGGTGATCAGGTCCTCTAGCCACAGCACATGCAACGGCTCCAGCGCCCGCGCCAGCCGGCTCGCGTCCGGGACCGTCCGCCCCGGACCGCAATCCAGCGCGAGGCCGATCGCGTCGCCCAGGACCTCTTTCATCGCCGCGACACAAGCGACGACATGCGCCAGGCCGCGTTCGGTGAGCAGGCCCCGGTTGTAGTCCCCGTGGCCGCCGCCCCCTGGGTCGCCGTAGAAGAAATCGGGGACGGTCCGGGGCATCGGTCCGTGGAAACCGATGCCCTGCTTGATGATCGTGAAACCCTCGGGGGCGGCTTTCATCTTGGCCATCGTGTCGGCGTAGTCTGCGGGGGCGTGCCCGTCCATGGGGAAGCGGACCGCGCCGTTGTAGACGCGCACGCGGTCGCGCACCTTGCCCCCCAGTAGCTTGTAGACGGGTAGGCCCGCGGCCTTCCCCGCGATGTCCCACAGCGCCATCTCGATCGCGCTCACGGCGCTGCCCCAGGGCTTGAACGAGCCCCGGTGGCGAATCTTGAGCATCACCCGCTCGACATCGGTCGGGTCTTCGCCCAGAATGTATTGCTTGTAGTGGAGCACCTGCGGCTTGAGGTAGGACTTGTAGGATTCTACTTCCCCGTAGCCGCTGACGCCCGCGTCGGTCACGATGCGGACCACCGGATTGTTGCCCAGGATGGCACATTTGACATCCGTGATTTTCATCGGCCCCGCCTCCTTCTTCCCAGCGTGCGCCCCCGCCTGGAGCGGATGAGTGACATGACCAGCACAAGCGCCCCGGCGCCGTATCGGCGCGACCAGCAGCGTGTCACGTAGCCAGGGGCTGGGACGGCGCCGTCAGCGGCTGTGGACGAGCGCGTTGAGCTCATTGGCGACGTGGTCACTGCGGCGCCGGCCCGCGAACCATGTGAGGTCGTTCGTGCGCGCCTCGGTAGCGGGCTGTCGGATGAGCGTGGCGTCGGCAGCGTCGCTGACGGTCATCACCTCGCGCATTGAAGCGGTCGGGCGCCGGGGGCGCATTACTCATGTTTCCGGCTAACCGCCTCCTGCCCGACCATCTCCACGGTGGGTACGCCATCGCGCTCTACCCACACGCCGCAGGCGCCGCCGTTCGCGCTCTCGCCGAGTTCCAGGGGGCTGCCGTCCATGCGCAAGGCCGGGTGGTAGAAGGTCGCCACCTGCGCGGCGGCGCCGTCGATGTAGTGCCCGATGAGCGCGCGGCGGAAGCGCTCCGCTGTC
>JAABUX010009481.1_pt1 | contig 11026 bp, 6 predicted proteins | sample 5561851 | NCBI WGS metagenome assembly JAABUX01 (sample SAMN10711883, study PRJNA513361) | rock metagenome | isolation source: Antarctica rocks | place: Antarctica: Victoria Land, Richard Nunatak red sandstone | collected 2016-01-03 | reverse complement strand
CCGTCGTTATCGTCGGAGCCATGCTTGGGCCGGAAGCTCTTCTGCGAAGCCCACGCCTGGATCAGCGTGCCATCCACGGTGAAGTGCTCATCGCTCCTGAAGCGCTTGGCCAGCCGGTTCAGGAACGAAGCGAACTCCCTTGTCTCTTACGACAAATCGAAGCCCTGCCGCGTTCCTTCGGTCCAGGATGGATTTGAAGGAATGGATTCTGTAGGTGTGCCCTGTCCGGGAGGCGCTTATTTCATCGGCAAGTATTTCTATCGCGAGCTTGTCGACGAGTTGAGCGAGACATCGCTTGACCGCTTTGTCGCTGAGATTGGCGGCTTGAGCCAAGCGGAGATGGCCCATAGGGATACATTTTGTTCTGGTCCATCCAAAACACCCAGGTGCCAGAGCACTCCATATAGCTGGTTTTCTCCGGGAGAATGTCCATCCTGTGCTTTGTAGCAGCGGTGAATTCTATACAGTCGAGCAGTGGCCTTCTCCCTTGGTCGCTGCGCGACGCTGGGGGCTGACGGCGCATCTACCGGGGACGTTATGTCCACGGTGGATGTTTTGTCCAGGGTAGCCAGCTCACCATCTATCGGGGCTATTTCGCGTGGACGATGCTCTTCAATGTTGATGACGGTGTTTTGCGAGCGGAGGAATGAAAACGCTCCATGAGTATTTGGAGCTCCTTCCAGTTCTTCCCAGTCGAGAACCTCCGCACTTTTAGGCTGTCTTCTCATCGATGCGGACGACCTCGCTGGGCGCGAACTGCTGCAACAAACGATCTGTGAGGGATTGATAGTCTTCCAGAGCTTTTGACCGAGGGTCAAAGTCGGCGAGGAATTTGCGAGCCCTTGCCGCATTCACAGCCGCTTGATCGGTCCGAATTCCCGGATAGACCGGCACACCCCGCTTCACCGAAATAGCTGCCAATGTGTTCAGGACAACCTCGGTGATAGCCAACCTTCGATCTAGCTTTACTGGAAGAAGCCCCGCTACTCGTACATTCAAGCCGCCGGCAAGCATGCCATTTAGCATGTCGCCCGCCTGGATGCTCGCGGTAGCCCCCTGCACACTCAGGATGTCCTATCCACTGGGACGAGGACCTGCTGCGTGTAGACCATGGCACAGGTTTGAAAGAGGCTGATTGAGGTCGCTACATTAATCAGAACAGCATCGTAGTTCTTCTCATACTCGCCGAGCAGATGCTTGAAGATGAACTCTCGGAAGGGGAGACTCATCGCGGTCGTTTCCGCTTCGGTCGTGTACCGATTCCCGCAGATGAGATCGAGGCCGGGACTCGCGGTCATCAAGCATTCACGAAGCGCCAGCTTACGAATGAGCAAATCGTGAAGGAATGCTGGTGGCTTTAGCGCCAACACTGCCGCAATAGAACCCTGCGGATCTGCATCGACCAGTACAACCCGCATACCTCGATCTGCAAAGCAGCGGGCAAGCGTGAGAGCGGTCGTCGTCTTGCCCACGCCGCCCCGTTGATTAGAGATAGTCAACCGAATCACTGGGGACTCCCGACCGGATGCGTCAGAATGGTCGCTATCTCGGCCGTGCGGAAATACACCCGCCTGCCTAAACGAAGCCGTGTGGAGTTCACATTGTCCGAAAAGGAGCTTTTTGATCGAAGCGTAATTCTCAATCCTTCGGCTGAACGGTTGAGTATCTTCGCTAACTGAGCCAAAGTGATGAGTGGGCCGTACTGGTTGTATAAGAGTTCTGCCGTTGACACCGTAATCTAACCCCCCTACATGCGTTAGCTAGACCCACAGTAGAGATCGACTCGTTGAAAATCGAGAGACGCTTTTGCGACCGAAACATCCGGCAATTTACGCTCGTCGCAAAGGGAGCCTTACTGGATCCGCCCTCCCGCTGCAACGAGGAGCGAGCGAAAGAGGCTACTCGTGGAATTCATCAGTCTCGTGGCAACGGGCCTGGTGGTGTCGGAAACGCAGGTTGACGCGCGTGCCGGTGAAGCAGGATAGATTGCATCAGCTAGCTCTTCATCGGTAATCGAAAGATGCGGATTGTTCCTCCGGTCAGATTCGATACGCTCGAAGATCTTGAGGTCGATGTACGGCAGAACGCCGTCGTCGCACCAGCCTGCAAGCGCAGCGGGGTCGAAACGTTTGCTGTGGCGCGTTCCGTTCTGACGTGCCTCAAACTGCTTTTTGAATGATTCCTCCGCGATCTTGTACGGAACATCAGTGTTGACAACGAAGTAAGCGGGACTGCTTTTTGGGCCTTTGTCCTCTACCGGCTGCAGAAGCGGAAAGGCATAGCTCCCCACCTGCGGTACAGGCTCCTCCAAAGGATCGCGGACTGCTTTTCTCGCACATTGTCTTCAACGTCTTCCCAATATCTCTTGAGCAAGTGATCCCTAGCCGCGACCTTCGATAGAGGTTCGTACGACAGGAATGCGGCCTCCTCCTCTACTAGGCTGGCCCATCTGAGTTCCTCTTCTGGAAAGGGCACAGCCTTCTGTAGACGCTGAGAAAATGAGCGTCCCCACAAACGAGTGAGAGGGTGCAGAACGCACTCGGCCAGGTAGAGATCGAGTACGCTCATTCGTCGCACTGGATCGAATCCGTGCTCGACAAACTCCAGCGTGGGAAACTCTACTTCCGGCCTGGGATAGTCTTTCAAGTACTTCTGAACGGGCGCAAGGGGATCATCCCAGATATGACTGAGCATCTCATTAAGGTAAAACTCACCAACGGATATCGAAGGTTTGGCACTGTCGGTCGATTGCCGATGAGTCAACACTTTTTGCCAGAGCAGCAATAGATCAATCCGAAAAGCGAACTGCTCTAGCCATGGCCTCGGTTCTGTCCAGTCGCGCAGAGGTGAATAGGACTTAAGCCGGAACTCAGCCGGGACTTTCAGCTTCTCGTTAGTTTTCCGATTCGCCATTCGCCTCCTTTGCAATCACGATTGAGACCTTCAGTTGCGTGGGGTCATGTGATCAAGCTTTGCAACTAAGTCTTCGGCTCGAAGATGGGTGTAGCGCTTCAACATCTGCATACTCTTGTGCCCGCTAATCGCTGAAACCTCTTGGTCCGACAAGCCAGCTTCAACAAAGCGGCTCACGGCTTCGTGCCGAAGGTCATGAAAGTGAAAGTCTTTGAGGCCCTGCTCCTTCTTAATTTCCTGCCATATCCTGTCGAAAGCGTAGGGGCCTCGGATTCCTGATCTACCCGGCTCACCAAAGAAGATCATGTCTGTTTCAGCAGGACGGATCGGGTGTGCGAGCGCCTGCTGGAACAACCCAGTAGCTGTCGTTGTCAGTGGTACCGTCCGGGGTTGGGTATTTTTCGTCTTGAGCATCCGGACGATTCGCCGCGTAGTATCCACCTGCTGCCGTCGCAGAGTCACGATCTCAAGAGCCGCATTCCGGTCTCAAGCGCGATGCGGACAATCCATCCCAACATGGGGTTTGAGTGTTCATCGACGGCCGCAAGGATGCTGAATTCCTCGTCTGGCGTCAGGCGACGATTGCGGCCTGGTCCGGGCGCAGGACGCCTGATGTTCTTTACTGGATTCGAAGGCAGTCCTACACCCCACTCCTTGATCGCGACCGTGTAGAGGTGACCGAGGAGCGCTAAACCAAGCCGCACTGTATTGTTGCCCTTGGCTGAGGCTTGCCCGACAAACCGACGCGATCTTGGCCAGCCAAGCGCATATCTCTAAACTTCGCGATGATCTCTGGATTCAGCGCGGCGAGGGAATACTTCCCGAGGTGCTTGTTCAGGATGGCTGATCGCTTAATGTCTGCGACTTGGGAAGAGCCGCGTTTGGTAGGAACGACCTCGGCGAGATACCTCTTCAACGCTACTTCCACGGTCATACGATCAGCGGTGGCTCGCTGGATGTAAGCACCACGAACCATCTCGTCTTCGGTACGCCGGGACCAATCGTCCGCGTCCCGCTTCGTGCGGAATGTTTTCGCCGTGGTCGGCCATCCGGCCTTTCGGATGACCGCCTTCCAGGTTCCTGAAGCTGTCTTTATGAGGGGTCGCCATCGCTTTCCGGTACAGTGCGGCGCATCGTCACTGTACCGAATTGTACCGAAGAGGATTCGGTACAGCTCCGAGAGAATGTTTCAGGAGTGCCTCAACAGGCTCTCTCGACAGCCTATCTAATTGCATATAGGAGACTTAGTTTTTGGTGCCGGGAGGGGGGGTCGAACCCCCACGAGGTTGCCCTCGGCGGATTTTGAGTCCGCTGCGTCTGCCAGTTCCGCCATCCCGGCCTTGCTCTCTATCCCGCCGCGCGAGGCCCGTCTTCTCGCGAAAAGTCCTCCTCGCCAGCCCGCCCGCCGCAGCCCCAGTATGCCATATCTCCCGCGCCCTCGTGGGGACATCGCGCCAGCCAAGCCTAGGCCTCCACGGCAGCCGCTACCGGTTGCTTTGCCAAAGCCTTCAACGTCTCCTTCGCCAGCGGACGCTCGTGCAACAGCAGCTCCGCCGCCCGGACCCTCGGGTTCGTGTGGAACCACCGCTGCACCACATTTCCGCGTAGCAGGTTCGTCACCGCCAGCAGCGACATGCCCTGATGGTGCGCCATCCAAGATCGCACCAGCCGCGGCTCCGCCCCAGCCGTGTAATCTGCCGCCTCATAGAAGCCGTAGCCTCCGCCCCATCCCATCCCCGACATGCGCCGCAGATTCTCGAGCGCCTCTCTCCGCGCAAACGGCAGCGTCAAAAACGTCGAGTACGGAGAGATCACCGGCCCGTCCTCCGCCCCATACTTCAGCGCGAGCGCCGGAACTCCCCACGCCTGGTACCCATACCGCCCCTGCGCATCCGTCTTCGCAAACCCTGACTCCGAGATGCCCCACGGAATCCCCCGCACATGCGCTCGCTGCGTCGCAACCACCGCCTCAATCGTCCGCGCAATCAGCGTATCCGGGTAGTTGCGCATCCACAGCGCCGGCATCAGGTACTCAAACATCGTCCCCGTCCACGACAGCAGCGATGCTCTTCCATTCACCAACACATGCGATCGGTCCAGCCGAAACCAAGACTGTTGCGGAATATCTCCCTTCGCCACCGCCAGAAACGACGCAATGCGCGCCTCGGACGCGAGCAGATCGTAGCAGGCCGAATGCAGCTCTCCCGTCGGTCCGTCGTACCCGATCGACAACAGTTGCCGCGACTTCACCAGCAGAAACCCAAACTCCATCGCATTCGCATGTGTCTCCGACGCGGCAGCGATCGCAAACACGTCCGCCGTCACCCGCTCTATGCGCTCGATCGTCTCCGGCAGCAGATGTCGCAACGCCACCCCCGCCTTCGACTCCGCCGATCCTCCCGCCGCGGCCTCGATCAGCTGGTCCAGCCGGTCCGACAGGTCCCTTGCATACGCCGCCGAGTCCTCCAGCGGCGGCACCGCGTCATCCGCCGGATGCCGAAACTGCGGCAGCTCAAACACCACCCGAAACTCCGGCAGCAGCCACGGCGTGTACTCGCGCACAAACATCCGCAGCACCCCCAACCTCCGTTCAGCCTCCGCCGCCGTCCACGCCCCCGCTCCGCCCTCCCGCCCCGGCGCACTCCCACTCCCACGCTCCTCCCCAGCCCCCTCCAGGGACGCCACGTGCCGGCGCAAGCCGCCAACACCCTCCTCCCGGGCTTCGTCCCCAACTCCGCTCCCCCGCCCCGCCATTCGCCGCACCGCCCCGAACATCTGCCGCTCCAGCAAAGGTCGGCGCACCAGGTCGAGCGCCCCCCCATGCACCGTGTACAGAGAGGCCAGCAGGTTCCCGCTGTCCACCGCTGAGATCGTCAGTGGCGCAATCGGTTTCAGCGTCTCAATGTCATACCAGTTGTAGATGTGCCCGCGCTGCTTCTCCAGTCGGTCGTACGTCGCCAGCGTTCCCAGCGTCGCTCGCGTAAACTCCGGCAGCGTCAGAAACCCAAGCTCCAGCGCCGCCTGCCGCGTGTTGAACAGCATCCCCAGGTTTGTCGGAGAAAGCTTCCTCACCTGCAGCAGCTCCCTCTCCTCCACATTGTCCGGAATCAGCCAGTGGTTCGCCTCCCCGCCAAACTCCGAAAAGTAGCGCCAGATCTGCCAAGCCTGGTCCTCGAGATAGCTCCGGTCAGCCGCCGCCAGCGGACCCGCCTCGCGCCGCGGCGGCGAGTTCAGCCAGGCAGCGATCGCCGGCGCACACGCCCACAACAGAAGCACCGGCAAGGCCACCCACACACTGCCCCGATCCGCCGCGAACAGCAGCAGCCCCACCAGCAGCGACAGCACCGGCGAGATCTGCAGATAGCGGTCCAGCGACGTCTTCTTCCGGCCCACCTCGGACTGCGCCGCCGTCTCCCACTCCAGCAGCTTCTTTCCCGTTACATACCGCCGGATCAGCGAGCGCAGAATCGCATCCACCGCCAGCAGCATCTGGTGTGGCAAAAAGGCGAAGTTCAACAGGCTGAATCCCAGGGCTACAAAAAACGTTTTAACCCCCTCCGTCGCCGCCGCCGGACTCGCCTTCAACACCGCCCGCCCCAGGTTGAATCCCAGCTGCACCAGCACCGGCAGCAGAATCAGTGTCAACGTCACCAGGGTCCAGTACAGCGCTCCGCCCGGCAAAAACAGCCACCCCGAAACCAGCAGCAGAAACGTCACCGGCTCCACCAGGCTTCGTCGCAGATTGTCGAAGATCTTCCACCGCGAGATCGTGCTGATCGGGTTCTCCACCATCCGCCCCGACTCGTCCGGCACGCTGCCCGAAAGCCACTGCGTAATCTGCCAGTCGCCCCGCACCCACCGATGCCGTCGCCGCGTGTGCGCCGAGTGGTGCGACGGGTAATCGTCGATCACCTCGACATCCGTCACCAGCCCCGCCCGCGCATACGCCCCCTCAATCAGGTCGTGCGACAGCAGCGAGTTCCGCGGAAACCGCCGGTCCAGCACCTGGTGCAGAATCGACACCTCGTAGATGCCCTTCCCGGTAAAGATCCCTTCCCCAAACAGGTCCTGGTACACATCCGACACCGCCCGCGTATAAATGTCGAACCCGGTCTCGCCCGAGTAGAGCGCCGCCAGCCGCGACCGCGACGCCGACGCCACGCTCACTCCCACCCGCGGCTGCAGAATCCCGTACCCCGCCGTCACAATCTTTGATCGCGGATGCACGATCGCCTGGTTCAACGGGTGCGCGATCGTCCCGATCAGCCGCGCCGCCGTCCCCCGCGGCAGCTGCGTATCCGAGTCGAGCGTCACCACAAACCGCACCCCGTTCAGCACGTGTGTCGGTCCCGCCTTCACCGGGAAGCTGTCGTACTCGCCCAGCAACAACTTGTTCAGGTCCAGCAGCTTCCCCCGCTTCCGCTCCCACCCCATCCACACACCCTGCCGCGCATTGAACACGCGATGCCGATGCAGCAGAACAAACGACCCGCCCCTCTCCCCCGCATACTTCGCATTCAACTCCTCCGTCGTCTTCACCGCATAGTCCACCAGCGCATCGCGATCCCCCGCCTGCGGCCGCGACGGCGAGTCCGGCAGGTCCGTCAGCAGCCCAAAGTGCAAATTCTCATCCTGGTTCGAGAGGTAGCGCGCCTCCAGGTCCTCAAACGTCTCCCGCACCTGCGCCTCGCTCAGCAACAGCGTCGGAATCACCACCAGCGTCGCGCAGTCCGACGGTATCCCCTCTGAAAAATCCAGCTTCGGCAGCGACGTCGCCTTCAGCAGCGCCGTCACCGCATTGTTGAGGAGGTCCGCCGCCCCCTGCGTCGCCGGCAGCAGCGCCAGAAACAGCGCCACCATCACCCAGAAGAAGCTGTTGTGCGGAACCAGCGGCGCAATCAGCGCCACAATCAGAAACACCGACACCAGAAAAATCCCGAGGATGTAGAAGTCCTCGTTGTGCGCGAAGATCGTCGCCCGCAGCCGCGCCATGTACGGCGCGTGGTACCCGATCAGCCGTGACAGCTCGGTAAATCCCTCCTGGAACAGGTAGTAGCCGATGTGGGACACACGCCGCGCATACCGCGGGTCCGCGTGGACCTTCGCCGCGGCCTCGCGCGCCAGGTTCAGCGCCGCCTGCGCCGTCTCCATCTCGGAGGCGTCCGCATGCTCCGCCAGCTCCGCCACCCGCAGCCGGTACGCGTCCCGGTTCTCCTCCTCCATCCGCCCAAACACCCCATGCGGATCGCTCAGCAGGATCGACTGAAACGGCACCATCGGCTCCAGCACCGTGTGCCACTCAAACTGGTTCAGCCGCCGCAGGCTGTGGAGCGGAGCCGAAAACGGAGATCGCTCGATCGGCGGCATCGGCCCCGCCAGAAACGCCTCGTCCGCTCGGTCCAGCACAAACTCCAGCTGCGCCATCTTCAGCGCCGCCGGCAGCAGCAGAATCTCCCCCAGCAGCAGCGTGTCATGCCTCTGCGCCGCCGCCACATACGCCGTCAGCGACGCCGGCGACCATATTCCCCCAGCCGCCGCCAGATACCCCTCCGCCAGGTTCATCACCCGCGGAATCCTCCGCCCATCCGCCACGCTCACCTGCGGCAGCGGCTCAAACTCCCCCGCAGACGCCTTCACCCCCGTCAGCACACCCTCAAGCGCCCGCGTACTCTCCAGCAGCTCCAGCTGCGGCGTCAACTCCTGCGTCGACGCGATCGCGCGGCAGGCCCGCAGCCGCGACGTCAGCCTCTCCCCGAGCTCCGCCAGCCTCTCCGCCAGCTCCGACTCCCCCGTTCCCTTCGTCCCCGTTCCCTTCGTCCCCGAAACCGCCCTTCCCCGCACTTCGCTGTCCCGGCCTCTTTTTCCAGGAACCACCGCCTTCCACTCCATCGAGAGCGCCGCCGCATCCGCCCGCAGCCTCTCCTCGCTCACCGACGGCTCCTCCGGCAGCCCGCTCGATCGCGTCTCGTCCCTCGGCGCCGCCAACGGGATCGCCGGTTCCTGTATCGAGTATTCGTTGAGCTCTGCCATCGTCCCTTTCCCCAGCCTCTCCCGTCTTCCCTCTTCGGTCCCTGCCAAAACCTCAGCCCCCGCCTTCGCTGCGACCTGGCTAGCGGTAGCTCGCCGCCTGCATCTCAAACATCTCCGCATACAGCCCGCCCGAGCTGATCAGCTCCTGGTGGTTCCCCTCTTCAATCAACCGCCCGCCCGAAAGCACCACAATCCGGTCCGCCATCCGCACCGTCGAAAACCGGTGCGAGATCAGCAGCGCCATCTTGCCCCGCGTCAGCTCCGCAAACCGCTCAAACACCTCCAGCTCGCTCTTCGCGTCGAGCGCCGCCGTTGGTTCATCCAGAATCAGCAGCTGCGCATCCCGGAGGTACGCTCGCGCCAGCGCCATCCTCTGCCACTCCCCGCCCGACAGCTCCACGCCCCCCTCGAACCGCCGTCCCAGCATCTGCTCGTACCCGTGCTCCAGCTTCTTCACCACATCGTCCGCCAGGCTCTTGTGCGCCGCGAACTCGATATCGCTCTGCTGGTGCGGCCGGTCCACGCGCCCCACCGCGATATTGTCCCGCGCTGTCATCTCGTACCGCACAAAATCCTGAAAGATCACGCCGATCTCCCGGTGCAGATCCTCGAGCGCATACTCCCGCAGATCCACCCCGTTCAGCAGAATCTGCCCCTCCGTCGGGTCGTACAGCCGCGTAATCAGCTTCACCACCGTCGTCTTCCCCTGCCCGTTCTCCCCGATCAGCGCCACCCGCTCCCCCGGCGAAAGCTTGAACGTAAAGTTCCGCAGCACCGTCCGGTTCGTCCCCGGATATGTAAACGAAACATTGCGAAACTCGAACCCGCCCGTGATCGGCCGCGGCGCCGGCAGACCGTTCGGCTTCGATTCAACCGTCGGCTTCATCTCGAAGAACGCAATCAGGTCCGTCAGAAACAGCGCCTGGTCCGCAATCCCCGAAGCCGTCGAAAATACCTGCTGCAGGTTGGAGCTCGCCTGCTGAATCGCCGTCGTCAAGAACGTGAACTGCCCAATGTCATACCCGCCATGGATCGTCCGCCAGATCACGTACACATACGCCCCGTAGTACCCCAGCGTTCCGATAATTCCCAGCAACCCGCCCACAATCAGCTTCGATCGCGACAGCGCCACATCCTCGCGATAGATCTGCTCCGCCAGCAGCTTGAACCGATCCGTGAAAAAGCCGCTCAGGCCAAACAGCTTGACCTCCTTCGCCCCCTCCCTGCTCCCCGCCACCTGCCGCAGGTAGTCCATCTGCCGCTTCGCCGGAGTCTGCCGGAAATTCTTCGCGTACCCCAGAAACGCATAGTGCGTCTCGCCCAGAAACGACGGCAGCACCCCCAGCGCCAGAAGCACGATCAGCCACGGCGAAGCCCACGCCAGCGCCACCGAAAAGATCACCGTCGTGATCACCTGCTGCATCAACCGGCCCATCTGCTGGATCATCGCCAGCCGGTCCGTCGCCTGCACCCGCGCCCGCTCCAGCCGGTCGTAGAACACCGGATTCTCATACGTCGTCAGGTCCAGCCGGGCCGCCTGCTCCATCACCTTCACGCTGACATACTGCGTATAGCTGTTCGCCAGCAGCGAATCCGAATAATCGATCGCCCGCGTCACCAGCCCGAGAAACACATTCAAAATCACCTCGGCCGCGACCAGCTTCCAGAACATCGGCGACAGCGGCCGCCCTCGCAGCACATCCGCAATGCCGTTGATGATGTACTGCGCAATCTTCGCGAGAACAAACGGAAGCGACGCGACCACCAGGCGAAGAACAATGCCCCATGTCACCGTTGCCGGCCCCGAGGCCCACAGAATTCGAAGCACAGGAGGCATGTTCCGCAGAGCATGCAGACGTTCACGCCACGGACTCTGGCCACTGGTACGGTCTTGGGTGTCGGTCATTCCACCTTGAGCTTCTTCAACTGTTGAACAGCGGCGGAGTTTCAGGCGCGAACCAAAGCGCCAAATCTGGTTACAAATCCCTTCATGGCGAACCTCGCCCGTCCAGGAACTATTCCCAGCGCCAACTCGCGCGCATGGGCGGATCCGGTTACACGGCCGTTATTGCACCTTCCCCTG
>JAABUX010009480.1_pt1 | contig 11027 bp, 13 predicted proteins | sample 5561851 | NCBI WGS metagenome assembly JAABUX01 (sample SAMN10711883, study PRJNA513361) | rock metagenome | isolation source: Antarctica rocks | place: Antarctica: Victoria Land, Richard Nunatak red sandstone | collected 2016-01-03 | reverse complement strand
CGGCGATCATGGATTCGATGGTTGTGAGTTTCTTTGAGGCGCGTGAGGAGCGGATGGCGGCTCGTTCGAAAAAGGCGCGGGTCCGTTCGTACCCTGGGTGTTGAGTCTTTAGCAGGGTTGATACTATACTTGGGAAGAGAGGTTGTACAGTAATAGTAGACGAAGTTTGTGACAGTGATGCCAAACAGTGCGCTGTCGAGGCCGGAGTAGAGGCCCGTTATCCCTTCTCGTTGAACGATGCGTCGAATTGCGTCATAGGTGGAGGACTGGGCTCTTTTCGATTCGACTTGAGCGCGTGTGGAGAGAGTTATCAGGGGATAGCTACAGTTTCTGAGAGTTAGTGGGGCTGCCAGGATGGGATTTGGAAAAGACTGACGTCAAGCTCATTGAGAGGAGGCCCCCACCAGCGCCGGCGAGAGCATGGGCGATGTTGTCGCCCTGCTGAAGGGTAGTAGTCGTTTGGGCCATGGCTTCTGTCTTTGCTGGTGTTGAGTGAGATATGAAGTGGTTAGATTGGAAGCAATGTCGCTGGCCGAACCCTGCTTTTGAATGTGAGAGAGGGCAGGCCGAGGTTATCGGAATGTGGGGGAAGTCCCGTGCTTGTCCTCTGTCTATGATGTTGGTCTCGTCGTCGCGTCCTTCAACCAAGATATACAGGCTCAGAGACTCACATTCATCCTTCGAACCGAGAACGATCCACACTCATATCGACCAACTTGAGCATTGGTTCTCTCCCCTGAAAAGATAGCTATCGTAAACGTTCACTTTCGACTTCTCGGAGTTTTCCCAAAGCTGCACTTTTCCTCGCTTCAATTGCCCTCACGTCGTTCGGAAGAGAATGGGTTTCATCGAGACCTGCTTGATTGGAGCTTGTCACTTATCGTTCTCGTAAACCTAGAGCACAAGTAGTCTGCCAGACCTTGCAGCAATTGGAAAGCATTTCTCTTGCGTCTGGCGTGTGGCAATGTAGTAGTGTGGTCAGTAATGTCGAGGAAGGGAGCTGCAATGAGGTACTCAATCGAGTATCCAGTGTAGGAATGGCTGAAGACTATCGTCATCGTAACAGGATCAGCCTCTTTGCACATTTTTCTTCTTCCCTGACAGAGTGTGACTTGAAGAGCCAATGCTGAAGAGTAAAAGAAGGCAAGCACGCTCAATCTCAGACAGCGAGCGATATGTTGTAGGCATGGCCAAAAGAGCTGATCAGACCACTCGCAGGAGATTCGTCACCATATAGATGAGCTTTCCAAAATTGATCACTGGACACTAGGTCTTTTGAAATGAGACATCTGTCCAAAATTCCGATCTGTATGAATCTGCTAAATAATCGGTTTCAACACCATTCATATCAGTAGTCTCGTATAACAGCAACTAAATCATCCAACCTCCCTACCTCTCCCCAAATCCTCTCTTCGACCGCTCTCCATTTCTCTAATGCTTCGCGTTCCTGGATCGTGAGATATTGTTCCTCCTTACCTACGACATCACTCCTGTTCGCTTTTTCCACCGTCGCTTTGACTTTATCCCCTTCTACCCGCGCTCTCTGCACGCATCGTGCCATTGCTTTGTACGAGTCTTCCAGCATCTTTGCCTTGTATCTCTCTATGTCAAAGAACCAGAGAAATATGGTTCGCTGGACGGTCCGAGCGGCGTCACGGGGAACTTCTTGGAGATGAGCTACGCCATCTCGGTGGAGCGCTGCAAGGTAGCTTCGCAAAGTCTGCTGCTTGATGAGTGATATGGTGCAGAGTTCTTTCTCGCCCACTTTGCCTTCCTCCAAGAGGATACGAACGAGACGAGTCGCCAACATCCCGTGACGGTAGGTGATATTTTGCATCAAAGTGTGCCGAATAACGTTCCCCGTGAGCGCGGGGAAGTTGACGGTCCATCTTTCCGGATGACTTGCGGTTTGAGGAAAGTGGTGTAAGAATTCAAGGGGATGATGGGTTAGAAGGAGTAGGTGGTCGCGAATCGTTTCGCGTAGAGTATTGTTGGGTACCGTACTTGGGTGCGAATTTGGATTATACTCCGCTTGGCCATTGGCTTCGTCCGAATCGGAGGATATGTTTGATGCATTGCCGTCCGAAACCCCTTCCTCATCCTCACTCTCGTCTGAACTAGCATCGCCGTCTGCCATTACTTCGTCGTCACTGTCGGCTTCCTTTTTCCGTCGCTTCTTACGATGCCGATTCTGTGTCAGGTCGATCCTCGAGGCATCAACTTTACCCAGCGCTTTGCCTAGCTCGGCCGAGTCCCTTAATGTGTAAACTAGCTCGTCCGTAGAAACCTGAGGAAGAGAGCTAAGGTCCGATCTCATGTCATCGTCCTCCACTATGCCAGCCTCGTCTTTACATTGCAGGACACCAGGCTGGATTGATCGGAGGACTTCCGCATAGACTTTGGATGTGCTTGTGCAGATGGATTGGTCCGCAAGCTCGATGAGATGATTGTTTCTCGATATGAGGGCAAACTTGTCATGATTGATCCGAAGAGTAATTGTATCCTGCAACAAGTCAATTTTCGGCGCTCCGTTGAGGTTTCCCCATACCTCTTACATCTAGAACGCCTGTCTCATTCGTCTTCAGTTGGTAGGTTGTTCCGGGTGCACCAATGGCGTCTTGAACCTCCGAGGAAAGACGCTTTTTGGATTGAGGTTCTTCTGGATTTTCAAGGGATCTCTTTTTGCCTCTCTTTGTGCCGTTGCTCTTCTTTAAGTCTTTAGTCTCAAGCGCCTCAGCTTGGATGCCATACTTCCACTCCGCCAGCTTCTTTTTGATGGAAGTTTCCCACTGCGCCTCATTTTCCCTTTTACTCTTTGCTCTATAGTACTCTGGAGGGGGCACGACTTTCTCTGCCTCAAGTCTGTTGTCGGCGTCTGATCGAAAATGGGACTCGTGGACTTCAGAAATAAGACCGGCTCGCAGTAATTCGGACAGTGTTGATTGTATCATTTCGAACGTGACCCCATGGCCGTCAGTGGTGCCCGCTACGTGCTTCCATCCATTCAACAGCGGCATTTCTGATACGTCTGTTGTGTCCAGAGAGCCATTGGTACTTTTGCTATGACCAACGCCAAAACCCTCCAACAGGTCTCCAACCTGAGCATGTCCGAGACTCAGCAAAGTTGAGATTATTTCACCGGCGAATTTGCCGATCTGATCCTCGGCGATTTTGATGTATTTTCCTGAGCGTACGAGGGCGTATGCAGATGCAGTGTTGGCTTCGTATATTGTCGAATTATTGTCAGAGGTGTGCCATAGGATGAGTTGATGTTGGATGAGGACGGATAGGCCGTGTTTGATTAAACGTTCTGAAAGACAAGTGTGATGTCTCAAAGCTGGAATGGATAATCGTCCGTAGCGAAGCAGAATTCTAAAAAGTAGCTACTTTGATTAGCTTCGTCCTCGTAAAATAGCACGTTTTGTCGCGGAAGATCGTACGTAGCTGAAGTTATCTTACCGAGGTCAACTCCCCATAGACATCGTCTACGAGGAGAGTGCATAATTCGGAAGCATTCTGTGGGGAAAGTCATAAGCTTTTGAATAGTTGTTCCTTGGGGGCATGGTGGAATCCCACATACTCGAGACATATTTCTTACATTCTAGAGAGTATGTCAAATTCTCTAGATGTACCACCAATGTCACCGCTGTCGACCCATGAGTATGTTGAACGGAACAGCCCACATGCTTGAAGACGTCCGTATTGCAGCAAAATTTCGTGGTGAGGGACGAGTCATTTTGGAGGGGCATCCGAGCTGGGCCAAAAAGTCGATTTCGCGGCAAAAGAGGGTCAGCCCTACCTATTCTACGGAGATTGACCTTTCCCATCTCCCCTACACCCTAAGTACCGTTCACCTATTGCGACCATTGAGCACTGAGGGCCAATTATTCTTGCCTGTCCTTGGCTCGACGAGATGATATCTCGGGCATCACTCGCTCGCAATGGGCAACGCGCCCTCCGACTTCACGCGAGGTGGAACGCCAGCCGCTGTCTTGCTACCACAGCTTCAGGAAGCTTCTCCTACGAGATTGGGGACGTCGCAGGATTGAACATCGCAAGTCGAGATCTCCCAGGGCCTACATCACATTTAGCGATTGTCGCGAAAGCAGGCACACGATACCAACCATTGCCGGGTTATTCGGAAGGCCTGGAAAAATTCTCATTCAAGGTTCGTCCTGCGAGGTCATGACGGCTCAATTGATGCTCAACCGCTTGAGGCTGTTTCTGAAGATTTCGAAAGCTGATTGTCATGTTCGTTGCTGTATAGAACACCTGGAAACGATCCGCCCTAAGAATAACGAGGGAAACAGAACTACTAGGCGGGGAATTCAGCTCTTATCACTCAAGAGAGAATCTTGTCATCGGTGTCAAATTCCTACGAGATGACCTACCATATTTTGCCGAGTTGATAGGAGAGGTTATATCTCAGACAAAGTACACAGGCAGGTTATTGTCTGCGAGCCATTCAAAGAATGACTAGTGAAGCTGACTCTTGAAAGCCCATGAGCTTCATGAACAGGTCATCCCAAACATGAAGCTTTCCTCGAAAAAGATGCTTGGTACACCTGCCGAATTCGCCATGAATTCCGCCCACGGTGTTGCTTTCCACCGCGAGCTTGGGAATCCTCTACATCCATCTTCATCCACGCCAATGACAACATACCTTGACGAAAACCGCCTCGCAGAGTACAGCCGAGCAGCGTATGCCAAATCTAACTTTGCGATCGTTGCCAACGGCGTCGCACACCAGGAGCTGTCGAAGTGGGTTGGCGAATTCTTTACTGAATTGGAACAATCACCAGGCGAGACCTTTAAATTATCTGGCGCTAACCCCACCAAATACTATGGTGGCGAAGAGCGGATTGCTCACGACTCTGGCAACACCATGGTCATTGCCTTCCCGGGATCAGGTTCGGTGACTGGCAATTCATACAAACCCGAAGCGCAAGTGCTAGCAGCACTTCTCGGCGGCCAATCGAACATCAAATGGGCACCGGGTTTTTCGTTACTCTCAAAAGCCACAGAGGCCTACCCGCACACACATATTGCTACTACACACCATACATACTCAGACGCCGGTCTGTTGACTATCTCCATCTCTGGCAATGCTCGACAGGTTCGGGGGGCAAGTGAAGAAGTGGTCAAAACATTGAGATCTGTAGCTAGCGGCAATGTCAGCAAAGAAGACATAAAAAAGGCTGTCGCTACAGCAAAATTCAAGGCATTGGAGTCAGGTCAGAATATCTCCACAGGAATCGAATTGACGGGTGCTGGCCTTGTCCAGGGTGGAAAGCCTTTCCAAATCGATGAGCTAGGGAAGACTATTGATGGTGTGACCGAGGATCAAGTTAAAAAGGTATTTCCTTCCGCTACTGCTGAAGATCATCATGCTAATTCACAGCTGTCGCAGGCAGCAAAATCATTGATGGGCGGAAAGGCTACCGTCTCGACCGTAGGCGACTTGTACATACTTCCTTTCGCAGAAGAAATAGATCTACAAGTTTAAAGGGATCTGGTCGAGCATTTCGATTTGTGTATCATTAGCTATCAGCACATTGTGCAATGTGATAGACAAAACTCCGCAGCTTCCAAGCAGAGACCTTGATTTGCTGAAGTGCGAAGGCAACGCAGTCTGCTCATTCAATAGGTTTGAATGTTCCGCATCAGTTTAAAACATGATCAAATTTCGCATGCATTCGTTTCAACAGTGGTTGTGGCCTGGATAGCTAGCTCCGGGGTAAAAATATAGTCTCGAACATGCGGGACGAATGGTGAAGCAGGACATCAAAAAGCACGCTGCGGATAATAACGGTAAGCGTTTTCGAACCGCGCTGGTTGTAATGATATGCGCTCAACAGCCCGGACGCAAGTGTGCTACATGTGAGATAAAGGGCAGTATCCCCGAAGAACTTTTACACAGAAACTCAACGTTGCATCATACACAATGAGAACCTCCAACACATCCATACTTGCCGCATCGTTTCTTCTATGGGCCACAACCGTCGCGGCGCCATTATCCGGACTTCTGGCGGGTTTCATTCAGCAACCGAGCCGGAATGTAACGCTGCCGTTCAACGTCGCTGGAATTAGTCATAAGTACGCTCACTCTCAGTACATCATTCAACTCGAGCCAGATCTAACGAACACCAGGCCCCCATATGATCCCTACGACTACCGCGCTCGCGGTTCCCGCCAGACCATCAGATTCTCCCAATACGGTCCTCCCATCACGAATAACGGAATTCAAGAGTGCTTAACACGTGCGATATTCGATCTAACAGGGCGTCAGGGTCGCGTATATGAGTACAAGGATGACCTGGAATATTCGGCTTATGGTGTCGTTCTGAAGTTAATACCGAGCGAAGTGATAACTTGGACGATGTGGGAAGAAGCAATATCTGGGATATTGAAGTTCTCGCGGGCGGAATTTGCGGGAGTCCTGAGGTTTGAGATTATGCAGGATGGGATTGCGGGATGGGTCGGGCAGGGAAGCATTGAGATGGATGGACATGGTGTGGGTTGATATGTACACAGGCGTCTCGTTTAGTAACGGAATCTGCGTATTGTATCGACGATAGGGTTTTGATACAGGGGTACTTGCCTCACTCCATCCCTAGAATATTGTTGTCGAATCTAGCGTATTCCAGCGACTGTCAGGTTCAAGCTCACAATATGTACAGGATTTGATCCAATAAGGTATGTTGGCTTCTTCTCATTCCCCATTAGAGCTCGATTAGGACTAGCGCCATCAAATTAGCGCAAGAGGTGGAGAGAAGGTCTCCCTGCATTCCCTATCACTACACCTCCGCTTTACACCAACACAATACGAGAATAACGCCATGCCATCTGCATGGCAGGCCGCAGGCCTTACGTATGCTATCCAACTATCCAAGAGTCTCAATGGCTGACAAATTACAGCTATAATCGATATTTGGCAGTCTCAGCCCGCGTTGTCCGCCGCTCTCTCAAAGAAGGACCACGGCTGCAGGCGGAGAGAAGAGGAGAGATGGAGCTGAGGTTTGCGAAGTGGGAGGTGAGTTCAAGAATCGTCTGGTATGATGCGATGGCGAGGGACTGATGGGGTATGGGATACAGAACGGCAAGCAGGGTGAAAACAAGGGCCTAGCTCAGGCGAACACCAGTGCTATGGCGGAGCACTCTGGAGGAGAGCAGAAATGAGGAGGCAAGAAAAGGAGATAGAGATTATTGGTGGTGCAGGAATAGTGCTTGAGGCAGGCTTGTAAATATATGCATGTGGAATCTTCAATGGAATTCCTCGATATACCAGTCGGCTCTATGAATGCATCGATGATCATTTGACGCTCCTGATGTTAACATGTTTGCGTGCCGAGAGGTGTGCCTCTTCTCCAATCCCATTAACATTCACGTTGTGATCGCTCGTCAATTCCGAACCCTCTCCATCCCCACGTCAATACTCTTAGCTTTCAACAGTCGAACGTGCAGCTCTGAGTATTCCTGCTCATGGTACATAAAACCTCTTGAACATATGGCATCCGATCCAGACAAGAAAACCATCTAAAGTGTGGGCTCTGTACTCCATAGTCTCTGTAAAGCTCATCAACGTGAGGAGCCCAATGGCAGATATATCAAAGCTCAACATTACCGCCGGCTCGAGCGAGGCCACCCTCCAGCTAGATTACGGCCAGCCGAAGATCATCACCGATCCGAGAAGCGGCCGAACGATAGCTCGAGACATTACTAAAGACTTTCATGCTGCGGTATTGGGTTCGTAGGCAGCCCGCACAATTTGCGTCTTCGATAACGTTCCTTACACCGTTCAGGTCTCAACAATGGGCAGCTGATCAAAGATGAGTCCTTCACGCTGTTCGAAGCAGTGGGAGCGTTGGAGGTACGCATATATATTCGTGGTGCATGATGCGTGGAAAAGAGGCAAGGATACGAATTGAGCTGAGGATGTGATAGATCATGGATTCCAAGATGGACAGCGGCTACCTGACGGCTGGGGAAACGCTCGACGACGACTACAATGTACTCCGAGAGCTGTTGCCCGAAGAGGTCCTTGGGATTATGGATCAAATGCTGTGCTTCGAGGTGGGTTCTACGCCATCCCCACCAGAGGTAGAGTGATTCTGATACTGATCACAGGGCTAGTAGATGGCATGGCACATGGGCAGTCCTCTGTCACAGTCTCTTTTCACCTCCCTATATCTTGATCGACTGCTCTGGCCAGAGCCGAAAACGCTGGAACAGGCTCGTTTCGACCGCGGCACGGTGCCTCAAGGAAACCAATTACTACATCGAGTACTACGGGCTTTCTGTCTGGGTGTCATCAAGAGTTGTGATTTCGTATATCGAAAGATCATCGCAGAGCATTACTACGAGGTTGGTCGAGCGAATCATATCGATACGTGCGTGTATTGTTAGTCGTCGATTGCCAACTTCAAATAGGAAGAGGATTTCGTGGCCAATCTATACCATCGAAGACTACTTACGGACTTTGAGGCCAAAGACATCGACCAGTGCTTGGATGATGCCGTAGATTATTTGAATGTGCAAAATTCGGTGGTCGAGAAGATTTTAAAAGACGCCCTCGTCGCTCGACTGGTGTTTCGAAAGCGGTTCTTATCAGCCGTGCGAACAGATGAGGTCCCGGATCGACAAAAAATTATCTTCTGGGAGCGTTGCATGGAGATACTTCCCGTCATCAAACAATCCACAAGTCATGGTATGCCGGTCAATGAATCTTTCAGCGTGAAGATACAGCGAAGGCTAGCCAGCAGTGTACCACCTCGACCTATAGCCAGCATCAACTTCGATGATGCTTACGCATTTCTGAGCAGACTCTGCCAGCACGGCAAAGATGCTTACCAAATCCTTGAATACCACGGTGGAGCTGATCTTCTGGTATGTTAAAGCTGTCTTTCACAGCTGCTCGAAGCTAAGCTGGTCACGACGTAGACATTCGTGTGGGCGTTCCAATCTCGTACACCACAGCCCGCGGTGTACGTCCGCTCTTTACTCCAGTCTCTGATTTTCAGCGAGATGAAGGTGCTCAAGACAATGTCTTTCAAACAACTTTTGTTTGATGACCTCGAGGAAATTGTGCTGCCTGCAGACCTACTTCTTGATCCCGCGAATGGCAATATCGAAGCTCCTCAAGACCCGCGATTCCAGATATTGAAGAAGATGGACGCTTTCGTGACACGAGCTGCAGATGTGAGTATGATTGTATCTACTTCACGCAGCTGCAACGGGCGAAGCTGACATGTCAAGCCTTATCTTGACATCTTTCGGACAGTATGTATGAATAGATCGAGACTGCGACGCATGCTTTGCCATCTAGTTCTTGATTGGGACAGCATACAATTCGACGTTAGTATTCTCCAAACACGGGGATCAAATACCGCTAACAGATGGGCAGGCTGAAGCTTACGACACCGAGCTTCGTAACTTCACCATGGAACAACCGCTCAAAAGTTCCACTAATACGGACGAAGAGATTTGGGCCTTCCCTTTGTCTTCGTGGGCATACTATCACAAACTACGCCAGATACAATGGATTGTTCAAATGGGGTTTGAACTTGACATTTATCAGGTTGATGAGCTAGCAGGCACGTACTGGTATGTACTTCCAGCCAACGTGAGGGAGTAATTGACCGAGAGGTGTATATCGCAGGTATCTGCAGCATGTTGCCACCACCCTGATCCAACACCTGGAGCGCATCCGAACCTTTGCTACGCGTAGCCTGGCACGCATCTCCAAGCCCACTCCCGAGCAAAAGACAGCTTTTAGACGATCGTTCTCATTCCTTGATTATGCCATGCTGGAGGCATCTGCAACCCAATCCTTTGCCGATGGGTTATCCTGCGTGAGTCTCAATCAAACACCTATCAATATTTGTCGCAGAGCAGAAACACTCACAGCGATCCCTTAGCTTTTCTCGTTCCTCTCCCATGCAGGTCTTGTGCCGCCCCCTTACCATGCAATGCCCTACAGCACGCCAGAACTCCGCTACACGCTCCGAATGCGCCCTTTCCTATCCATGTCTCTACCAGAAACCCCTTCTTACGAGGAATTCGCTTCTCTGGTCTCCCTGCGTACGCCAGAAAACCCCGAGACGCACGGCTCAAGCAGAAGCTCTGCCACTCCCGCCCTACTGAAAGAACAGGCGACATCCATCCTCGAAGTTGCCGATCAAGCGCTCAAGATTGCGCGCAAGGAATGGGAGGCCGTGTCCAAAGCGAACGCCAAGACTGCGCGGTGTGTGGAATGCGAAGACTGGTGGAGGGCGTCGGTCAAGAACGTACTCAGAGCGTGTATCACGGCGAACATTATGGTGGCGACTGCGAAGAAAACGGTTGCGAATGCTGGGTCTAAGAATATCCGAGATGCGCTTAGTGTGAAGATACCAGATAGTGGTAAGGGCTATCATCCGTGGTGGATTGTTCCTCGGATCACGGCGGTTTAGATCAGGGAATTGATCCTGATGACTATGGGAGAAGGGAAGATGCTGGCGCGCTGATCTATGCTAGAGTGTATTCATATATCACACCGTGGTGTTGGCCTGCTCTGTACTTATACGATGATACTTCCCCGTTCAAATGTTATGAAGTGGGCCTAGTTTGGGCCTCGTTACCTGTGTCACGTGGCAATAGCCATAGCCTTAAAAAATTCTACAACGAAGTGCTGCATTCATGTAGGAAATCAAGACTAAGCACTGCTATACCGAGAAGATTCGAAAAGATTGACCGCAGACCATGATACCAGATCACAGCCCAATATCTTCCCCAAATCGCACACTCTACCCCCCTCTCACCTACGCCGACCGTCCACTCCCCCGCTGCGAACGCGCCAGCGGACCCAGCCCCTCCCCCTCCAAACACCCATCCCCCAACTTCCTCCCCCCCGCATCCCCTTCACTGATGTCATAAAACGCCTTATAAAACCTCCTCCCCCCCACAACGACATGCTGCAGCCCCCTCATCGTATCCCTCAAAACGCCATACGTCAACGCCCCCCCAATCGCCGAGCTCGTCGAGCAATG
>JAABUX010009478.1_pt1 | contig 11028 bp, 13 predicted proteins | sample 5561851 | NCBI WGS metagenome assembly JAABUX01 (sample SAMN10711883, study PRJNA513361) | rock metagenome | isolation source: Antarctica rocks | place: Antarctica: Victoria Land, Richard Nunatak red sandstone | collected 2016-01-03 | reverse complement strand
CCCCAGTTCCTCGAAGCCAACCTACCCCATCCCGCCTCGTTTGCGAAATGGAAGCGATGAGGATCACCTCATTTGCGGCGGCCGATCCGCAGGTCGGCAGATCGGCAGTAGCCTAGGGACTGAAGAGGGGGCGAAGCGTCGTTCTGATAAGAGCACGGCCTCACAGGCTGCTGAAGAAGCCGTCTTGCTGGAAGGCCACGGCTTCAGCCGTGCCGTAAGCTGCTGATGCAAATGCAGCTTTGCGCGGAGTACGGTCTTGCTTCTTCTGATGCAGCACCCTTTCAGGGCCAAAGGCCCGCTCTATACCAGCCTAGGGCAACGCCCTAGGTCACAACACGGCAGGAACCCGAGGGCTGAAAGCCCGATCTATGGCGCACGGCGACAGCAGCGAACGCCGCAATCAGCGCCACCCCCCCCGGCAACCTCGTCGCAAAGCACACTCATCTCTCTCCTACTTCCCCGCCCCGCCACCCGCGACAAACCCCATTGCCTCCCGTAACAGATCCACCTCCCCGCGCAATCTTCCAGGCAGCCCCACCACCACCCACTCCCGCATCACCCGCTTGCCCATGACCAACGGTCGCGCCTCCCGCTCCCGCACCAAAGCTTTCACACGCTCCACAGGCAGCTTCAACACCACCCCATCCCGGCTCAGAAACGCAAACACCTTCGGCCCCACAAAGAAGGAGACTCCGTTGAACTTCTTCCGGAACTCCGCGCCCGGCAGCTCTTCGAGGACGCACCGCACCTCTTCCGTCACGCAGGAACGTCCAGCCATCTCGGGGCCGGATAGCGAAGCCCCACCCTTCGCCGTCCGTACCGTCCTCTCTCTCGCACCCGCCATCACCCCTCCAGCAAGCCCGCCAGCTTCTGCAGCGACCCAACCCAACCCTGCTCATGACCGCTCATCGACGCCGTCGTCAGGAAGCGCTCATGCGTGATCGTCACCTCGGTCCCGCCCGCCACGTCCTTCAATGTCACCGTCACCAGGCTCTCCTCCTCCGGCGCCCAGTTCCCATTCCACGTAAACGACACCCTCTCGTTCGGCACAATCTCCCGATACACGCCGGTCGCCACCGAGATTGGACCCATCGTCACGTTCGCCGCTCTCTCCTCGCACTTCTGCATCGCCACCCGGTAGCTCCCGCCCACACGCAGGTCGTTCTCCGCCTCCGCGGTATCCATGTTCGCCGGCCCAAACCACTGCCGCATCACCTCCGGCTTTGTCCACGCCTCGAACACGCGCTCGCGGCTCGCCCGGATCACCTTGCTCACCTGTACCTTCAATCCCTCACTCATCCCTTGATTCAACGTCGTCGCTTCCAGGGTTGTCGCCATCGTCCTCTCCTTTATCCATACCTTCCAGGTGGGTCTGCAGCCGATCCAACTGCCGGCTCCAGAACGTCTCGTAATAGGACAGCCATTCCTCGGCCGGCCTCATACTCTTCGCGTTCAATCGCACAATCTGAAAGCTCCCGCGCCTCTCCCGTGCAATCAACTCCGCCGCCTCCAGCACCTTCAAATGCTTCGAGACCGCGGCCAGTGACATCCGGTAAGGCTTCGCCACCTCCCCAACCGTCTTCGTCCGCGTGGATACATCCCGCAAAATTGATCGTCGCGTCGCATCCGATAAAGCATGAAAGACGGAATCGAGGCGAGCTGCGCTTGAGTCAACCATACGGTTGAATGTAAGGGACACCCGTTTGTATGTCAACCATTCGGTTAAGTGCCCACATACCTATCCCATCTATTTCTATCTCCGGGTGACACCGCGAAGCTAGGTGCCCCAGGTACGCGACAGCCTCACCGTCGCTCACCTGAGCTTCACTCTGGCGAAGGCCGGAGTGAAGGCGAAGCCGAAGCGACCCCATCCTCCGGTTCCACCCAACCCAAAACCCAGATCGAAGCCATCTCCGGGGAGCGAGCCCCGGCCCGAAACCCTTGACACCCACGATAAAATCAACGCAAGGTTTAATCATGGTTTGGCCAGCGCCGAATCGTCCCGCATAGGCCCCAGTACCACCAAGGTCCAGACCTAAGCTCCATGAATGGAAGACTTTGACATAGAAGTACGGGGGGAGAGGGTACCGCATGTCCACAACCAACGAAACGATTAACGAAGCCCATCCCACCCCCGAAACCATCGCCGTAGCCATGTCCGGAGGCGTCGACTCCTCCGCCGTCGCCGCCCTCCTGCGCGCCCAGGGGCACAACCTCGTCGGCCTCACCCTTCAGCTCTGGAACCAGCGCCGCCTCGCCGGCCACGAGGGTATGCCCGAGCAGGTCCAGGGCCGCTGCTGCTCCATCGACGACGTCTACGACGCCCGCCGCGTCGCCGAGCAGCTCGACATTCCTTACTACCTCGTCAACCAGCAGCAGCGCTTCGAGGCCGACGTCGTCAAGCCCTTCGTCGCCGACTACCTGGCCGGCCGCACCCCCATCCCCTGCACCCTCTGCAACAACCACATCAAGTTCGACGCTCTCCTCACCACCGCCCGCGGCATCGGCGCCGACCGCGTCGCCACCGGCCACTACGCCCGCAACCGCTTCGACCCCGTCCGCAACCGCTGGATCCTCTCGCGCCCCGCCGACCGCTCCAAGGACCAGACCTACTTCCTCTTCGGCCTCACGCAAGACCAGCTCGCCCACACCCTCTTCCCCCTCGGCGACATGCAGAAGCCGGCCGTCCGCGTCATGGCCACCGAGGCCGGCCTCGACGTCGCCACCAAGCCCGACTCGCAGGAGATCTGCTTTATCCCCGGCGGCGACTACGCTGCCTTTCTCGCCGCCTACCTCGACGAGCAGGGCCTCCCCCTGCCCGACAGCTCCGGGGAGCTCGTCACCACCACCGGCGAGGTCGTCGGCCAGCACGCCGGTATCCACAATTTCACCGTCGGCCAGCGCAAGGGCCTCGGTCTCAGCTTCCCCAACCCCCTCTACGTCCTCTCCATCGACCCCGCACCCGGCCCCAACGCTCCCGGACCTCGCGTCACTGTCGGCACCGACACCGACCTTTACACCCGCGAGCTGATCGCTGATCGCCTCAACTGGATCTCCGTCCCTGACCTCCTCAACGGCGAAGAGCTTCGCGTCGAGATCAAAATCCGCCATCGGCACGAGCCCGCACCGGCCACCCTCCGCCGCCTCGATCGCGATCACGTCATCGCCACCTTCGACCAGCCTCAGCGCGCCGTCACCCCCGGTCAGGCGGCCGTCTTCTACCAGAGTGATGACGTACTTGGGGGCGGCTGGATCTTCAGCCGCCCCCATCCCACCACCGCCCTGTTCCTGCAATAACGCTACAGCTTGCCCATTTGCTCCCGGCGAAATCGCTCCGCAACCTCGGCCGCCCCAGGACTTGGCGCAACTCCGGACGACGGATCGAACTCAGTGCTCGCTCCCGTAAACCCCGAGGAGGGCACCGGCACCGGCCCAGGCTTGCCACTTCCCGGCTTTTTCTGCCCGGAGTTACGAGCACTCCCGCCAGCAAAATCGTTCTTCCCCAGAAGCACGTCAATCGCAGCTTTGACACCCTTTACAACACCCGCAACCTCGAGCACGGGCGTCTTGATCCCGCGATGAATCGTGTCCCCCAGGTTTGAGGTCGCCTGCAGCGTTGACGAAACCATCCCGTCCACCCGGTCCACCTGAGCGCGAGTCTTATCGTTCGCCGCGCGAACTGTCTCATTCGCCTTGTCCAGCGTCGCCTCAAACTCATGGACCTTGTTGCGCACAACCGTGCTCATGTCGGCCACATTCGTCGTGACCATCTTCACCTTCGGTGTCGCGTCCTCGACGATCTCCTGCACCTTGGTCGTGATCACCTTCACCTTCGGCGTAGAGTCTTCCACGACCTCTTGCACCTTGGCCGAGATCGCACTTACCTTCGGCCGAATATCTTCGACCACCTTCTGCACACTCCCGATAATCGGCATCGCCTTCTGCTTCAAGACTCCAATCTCGGCAGAAACACTCTTGTAAGCCTTCAAGCCCGCGATCGCAGCCCCGACCAGCACCAGGAACTGCACAAAGCTGCAAAAAGCGATAATGCCCACAAAGATCACGAGCAAACCGGAGTGGTCGGACGTCCCGATGTCTCCACCCTGAAACAGCACCATCGAAAACACGCTCGACGTTCCCATGCACATCCTCTTTTCTCATGAATAAGGGCCCAGCTTCATTACCGCAAAACCGCGGTCGATGTGGCCGGACCCTTCGTTGACTCGCTACTGAAACGACTTATAGCTTTTGCGGTTGACCCTCTTGCGTGGTCGACGTGTAGGCCTGCTTGCCGGCATCGACCGCGGCCGTCACCTTATTCTGCTGATCCTGGACCAGATCCTTGCCCTTGTCCACGTACTGGGACCACTGCGTACGACCCTTGTCGTAGTACTCCTTGCCGCGATCCACGTACTCGCCAACCTGCTGCTTGCCCTGCTCAGCAAGTTCGCCGGCGCGTTCACGTCCCTGCTGCGCCAAGGCCGCAGCCTTGTCCTTTGCGTCGAGCGAAGCCGCTAGGAGATCATCGCGCGTGTCTTTGCCAGGCTTTGGGGCATAAAGAACTCCGACCAACGCACCAACTCCAAGACCCGCAAGAAACCAGCCAAATCCACTTCCACCGCTCTCGTACTCAGACATAATCTCTCTCCTTAATTTTCTTCGATTCAGATTCGCTGTAGAAGTGCGGATCCCCCTTCTACAGGCTGCATTTTTCAGCGTCATCAAAGAAAGAACGCCATCTCTGGACCACGCTTGTCCGTCATTGGGTGGATGCGTTCGGCTCCTGACAGGTTGCGCCAGCAGGCAATTCCCTCATCGGGTTTCCGGCTCGACCTCCGCATGTCGTCCCCGTCGCGCCCGTCCAGGTCCGTCTAACGTGCCCATCGCCGCGCCGACATTCTTTCCGCGCCGACATCCTCTTCAAGGGCGGCAGCTGGCCTCCTGGGCCCATGCGCACCCAATTTCTTACCAGACTCCCACTCCCGAAAACGCTACAATAACCGGAGATCATTGATCGGGAGCCAGGGTGTCTCCCCTCCGTCGCAACAGTACCGACAACCTTCCTCCCCGCACAACCTTCCCCCTGGAAGGCCGTCCCACCAGCAGAGGTTTCCGCCATGCAAAGAGCTCAACATTTCGCTGCACTCCTCTCCCTCACAGCGGCTCTCATCGCCTCCGGCTGCAAGAAACCCGTAGCCGACGACGCCACCGTCACCGCGGCCGTGCAGACCCGCATCGCCGGCGATCCTGCCCTTGGCGCTGAGTCCATCCAGTCATCCGTCCAGGGCGGTGTCGTCACGCTCAATGGCGCAGCCTCGAGCGACGCCGCGCGTGTGCTCGCCGCGAACGACGCCGCACAGGTCCCAGGCGTTCGCACCGTCGTCAACAACATCACCGTTGCGACCACCGCCGCGGTGTCCACCGTCCCGCCGACTCCGCTGCCCTCCGCCGCCGCTCCCGCCCCGTCCGTCGCCGTCAACACCCTCCCGACGCGCATCCGGACGCTGCCCTCCAAACCCTCGGCGGCCGGGGACCGCCGCGATCTGGCCCGCAACAATCCTCTCCAGCAGACCGTCCCACCCTCGCAATCGGCGCAGTTGGAGCATCCCGCTCCCCAGCCCGCCGCTACTTTCCCTCCAGCGCCGACCTTTCGCAACGTCGAAATCCCGGCCGGCGCCTCCATCCCCGTTCGCATCACGCAAACCCTGGATAGCGCCACCACCCAGCAGGGAGAGACCTTCTCCGGCACCGTCGCCTCCGATGTCCTGGTCGACGGCGTCGTCGTCATCCCCCAGGGATCCAACGTCAGCGGCCGCGTCGACGCCGTGCAGGAGGCCGCCCACTTCCGGGGCAACTCCCTGCTCACCGTCTCGCTCACCAACGTCTCCCGCCGCGGTGAGCGCATCCCCATCTCGACCGAGGCCTACAGTAAAGAGGGTGCCGGACGCGGTAAAAACACCGCCGTCAAGACCGGCATCGGAGCTGCTGCCGGAGCCGTTCTCGGCGGCATCTTCGGCGGTGGCACCGGAGCCGCCATCGGCGCCGCTGCTGGCGGTGGCACCGGAGCCGGCATCAACGCCGTGACCCGCGGACAACAGGTACAGATCCCCTCCGAAAGCCTCGTCCCCTTCCGGCTCTCGAGCGCCATCAATGTCCGCGTGCTCATGAAGGGCGACGGTCGATCCAGAGATCGACAGGACCGACAGGATCGGCAGGACCGCTCCAACCAGCCCGATCAGCAGGACCCCGCCAATCAGCCGGACCAGCCAAACCCCGCCGACCAGCCCAGCCCCCGCCGTCCTCTCGGCCACTGATCCCCGACCCCGCCCGCGGCTGAGCCCACACCGCTGGGCACGGCCGGGCGGCGCCACGGTCTACAGGCTCCTTGGAGCCGTCCCGCGCACACGACGCGCTACCCTGTAGCAGCACCCAAAGGATCAGATCGACGATCCTGGGCCGCTCCACGAGGTCATCGTCTTGGCAGAGGCACCCCGAACGCCCGCAGGTTTCCTCACCTTTACCCTTCACGCGCATCTGCCCTATGTCGTTAACCACGGCACCTGGCCCCACGGGATCGAATGGCTCCACGAGGCCGCCGCCGAAACCTACCTGCCGCTCCTTCGTGTTCTCCGCAATCTCGAGCGCGACCGCATCCGCTTCCACTGCAACCTCAATCTCTCGCCGGTGCTCCTCGAGCAACTCGCCCACCCTGTCTTCCTTGCCGAGTTCCCCCGCTACCTCGACCGCAAGATCGCCGCCGCCCAGGAGGACGAAGCCTTTTTCCACGGTTGCGGCGAGTTCCGGTACGCCGAGCTTGCCCGCTTCTGGCGCGCCTTTTTCACCGAGGCCCGCACCGACTTCGGCGCGCTCAACGGCAGCATCGTCGCCGGCTTCCGGCACTTCGACGACACCGGTCTCGTCAGCCTCATCACCTGCGCCGCCACCCACGGCTACCTCCCCCTGCTCGGCACGGATGAGAGCATCCGCGCCCAGGTTCGCACTGCCGTCTCCACCCACATCCGGCACATCGGCCGCCACCCGCGCGGCATCTGGGTGCCCGAGTGCGGTTACCGTCCCGCGGGCCTCTGGAGCTACCCCGTCGGCAACGCCGATGGCACGCCCGCGCCCCCCGCCTTCGATCGCATCGGGGTCGAGCAGGCCCTCTCCGAGTCCGGGCTCCGGTTCTTCTTCGTCGACGCCCACCTCGTCGAGGCGTCCAGCCCCGTCAGCTCGCCCTACTCCCGCACCCCGGTCCCAGCCCCAGGCGCTTCCACCGCTCAAGAGGGCCGCCTGCTCTACCACCCCCACCTGGTCGACGGTCCCTCCGGGCAGGCCGACCCCGGGCGCGCCGTGGCGATCTTCGCGCGCGATCCCCGCACCGCCATCCAGGTCTGGTCCGGCGGACACCGCTACTGGTGCGTCACCGGGAGGGGCGTCGACATCGGCGACAAACAGCCCTACAACCCCGAAGGCGCCGCCGAAAAGGTACACGATCACGCCGTCCACTTCTGCAGCCTCGTTCGCGATGCGCTCTCCCCCAGCCTCGAGAACCCGGTCCCGCCAATTCTGTGCGCTCCCTTCGACGCCGAGCTCTTCGGCCACTGGTGGTTCGAGGGACCGCTCTGGCTCGAAGCCGTCGCCCGCAACCTCCATGCCGCCGGGCCCGAGATCCAGCTCACCAGCTGCGCCGAGTACCTCGACGCCTACCCCGCCTCCAACCCCATCCCGCTACCCGAGGGCTCGTGGGGAGCCGAAGGCGGCAACCACGTCTGGCTCAACCCCGAGAACGCCTGGACCTGGACCCACATCTACCCCGCCGAAATCTACGTTCGCGAGCTCGCCAACGCCGGCCGCTGGCGCACCTCCAACCTCGCCAACCGCCTCCTCGGGCAGCTCTGCCGCGAACTCCTCCTCCTCGAGTCCTCCGACTGGCAGTTCCTCATCACCACCGGCGCCGCCCGCGACTACGCCGAGGCTCGCTTCGTCACCCACAACGATCAGTTCAACGAGCTCAAAGCCATCGGCCAGACCCTCGATCTCACCGGCACCATCACGCCCGAACAGAGCTCCCGTCTCGATGAAATCGAGCTCCGCGACGGCGTCTTCCCCGACATCGACCCCGGCCTCTGGTCCACCGGAGCCCGCGCCACTCCCCCTGACCTCCCGTCCATCCGACCCGACCAACTTCGCCCCTGATCTTCGACCTGCCGTGCCCGCCCCTGCGAATCTCTGCAGACTCCGCGGCTTGCGCTCGTCATAAAATTTCTACTTGCAATCGACAAGTAGATGGAATACTTTGGCTCGCGTGCCGCAAAAGTCGAAATCGCCTCACCGGTCCGGCTGCCCCGTCAGCATCTCGCTCGAGATCATCGGCGATCGCTGGTCGCTGCTCATCCTCCGCGACCTCATGGTCCGCGGCTACCGCACCTACAAGGAGTTCCTCGGGTCCGGCGAAGGCATCGCCACCAACATCCTCGCCGGTCGGCTCCGTCGGCTCGAAGCCGCCGCTATCCTTACCGCCGGGCCCGACCCCGCCGACGCCCGCAAGATCCACTACCGCCTCACCGAAAAGGGCATCGACCTCGCCCCCGTCGTCCTCGACCTCCTCCTCTGGGCCTCGCGACACGAGGCCACCGGCGCCCCCTGCGAGGTCATGGCGCAGATGGCCGCGCATCGTGAAGAGGTGCTCTCGGAGACCTATCGCCGCTGGCGTGACCGCGACCCCACACCCCTGCTCCCAAAGTTCGGCAGCGCCGAGACCACCCGGTCCTGGCGCAAACGCCCCAAAGCCGGACCAGGCCGCATAGCACCGGACCAGGCCGCATAACACCGCACCAGGCCGCATAAGCACCTCACCAACCCGGGCCCAAATCTCCTCTCAGGAGCACGCACGATGAGCACCGTACGCCTTCTCGTTGGCACCCGAAAGGGCGCCTTTGTCCTCACCTCTGACGGCACCCGCAAAGACTGGCGGGTCAGTGGCCCTCACTTCGCCGGCTGGGAGCTCTACCACCTCAAAGGCTCGCCCGCCGACCCCAACCGCATCTACGCCTCGCAGTCCTCCGGCTGGTTCGGCCAGCTCATCCAGCGCTCCGACGACGGCGGGGCAACATGGACCCCTGTCGGGAACGAATTCACCTACGACGGCATCCCCGGCACCCACCAGTGGTACGACGGCACACCCCACCCCTGGGCCTTCAAACGCGTCTGGCACATTGAGCCCTCGCTCTCCGATCCCGACACCGTCTTCGCCGGCGTGGAAGACGCCGCGCTCTTCCGCTCCACCGACGCCGGCCTCACCTGGACCGAACTCCCCGGCCTCCGCGGCCACGGCTCCGGCCCCCACTGGCAGCCCGGCGCCGGCGGCATGTGCCTCCACACCATCCTCCTCTCGCCCACCGAACCCAAGCGCATCGTCATCGCCATCTCCGCCGCCGGAGCCTTCCGCACCGACGACGGCGGCGAAACCTGGAAGCCCATCAACCGCGGCCTCCACTCGAAGTACATCCCCAATCCCACCGCCGAGGTCGGCCACTGCGTCCACCACATCGCCATGAACCCCGCCCGCCCCGAGACCCTCTTCATGCAAAAGCACTGGGACGTCATGCGCTCCGACGACGCCGGCGATAACTGGCGCCGGATCAGCGGCAATCTCCCCACCGACTTCGGCTTCGTCGTCGACATTCACGCCCACGAGCCCGATACCGTCTATGTCGTCCCCATCAAAAGCGACTCCGAGCACTTCCCGCTCGACGGCCAGCTCCGCGTCTTTCGCTCGCGCACCGGCGGGGACGACTGGGAGCCCCTCACCCGCGGCCTGCCTCAGCAAAACTGCTACGTCAACGTCCTTCGCGACGCCATGGCCGTCGACACACTCGACACCTGCGGCATCTACTTCGGCACGACCGGCGGCCAGGTCTACGCCTCGCCCGACGCCGGCGACACCTGGTCTCCCATCGTCCGCGACCTCCCCGCCGTCCTCTCCATCGAGACCCAGACCCTACCCTGACCGAAACTAACAACCCAGAACGAATGGTGTCTACTCCTAACTCCTAACTCCTAACTCCTAACTCCTAACTCCTAACTCCTAACTCCTAACTCCTAATTTCTAACTCATAACTCCTAACCTAACTCATAACAACCTGGCAGCTAACAGCCGGCAATGAGAAACCATTTACCAGCAAAGGCCGACCATGCTCGAACGCCCATCCTCCTCGAAACCACTTCGCAATCGATAGCCACTCTCCACCTCACCGTTCCCGCCAGCGAGATCCGCACCGTCATGGGACCCGGCCTCACCGAAGTCAGGTCAACCATAGCCGCACAGGGCATCGACATCACCGGCCCGTGGTTCACCCATCACCACGTCCGACCCTTCGACACATTCAACTTCGAGATCTGCGTTCCCGTAAACTTACCCATCGTCGCCACCGGCCGCGTCCAGCCCGGCGAGTGGCCGCCATGAAGCTCGTCCGCACCGTCCACCACGGCGCCTACGAGCATCTCGGCGCTGCCTGGGCCGAGTTCAACGCCTGGATCGCCGCCCACGCGCTTCAGCCCCGTCCCGATCTCTGGGAGCGCTACCTCACCGACCCGGCCTCCAACCCCGACCCATCCACCTGGCGCACTGAACTCAACCGCCCGCTCACCGGCTAAGCCCGACTGCTCCGAAACGTCACCAGCTCACCCGCCACCTTCCATCTTCCCGAGCCATCCCATGCCCCCCATCCGCCTCGATCTCCCCGCCCACCTCCGCACCCTCGCCCGCATCTCCGGCGAGCTCACCCTCGAGGTCCCCACACCGCCCACCGTCTCCAACACCCTCGACGCCCTCGAAGCCGTCTACCCCCAGCTCCGCGGAACCATCCGCGACCACATCACACGCGATCGCCGACCGTTCCTCCGCTTCTTCGCCGCCAACGAGGACATCACGCACCAGCCCACGGACACTCCGCTCCCACCAGCCGTCGCCACTGCCCGAGAGCCCCTCATCATCCTCGGAGCCATCGCCGGTGGCTAGTCACCTCC
>JAABUX010009476.1_pt1 | contig 11028 bp, 10 predicted proteins | sample 5561851 | NCBI WGS metagenome assembly JAABUX01 (sample SAMN10711883, study PRJNA513361) | rock metagenome | isolation source: Antarctica rocks | place: Antarctica: Victoria Land, Richard Nunatak red sandstone | collected 2016-01-03 | reverse complement strand
CGACCGACCTGATTTGAGCTGGCAGGAGGTGCCTGATGCGCAGCACGAACTGGGGCTGACCCGACCGACCGACCTGATCTGAGCTGGCAGGAGGTGCCTGATGCGTAGCACGAACTGGGGCTGACCCGACCGACCTGATCTGAGCTGGCAGGAGGTGCCTGATGCGTAGCACAAACTGGGGCTGACCCGACCGACCGACGAACACCTGCCCGACACGATCGTTGCCGTGCGCGCCCGCAACAGCCATCGAAACTGTCGGGCGGGAGCTGAGCTACTGGCCGTGCGGTGTGCAGGGCAGCAACTCCACTCCTGAGCACGACCTCAAGCAGCAGCGATGACCACGAATCGACGACCGACTCGGCCGGGCGCCGCAAGCCTGGCTGCCTGCTCAGGGCAGCCGCCGCCGGCGTTGCAGTCCCCGGACCACCGCCAGGCGGTGCGCTCGCAGGTCGTCGGCGGCGGATTGGGACGCGGCCGCGGCCGCGTCCTCGGCGCTGCGGCGCGAGCGCGCACCGGCCAACGCTGACAGCGCGTCCCGGCGTTGCCGGTCCGTCAGGGGGGCGCTCACCTGGTCGGTCCGGCCTTGGGCAGCTCGACGCGGTCGAGTTCGGCCAGCACCGCCGGGTTGGGTCGGCGGAGCACCGCCTGCAGGTCGGGGGCGGGCATTGGGCGGCCGAGCAGGAAGCCTTGGGCGGCGTCGCAGCCGCTGGCCCGCAGCGTCCGGAGTTGACTGCATGTCTCGACTCCTTCCCCAACGACCGGCACCCCGAGTCCGTGGGCGAGGGCGACGGTGCCGGACACGATCGCCCGGTCGTGCTGGGAGCGGGGGGCCTGGGCGACGAAACTCTGGTCGACCTTGACCTCATTGACGGCGATCTTGCGCAGGAAGCTCATACTGCTGTAGCCGGTCCCGAAGTCGTCCACGCTTAGCCGCACTCCCAGTTCCCGCAGCGCGGTCAGGACGTCGTCGACGACCTCCAGGTCGGACATGGCAAGGGTCTCGGTGATCTCCAGGGTTAGCCGGCGGGCCGGCAGGCCGTGCCGGGCCAGGATCCGCGTGACCTGCTCGGGGATGCTGCGGATCAGCAGGCAGCGTGGGGACAGGTTCACGCTGACGGTCAGCTCCCCGGCCGCGGTGCTTGGCCAGGTCACTGCCTGCTGGACGGCCTGCTCGAGCACGTACAGGGTGAGCGGCACGATCAGGGCGGTGCGTTCCACCGCGGGCACGAACGCCCCTGGTTGCAGCAGACCGCGTTGGGGGTGTTGCCAGCGCACCAGTGCTTCGGCGCCGAGTACCGCGGCGGTGCCCAGGCACACGATCGGTTGGTAGTGCACCACGATCTGGTCGGTCCGGATCGCTGCCTGCAGCTGCGAGACCAGCTGCAGCCGCTCGGCGCCGGCGGGGTCCATGCTCGGGTCGTAGACCACGGCGCTGTTGCGTTTGTCCTTGGCCCGGTACATCGCCACGTCCGCGCAGCGCAGCAACGCCTGGGCGCTGGTGCCGTCCCGGGGGGCCAGGGCCACCCCGACCGAGGCCTCCACCGGCAGCTCCAGGCCGTCCACCAGCACCGGCTCGTTGAGCCGGCCCAGCAGGGTGTCGGCGATGGTCAGGGCTTGCCGGCCGGTGCTGATGTGCTGCAGCAGGACTGCGAACTCATCACCGCCGAGGCGGGCGACCAGGTCACCGGGGCGCAGCCAGCCGGCGAGCCGAGCGGCGAGCTGGGCTAGCAGCAGGTCTCCGGCGGTGTGCCCGAGGGTGTCGTTGACTTCCTTGAAGTGGTCCAGGTCGAGCAGCAGCACCGCCAGGCCAGGCGCACTGGCTGGCCCGGCGACGGCGTTTGCGTCCAGCACCGCCGGCAGCAGCTGCTCCAGGCGTTCGGTGAACGCCAGCCGGTTCGCCAGCCCGGTCAGCGGGTCGGTGCGGGCGGCGTGCACCTGTTCGGCGTAGCTGCGGGTGCGGTCCAGCGACCCGGCGGTGGTCGAGACGAAGGTGTCCAGCACCAGCTGCTCCGGCACGCTCAGCGCCGGTGGCCGCGGGAAGCTCAGCCGCAGCTCACCCAGCACCTCGGCCGTCTCGGCCGGCCCGCGAAGCAGCGGCACGGTCAGCACCCGCGGGTCGCCGGCGTGTGATGGGCGACCGGAGACGTGCTGCACGGCTTGGCCGTGCTCGTGAGTGTGGGTCCAGTCCCCGGCGCCGGGCCAGGACAGCAAGACCAGCTGCGCGCGGTCGACGGCGAACAGTGACGCCGCCCGGTTGAGGATCTCGCCGGCCGCCCGGACGGCGTCGATCTCCTCCAGTCGTTCCGCGGCCTGCCGCAGCCGGGGGAGCGCGTCGGCGGTGGTCAGCTGCAGTAGCTGGCGGCGGTAGCGGCGGACGACCCAGGCCAGCACGACTGGGATGGCAAGTACCGCCGCCCACTGCCCGGTCGCCACCCCGGCCAGCACGGCCAGGCCGAGCAGCAGGTTCAGCACCAGCCCGCGGCCACTGGTCGTGGCGTCGGCCCGCAGGGTGGCCAGGACCCGGCCCCCGGTGGCCGCCGCGATGACCCAACCCAGCAGCAGCTCGTTCAGCACTGCGGCTGTGACGACCGCGGCCACCAGGGCACCGGCGTAGCCCAGTGTCGCGGCCCGGCCGGGAGACAGCAGCTGCAGGACGGCGAGGGCCGCGACGCTCGGGCCGATCGACAGGGCGGCGTTCACCAGGCGCTGCTGCGGCGAGCGATGCAGGTAGCTGTCCCGCACGATAGTGACCACCAGGGCGACCAGCGCGACCCAGACACCGGTCCGCAGACTCAGCGAGACAAGCAGCGCCGCCTCGTACAGCCCGGCGATCTGGACCCGGCGGTTCCCCAGCCGCAGTGGCAGCTCGACGAAGACCGCCGGGGCGAGCAAGGCCGCCAGCAACAGCAGCCACGGCCACGCCGGGACCGGAGTCAGGACCGCCGTGCGCACGGCTGCGGCCAGCGACAGCAACCCCAGGGCCACCAGGAGCGCGACTCGGCAGCGCAGCGGGCACGAGACAGCGAACCGAGTCGCGGCGCGCATGTCGGTGCTGCCCACAACACTGCTTTCGCTTCACGGCCGAGGGGGGATGTTGCGTGTGTCGGCAGGTCTCAGCAGAGACCTGAGCGTGCGGTCACCAAGACCGGGCAGCGGGACCCGTTGACGCCGCCGCGGGATTGCTGCACTCGGGTGAACATCCAGGAACGCCCTTGAGTCGAACGCCCCACGATCCGACAACACGAAGGCCGCCGCAGGTGTTGACGCACCCGCAACGGCCTTCATGTGTTCAGCAATCGATCAGCAGTACGCGCCCCGTCGGCAATCTGGATGAGCGACGACGCGACGCGGGGCCTCAGCCCCAGCTTCGGTAAGACATAGCGAACCCCCTTCCCGATCTTCGGACCGGGCGGGGAGTTTGCTAGGCCCGGCCGGCGAATGGGCGTACTCGGCGGACGGTAGGCCCTCCGGCCACCCACCGCAGCCAATGGTCGGCTATCAGTGACCGTTGTGTGCCACAAAGCCGGGTGAACTAGGACGCTCGCTCGGCATTCGCACCGGCCCACCCCACGCCCCGACGCCAAACGGCCCAACACCTCCCATCCTGGCCGACCCGCTGCCGACTGCTGACCGCGCCGGCCGCGAGCAACCACCGGCCGCCGTCAGGTGCTCGGCGGCCAGCCACGCCTCCACCAGCACGGCCTGGACGGCGACGCCGCCGACGACGACCACCACCCGCCCGAGCCAGCCGGCGGCCGGCCCGAGCAGTTCCCCGCCACGACGAACAGTTGCGACAACGCCGGCACCGCACCGATCACCCGGGCGTCGGGCAAGAGCCGCGTCGTGCTCGCCCACGCCCGCAATGCCGGCTCGCCGGACGCGACCTACCAATCTTCGCCGCCCTCACCCGCTCACCCGGAGCGCGGCAGCTCTACGACCACCAACGAGCCCGAGGAGCAACCCACCACGCCGCACTACGCGCCCTAGCCAACCGCCTCCTCGCCATCTCTTGCACGGCTGCCTGCGACACAGCACCGCCTACCACGAAGCCGCAGCCTGGCCTGGCCGCGACTTACCGTCACCACCACCCACATCAAGGAAGTTGCTGTTTGACACGCTACGAACGTGGGGTGTTTAGACCTCCTTCGATGGTTACCTGACAGGGTGCTGAACCCCTCACCGAGCGTGCCTCCAGCCGGCGCGGGGCACCGGTGAGCACGAACGAGCAGCTGCGCAGGCCCGCGGCACCTGGTGGGTATCGCGGCGTCCTGGCAAACCGCGAGTACGTCGGGCTGCTGGTCAGCAGGGTCGTCTCGCTGGTCGGCGACCAGCTGGCGCGGGTCGCGCTGACCGTGCTGGTCTTCGCGCGGACCGGCAGCCCACTGCTCACCGCCGCGACCTACGCGGTGACCTTCCTGCCCGCGGTCGTTGGCGGCCCGTTGCTCGGTGGCCTGGCCGACCGGCTCCCGCGTCGCCGGCTGCTAGTGGCCGCGGACCTGCTGCGCGCAGCGCTGTTCGCGGCGATGGCTGTGCCGGGGCTGCCGCTGGCGGTGCTGCTCGCCCTGGTGCTGCTGGCCACCACGGTCGAGGCGCCATGGGCCGCAGCGCGGGCACCACTGATGCGCGAGGTCCTGGTCGACGACGACGGTTACCAGCTGGGCACCGGACTGGACGAAGCGCTGAACGACAGCGGCCAGGTCCTTGGCTTCGCGGCGGCCGGCGTACTGCTTGCCGCCATCTCAACCGGTGCTGCGCTGCTGCTGGACGCCGCGTCCTTTGTGCTCTCGGCCGTCGCGGTGCGCCTGCTGGTGCAGCATCACCCGGCTGCGGACCCCGACACCGACGTGGTTGCCGCGGGCCGTGCCGAGCGGGGGCGCTCGAGCCGGTTGGCGCGGGCGCTGCACGACGCCCGGCTCGGCCTGCGGGCCGCAAGCGCTCCAGGGTGCCGGCGACCCCTGCTGCTCACCTGGGCCGGCATCTCCTGCAGCATCGCCCCCGAGGCGTTGGCTGCTCCGTGGGGGCACAGCCTGGGCGCGGGGCCGGTGGGCGTCGGCCTGCTGTTCGCCGCCGGTCCGGCCGGGTCCGTCGTCGGCTTCCTGCTCGTCGGTCGGGTCTCCGCCGACCGCGGGCGTCGCCTCCTGCTCCCGCTGGCCCTGCTGGCCCTGCTCCCCCTGGTGGCGTGCCTGGCCGGTCCGCCGCTGCCCGTCGCGCTGCTGCTGGTCGGACTGTCCGGCGCGGGCGCCAGCTACAGCCTGCTGGCCCGGGTCGCTTTCGTGCGTGGCGTCGCCGGTCCGTACCGGGGCCGCGCCTTCGCGATCGCGGCCGCCGGGGTGACGTCCGGACAGGGCTTGGGAGTCGCCGCGGCCGGCGGCGTGTCCGCCGTGACCAGCCCTGCGGTCGCGGTCGGGGCGGTGGGCGCGCTCGGTCTGGTGCTGGTCGGCCTGGCCCTGCTCGCGTCCGGACCTGCCGGGCCGGCCCTTGCCTCCCCGGGCGTGAGGCCCGAAGAGATCGGGGACGCGGCCGGGCACAGCTACCCCGATACCTCCCCAGCCAGTGTCACAGCACCTGTGCCGGCAGCCGCTCCGTGGGCCACACCGGACGGGTGGCCGTAGTGCGCAGGCCTGATACCCGGCCCGGCGCTTCGGGCTCATCCAACAGCCTCGTCGGCCGTCGTGGCACTGCGCCGGGACGAGGCTGTGTCCACCTGGCTCAACCCCACCCTGGCGGTGCAGCAGCAGGCGGCATGCTCTGCGAGCCCCGGACCGACCGGGCGTGCCGGCCCGACAGCGCGGCGCCTACCGGGGCCGCGCCGCGCATTGAGCGCCGAACGGGTCGCGCAGTTGCGCCAGCGGCTCGCCGACGGCACCCCAAGCCCACGCTGGCGCGCGAGTTCGGCGTCAGTCGCGTGACCATTTACCAGTTCCTGCGCGCCGGCCCAGGAGCCGAGCGGCCGGTCTGAGCGCCGGTGAAGGTCGAGCCGGGACGTTGCAGTCACAGCAGGCGGCCGTGGTCCCAAATGTAGTCGGGTTGCTGGAATTCGCTGTATATGGGTGTGGGCAGACCGTCCAGTAAGTAGTCCTATCGGGCGGTATGCCGGCGCTTTGCGGGAATGCTTGCCGGGAAGATGCCGAGGTTGTAGACATCGCTCGCCCCATCCAGGCGCAGACTCTTCTGATTTCGTGCTTCGATTTAGGTCTGTCTGACGCGCCTTTCGAGAACTGCGGGAACAATCTGTTGAAGGTCTCTGCTCCGTCCTATTTGGTACGCCACCGTTTCGGCCGTCTCAGGGCCATAGCTTTGGCTGTTGCTTTTGGCATCGGCATCACCTTGGTGTCCTCTGGCCCAAGTTGGGCGTCCACGTCAGGTGGTTCCATCTCCAGTGCCGAGGCCATGACCCGGGCTCAGTCCTGGGTCGACGCCCAGGTCCCTTATAGCGAAACTGCCTACTACACAAACCAGTATGGGCAGTATCGGACGGACTGCTCGGGCTTCGTGTCGATGGCCTGGAATCTAGTCGGCTCGGAGACCACGTACACGCTCGACCCTGGCCTGAGTTCCTGGACGCACAAGACCACCCCGATCTCGTGGGCAGCTTTGCGGCCCGGCGACGCACTTGTGATTGACAGCGGCACCGAGCACCACATGTCTCTGTTTGTGCAGTGGAATGACCAGGCTGAAACCAGTTTCGACATCATGGAGGAACCACAGCCAGGAGGTCACGCTCAGCGGATCAGCAATATCGCGACGTCGAACACGTACTGGAACCGTTTCACCCCGGTCCGGTACAACAACATGGTCTCGGCGCCGTCGGGGTATCAGGTGGCGTTTCAGGCGGCTGGGTCATCGTATTTGTGGACGGTCGGTACGTTTGGTAACAAGGATTGGCAGTTGGGGATGAAGGCGGGTACGAGCCCGTCGGTGGCCAAGTTGCCCACTGGTGGGTTCCAGGCGGCGTTCCAGGCCAACACGGGGGACTTGTGGAGCGCCGGCAGCGCCGGGACCAAGTCCTGGAATCTTGGCATGGGCGCTGGCACGAGTCCTTCGATCGCAGCCCTGGCCGGCGGCGGCTATGAGATCGCCGTGCAGACCAATGGCGGTCAGTTGTGGACAACCAGCAACACCGGTGCCACCACCAACTGGGGTCTTGGCATGAAGGCCGGGACCAGTCCCTCGATCACCGCGCTACCCGGCGGCGGATTCCAAGTGGCGGTTCAGGCCAATACCGGGGACCTGTGGAGCGTGGGCACCCTCGGGACGAAGTCGTGGAACTTGGGCATGAAGGCCGGTTCCAGTCCCTCGATCACCGCGCTGCCCGCCGGCGGCTATGAGATCGCCGTACAGACCAATGGCAGTCAGTTGTGGACTACCAGCAACACTGGCGCCACCACCAACACCCAGCAAGGCATGGCCGGCGCCACCAGCCCATCGATCGCCGCCCTCGCCGGCGGCGTTGGGAGACCGCGTTCCAGGCCAACACCGGCGGTCTGATCACTGTCGGCACCGGGGGCCACAAGGTCTGGAACGCCGGCATGAAGATCGGTACCAGTCCCTCGATCACCGCCGTCGCTGGTGGCGGCTATGAGACCGCCATCCAGATCAACACCGGCGATCTTTGGACCCTGGGCAGCGCCGGCGACAGGGACTGGGGCCTCGGCCTCGCCTCCACCACCAGCCCCGCCATCGGCTGAACCCACTCGTGGCCCCGTACGCCGGCTGCTCTACGAGCCGAACGTGAAGGGGCCACGAGTGATCCGCAAAGGGAGGGACGCTCGACTACCGCCAACACCGCTCTGGGCGAACCCCTGGCCAGCGGTACCCCGCCTGCTGGACCGCAGCGGCACCTCGGCCCTGCGAATGGGTGATCCTCAGACAGGCCCAGGCGAAGCGCCCAACTGAGAAGCAGAGCTCTGGCGCAGACGCGCGGTACCGGCGGCGGAACGCGACCGCCCGGGAAAGGTGTCACTAAACGACGGCGTGACGCTGGACGGGACGTTCACCGACAGCGCCTCGGGCCGGGGCATCGCCTGGCCGCAGCGGTGAAAGAAGCTTTAGGCCGTGAACGGCGAAGGCCGACCGGGGCCGCTAGCGCAGAGCTGCTTCGACGTCGGTCAGTTTCTGGACTAGGACGAGGCTCCCGGGTACACGGCGGAAGCCGTGCCGTTCGTAGAACTCAGCGACGCGTTCCGTCAGGGCGTCCACGACGACGACACGTGCGGCGACCTGCTGGGTCGCGTCGACGACGCGGGTGAGCGCGTCTGCGAGCAGGACCCCGCCGAGGTCCTGTCCGCGCAGATCAAGGTGCAGGGCGAGCCGGGCGAGGAGCACCGCCGGGATTTCCGCCGGCCCGCCCCTGCCGATCCTCGCGGGCACGTCGTCCCGCGCGATCTTGTGCGCGGTCAGGGCGTAGTAGCCGACGACCGCGCCGGCGTCGGACACCCACACCCAGGTGCGGGCGGTCCGGCGGTCGGTCGCGGCGACGGCTTGCTCCCGGAGCCACACGTCGAGCGATCGTTCCCCGCTGGTAAACGCTGCGACGTCGTGCAGGTCCGGATCGAACCGCTGCGAACGGAAGGGCACCTGAGTTAGTCGCGGGTGATGACGGTCCGGGCCCGGCGGGCAGCGGCGGCCAGGGCCGGGTTCGCCATTGCCGGGGCATCCAGGGCGGCGAGGAGCTGGTCGAAGAACGCGGCGGGGACCCGGGTCGTCGCGTCGTGTTCCCGAAGGACCTCATCGGCGCGGGCCTCAGCCGCGGAACGCACGAAGTCGCTTAACGGCACCCGTTCGATCCCGGCGGCGCGTTCCAGCCGTGTCTTGCTGTCCGGGCGGACCCGGACCTCTAGCCGTGCGCTTGCTGTCATCCCGACCTCCTGTGTACGTACAAGCGTACGGGCACCTCGTGGTGGGGTCAACCACGTTCCCCCACAACGCGCACATGGGCCACGATGCCGGTTGTGAACCCGCATCGGCCCGCGTCCTTCGCGGTGGCCCTTGCGTTCGTTGCGGCCTGCGGTACCCATGCCTCGGGAGTGCACAAGGCCCGGGACGCGGCGAAGCACTGGCACCGCACCGGTCCCAGCTGGCGCCGGCGGTAACGACGCCTCCTACCTCGCAACGGGACCCGGGCGGGTCCTGTACGTCCGATGGACCGCCACCGGTGCCGCCCTGACGGGCGCGATCGACCAGGTCGACGCGTCGACGTCCGCCGCCGCCGGAACCAGCCCGGTTGAGGAAAGCCTCACCGGCGTCCGCAACGACGACCGGGTGAGCCTCACGCTCAGCGAAGGACTCGGCACGTACAAAACGATCACCGGGTCGATCAGCGGCGATGAGCTCACTCTCACCCTCCCCAACAGCGCAGGGATCCTGACCGACACTGTGCTTCGCAAGGCCACAGCCGACGACTACAACGCCGCCGTCGCCGCCCTTGGCGGCCAGGCACAACAGCAGGCGACCGCGAACGCGCAAGCCACCCAGGCAGCGCAACAGCAACAGCAACAGCAGGCAGCGCAACAGCAACAACAACAACAGGCGGCGGCCGCGCTCAGAAGCGCCGGCTCAGCCCTCGCGTCAGACCTGACGGCCTTGCACGACGCCGAAACAGCCCTGACAAGCGACGACCTGACGTTCAAGGCGGCGCTCGCCGAGGCGTCAACTGCTCTTGCCAGGGCCCGCGCCGACTACGCCACGGAATATCACGACGCCGCCGTGAGCCCACCGGACTGCGGGACGGTCAGCAGCGACGCCGGGAACGGTCGGCAGCGACGAGGCGACCGTGGAAAGCGGATAGGCCACGGTCCAGTCGGCCACAACGACGGTCCGTGACCACGCCTCGGCCCTCAGCGATGCGCTCGGGACCGCGGGCAAAGACGCCGCGGTCCTTAGGCAGGTCCAGCAGCAGCAGGGGATGACTGACCCACAGGCGCAGCCCGGCGACGTCCAGCCGTACGCGGGCCGCGTACGGGGCGAGACACAACACGCCAGGGTAGGCTGCTGCCCGGTTCGAGCAGACCGCGCAGGGCCTGGTCGACCAGGCGAAGGCCATAAGCGCGCAGGCCGACGCGCTCTTGAACCGCTGCACGTCCTGACGCTCACCGCTGTCGGATCAGGCCGCGACACTCTTACCGCAGGGCCACTCCAACCCGCGACCGCGGTGCCCATTGACCGCGTCCAGTACCTGCCCGTCCTTGGACGGGAACCGGAGTCGGGGCTTGAGTAGCAACGGCGGAGGAGATCCTCCGCAAAGAGCCCATGCGCGGCGCGCTCAGTAGTCGAGGGTGAGGGCGTCCATGGCGGCCTGTCGGTCGGCGGCGCTGGCAGGCTGTAGCGGCGGGTGGTCTCCAGGCGGGCGTGTCCGGCGAGTTCGGCGACCAGGACGATGTCGTTGCCGGCGCGCACGAGCCGGGTCAGGCAGGTGTGGCGCAGGGTGTGCGCGGAGGCCTGGAGCTCGGCCTGCTGGGCGAGCTGTCGGACGGTGAGGTCGATGGCTCGCGTAGACAGCCGCTGGCCTTTCAGGGACAGCAGCAGCGCGGGGCTGTCGTTGCCGGGCAGGGTGGCGCGTTTGGTGAGCCAAGCGTCCAGGGCGTCGCGGGCATCGGTGTTGAGCGGGACTTGGCGGTAGCGGTCTCCTTTGCCGCGCCGGACGGTGACCAGGCCTTTGCGGGCGCTGACCGCGACGTCGCCGACGTCCAGGGCGGCGAGCTCGCCGATCCGCAGGCCGGTGAACAGCAGCAGCGTGATGACGGCCCGGTCCCGCACGCCGCCGGCGGTGCCGGTCTGCGCGGCGCGTTCGGCGGTGCGGAGCAGCCGGCGGGTCTGCTCCACGGTGAGGGCTCGGGGAGCGGCCTGGGGCAGCTCGTCACGCCGGATGCGGGCTGGGCCCAGGCCGACCCAGCGGTAGAAGGAGTCCAGGGCGGCTAGTACTACAGCCGCACTTATGGTGAGGCGCCGCGGGCGGCGTAGTGGAATCGACGGGCGCGGGCTTGGTGACGTCGTCTCCAGAGCGACCAGCCGAGCACCGCAGTGGGGGTG